>OLSN01001697.1_pt1 | contig 17976 bp, 14 predicted proteins | sample 1672411 | NCBI WGS metagenome assembly OLSN01 (sample SAMEA3136683, study PRJEB25190) | human gut metagenome | biome: human gut; feature: human-associated habitat; material: faeces | place: Austria | collected 2013 | reverse complement strand
ACCTTCTGCATGAACCCCAAGGGCGCGGTGGTCAACGAGAACACCAACGGCATCGTCACCGTCAACGGCCACAGCTATGAGGACCCGGCCATGCACACCGAGAACACCAACTTCGCCCTGCTGGTGGCCAAGCACTTCTCCGAGCCCTTCAAGGATTCCAACGGCTACGGCGAGAGCATCGCCCGGCTGTCCAACATGCTGGGCGGCGGCGTCATCATCCAGCGCTTCGGCGACCTGATCCGGGGCCAGCGGTCCACCCCCAAGCGCATTGAGGAGAGCTTCGTGACCCCCACCCTGTCCGCTACTCCCGGCGACCTGAGCCTGGTGATGCCCAAGCGCATCCTGGACGGCATCATCGAGATGATCTATGCCCTGGATAAGATTGCCCCGGGCACCGCCAACGACGACACCCTGCTCTACGGCGTGGAGGTGAAGTTCTATAACATGGAGGTGCAGCTGGACAAGAACCTCCAGACCTGCCACCCGGGCCTGTTCGTCATCGGCGACGGCAGCGGCGTGACCCACTCCCTGTCCCACGCCAGCGCCAGCGGCGTGTATGTGGCCCGCTATATCGCGGAAAACGCCTGAAAATTGAATAAGTAATCGCACCCCCGGCGGATTCCGCCGGGGGTGCGATTGCTTCTACATGTATCCTCTCAGAACAGCCCGGTGATGACGCCGTTTTCGTCCACGTCGATGTTCTCCGCCGCCGGGACCCGGGGCAGGCCCGGCATGGTCATGATGTCCCCGGTATAGGCCACGATGAACCCCGCTCCGGCGCTGACCTTCAGACTGCGGACGGTGACGGTGAAGTCCCTGGGGGCCCCCGGCAGGGCCGGGTCGTCGGACAGGGAATACTGGGTCTTGGCCATGCACACCGGCAGGTCGCCGAAGCCCAGCTCCGTCAGCCGCTTCAGCTGCTTCTGGGCGGCGGGGGTCAGCACCGCCTGACTGCCGCCGTACACCCGGCCCACAATGGAGTTGAGCTTATAGATCAGGGAGGTGTTGTCGGGATAGGCGAAGGTGAACTCCTCCAGCCGGGGCTGATCGCACAGGCGCACCACCTCCCGGGCCAGGTCCCGGCCTCCCTGGCCGCCCTTGGCCCAGACCTCCGACAGCACGGCGTTGACTCCCAGCTCCCGGCACCGCTCCTGCACCAGCCGAAGCTCCTCCGCCGTGTCCGTGGGGAAGGCGTTGACGGCCACCACGCAGGGCAGGTGGAAGGTATTGCGGATGGTGCCCACATGGTGCAGCAGGTTGGGCAGACCCTTTTCCAGGGCGGACAGATCCTCCCGGTTCAGTTCCGCCTTGGGCACGCCGCCGTGGTATTTCAGCGCCCGCACCGTGGCCACGATCACCACGGCGGAGGGCCGCAGACCGGACAGGCGGCACTTGATGTCGAAAAACTTCTCCGCCCCCAGGTCGGCGGCAAAGCCCGCCTCGGTAACGGCATAGTCCCCCAGCTTCAGGGCCATGCGGGTAGCGGTGACGCTGTTGCACCCGTGGGCGATGTTGGCAAAGGGCCCGCCGTGGATCAGGGCAGGGGAGTGCTCCAGCGTCTGCACCAGGTTGGGCTTCAGCGCATCCTTCAGCAGGGCCGTCATGGCCCCCTCCGCCTTGAGATCGTGAGCCGTCACCGGCCGCCCGTCATAGGTATAGGCCACGATCATCCGGCCCAGCCGGGCTTTCAGATCCGGAATATCGCTGGCCAGGCACAGCACGGCCATGACCTCGCTGGCCACGGTGATGTCGAACCCGTCCTCCCGGGGGACGCCCTGCATTTTGCCTCCCAGGCCGTCGATGACGTGGCGGAGTTGGCGGTCGTTCATGTCCACGCAGCGCTTCCACACGATCTGCTTGCAGTCGATGCCCAGGGCGTTGCCCTGCTGGATGTGGTTGTCCAGCAGAGCGGCCAGCAGGTTGTTGGCCGCCCCGATGGCGTGGAAATCCCCGGTGAAGTGGAGGTTGATGTCCTCCATGGGGATCACCTGGGCATAGCCGCCGCCGGCGGCGCCGCCCTTCACGCCGAACACCGGCCCCAGGGACGGCTCCCGCAGGGCGGCCACGGCGTTTTTGCCGATTTTCCGCAGGCCGTCGGTAAGGCCCACGGTGGTGGTGGTTTTCCCCTCCCCGGCGGGGGTGGGGGTGATGGCGGTGACCAGGATCAGCTTGCCGTCGGGCCGGTCCGCCCGGTCCCGCAGCAGGCGGTAGTCGATCTTGGCCTTATACCGGCCGTACTGCTCCAGATACTGGGGGTCGATGCCGCAGGCGGCGGCAATGTCGCCGATGGGCAGGGGCGCGGCCTGCTGGGCGATCTGAATGTCTGTCATGTGGCTTCTCCTTCCGTTTTCCCTATATTTCCCTATCCAGGCCCCGGAGGGCCTGTGAGGTCTATTATACGGGATAGGCGGCGGGTTGTCACCTGAAATTTGGCATTTTCGTCAAAAAAACGGGGACCGTCCCACCGGAACGGTCCCCGTCACTAAAAGGGCAGCGCCTTTTTTGACTTATCCATAATACGCCATCAGCATATCCACCACGGTGCCGTAGCTCTGGGTCCCCCGGGACTCGCCGCTGCTTTTCAGGAAGGAGTCGTACACCTTCTGGGCCGCGTCGTTTACCGGACCCTCAAATTCCGCCCAATAGGCGGAGTTGTCCCGCAGGTCCGCCACCACCGTGTCCGGCAGCAGCACCCGCACCTGCTTCCAGGCCTCCGGATCCGCCCGGTACAGGGCGTTGGAGAGATAGGTAAAGCCCATGAGCCAGCCGGAGTAGCGATAAGCGGCGCTGTCCGCCGTGGTGGAGGCGGCAATGGCGATGAAATTGCACTCCTGCTCCGAGGCGATGCCCCGCTGATGGGCCATCTCATGGGCAATGGTGCTGGGCAGATAGCAGGCGGGGCTGTCGATGTTCAGGTTGGCCTCCCCGGTAAAGGGGAAGTAAAATCCCGTGAAGTCCATGGCGCTGAGGGCCGTGGAAAACCGCACCCCCTTGGGCACCCGGTCCTCCATCACCAGGCACGGAAACTCGTCGTATATCCCGTCGAACACCCGCACGCTGTGGGCGAAGATGTCCGCCCGGCTTTCGGCAAAGAGGCCGTTTTCGTCCCGCTGCACCTGGTCCGCGCAGCCGGCCAGCTGCCGGGCGAAATACTCCGTCACCCGGGCCAGCTCCTCCGGGGTGGACTCCCGGGCATATACGCCGGACTGCTCCTGAAAGGACTCGGCGTAGTAGTTGACGCCCCACAGCAGGCTGAACCCGGCGTACACCGTCAGCACGGTGCACACCACCGTCAGCACGAACCGGTACACGATCCGCCCCCGGCGGCCCTTTTCCGTGATCAGCCGCCGGACGGCGGCCCCCATCCACAGCAGGATAACTCCCGCCGCTATGGCGTACAGCAGCTCTGCCACGGAGAAGTCCGCCCGGTAGCACACCGCCGCCACCGCCCGCTCCAGGGGCATGATGATCCCCCGGCTGAACCGGGTCATCAGCCCCGGCACAGTCCGCAGGGCAAAGTACAGGGCCAGCACCCCGCACACCGACAAAAGCCAGACGTGCAGCCCCCGGTGCCGCCTGAAAAAGGCTCTCATAGCTCCAGCGGGCGGCCCGTCAGATACATCACCGTCCGCAGGGCCGCGATGAGCTTGCCGCCCTCGTCCCGGATGTCCGTGCGGCTGAAGCCCATGTGGCCGCCCGTTTTCTCCACGGTGCCTACGGCGGTGAGCTTTCCCGTTCCCGGCGCGGCGGACAGGTATTCGATGCTGGAGGACACCGTGAAGGTCACCTCCTGCCGCAGGGTCAGCAGGGCCATCCCCGCCGCCACATCGGCCATGGTGAACAGCACGCCGCCGTGGGGGGTGCCCCAGCAGTTCAGGCTGTCCGGCTGCAGCTCCAGCTCCACCGTGGCCGTGCCGTCGTCCACGGCAGTGACCTTCATATGATTATACTGGCTGAAGGGCTCCGCCCCGGGGCCCTGGGATGATTGCAGTAATTTCTGTCTCCGTTCTTCGGTCATATGCGCTCACTCCGCCGCTGCCAGCAGCTGGCGGGTATATTCCTCCTTCGGATGGTCAAATAGCTCCTCCACCGGCCCCTGCTCCACGATGCGGCCATGGTGCATCACCAGGCACCGGTCGCAGATTTCGTAAACCACGTTGAGGTCGTGGGAGATAAACAGATACGAAATGCCCAGCTCCCGGCGCAGCCGGGCGATCAGCTGCAGAATCTGGGCCTGGATGGTCACGTCCAGGGCCGACACGGCCTCGTCGGCCACGATCAGCTGGGGGTGCACGATCAGCGCCGCGCCAATACACACCCGCTGCCGCTGTCCGCCGGACAGCTGATGGGGCAGCCGGTCCCGGCACTCCGGGTCCAGGCCCACCAGCTCCATGGTCCGCTCCACCCGGCGGGCGATCTCCTCCTTGCCGTACTTCCCGTAAATGCGCAGAGGCTCGGCCAGAATCCAGCCCACGGTGCGGCTGGGATTCAGGCTGCTGGCCGGGTCCTGGAACACCATCTGGGGCCGCTTGGTGAAGTGGGTGATGGTGCCGGTATAGTCCGGCACAAAGCCCAGAATGGTCCGGGCCAGGGTGGTCTTTCCGCTGCCGGATTCCCCCACCAAACCCAGGATTTCCCCCCGGTGCAGGTCAAAGCTCACGTCATGGAGCACCTGCCGGCGCTTTCTGCGTCCGATGGTGCCGGAGGGCCGGTACCACACGTTCAGGTCACGGACCTGCAGAACAAGGTCCTGGCTCATAGCTTCCTCCTTGTGGGAATGGCGGCGATCAGCCGCTGGGTATAGGGGGCCTGGGGGTGGAAGAATATCTGATCCACCGGGCCGGACTCCACGATGTGTCCCTTCTCCATCACCGCCACCCGGGTGCACAGCTTCCGCACCACCGCCAGGTTGTGGGAAATAAACAGAATGGACATGCCCCGCTCCCGGTTCAGGCGGCGCAGCAGCTCCAGAATCTGGGCCTGGATGGTCACGTCCAGAGCCGTGGTGGGCTCGTCCGCCAGCAGCAGCTTCGGCCGGGGCAGGATGGCCGCCGCGATCATGGCCCGCTGCAGCATGCCGCCGGACAGCTCATGGGGATACTTCCGGTATACCTCCTCCGCCTCCGGCAGGTCCACGTCCCGCAGGGCCTGCAGGGCCAGCTCCCGCCGCTTTCCCGGCGGCAGGTCCGTGTGCACCCGCAGGCACTCCTCCACCTGGGGCCCGATGCGCATGGTGGGGTCCATGGCGCTCATGGGCTCCTGGAACACCACGCAGATGTCCTTTCCCTGGATGCTGCGCAGGGTGTCGCCGCTGCTGGTCAGCAGGTCCCGCCCGTCCAGCAGGATCTTCCCCCGGAAGGACGCCTGCTCCGGCCGCAGCAGGCCGGATATCATCATGGCGGTGACGGTTTTGCCGCTGCCGGACTCGCCCACCAGCCCCACGATCTCGCCATCGCCCACCGTCAGGTCGATGCCCCGCACCGCCTCGTGGTCCGACCCGTGGAACTGCACATGCAGATCGCGAATTTCCAGCATACCGTCACCTCCCCCATTCCTTTTGCTGCAGGCCCTCGCCCAGCAGGCTGACGCCTAAAATCAGCAGCACGATGACGCCGCCCACCGTCAGCATATACCAGGGGGCCCTGGCCATATAGCTCTGGGACTCCGACAGCATATACCCCAGAGACACGTCCGGGGGCTTCACGCCGATGCCCAGATAGCTCATGCTGGCCTCCGCCAGCACGGCGTTGTTAAACCCGATCACCAGCGTCGGCAGGAGCACCTGCCGGGTGTTGGGCAGAATATGCAGAAACATAATGCGCAGATGCCCCGCTCCCATGAGCCGGGCGCTTTTGACATAGTTCATCTCCCGGTGCCGGGCAAATTCGCTGCGGATCACCCGGGCATAGCTGGGCACAAAGGCGACGCCCAGGGCTAAAATCACGTTGTACTTGCCGAACCCCAGCAGCGAGATGAACACCAGCGCCAGCAGGATGCTGGGAAACGCCGTCACCGCGTCGTTGACGCGCATCAGCGCCTCGTCCAGCCAGCCGCCGAAATAGCCGGTAAAGGCCCCCACCAGGGTGCCCGCCGCCGCGCCGATGCACACGGTGGCGGCGCTGATGAAGAAGGTGGTGCCCGCCCCGGCCAGCACCCGGCTGAAAATGTCCCGGCCGAAGTTGTCCGTGCCGAACAGGTGCCGCAGGCACGGGGCCAGGAATTTCTCGCTGCCGGACATGGCCGTGGGGGAATAGGGGGTCCACACGCAGCCCACCAGGGCCAGGGCCGTCATCAATCCGGTGAGGATCAGCCCCGTCCGCAGATAGTGATTCTTTTTTTCGTTCAGCAGCAAGGCCCGCTCCCACCTTTCTTTTCCCGATTTCTCACGTCAGCCGCAGCCGGGGGTCCAGCCGCTGGTTGATCAGGTCCGCCAGCAGATTCACCAGCACCACCCAGAAGGCCACGATCACCACCACCGCCTGCACCACGGGATAGTCCCGGTTGGCGATGGAGGTCAGCAGCATCCGGCCCAGCCCCGGCAGGGAGAATACCTGCTCGATGACCACGGAGCCGGCCACAATGTCCGCCACGGTCATGGCCAGAAACGACACCACCGGCCCCATGGCGTTGCGCAGCACATGGCGGTACAGGGTAGCCCGGTCGCTGTTGCCCCGGCTGTGGGAGGTGCGGACATAGTCCTTCTGCAGCTCCGACAGAATGGACGAGCGCAGCATCTTCACCGTCATGGCCACCCTGGGCAGGGCGATGGACACGGCGGGGAACAGGAAGTACCACAGGCTGCCGCCGAAGTTGTCGCCGGGGGAGACATAGTTTCCCGGCACGAACCACCGCAGCACCAGCCCGAACACATAGGTCAGCAGGATGCCCGTCACAAAGGCCGGGATGGCCATCAGCGCCTGGTTCACGGCGGTCATGGCCCGGTCCAGCCGCCCTCCGGCGTGGCGGGCGGTGAAAATGCCCAGGGGGATGGAAAAGGCCAGGATCAGCACAAAGGACATCCCCGTCAGAAGCCCCGTCACCGGCAGCTTCCCCGCCAGCATGGACGACACCGGCATTTTATAGCTGTAGGACGTGCCGAAGTCCCCCTTCAGGGCCCCCAGCACCCACTGGACATACCGCTCTAAAAACGGCCGGTCCAGTCCCATTTCCGCCCGCAGGGCGGCAATGCGCTCCGGGGTGGCCTCGGTACCCAGCAGCTTCACCGCCGGGTCCCCGGGGATCACCTGGAACGCCAGAAACGCCAGAAAAGAGACGATGACCATGGTCAGCAGCATCAGTCCGATTTTCTTGGCCGCGTATTTCATGGTCATCGCCTCTTTCAGTTCAGTATAACGTTACCGCTGGGTCAGATAGACCGTGGACAGATCCAGCACATAGATGGGATAGAACTTCAGTCCCCCCAGATCCTGCCGCATGGCCACCAGGTCGCACAGGTCCTGGATATACACGTTGGCGGCGGTGTCCGCCAGCATGGTCTCCATCTGCTTGTACAGGTCCGTCTGGGTGGCCTCGTCCGTGGCGTTGATGGCCTGCTGGAACAGGGCGTCATAGGCGGGGTTGCTGTAGTTGATGAAGTTCTTGGCATAGTCGGAGGTGAACCGCTCCAGCATGGCCCGGGCGGTCATATTGGCGGCGTCCACGCCCACCACCGTGGCCTGGAACTGACGGCCGTTATAGATGGTGTCCAGCCAGGTGCTCCATTCCACCGGCTGGATGGTCACGTTGATCCCCGCCTCCCGCAGCTGCTCGGCCACCACCTCGGCGGTGTCCATATGGGGCTGATAGTTGTTGGGGACGGAGATGGTCATGTCGAAGCCGTCGGGATACCCGGCCTGGGTCAGCAGCTCCTTGGCCTTGGCCACGTCGTGGGGATACTTATCCACCAGCTCCGGCAGGAAATACTTGGTAAACGCGGGATAGATGCTGCTGCCCACGGCGGTGCCGTGGCCGTCGGCCACCATGTCCATGATGCCCTGCCGGTCGATGGCATAGCACAGGGCCTGGCGCACCATCTGATTGTCAAAGGGCTTGGCCTGGTTGTTCAGATAGATGGCCTGCACCAGGTTCATGGTGCCCTCCAGCACCTGGAAGCTCTGGTTCAGCTGGGAGGCCTGGGCAGAGGTCAGGTGGGCGCACAGGTCGATGGACCCGCCGTTCAGATTCATCACCAGAGCGTCGGCATTTTCGCAGATTTTATAGGTGACCTTGTCCAGCCACGCCGGGGCGCCCCAGTAATCCTCGAACCGCTCCATGACGAAGTCCTGCTGGGGGGTCCGGGACACGAACCTGAAGGGGCCGGTGCCCACCGGAGCCGTGTCCTGATTTTCATAGTCCGCGGGGATGATGGCGGCCGTCATATAGCTGATGAACTCCAGGTCCCGCTGTGCGATGGTAACGGCAACGGTCTTTTCGTCCAGGGCCTCGACACTCTTGACAGCAGAAAACGCCGCTACCAGAGGCTTCTCCTGACCCTCCGGCACAGCGGCGCAGCGATTGATGGAATATACAACATCCTCTGCGGTCACTGTCTGGCCGTTGTGGAACTTCACTCCCTCACGAAGCGTGAAGGTATAGGTGGTTCCATCCTCGGACAGCGTGTATTTCTCCGCCACAGCGGGGATCATTTCGCCGTCGGAATTGGGCTTCACCAATCCCTCGAAGATGTTGAACAAGACCTCTCTGGTTCCTGCGGCCACCGTCTGGTGGGGGTCAAGACTGTCGTCCAGGTCCTGGGCGATGCCAACGGTGATCTCGCCACCCTTGACCGGTTCGCCCGTTTTGCCGTTATTTCCTTGTCCGCCGGGGTCCTTGCTGCCGTCTCCGCATCCCGGGAGTACGGCGCCGACCATTACCAGCGCCAGGAAAAGAGCCAATAGTTTCTTCTTCATAGCTTTCTCCTTTTTCCTTGCCGCGACCTTGGCGGCAAGCCAGAAATAATGGTGTCAGGCGGCAGTGCGGACAGGCCCCGCCGCCCCTATTCAATTGTCGAAGTGGACTGTACCACATTTCCCCGTGGATTGCAAGGGCTTTTCGCAACTTTTCTCCCGGAATGTGAAAATTTTATCCATCTGTCGCCGTTTTCCCGGTTTTTTCCGCCGGTAGAGGGGGCTGCCTCCGGAACACAACATTGTGCACAATGACGTGCCATTTCCTCTGGGGAAAATATGGCGTCTGAGGGGGTTGTTTTGTGCAAATTGTGGTGTTATACTGTGCAATTGCGTGCCAGTATATTTTGGATAAGAGGTGTGTTTCATGGAAGCGACGCAAAAAAAGAGCGCCCTGTCCGTCAACATGACGGAAGGCTCCCTGTGGAAAAATATGCTGCTGTTCAGCCTGCCCCTGATGCTGACCCAGGTGCTGGAGGTGCTGTTCAACCTCAGCGACGTGGCCATTGCCGGCAAGTTCGCGGACTACCGGGCGCTGGGAGCCGTGGGCTCCACCACGCTGCTGGTGTCGCTGTTCACGGGACTGCTGATCGGCATGGGCAGCGGCGTCAACGTGGCGGTGGCCCGGGGCCTGGGCATGGGGGATAGGCAGCGGGTGGAAAAAACCGTTCACACGTCCTTTGTGCTGTGCGCCGCCATCGGCGTGGTGCTGTGCCTGATCTGCGTTCTGCTGGCCCGGCCCATGCTGGCCCTGCTGCACACCAAGGACGAGCTGATGGACGGGGCCGTCCTCTACCTGAAGATATACGCCCTGAGTATGCCGGCCATGGCCGTGTACAACTGCGGCAACGGCATCATGAGCGCCGTGGGCGACACCCGGCGGCCTCTGCTGTATCTGTCCGTTGCCGGTGTGCTGAACGTGGTTCTGAACCTGTTCTTTGTGATCCGCTGCCACATGGCCGCCGAGGGCGTGGCCATCGCCAGCGTCATCGCCCAGTGCCTGTCGGCCCTGCTGATCGTGCTGCACCTGCTGCGGCGGAAGGACGCCTGCCGCCTGGAGCTGCGCCGCCTCCGGGTCCATCCCCAGGAGGCCCGGCGGGTCCTGGCCATCGGCATCCCCACGGGGCTGCAGAACGCCATTTTCGCCGTGGCCAACCTGTTTGTCCAGGTGGGCCTGAACTCCTTCGACGCCGTCACGGTGTCCGGCAGCTCCGCCGCCGCCAACGCCGATACCCTGCTGTTTAACATGATGGCGGCCTTCTATACCGGCTGCGCCAGCTTCGTCAGCCGGAACTGGGGCGCCGGCAAAACCGAGCGCATTGTCAAAAGCTATCTGGTGAGTATGTGCTACGCCGCCGGAGTGGGGGCCGTGTGCGGCCTGCTGCTGCTGTTTTTCGGCCGGAGCTTCCTGGGCCTGTTTGCCAACGAAACGGAGGTCATCGACGCGGGCATGCAGCGGCTGCGGATCATGAGCTTTTCCTATGTGGTGTCCCCGCTGATGGACGCCAGCATCGCCGCCTCCCGGGGCATCGGCAAAAGCGTAGGCCCCACGGTGATCGTCATTCTGGGGTCCTGCGTGTTCCGGGTCATCTGGGTATACACCGTGTTCGCCTGGCTGGGCACCATCACCTCCCTGTATCTGCTGTATATCTTCTCCTGGACCATCACCGGCGCCGCCGAGATCGTCTATTTCCGCCGCAGCTATAAGAAGGTCATCCTGTCGGCCCAGAGCTGGTAAAGACTTCTGCGGCCCGCTGCGCAGGGCTGGACTTGTTGACAAGTTAAAAAACCGGGACGCTGCGGCGTCCCGGTTTTTTTTGCGAAATGGTCAATAAATAGGGCTTATTCCTGATCCAGGACCAGCTCCATGGTGTCCTGGGCGATCATCAGCTCCTCGTTGGTGGGGACCACCATCACGGTGACGGGGGCGCCGTCCCGGGAGATGATCTGCTCCTTGCCCCGGCAGCGGTTCTTCTCCGGATCGCAGGTGATGCCCATGAACTCAAGACCCTGGAGGATGTGGGCACGGGTCTCGGCGGAGTTCTCGCCTACGCCAGCGGTGAACACCACCACGTCCACGCCGCCCATGGCGGCGGCGTACTCGGCGATCATCTTGCGGACCCGGTACTCGAAGATCTCCAGCGCCACGGTGGCCCGGTGATGGTCCTTCTCCGCCGCCTGCTCCAGATCCCGGAAGTCGGAGGACACGCCGGACAGGCCCAGCATGCCGGACTTCTTATTCAGCAGGTTCACGGCCTCGGAGATGGTCATGTCGTACTTGTTGGCGATGAACTCCACCACGCCCACGTCCATGTCACCGGCCCGGGTGCCCATGGGCAGGCCCGCCAGCGGCGTCAGGCCCATGGAGGTGTCCACGCAGCGGCCGCCGTCGATGGCCGCCAGGGAGGAGCCGTTGCCCAGGTGGCAGGACACCACCTTCAGCTCCGCCGGGTCACGGCCCAGGATCTCCGCCGCCCGCAGGGACACATAGCGGTGAGAGGTGCCGTGGAAGCCGTAGCGCCGGATCTTGTCGTTTTCATAGTACTCATAGGGGATGGAGTACAGATACGCGTGCTCGGGCATGGTCTGGTGGAAGGCGGTGTCGAACACCGCCACCTGGGGCACATCGTGGCCCAGGACGGCCCGGCAGGCCTCGATGCCGATGATGTTGGCCGGATTATGCAGAGGCGCCAGGGGGGTGCAGTCCTCCACCGCCTGCATCACCTGGTCGGTGATGAGGACGGAGCTGGCGAAGCTCTCGCCGCCGTGGACCACCCGGTGACCCACCGCGTCGATCTCCTTCATGGAGGAGATGACGCCGTTGTCCGGGTCCACCAGGGCGGACAGCACCGCCTGGATGGCCTCGGAATGGGTGGGCATGGGGACGTCCGCCGCCGATACGGCGGCCTTGCCCTCCACCTGGGGCTTATAGGTGAATTTTCCGTCAATGCCGATGCGCTCGCACAGGCCTTTGGCCAGCAGATGGCCGGTTTCCGGGTCCAGCAGCTGATACTTCAGGGATGAGCTGCCGGCATTGATGACTAATACTTTCATGAAAGACCTCCTTGATTCTTGGTCCCACATTACATGCTGCAGGTTCCTTCTTCTCTGTCTCGCAGGATATTGTATCGAAAAGACGGCGGCTTGGCAACCTTTTTTGGAAATAACTGGAAGCAAAATGAAAAAATAACGGTCAAGGTTTTAACAATGTCAGGTATAGGAAACGGCTGTATTTCATAGGCGGACAAATATGTGAAAATCCTGGCAAACGGGTGAATCCGCTTGTCAGAAATTTCACGGAGTATCCGCCTGTCAGGCGGGAAACGCTCGATAGGAGCTAAGGAAAGTCTGTCCGTCACAGGGGGACAGATGGGAAGTGCTTTCCCGGAAAACGGGGTGAAAAAAGCCCCGGCAGCGCCGCTGCCAGGGCTTCCATATTCTGGTAATTATTGCAGGATGCGGGCCGCGGATTCCTCGGCGAACTGCTTGCTGTAAAGATCGTGGTAATAGCCATGGCGGCGCAGCAGCTCCTGGTGGGTGCCCTGCTCCACGATGCGGCCGTCCCGGACCACCAGGATCATATCCGCCTTGCGGATGGTGGACAGCCGGTGGGCGATGAGAAAGGAGGTCCGGTCCCGCAGCAGGTGGTCGATGGCCTGCTGGATCAGCTGCTCGGTCTGGGTGTCGATGGAGGAGGTGGCCTCGTCCAGCACGAAGATCCGGGGATCCGCCAGCACAGCCCGGGCGAAGGAGATCAGCTGCTTTTCGCCGGTGGAGAGCCGTCCGCCGCCCTCGCCCACGTCGCTGTCCCAGCCCTTTTCCAGCTTGGCCACCACCGTGTCGGCGGACACGGCCCGGGCGGCGGCCTCCACCTGCGCATCGGTGGCGTCCAGCTTCCCGTAGCGGATGTTCTCCCGGACGGTGCCGGAGAACAGGTGGGGGTCCTGCAGCACATAGCCGATGCTGCTGTGGAGCCACAGCTGGCTGCGCTGGCGGTAGTCCACGCCGTCGATGAGAATCTGGCCCTCCGTGGGCTCGAAGAACCGGCAGGCCAGGTTCACCAGGGTGCTCTTACCCGCGCCGGTTTCGCCCACGATGGCCACGGTGGACCCCTGGGGAATGTGCAGGGAGAAGTGCTCCAGCACGTTGCCGCCGCCGTCGGGATAGCGGAAGGTCACGTCCCGGAACTCGATCTCGCCCCGGATGGGCTCCCAGTTCTCCCGCTTGGGGTGGAAGGCGTCGCCGTACTTTTCGATGACCTCCGGGGCGTCCTGAATCTGGGGGGTCTTGTCCATCAGGTCCATGACCCGCTCGATGGAGGCCTGCAGGGAGATAAACTCGGCGATGTTGGCGGCGGTCATCTGGATGGGCTCGAAAATGCCCACGGCGTAGGTGGTGAAGGTGGAGAGGGTGGCCAGCTCCAGCAGGTGATCGGAGACCATATAGCCGCCCCGCAGCAGCACAATGGCCACGGCCATGGTGCTGGCAAACAGCACCAACGGGATATACACCGCGTTGAGCCGGGCCGCGCCGATGCCGGCGTCGTGCATCTGGCGGGTCAGGTCCCGGAAGGCGGCCACGGTCTGCTCCTCGGTGCCCAGGGTCTTGGTGGTTTTGGCGCCGGTGATGCCCTCGTTGAAAGAGCCGGTGATGCGGGAGTTCAGCTTCCGGACCTTCCGGTTCCAGCGGAGGATGCGGTTCTGGAAATACCCGGTGAGCACCGCCATCACAGGCACGATGACGATGACCACCAGCGCCAGCCGCCAATTCAGGATCAGCATGGCGGCAAAGGTCCCCAGCACATAGAACAGCGCCCACAGGATATCCGTCAGATTCCAGGCCACCATGCTGGCAATGCGGTTGGTATCGCTCATGACCCGGGTCAGCAGATATCCCACGGGGGTCACGTTGTAAAAGGAGAAGGACAGGGTCTGGAGATGGTGAAACAGGGCCCGGCGCATATCCCGGCCCATGTTCATCTCAATGGTCATGGAGTTGCGGGCAAAGGCCACCACGGACAGAGCCTGTAAAAGAATTACCAGCAGATACACCAGGGAGAAGGGAACGATGCCCCGAAGGGAGTCCGCCTGGATAAAGTTCCGGATGGCGTATCGCTGGAACAGGGGAATGGCCACGTCCACCAGGGCACACAGACCGTTGAACACCAGCATCCCCACGAAGTCCCGGCGGAAGGGCCGCACAAAGGGCGCAAGCCGCCTCCAGATGCTCCAGTCAAAGGATTTTGTATATTCTTTTTCGTCGAAGGCAGCCATCAGGCGTTCCCTCCTTCCTCCACCAGGGCGCGGTCGTCGCTGCGCATCTGGATGTCATAGATATCCCGGTAAATACCGGGCTGTTGGATCAGCTCCCGGTGGGTGCCCAGGGCGGACACCCGGCCGCCGTCCAGCACCAGGATGCGGTCGGCCTGCATCAGGGTGGTGACCCGGTGGGAGATCAGCAGCACGGTGGCGCTGTGCAGGGTGTCCCGCAGGGCGGTGCGGATCTTGGCGTCGGTCTCGGCATCCACGGCGGACAGGGAGTCGTCAAACACCATAATAGGCGCTTGCTGCATCAGCATCCGGGCAATGGCCACCCGCTGCTTCTGTCCGCCGGACAGGGTCACGCCCCGCTCGCCCACCACGGTGTCGTACCCCTGGGGGAAGGCGGAGATGGCCTCGTCCACGCAGGCGATGGCGGCGGCGCGGCGCATGGCCTCGTTTTCCGCGTCGGGCCGCACGGCGCAGATATTCTCGCCCACGGTCTGGGAAAACAGGAACGGCTCCTGAAGCACCAGGCCGATCTGGCGGCGCAGGGACTTCCGCTTCATGTGCCGGATGTCCACCCCGCCGATGGTGATGGTGCCGCTGCCCTCCGGCAGGTCATACAGCCGGTCCAGCAGGTGGACCAGGGTGCTCTTGCCGGAGCCGGTGCCCCCCAGAATGGCAAAGGTCTCGCCCTTGCGGATGGTAAAGGACACGTCCCGCAGCACCGGCTGGCCCTGATAGCCGAAGGTAACGTGGTCAAAGACAATGTCGCCGTCCGCGGCGTCCACGGCGTCGGGCGCGTCCTGCTCCTCCCGGGCGTTCAGGATGTAGCCCACCCGGTCCATGGACACCCCGGCCTTGCTCATGTCCGACAGCACCCGGCCCAGGGACCGGACCGGCCAGGACAGGGCCTCGTTATAGGTGACGAAGGCCACGAAGGTGCCCAGGGTCATCCGCCCGGCTACGCATTCGCAGGCCCCGATCACCACGATGACCATCACCTGCAGGCACGTCAGCAGGGTACCGGAGGCCCAGTATACGGACAGCAGCTTTCCCAGCCGGATCCAGAGCTGGGAGAAGCGCTGATTCTTGGCGTTGAACTTCTCATCCTCGTACCGCTCCCGGCCGAAGGCCCGGACCACCCGGACGGCGGTAAGGTTCTCCTGGGCGCAGGTGGTCAGGTCCCCCTCCGCCTCGTCGGCAGCCTGGAACCGGCCGGAGATCTTCCTGTAGAATACCCCGGAGGACAGGCCCACGATGGGGATGAACAGCGCCGAGATCAGCGAGAGCCGCAGGTTCATGGAGAACATGATGCACAGGTACAGCGCGATGAGAAACACCGTGCGCACCACCTCCACCAGCTGATTGCACACGAACTGGCGGATCACGTCCACGTCGGAGGTGCAGCGCTGGATGATGTCGCCGGTGGGGTTATTTTTGTGCCAGGCAAAGGGCAGATACTGGATGTGGCGGTACAGGTCGTCCCGGATACCCTTGACATAGCTCTCGGAGCCCCGGGCCAGCTGGAGCCGCTGGCCGTAGCTGCAAACGCCCCGCAGCAGGGCCGTCAGCAGTACGCCGCCTGCCGCCCACCATAGGGCCGTCAGGGGCCGGGCCTCCAGCACCGGCCAGCTCAGCCACCGCATGAGGAATGCCGGCAGCCGGACCGGCTCCGTTCCCAGGATGGAGTCCACGGTGATGCGGATGATCTGGGGCGTCAGGGCGTTGAACACCATGGCCAGGCATGCGCACAGCAGCGCCGCGGCAAAATGCCCCCAGCAGGGGCGCAGATACTTCCCGATGAGAGACAGCTTCTCCCGCCGGGACAGCTTTCGGGTGGTTTCCATGAAAGCGCAGACACTTCCTTCCTTTTTTTACTCTCTCTTTTCCGATACGATTTCCGGGCGCAAAAAAAGCGCTCTCCCATGAGGACGCTCCCACAGCCGCAATGAGCCTGCTCCCTCCCCGGCAGGCGCGTTACGGGTGCACGATGGTCCCCGGCACGATAATGACGGTATTGTTCTTCATGCTGGGCACCACCTTTCTGTTCAGATGGCTACAGTATACAGGGGAGACGGTATTTGTCAAGGAAAACAGGCAGCTCTGTAAAAAACGTGTGTTTTTTCAAAATGTTGTGGCGCGGCGGGCGAAACTATAGTATACTGAAGCCATGACAACCTGAGGTTGCGGGGAAAACGTCGGATTTTTTCCCGGTGCAAACGGAGGTTGGTAGACATTGCGGCCCGTTTCCGATAGGATAAGGCCAAAGAGAAACGGAGGGACGGAGCCATGGCCTTTGGAGAACGGCTGCAGGAGGTACGCCGCCGGGCGGGACTGACTCAGGAGCAGTTTGCCGCGGAGCTGAACGTATCCCGGCAGGCAGTCAGCAAATGGGAATCCTGCCGGGGCTATCCGGAGATTGAAAAGATCCTCTACATCTGCAACCGGTATCAGGTGTCCCTGGACGAGCTGTTTTCCCAGGAGGTGCCCCGGCAGGCCCCGGCGCAGCCCGCGCCGGATACGCCGCCGCTGCCGGAGAAAACCCTGAAAACGGCGCTGTCCGCGTTTTTCGCCAATCTGTCCCCCCGGGAAAAGTGGCTGGGTCTCGGTGCAGTGGCCGGGACGCTGGCCCTGGCCCTGGCGCTGGGGCTTTGTCTGAAAGGAGGAACCACCGATATGATGACCATTATCTGGATCGCCGCCATGGTGATTTTCGGCGTGGTGGAGGCCGTCACCGTGGGGCTGGCGTCCATCTGGTTCGTGGTGGGCTCTGTGGCGGGACTCATCGCCGCCATCTGCGGCGGCCCTGTGTGGCTGCAAATTGCCCTGTTCTTCGTGGTGTCCATCGTGTGCCTGGCGGCCACCCGCCCCCTGGTGAAGAAGCTGCTGCACAAGGACGTTACCGCCACCAACGCCGACCGCGTCCTGGGCCAGACGGCCCGGGTCACCGAGTCCATCGACAACGCCGTGCCCACCGGGGCGGTGTATGTGGGCGGCATGACCTGGACGGCCCGCAGCGAAAGCGGCCAGCCCATTCCCCGCAACGCACAGGTGAAGATCGTCCGTATGGAGGGCGTGCGCCTGTTCGTGGAGCCCGTGTAAGTCCGTTGCAATACTTAACATAAAAACAGGAGGAAAATCGTATGTTCGACAACATCTCTGTCCCCGGCGCGGTTGCCATCGCCATTCTGGTGGTGCTGGTGCTCATCGTCATCGTCCGTAACATCTATATCGTGCAGCAGTCCAGGGCCTATGTGGTGGAGCGCCTGGGCGCGTTCCACTCCGTGTGGGGCGTGGGCCTGCATCTGAAGGTCCCGTTCATCGAGCGGGTGGTGAAGAAGGTCAGCCTGAAGGAGCAGGTGGCGGACTTCGACCCCCAGCCGGTGATCACCAAGGACAACGTCACCATGCAGATCGACACCGTGATCTATTTCCAGATCACCGACCCCAAGCTGTATACCTACGGCGTGGAGTATCCCATGAACGCCATTGAGAACCTCACCGCCACCACCCTGCGCAACATCATCGGCGAGCTGGAGCTGGACCAGAGCCTGACCTCCCGCGACACCATCAACGCCAAGATGCGGGCCATCCTGGATGAGGCCACGGACCCCTGGGGCATCAAGGTCAACCGGGTGGAGCTGAAGAACATCCTGCCGCCCCGGGAGATTCAGAACGCCATGGAGAAGCAGATGAAGGCCGAGCGGGAACGCCGGGAGTCCATCCTGCAGGCCGAGGGCGAAAAGGCCAGCAAGATCCTGGTGGCCGAGGGCGAGAAGCAGTCCGCCATTCTGAAGGCCGACGCC
>OLSN01001691.1_pt1 | contig 18011 bp, 20 predicted proteins | sample 1672411 | NCBI WGS metagenome assembly OLSN01 (sample SAMEA3136683, study PRJEB25190) | human gut metagenome | biome: human gut; feature: human-associated habitat; material: faeces | place: Austria | collected 2013 | reverse complement strand
CACGAAGCTGTTGATGGGTTAGCGCGCTATGTGGCAGAAATTCTCATTCTATGACTTCCGCGTGATTGCGCACTATTTGGGCGTGCTCATGATGTTTCTTGCTGCCGCTGAATGCGTCCCGTTTGTTGTGGCCGTTGTGCTTGGCGAGTGGCAGCCGGCGTCGCATTATTTGTTCGGCATGGGCGTCGCGCTCATCGTCGGTTCGCTTTTGCGCCTTATTCTCCCCAGTCCTGGCAAACTCACGCCGAAGCAGGCTTTGGCCGTTACGGGCTTTGCATGGCTTGCGTTGGCTCTTTTGGGGTGCATACCTTTATATATGTCGGGCCATTATGGCAGCATGCTCGATGCGGTGTTCGAGGGAATGAGCGCGTGGACCACGACGGGCTGTTCGTTGGTGCAAGATATCGACCATATGTCGATCGCCGATAATACGTGGCGCTTCACCATGCAATGCATCGGCGGTCAAGGCGTTGTCGTTATCGCTTTGTCGCTGGGCTTGTTCGGGCGTGCGGTCGATTCGTCTTTGTATTCCTCCGAGGGCCGCAGCGAGCACGTTATTCCTAACATTATGCAAACGGCTCGCTTCATCGTGCGATTCTCGATGGCGACCATCGTCATTGGCACGATTCTGACCACGGCGGCGTGCCTCTTCATTGGCATGGCGCCCGTGCGCGCGTTCTTCAACGGTCTTTGGCTCGCTGTTGCTTCGTTCAATACGGGTGGCATGACCTCGATGTCGACGGGCATTATCTATTACCATTGCGCGCCGCTCGAGATCATCATTATGGTGCTTATTCTTTTGGGCTCCATTAACTTCACTCTGCATAGCGAGGTATGGAAGGGACATATCGAGCATTTCTTCCGCGATATTGAGATTCGCACGCTTTTCGTGTGGCTGAGTGTGATTCTGGTTGCGTTCGTGGCGACGCTGTGCGCGGCGAAGGTCTACGACGACCTGCCGACGCTTTTGCGACGGGCCGTATTCACCGTTGTGTCGGCATTCTCTTCGACGGGCTTCCAAACCATTAGCGTGAACCAAATGACCACGGTGATTTCGAGCGGCGCTCTGCTCATCATCATCTTCTGCATGGCAGTTGGCGGCTCGGCCGGATCGACCACGGGTGGTATTAAGGTGCTGCGCATCGGTGTTCTGGTCAAGGAATTGGTCGCTTATATCAAAGATTTGCTCGCTCCGGCTTCGGCGCGACAGGTGGTTATGTACTACCACGTTGGCCGCCGTCCCCTTTCCCACGATTTGGTTCGCGCAAACCTCGTGGTGTTGCTGCTGTATGGCGTGGCATTTCTCATTACGACCATCGTTACGGTCACGTTCGGCTATGCCGCCGCGCCTTCTATGTTCGAATCGGTATCTATGGTGTCGAACATCGGCATGTCGTGCGGCATCATTCAGCCTGGCATGCCCGACCCGTTGAAGGTGCTCTACATCGTCGATATGTGGGCCGGTCGTCTTGAATACGTAACGCTCATCGCACTGCTGGTTTCCATTATCGCATCCATTCGCCCGAGGAGGAGAATCCGTGCACGTTAGCGCAAACAAGCTATCGCGAACTGCTTTGGCTGCGGTTCTTGCTGCCGCTGTGGCCCTGGCGCCCGCAGGCGTTGCGTTTGCCGTCGATGGCGATGGCAGCTCGGCTGGATCGGTGTCGAATTCCGATTCAACTGCTACGGCCGACAAAAAGGATGTGTCCAAGGCGCGCGTCGATGCCGCTGCCGCCGACGCCGATGCCGCAAAGGGCGAAAGCGACAATGGGGAGGCACCCAAGCCCGTCGACAACCCCGATAATTCGATTGATGACGGGCAAACCTCCGACAACTCGTTTCTCTATGATGCGTCCATCGCCGATTTGGCTGGCGCCGATTCGTACTACGACAAACAAACTGTGCAGGTGACGGGCGAAGTGGTGGGTGAAGCCATTGCTGTGACGGGCGATGCCGACCATGCATGGATCGTGCTGCGCGACTCCGATACGGGCTCGACCGTTACCGTATTCGTGCGTCGCAGCGATTTGCGCAAGATCGACACCTATGGGACATACGGTACGACGGGAACCACTTTGCGCGTTCGGGGCATGTTCAATCTGGCGTGTTCTCAGCATGAAGGCGAAAGTGACGTGCATGCTCAGGTGGTAAATGCGGTTTCGGCCGGCTATGAGCATAAAGACGTCTTCAATGTCGAAGATTTCGTGCCCGGCGTCGTTGCTTTGGCTGTGGGTATCGTTTTGGCGCTCGTGTTTTGGCGCATGCGGGAAAGGTCGCGTTAATTAATGCTTATGCAAGGAACTGTGATCAAACTTGATCGCGGCTACCCGCTCGTCCGCTTGAACGACGGGCGTGAGCTTCGCTGTGAGCACGCAACGGCTTTGGTTAAGGGCGCCGACGTGCGCGCGACAACGGGCGATGTCGTCGACGTGTCTGCGCCCGATGGCCACGATAAAGGCATCATCGAACGCGTGCATGACCGCAAACGCGCTTTCGTGCGCAAAGATCCGACCGAGCGCATGGAGCAGCAGGTGCTTGCGGCGAATTTCGATACGGTTATTGTGGCTGAGCCTTTGGTGGGCATCAATGTGCGCCGGCTTGAGCGCGAGCTCGTTTTGGCCCATGAGAGCGGTGCGAGCGTTGCTGTCGTGCTTACCAAGGCCGATTTGGCGGAAACCGAAGTCGAGCTTGCTCAGGCACGCGATTTGGTTGAGAAAATCGCCCATGGCACGCCTGTTCTGGTAGTTTCTGCCGAAGACCTCCAAAGCGTTGAGGGGGTGCGTGCCCTGATTCCGGAAGGTCGCGTCGCCGTGCTGCTGGGAAAAAGCGGCGTCGGCAAATCGAGCTTGGTGAACCTGCTGGTCGGAAGCGATGTGCAGGCAACGGGCGCCGTTCGCGAGGGCGATGGCAAGGGTCGCCACACGACGGTTTCTCGCGAAATGATTGCGATTCCTGGCGCTGGCAGCGTTGTCGATATGCCGGGCGTGCGCGGTCTTGCCTTGTGGGATTCCGATGCGGGCATCGAGGCCGCATTCGTCGATGTGGAGCAGCTCGCCGAACAGTGTCGATTCCGCGATTGCCGACATGAAGCGGAGCCTGGATGTGCGGTGCGCGCTGCCGTGAAGTCGGGCGAGCTTCCCAAGGAGCGCTATGACAGCTATCTTCGTTTGCGCGGCGAGGTTCGTGAGGCCAAAAAGCGCAATGAAGAGGCGAAGCGCATTCGTTCGCGCAAGGGTCATCCTCGTCGATGGAAGGGATAAAGCGCAGGTCGCTTTCGTGGCACCCCTGTTCCTCCATCTTCAAATCTCTACTCATATGAGCAAAAACACACATGTTCGTCGTGTGAGTTGATGACGTTATCAGGCGTTTTTTAACATTCGGCCCTAGAATGTTCCGCTATGGAAACTTTTGCTGAAATACTCCCGCATGCTTTCGAGCATGCATTCATCGACACCTTGAAGCTCGTGCCGTTCCTTTTCGTGACCTATCTCGCCATGGAAGCGCTCGAACACTACGCGAGCTCGAAAAGCATCGCCGCTGTTCGTCGCGCTGGCACCGCAGGCCCCGTTATTGGCGCGCTTCTGGGCGTGGTGCCGCAGTGCGGCTTTTCCGCTGCTGCCGCGACGCTGTATTCCGCACGCGTTATTACCCTGGGCACGCTCTTTGCCGTATTTCTTTCTACGAGCGATGAAATGCTGCCCATCATGATTGCCGCGCAGGCCCCAGCGGGGTTCATTGCTGAGGTTCTCGCGATTAAGGCCCTTTGCGGCCTTATTGCCGGCTTTGCCATTGACGTGGTGCTGCGGCTTCGCCACCATGCTGTAGAAGCGATGCGTATCCGCGATTTGTGCGAGCGCGACCACTGCGGCTGCGACGATGAAAGCGATGCACCGTCCGCGCTTTTCGATGCATGCCAAAAGCATGAGGAAAGCCCCGCTAACCGCATTGACGATTGGGGTGCCGAGTATTCGAACGAGGAAGAACGTGGAGCCGAGCTTGCGTGCGCTTCCGACGAGCGACACGAGCGCGATCGCGCTCACAACTACGATCGCGGGCATGACCACAGCCGCGACCACGTCCATGCCCATGCCCACAATCACTCGCATGGCCATGCTCACGGCTTCGGTGCTATCGCGAAGAGCTCTTTAGTGCATACGTTGCAGGTCACGCTGTTCGTATTCCTGGTTTCCCTTGCGCTTGAGATCGTTATCGACGGCGTTGGAGAAGACGTGCTCGCCTCGTTCATTTCCGCGAATTCGAACCTTTCCGTAGTGGTTTCGGCAATTGTGGGCCTTATTCCCAATTGCGCCGCGTCAGTTGTTCTTACCGAGCTGTATTTAGAGGGCGCCCTTTCCACAGGAGCCATGCTCGCTGGATTGTTGGTAAGCGCGGGCGTTGGCCTGCTTGTTTTGTTCCGCGCGAACCGTCCCATGCATGAGAATTTCCTTATTGCCGCGGGCTTGGTCGCATGCGGCGTGGTGTTCGGATTTATTGTCGGAGTATTCGGGATTGCGCTTTAGTCGAATTTTCGTCGAACTGCGTGTTTCGGCGAAATGATATGGACAATTATTCGGAAGCTGTTTAGTATAATCGTTCAGTTGAAAGGGCGTTTCTGGCGTTCGTTATTGCATAGGGGGTTGCGATCGTTCGTCGGCCGTTAGTGGCTTTTCGGCGTTCTTTTACCATGTAAACAGTATTGTTTCAATGCGGGGGTTTATTCAGAACCGCTCATACTATTGGAAAACTGTTTGCATGTAATAAGGTCTGTGTCGTCGCATGCTTCGGCGAGGCGCGACATAGGGGAAATACTAGACGATGAAGGGAGGTCGGCTTCGTTGCGTGGCGAAACCGAATCCCAGGGAGTTCGCTTGAGCTCCGCCCAAAAAAGAATTCTAGGTTACATTTCGGCGGAAACGACGCTGTCCGACGGCGTGCGTTGCTCGAAAAAGGAACTCGCTAAACAGGCAGGCTGTAGCGTGCAAACCGTCGACAGGGCGATTTTCCGCTTGCGCAAGCTTGGCCTTGTTGAAGTTGAGGAGTGCCATGCCGAGTCCGGTGCGCAAACGGCGAACCTTTATCGTGCTAAGCGCTAGCACCACCTGGACTTTTTGCCTATAATTCGGCTTAATTGAAGATTTGCCTACCCTCATCCCCGGGTGAGGGGCAAAAATGGCACCTGCATCGTTTTGTTAGGGGTCGCTCTTTGGTGAGCGATAGAAACGCTGCGGGTGCCATTTTGCTCAAGAGCGAATTCGTTTTGCGCCGCCCGCGCGGCGCGCAGGAATAAGGAGGCAACACCATGGCGAAACTCGATGCTGGCATGGCGCGAGAAGCGGCATTCGATTTGCTGCAGGAGCACAACAAAGACGCGTTCCACATTGAACACGGCGAAACGGTTGAGGCGACCATGCGTTATTTCGCGCGCGAGTTCGATCCTGAGAACGAGGAGTTCTGGGGTATCGTCGGGCTGCTGCACGATCTCGACTGGGAAGAGCATGACGACGAACCCGAGATGCACACGCTGTATGCCACGCCGCTCATCGAAGCTGCCGGGGGGTCGCCCGAGCTCATTCGCGCGATTCAGAGCCACACGAGCGACTTCAATCCCGACTTGCCCAAGCCGGAGCTGCAGATGGAGAAGATCCTGTTTGCGACCGAGGAGCTTACGGGCCTCATTGGCGCGGCGGTCATTATGCGTCCCGGCAAGAGCGTGATGGACTTCGAGGTGAAATCGCTGAAGAAGAAGTTCAAGGACAAGCGCTTTGCTGCCGGCGTGAATCGCGATGTGATTCGTTCGGGCGCCGAGATGCTCGGTTGGGAGCTGGACGAGCTGTTCGACCGCACCATCAGGGCCATGCAGAGTTTCGCGCCCGATCGCGATACCTTCAAGCCCGCTGAATAACGAACAAGGCCGCCCGATAGGGCGGCCTTTCTGTTCCGTCGTTTTATTCTTCCACCGGCTGGCCCGAGAAATTGAGGCTTCCCGTGAGTGCGCGCGCTGCGGTTTCGTCGAAATCGTCTTTATCGAAGGCTTCGATTGCGCTGAAGGCGATGGCTTTCGTGCCGTCGAAAATATCCCAGAAGCTTTGCGTGCTCACTTCGTGGGTATACGGGTTTTCCCAGGGGTGGCGCATGCGATTGTCGAAGTCGCTCACGCGTGTGGCATTGTCGCGGTGCGACATGGATTTATAGAACGAGAATTGCCTATTCAGGACGCGCGTTTCAATGACGTTGAGCGCGCTTTGCATGGTTCCGTTCGGCGAGTAGAACAAGCGCTGCATTCGGCGGAAATCGTGCACGGCGGAAACGAACAGGTCGACGGGCGGGAATGTACGGTACGCCTTCATCGCGACGAAGGCGTACATTTTCCCGATGGTTTGCAGGGTGCGTTCGCTCGCGTGGAGCGCTTCTTCGAAGGGACGGTAGGAGCGAATGGTGCGCCCCAGTTTGCTGAACAGCACCATTTCGTCGTATTCTCGTTCGATTTCGGCATGGACTTCGTTTTCCTGGCTGCGGTTGAGTCCGTCGATGCCTGCGTCGCAAATGGCGTATTGCTGGCAATACACGAGCGGATGCATGGCTCGGTCGAGCGAATAGTGGCACAGAAAGCCCAGCGCATAGGCGCGACCCACGGGCAATTCGTGTTCCTCGAGCACTTGCAGGCTTTCCTTCAGCGCGGCGATGAGTTTGCTGGGGGCGTCGTGGTGCATGGCGCTGCCCAGTCCGAAGAATTGCTTCATGCTCGGTGAAAGAACAAGGTAGAACAATGGGTCGGGGCCTTGGTTGCCCAGCAAGAACGCATCTTTTTCGTCAATCGATTTGCCGATGACGTGCGAATGCGCGGCATAGACGTCTTGGCCGAAGAAATCGTGGGTAAGAATTGCAGGCATGATGCCTCCCTTTCGGAAGTATGGCGCGGGGCGTTTTACGGCGAATTGACGTTAAGCCGCCAATGCGCGCGTCCCAGTGTAGACCCCATGATATACAATCGTTTGAGCGTTTTTTCCGCAGCGCCCAGAACTTTACGCAAGTTGTTATTTTGGGCGTCCCTCCCACGAAAAAAGGAAGCACGCATGTCCGCAATAAAACTGACGAAGCGCGAGAAGAGCTGGATTGTCTACGACGTTGGCAACTCGGCATTCGTGCTGCTGGCGTCGACCCTTATCCCCATTTACTTCTCGGCGATTGCCGACCCCGGCAGCTCTGTTGTGGTGGCCTGGGGCTATGCAACCACGGTGGCGTCGCTTTTGCTCGCGTTGCTCATGCCGTTTTTGGGCAGTATCGCCGACTTGAAGGGCAACAAGAAACGCTTGCTCGTGGGCTCCATTGGCACGGGCGCCGTGCTGCTCGCATGCATGGGCATTCCTGGCAACGCGATGGTGTTCTTGGTGATGTACGTGGTGGCAACCATCATGCTTAACGCGTCGCTCGTGTTCTACGATGCGTTCCTTATTGACGCGACCGATTCCGAAGACCGCTACGACGAGGTATCTTCGCAAGGCTATGCATGGGGCTACATTGGTTCGTGCGTGCCCTTCATCATTTGCCTCGTGCTCGTGCTATTCGGCGAGAACTTCGGCCTCGGCCAGCTCGACGCCATTCGCATTTCCTTTGTGATTACCGCTGTGTGGTGGGTCGTTTTCAGCGTGCCCGTGTTGAAGAACGTGCACCAGACGCATTACAAGGAGCGCACCGAGCACCTGTTCCGCGACGCGCTCGTGGGCTTGTGGGCCACGGCGAAGCGCATTTTCGCCGACAAGCGCGTGTTCATGTTCATGCTCGCGTTCTTCTTCTATATCGATGGCGTGCATACCATTATCACGATGTCGACGAGTTACGGCACCGATCTGGGCATCGGCTCCACCCAGCTCGTGCTTGCGCTGCTGGTCACGCAGTTCGTGGCGTTCCCCTCGGCTATCGCGTATGGCCGTCTGGCGGGCAAATTCGGCACGAAGCGCATGCTGCTCATCGCGATTTTCGCGTATTTCTGCATCACGTTGTTCGCGGCGTTTTTCCTGCGCTCCGCCACGGAGTTCTGGGTGCTTGCCGTGTGCGTCGGTTTGTTCCAGGGCGGCATTCAGGCCCTTTCGCGCAGCGAGTTTGGCAAGCTCATTCCGAAGGAACATGCCAACGAGTACTACGGCTTCTTCGATATTTTCGGCAAGTACGCAACGGTGCTCGGCACGCTGCTCGTGAGCGTGTTTACCCAGATTACGGGCAATTCCTCTATCGGCGTGCTCAGCATTGCCGTGCTGTTCATCGTCGGTTTCGTTCTTATGACGAAAGTTCCCGAGAAGTAGAATCCGCATCGCTCGCGCGGCGTATGCAACTTACGAAAACATAACGCTCGTTTAACAGGTGGGCGGCGGCTTAAGGCCGTCGCCCTTTTTCGTTATAGTATGGCCCCAGCACATATTTCGGGCATCGCGAATATACGCGATACGCCGTTTTGAAAAAGGAGAGAGGTTATGGCTGAAGAGGCGAAGAATTCGGCGGCTGCGCATGCTGCTGAAATTGAGGCGCTCAAGCGTCAAATCGAAGAAATGAACAAGCGTCTCGAGGAACTTTCTGCGGCCACGAGCGCGGGCGCGCCTGCCGAGGGCGATTCTTCTGCTTTGGCTGCTTCGGCTGAGGTTGCCGGGGTTGCCGAGGTCGTCGAACCCGCGATTTCATCCGAGGCGCCCGCTGCCGATTCGGGTATGACGGGGTCTTTCGTTGCCGAAACCAACGCCTCCGCGGTCGAAGCGGTTCCCGCCCCCAACGTGTCGACTGCCGCGCCAGAGACTTTCGAGACTTTCCCGAACACCCCGCCGATTGAGAAGGTCGTTGACGACGACGGCAAACCGGTCGACCCTGCCTATGTCGCGGCTGCCGTTGCCGATTTCATGCCCACGTCGCAGCCTCCCAAGCCGGCGCCTCCCGTCTTCAATGGCGCTCCCTATGGGCAGCAAGGTGCGGCGTCGCAGCAGCCTGCCAGCCAGCCGCAGCAATCCTATGCGCAGCCTGGTTATGCCGCTCAGCAACCTTATGCTCAGCAGCCGGGTCAAGCAGCGTACTATTCGCAAAGCAACGGCTATTATGCGTCGAGCCAAGGTGCCTATCAGGTTCCCTACCAGCAGCCGCTCGTGCATACGAAAGACCATGTTGCCGCAGGCCTGCTTGCGATTTTCTTTGGTGTGTTTGGTGTGCATAAGTTTTATCTGGGCTATCACACCACGGGTTTCATTATGTTGGGCGTGACTATTTTGGGCAGCCTGCTCACGATCGGCATTGCAGCGGGCGTGGTATGGCTCATTGGCGTTATCGAGGGCATTATTTACCTTACGAAGAGCCAGTCGGAATTCGAGCAGCTGTACGTATTCAATAAACGTGAGATGTTCTAGCGTTAATCAGGTAAAACGTCGAATGACATGCCGAATGCGGCGGCCGCTGCAAGCACTGCGATGATTGCAACGAAGGCGATAAGAAGGGCGCGTTTGCCAGCGCTCTTCTTTTTTTGGCCTTCGGCGTAATGGACCGATTCCGCAGAGGCGGGCTTGGTGCCATTAATGGGTGCGGGGGCGATGAACTCGGTAATGTCGGGGCTTTTCGCCTCAAAAGGCGTGGGGTCGCAGAATTGAGCGGGGTTGGCATCGGGATAGAGAGCTGCAAGCGCGGCGATTTCGTCAGATTTTTCCTGCTCGAGGGCCGCTTTTTCGGCGCCGAATCCGGGGAGTATCGTCGTTTTGTCCGACGGTGCGGCAAGGGGAATCACGGTCGTCTTGCTGGACGATGTGGCAAGGGGAATTACGGTTGTCTCGTTCGACGAGCTGTTCGGGGCGTCGAGCTCGGCCGAGTTCGAGCCCTGAGCTTCTTCAATCTCGTCGTGATCGTTTTCGTCGGCGGATTCCGATATGCCGTGTGCTTGCTCGCTGGATTGATCTTCCGCCGATGTCTCGTCTGGGCCGCTTTCGTTGGCCGTCGCGAACGCGTCGTGGGCATCTTCGATGGGGCCGTCTTCAATGGCAAGCTCTGGTGTGTCGGGGCTTTTCTCGCTGGAGCTGGTTGTGGGGGCCTCTTGAATTTCGATGCCGAGTCCTTCTTCGTCGATGCTTCCGCTGTTGGCGGCAACGATATTTTCTGCATTGTCGGCGGGTTCGGCTTTCTTTCCGCACATGAAGCAGAATCGTGCTTCATCGGGGAGTTTTGTGCCGCAATAAACGCAAAACATCGCATAACTCCTTCGCAATGAATTTTCTAGGCCCATGGGTACTTTCGTGAATGAGCCCATTGTAGTGCGCTCGGCTTTCGCTCGCTGAAAAGTCGCGAAAAGCGCAGCGACGAAAAGAGAGCCTCCCGTTTCGTCGCAGTTGTCGTTGTGGGTCTATTCGCGCGCGATAAATAGGGCGAGCCTATGGATAAAGGCGAATTCGTCTCGCTTTGCGATTGGAAGGGCACATTTGGTGCACGTGCTGCGACCTTCGACTATATTAAGGACATGTCGTTATGCGTCGCTGATGGGGCGGCGTTTTGGAATGGAGGAAGCATGCTGAGTGATTCCGAAAAAGCTCTCGCGGAAATGATGGCCGCGCAATTCATGGACAAGGGCGACGCTGCTGCCGTCGAACCCGCGGAAGGCACGGTGAAAATCACGTTCTTCGAAAAGGGCAACACCGTCGATAGCTCCATTGAGGGCATTGCTTCGCGCATGCAGTTCGATGGCTGTTTCGCGATTGACGAATATATGATTCAGCGTAAAGACGGCACGCCGGTCGACGCTGGCTTTGGCGCCGACTTCAACGACGCGGGCGGTCCGGTGGCGTCGTGGGTATGGTTCTCGCGCCCCGTGAACGGTCCAGTGAGGGCGAAATTCGAAGAGCGTTTTAATGGCACGTTCGACGAAGAGGGCCTGCGCATGGACATTCCTACGGATGATTTCCTCGCCTTCGCCGATTCGGGGGCATGGAACGCATTTGCGGTGGAAGACGACGAAGACAATCAGGTTTTGTTCGAATAAACGCAGCCTTCTCGTTGAATAAGGCTTAAAAAGCCCGGGATGAAGATTCATTCCGGGCTTTTTGCGTTCAGGATGCAGCTCGATGGAGCGCATGACGAAATGCGGGTTTGGCGTTGGGGCGCGGCTTAATGCTGGCGCGGAGCTTTTGTATCTGCGACGCGGTTTGGCGCGGGCGCGCAAAAGGACGCGAATTCGGTGCGGATGCGCGTCTTCGTAGCTTATTTTGCTTGCAACCGCTTTGTTTTGCGGCGTTTATGGATAAGGGCGCCCGCCAGCACGACAAACGCGGCGAAGCAGGCCAGCGCAGCAGCAGCTACGTAAGGGAATACGGCCCGATAACCGATTTTTCCTTCCTTGGGATTCGCGATAATCTGAAATGTCGCGTGCGTGTCGCCAGCGCAATTGCCGATGCCCTTCACCATGAGCGTCGCTGTGCCTTCGTTCACGTTTTCGGAATAAGACACCTCGTAATCGACGCTCTTTACAAGGGTGCGCCCGTCGAGCTTCACGACGGGGTCGGGCTCAATGGGATAGCTTGTGCGTACATGGTCGGGAATCATGTCGATGGTTGCGTTCGCCAAGTCGGCCGGAAGAATCACGAAACCCGTTTCCACGATGCCTGTATAGTCGCCTGCGCCGGTGATGGTTACGTGCACGGTGCCGGGATTGACCAGGTCGCCATCGAATTGCACGTTGAAATCGACGCCCTCGCGAAGTGACGTCTCGGTTTTCTTGCCGTCTTTGACCGAGTCAATGCGCAGGGTGACTGTGGGGCGCTTTTCGGTGCCGTCATACATCATATCTTGCAGGCCCTGAACGCGGGCAGTGGCGATATCGGTCGCTTCGAGGGCTTCGAGGGTCTTTTTCGCCTGGTCGTATGTTGAAAGTGCGGGGCCAAGCTCTCCGCGTATAGAGTCGGCAGCGGCGGAGATGGCGTTGCGGGAAGTTGTGGCGTCATCGCCTTCGGCGTCGTCAGCGAAGGCTGCGGGGGTGAACATGGTGGTGCTCAACACGAGCGCGCATGCGGCACCGGCAAGGGCGCGGGCGGGCTGTGGCATGGTCACCTCCTTAGGAATTCTGCAAGTATTCAGTGCGATTGATTATAGCCTGCCTATGAGAGTTCATCATGGTAAGCTGTGCGGGTATCACGAGAAGTTCCAAGGGGGAATGGCATGCATACATTCAATACGCGCGGCACGTGCTCGCGGCAAATCAATTTCGACATCGTCGACGGCAATGTGCACAACGTGAGCTTCGTCGGCGGCTGCGACGGCAACCTGAAGGCTATCTCGAAGCTCATCGAGGGCAAGCCTGTCGATTGGGTCGTTTCTGTTCTTGAGGGCAATACCTGCGGTCGTCGCACCACGAGCTGCGCCGATCAGCTGACACAGGCCTTGAAGGCTGCCGAAGCGGGCGAAATCTAACCGGAACGCATTCGTCGTTTCATCAAAGGAGGGGAGTGAGCACCGGGTTCGCTCCCCTCCTTCCTTTTCCGTGTCTGTTAAACGCTACGAGCATTTAACAGGTTTCGAGTTGCGATGCGCGCCGCTTCCGCGACTAGAGCGTTGAGAAGGCTGTGAAGTTTTTCAGGCGCACGTCGGCGAGGGCTTGGCATGCTTTCGCGTCGCCTGCGCTGGCCGGTTCGTCGATGAGCATCACGGGGAAGGCAGCCGCATGCGCCGTTTCGATAGCGTGCAGCGAATCTTCGAACACAAACGTGGTTTCGCGCGGGGTGCCAAGGTGCGAAAGCGCCAGCTCGAAAATGTCGGGCTCGGTTTTGCTTGCGCCCACTTCAGTGCAGGTGAACAGCGCCGAGAAATATTTAAGAATGTCGAGCCTTTCGAGGGCTGCAAGTGCGCAGTCGCGACGCGTGGCGGTTGCGACGCACATGGCGACGCCCGCTGCGCGCATCGCCTCAAGCATATCGATGACGCCTGGCTTGCATTGGATGCAATCTCGGTAGGCGAACTCAATGCCGCTCATTACGCCCGTGCATATTTCTTCAATCGACTGCTCCAGGCCGTAAGTTTCCTTCATATAATGCGCCGATCCCTCCATGGTAAGGCGCTTGAAGTGGTAGCGAATGTTGGGTTCGGGCGTTTTGCCGAGTGAACGAAGATAACGCTCGCCCAAGTCGTCCCACCAAGGCATGGAATCGAGCAAGGTTCCGTCCAAATCGAAAATCGCGCCATGAGCGTGCTGCGGCGCGCTTGGCCACACGATGCCGTGCGCTGTTTCTATGGCAGTTTCTTCCGCAAGTTGGTCTGCTGCCGCTGGCGTGTTTGCCCCAATGAAGTCAAGGGTAGGAATGCTGCCCAAGTTCGCTCCTTACATAATGGACGTAGCCGCAATAACAATAAAGCAGGTGAGCAGGCCCGATACCGCAATGGCCACGCCGCTCATGGCTCCTTCGAGTTTGCCCATTTCCAGGGCCTTCGCCGTGCCTACCGCGTGGCTGCACGTGCCAATGGCCACGCCCTGGGCCACTTTGTTCTTGATGTGGAACAAATTGGCCAGCATGGGTGAAAAAATCGCGCCCATAACGCCCGTGGTCATGACGGCCGCCATGGTGATAGACGCCGTTCCGCCCAGCTCTCCGGTCACGGCAAGCGCGATGGGAGCGGTGGTCGATTTCGGCAGTGTGGAAAGCGCCACTTGGTCGCCCAGGCCGAACAGCTCGCACAGTCCGTATGCGCTCACCATGGAAACGGTGGATCCTACCAAGCATCCTATGAAAATCGGCAGGAAATTGCTCTGCAGAATCTTGCGTTGTTGGTAAATGGAGAACGCCAACACAGCAGTGGCGGGGCCGAGCATGGACGAAATGAGCGTTGCTCCCTTTTCGTACGAATCGAGGGGGATGTTGAACACGGTAAGGCCGATCATAATGATGGCCACCGTGACGAGCAGGGGGTTGAGGAGCGGGGAATTCGTTTTGCGGTTAAGCCACACGGCGAACGCGAACACGCCAATGCTCAGCGCCAGGCTTCCGCCTGCTTCAAGAATTGATGCGAAATCCATGGCTATTCTCCTTCGGTCTCGGTTGTGAACACGCCACGCAGATGGACGTCTTTGCCGGCACGTTTGCCTGCAATGTATTTCTGCAAGCGTCCAACAAGAATTACCGTGAGCGCCGTGGAGAGGAACACGAGCACGGTGGTGATGATGCATACGAGTGCGAACCAGCCGATGCGGTCGCCGATCATGGGGAGGCATCTCAGAATCGTGACGCCCGCGGGAATGAAGAACACGGGCATGTATTTCAGCAGGAAGCTCGAAACGAGTTCGATTTTGCTCTCGTCGATCATGCCTGAGATAAGCAGCGAGAGCAGAATACCCATGCTGCAGATGTTCGCAGGAACCTCGACGGGCAAATGGACCGAAACCGCTTCGCCGATGTAGCAAACGCCGGCAAGGAAGGCCAGCTGAATGAAGAAAAGCGTAAGTCGCTTGCTGTGGAATTTGATGCGTTCTCGCATGGGTGGGTCATCTCCAGGCTTTCGGTAAAAGGGGTCGCCATCGTACACCCGCATGGAGCTGCTCTTGGAAATGTGAAAAAACGTCCATGGCACTTTGGCAGCATCTTCACGTTTTGCAAAGTAGCCTTCAAAAGTTGAATTTCATTTTTGACCTGCGCTTTGCGTGGGTTTTACGTTCGTGCGACATGATGATTCCAGCGAATTGGACTTTTCCCGCGCTCGTCGAAAGGGGTTTGATTCTTTCGCGAAACTCTCGCGGCGAGCATGCGATAGGAGCTTTTGCGTTTGCGGAAAGGGGTCTGTCATGGAGCTCGCGATTTTGCTTGCGGCGGCCGTTTTGACCGCCAAATCGTTCTTCGTGGTCAAAAGCGTCACCATTCGCAATGGGGCCGCTCGGTCGGCGCTTGCTGATGCCCGTCGATGTTCGCCGATGTTTGTCGCCGTTCGCGATGCTTGCTATGGGGCGCGATAGCCGTTTTCACGGCGGCGTTGCCGTCCTCTTCTGTTTTGCGCGCGTCGTCGCTATACAATGGTGCAGATTAAAAAAACGCTGCAGTAAACGCTGCCGACCAAGTGGCATTCGAAGGAGCGATTATGGAAGAAGACGTGTGCACGGCAAGCTTCGATGAGGCGGCCGGATTGCCCGAATTGCTCGGCATCGAGCAGGTGAGCGATGGCTGGATTAAGAAATATATTCTGACGTATCGTTTGCCGAATGGGCGCGAGCTGAAATATGACGTGGTTTCGCGCAAGGGCCTTGAGGAATATCGCAGCGAAATCGAGACGCTGGGAACCGTTGCGCCCCAGGTTGATGCGGTGTGCATTGTGGGCCATACGGCGAACGATGAATTCCTGCTCATTCGCGAATTCCGTTTCCCCATGAATCGCATGTGCGTGGCGTTTCCCGCTGGTTTGCGCGAGCCTGGCGAGGACATCGTGGAATGCGCGGCCCGCGAGCTGCGCGAAGAAACCGGCTTCGATTTGGTGCGCGACGAGTGCGGCCAGCCGGTGAGCGCACGTGCATGCGTGCAGCCTGGTTTTTCGTCGCTTGGCATGGGCGACGAGAGCATCGCCATGGTATTTGCCGAGGTAGAACGTGTGGCCGAGCCGCGCAGCGAGTCGACCGAATTCATCGAGTCATTCCTTCTTCCGCGTGCCGAGGTGCCGACGTTTCTGTGCGAGAATCGCGATCCGCTTTCCATTCGTTGCCAGCTGGTGCTTGAGATGGTGGCTCAGCCGCCGTTCGAATTCGGCGTGAAGGCGGGTGCGTAAGTGGCGCAAAACGAGCAGTTTCAAAACTCATCGCACGATAAACGTGGTGCGCGTGGTGGCCAAGGTGGCCAAGAAGCGCGTCGCTCGAGCGCACGAGGCGATTTCCGAGAGCGAGATTCGCGCAAAAGCGGGCCAAGTGGTCGCGGTGCTTCGCGTGGCAATGGCGCGTCCCGTGGCAATGGGGGGTCCCGCGGTGAACGGGGATTTCGTGGCAATGGCCGACCCCATAACGATTGGGAGTCCCGTGGCGATGGCGCGTCCCGCAGCGCTCGCGGCGATGTTGAGCTGGCGGCCACGGAGCCCGCTTTCGAACCATTGCCTGCGCAGTATCCCCTCATGGTGGGCAACATCGACGGCGGACGTAAGGTCGAGGTGCTGTGTCGCGACAAGGGCGCTGACCAGTTCGCGGCGCGTCTTCGCAAAGTGGCGAAAGACCGCCGCAAGTGGGCGCGCGACAACGACATTTCATGCTATCGCGTTTACGATGCCGACCTGCCCGATTTCGCCGTGGCTATCGACCGATATGATGGCGTATGGAAAAGCGAAGGCGAGAGCTGTCTGGTCATAGCTGAGTACCAAGCGCCGAAATCGATTGATGCAGCCAAAGCTGCCGCCCGTCTGGACGATGCGGTGGAAATCGCTTCGGCAACGCTCGGCATTCCTCGCGAGCGCGTGTTCTTGAAGACACGCCGTCGCGAAAAAGGCGGCGGGCAATATACCGACCAGCAAAAAGAGGGGCATGTGCTCTATACGCAGGAATTGGGCAACGTGTTCGAGTGCGACCTGGGTTCATATTTGGATACGGGCATTTTCCTCGATCACCGCGTGACGCGTGAAATGGTCGGAAGCATGGCCGAGGGCAAGTCGTTTTTGAACCTGTTCTCGTACACGGGTACCTGCACGGTTCATGCGGCGGTGGGCGGCGCAAAATCGACGCTTACGGTCGATTTATCGCAGACCTATTTGTCGTGGGCACATCGCAATATGGAATTGAACGGCTGCGATGGCCCCGAGCACGGCTTCGTGCGCGCCGATGTGTTGCAGTGGATTGAACGTGAGGCGCGCGGGTGGCGCCGCTTCGATTTGATTTTCGTGGACCCGCCTACGTTTTCGAATTCGAAGGCCATGGGCAAAAACACTTGGAGTGTGCAGCGCGATCACGTGAAGCTGTTGACGAATGTGGTGCGCTTGCTCGAGCGCGACGGCGTAGCGGTGTTCAGCTGTAACCTGCGCAATTTCAAGCCTGATGTTGAAGCGCTTGCCGAGGCGGGGGTGGCAATTGAGGATATTACGCCGCAGACCATTCCGCACGATTTCGAGCGCAATGCCAAAATCCATTGCTGATATTTAGTGCGCAAGGCCTAGGCGGAAGAAGGCGGATTGGCCTGCGCTCGACTTCTTTCCACAGATAACGGAAGTTGTTTATTGATGCAATGTGACGGTTGCACGAAAATGACGCCGATGAAAGCAGCTGACGTTGCTGATGCGAACAATATTTTTTTGCATGCGGAAGGGGAATCGGAATGGTTGACGAGAAACTGATCGAGAAGATGTGGTGCAACGTTCCTGAAGCGCCCGAGTTCCGAGAGAATATTAAGATTGTCGAGGTAAGCGAGCCTGGGTATGTGCATTTCACGATGGACATTCCCAAAAGCTTGGGCAATTATCGCGGCGGTATCCATGGCGGCACGGGCTATTTCATTGGAGAAATCGGCTGCGGGTTCGCGACGTATTCGTTTGGCGTGAACAACGTGTGCAATTCCGCGAGCATCAATTTTTTCAAGGCGGTGCCGTGCTGCAAGGTCGACGTGACGACCGAGCCTTTGCACAAGGGCCGCTCGACCGCTGTGATTCGCGTGACCACGCGCGAGGCGGCGACGGGCAAGCTGCTGTTCCAGTCGACGCACAATATGTTCCTCATGGGGCCGATTGAATAACGTGCCGAAACGGCGATGCGACGGTCGCTTTGGGCGAGCGCCGTTTGCGCTCGATTCACGCGTTCGACGGCTGCTTGGTGCTGCGTTGCAAGGCTTTTCGCGGCGTGGTCGTTTGAATGGGGCAGTAGGGGCGCCTATTCGGTTCGCGGGGGTTGTTTCTGGGGCCACTTTGAGCCGGCCGTCTGCTTACTTTTCGCAATTTCCATTTTGCGAGCTATCCGTCTATGGCGCAGCCGCCCTCAACCGCCCGCTGGACGCGATGTATATATTGGGGCTTATAGGACAAATAATGTGTCTGATTTTGGGCGTTGGCGCAGGCCAGCGCCC
>OLSN01001682.1_pt1 | contig 18116 bp, 10 predicted proteins | sample 1672411 | NCBI WGS metagenome assembly OLSN01 (sample SAMEA3136683, study PRJEB25190) | human gut metagenome | biome: human gut; feature: human-associated habitat; material: faeces | place: Austria | collected 2013 | reverse complement strand
GATCCTCCCTCTGCGTCAGCGCCCCGGCGGGCGGCGGCGCGGCGGACGCGGACGGGCAACGTCATGTTCGGCCCGCTCCCCCACATACACACAGGCATATACTGCCAGCGTGATGGGCACTGCTACCACGAATACTGCTTTGAAGATCGTATCCCAGATAGTCATCCCGCACTCCCCCTCCGTCCCGCTCATGCTCCTGCGGCCGGATACGCTGCCTGAGCCCTTTATAACTTATATGGACATCTTTGCCGCGGATATTCATTGAAAAAGGCGTACGAGGTGGAAAGTTCTTCCTTGTGCGGAACGGTGGCCGCCAGACAGGATTTTGTCACACCGCTCCTCTTTACATCCGCCGCAGGGCAAAGTATGATAGATGCGGAGACCGCATTCGTGCGTTAAGAAAGGAGCCGGCAATGAAACACGAGCCGTCGTCTGATTTGCTGCAGTTTCTGCGCAGCAAAAACATCCTGCCAAACGGGTACTTTTCCCTTGAGGAGCCGGACGGAACGTATACCTTTTACAGCGTATCCCGTTCCGGCGTGCTGTACACACTGGATCTGGAGCCGGCGGCTTTAAGTGCGGATGACGTTTGGGAAAAGCTGGACCGTATTCAAAAAATCTCCCGGGAGGTTTTCGAACAGGCACAGGAGTCGCTTTGGGACGCACGGAGGCTGGCGCGCGGCCTGCCCACCAGCCGGGAGCTGAAGCCGGTTGCGGAACAGTTTTACAAGGACTACACACAGCATTATGCGGAAGGCCGCTGGAAAACCGCCGCCCGGTATGACGAGGAAACGATCCGGCACATTCTGAATATCGTCTGTTCGAATCTGCAAGGAGGCGGCAAAAATCAGCAGGCCGCTTGGGACAGAATGTTCCGGGACCTTGTCCAGGCAAAGGTGTTTCGAACCCAACGCGATATTTAAAAAATAAAAAGCGCAAAAGTATTGACAACGGCGTTATTATTGGATATACTAGATAAGCACCTTAAAGAGGCGCAGACAATTTATATCGCGGGGTGGAGCAGTCCGGTAGCTCGTCGGGCTCATAACCCGAAGGTCGTAGGTTCAAATCCTGCCCCCGCAACCATGTAAGGCACGGTAAATCTTTGATTTACCGTGCCTTTTTTCTTTTTTCTCTTTCATGCAAAGCAAATAGCCCGTAGATTATACCCCATTTTTACCCCCATTCTTCTCTATATATAAAAAAATAACGCATCGGGTATGAATCGATGCGTTATTCTAACGATTTTCTGTGAATTTTTTCGAAAAAGGAAGATAGATTAACTTCTCTTTTGAAGCTGCCAGTTCGGGAGGTTTATATAATTCCTGCATAAGCATCATGCTTTCCCGCTTGTGGTCATCCAGCAAATGGGCGTATGTATCCAATGTAAAACCGACACTGGCATGCCCTAGAATTTTAGACAGTGCTTTTACATCCATTCCTTGCTCGATGGCACGAGTGGCAAAGGTGTGCCGTAGTGCATGGAATGTGAAGTGAGGTAATTCCGCAGCTTTTAGAATCCGCAGATAGAAATCCCGGAAAGTTCGCGGCTCAATTGGATGGCCTAATTCATTGGTGACAATATAGCCGGTATATTCATATGCTTCTCCGGCCAATATGGCATCTTCTTTTTGTCTCTTTTTCCACAGCTGCAAATCTGTTATAATGTCTGTGAAAAGAGGAATGTTGCGGCGACCATTTTTTGTTTTAGGCGCGCTGGTAAATATCTTTGTTTTAGTGATGCCGTCTACCGTGGGAAGCCGGTTTAATGTTGAGCGAACCGATAATAGCTCATTTGCAAAATCTATATCAGCCCATCGTAGCCCAAGCAGTTCACCAATACGCAGACCTGTCGCAAGAGCAAAGCGGATGAATACGCCATAACGGTGATGATAACTTTCCTTTATCAATTTTGTCTGCTGTTCTCGGGTGAGCACTGCAATTTCTGCTTTTTCCTGTTTTGGGAGGTCAACTGCATCACAAGGATTATGGAATATCAATTGCTCCTTGACGGCTTGTTGTAATGCCCGGTGCAGGCATGCGTGCAGGTTGGAAACCGTCTTTGGGGAAAGATGTTCTTGTTGGATTTTATACAGGTAAAAGCACTGAAGTATAGGTGGCATCAGCTTGTCCAATTTGATTTCCCCAAGGCTTGGAATAATGTGATTGCGGACGTATCCCTCGTATGACACATATGTGCTGTGCCGTATGCTGGGCCTAGCATATAACTCCAGCCAATGGAGCATCCATTCCTTTACACTGTAGGAGGTGAATGCTACAGTTTTGAGGCCGTATTGAAGTTGCAGCTTACTGCGAAGCTGCATAGCTTCTTCACGTGTATGTGCATAACGGGAGATGCGTTTCCGCTTTCCGGTCGCCGGGTCGCACATCACTGAAATGCGTACTTCGAAAGTTCCATCTTTGCGTTGCCGTATGGAACCTTCCCCTTTCATTCTGCGGGCCATAGCATTCACCTCCTTTCATGGCTCTTTGGATTTTTTAGGGTGCCTGTCGTTCCAGCCATTCAAAAAAAGCGTCACGGCTGACGAGCTTTCGCCGAATCCCCATTCGGATAGCAGGAAACTCTTCCTGTTCAAACAGGTGATAGGTGGCCGCACGCGAAATACCTAAAATCTCTGCCACAATACGGGCATCTAGGATAAGCGGAAGATCGGTTTTGCATCGATACATTGTTTGTTTCCCTCCAGAGTGATGATATATTTTTGGACTTTTGAAAAAAACGCTATTGGTCTTTGAGAAAAATACCACACAGGCCGCGGACACTGCTCTTTATTTTGGTGCTGCGCACCTGCGGAAAAATCTGTTTGACCGCGGGTATAAATCGGTTGGCGGCCATCGGCGTAACGCCATGTTGGCCGCAATATACCTGATAGGCAGCATATAATTCCCGTGTCAATACTTTAGCACTCTCTTGAAGAACACAGCATTCCAAAACGAATGACCGGATAAATTCGTACGGGCCCGCGTAATCTTTCCCGCTGGCGACAGGGACATGCGAAAATGCAAAATTGTTTTCTTTTAGATGTGCCAGCGCTTTTAGTGCGCAGTGTACGATGTATCCACGTTCTTGCATCAGATGCTCCAACAAGTGAATGTCCTGCTCTTCACGCGGGACTGAATGTAAAAAGGGAATTGTGACGGCGCGGTTGAAAAAGGCGTCGTCCTTCCCCCCTTGCTTTAGATGAATTGTGTGGTTGGTAGCAAATAGAAACTTTGCCGTCAGCCGAAATGAGAAGGGCTGGACATATTTTTGATTGCCTGTAACGATTTCGCTATCGCCCGTGTACATTTTCAGTGCAGCTGCGCTCTCCGATGTGATGCCGCTATCCGGACAATCAAGGCAAAAGCATAGCTTTTTTCCGGGAAGCATCCCGGAAGTGAAATTTCCGGACAGTGCCTCAATAGATGGCAGGTGGCAGCATACATCTCTGCCCAAAATAGAACATATAATTTTGCCGAATAAAGACTTCCCCGTGTCTGTTGGCCCTTGTAAAACGAAAAAGTTCTTTGGCAGATAATTGCTGATGCATACACCTATCACTTCCAACATCAGTTGCCGAATGGCTTTATCACCCCCTGCTGCGTGTTCCAAATAGCAATCAAATACCCCCTTATGGCTGGCGGCCTCAATTTCTGAACGGGAGACATTCACATAAGTTGTGAAATAATTGGCTGCCTTTTGCAGACCAAAACGTAAAGATGTGCAGTCAAAAGTAGAATCGGAAAAATTGATGATGTCTGTTAGGCGGTCAAAGGCATCCGCTTCTATCTGGATTTGTGGCGCGCACCGGATGGCTTTAACCAGTGTTTCACATCTTCCAGGAGTAAGGTTATTGCCAATGGCAGGTTCTTGCATGTACCGTTCGCGGATCATCACCTCAACATCCTTAGAGCTCACTTTTTCCCATCGCGGCGCCTTATATGTATAGATTGCTTCGCCTGCTACTCTGAATGGAAACGTGTTGAGAAGGTCGGATACGAGGGTAGTGATAGTAGACGCAAAAGAGTCTTTGGCTAGTTCCTGTTTTGCCTGATCTAGCTGCGGAACAGGTGGCAAAATAGTCTTGAGCAGAGCATTCCGAGCTTCTTTTGCCAAAGAGCCTGCGGGGGCGGCTTCAGGGATGACAGGTTGTATGGAGACATCCGGTATCTCTCTATCCCGTGTGTCACAGATCATACGCAGATACCCTTCAATATCGGGAAAAAGCCTAGTAGCGATGCGAATATGAGAAATAGGCATCGCTGCAGAAGGCCAAGTAAGATTCAGAAGCTTTTGCTTCATCGCAGCATAGTCGTTCAAGGCATGCCCCTCCCTTCAAAAGCTTGAAAGAGGGCATCGGAAATGATAGACAGCTGCCATGGCTTTCCTGTAATGAAACTACACGCTTCGCCCTTCCAGTAAAGGAGACTGAGTGATTGCTGTATCTTGACACCGACTCCTTCTGGGGCGTTTTGTACTTCCAGTAAAAGCAGAGCTTCCGCCGGATGAGATCTGTCGACAAGAAGCTGTTCATCTGTGCTCGAATTGAGGATGAGCAGTGCCTGAGGCCGTTTTTCCATCCAGAAATAAATATCATATTCCAGACGGGAAAGAGCGGGCTCAGCTGCACCGGCGACATAATTGATCTCAAATACTTGGGTCCCTTGGCGAATACGCGCGTGAATTTTTCGCACCAGCCCCCGCCCACCTCCGGAAAAGCAGTGGACCAAAGATCCGCTGTAGGCGACGACAAAGCTCATATCGTTTGGGATGCGAACATGGCGGATAGCAGCAGAAAGTATTGGGTTGTCGTTTAACATGATAGACACCTCCGATAAATATTGATTGGCGGCCGAACGGCCTCTCACTGTCCCCAATAGTACCTCAATCGCAGGGGGCTTGCACAAAATCGATAAAAAGGGAATTTTGAAGGTGATTTATCGACCGAAAATTCCGAAAAAATTTTCGTACTTGACAAGAAGTAGTTTCGGTTCAAAATACCGCAACATGGTATTCGGTATTTGTTTCATTTTTAGACGCTAGTTAGCCGGCAGCAAGATATGACGGAAAACACGAATCTAAAACGGAGGACGAAACTATGCAATCTGAAGAAAGACAAAACAGGAATCTACAAGATTTTAAAGAAGGTATCTTGGATGCCGCTGAAAAAATAGGCCGTGGAGAAACAGGCTATACCCGAAAGGAGCTGGAAGAAAATTGTAAGAAAAATATTTTACCCTATGAACCAATCTTGTTGCCACAGTTTCAAGACATATACATCAAAGATTATTTTAAGAGTTTGTCAGGGGTGTGGGTTAAGCCGCACATTCCATATGTAATAGCTGGTGCATACGAGGGTGGGCCTACGCATTACGAGCAGAATGTAATTTTTCTCGACTGTCTCAGCTATGATTGGAGAAAGGCGTATCGGGGACCAGAGGATATCCAAAGAGATATTTCTTCCCACTCCGGCGACTCAGCTGCGAAGCCTTCTGTACGGTATTGCTTTACAATGGCTGAAAAAATCGCCAATCATATGGAAGTGACACCGTCTTTGAAGGAATATCTGCCGGTAATAGCCGCCCTTTTATATTTGAAGTTTTCTAACCGTGAACTGGGGGTATTGTATTTTCCTTTTGAATCCCCCAGTATCGGGGGAAATAAGCTGTATCGCGGCAGATATCTTTTAAAAACAGATGAAAAGAGAGCAAAACAGGCACAGGAGCTATTCAAAAGCCGATTTGAAATCCAACTTGAGGAAAAGGCTGAGGCACTGGAAACAGCCACTCCCAAGTCCAAGGAAGAATTAATCCATGAATACCTTGCAACTCTTTTATTCTTGTATATCCTGTTTCATAACCCGCTGTACGAAAAGCTTGATATCGAAGTAATCCAAAAGAATATAGAGGTATTTGATTGGTATACTTTTGGCCTGATACAGGCTTTGATTGGGGATTATCCGGATGGTATTTCTCCATCTGAGAAATTTGTTGAAAATGTGCACCATGTAACAGAGACGATTTTCAAAAAAAGCCCCGCGGATGGCACATCTTCTACGGAAAATAATTTGAAATATAGTTTTATGTTGTTTGATTTCTTTGCGACGCGCCGGATGCAATATGGTGAAATTCCCAATTGGGCAATCATATACAAAGAGACAGGAATAGACCCCCAGGCATATATTCATTCGCTGCGTCTTAAAGAGGAGCACCCTTATTTACTGAGAGAGCAGTTGCATGATATAAGTCCCATACGCGATGATTTTGATTATGACTATTTGTGGACAGTTGCTAATGGTTATGGAACTGCAATTCCATCCGGATGGCTGATTGCTTTACCATATTTGCGTAATAATGCCCATGTACGCCTAATTGTACCTTCTAAGATGGGACATACAACTGCACAACAATATGTCAATCCTTATTTCTATGATATCTGGAAATTTGAGAAAGCAAAAAGCTAAAGCACTAACATTAGATAAATCTTTTAGTTAAAAACCTATGACTCTAATCAAATCTATCTCTGGAATCCGCGGAACCATCGGCGGAGGAGCGGGAGAAGGACTGAACCCGCTTGACATTGTAAAATTCACCTCGGCTTATGCTACTTTAATTCGTAAGACCTGCAAAGCGAAGAGCAACAAGATTGTTGTGGGACGCGATGCCCGCATCTCGGGTGAAATGGTAAAAAACGTAGTAGTCGGCACATTAATGGGAATGGGCTGGGATGTAGTAGATATTGATCTTGCTTCTACTCCGACCACAGAGCTTGCTGTAACTATGGAAGGCGCTTGTGGTGGCATCATCCTGACAGCTTCTCATAACCCGAAACAGTGGAACGCACTGAAGTTACTGAATGAACATGGCGAATTTCTGAATGCAGCCGAAGGCAACGAAGTGCTTCGTATTGCTGAAGCAGAAGAATTTGACTATGCTGACGTAGATCACTTGGGCTCTTACCGCAAAGACCTGACTTATAATCAGAAACATATCGACAGTGTATTGGCTCTCGATCTGGTAGATGTAGAAGCTATCAAAAAAGCTGATTTCCGGGTAGCTATTGACTGTGTAAACTCGGTAGGCGGTATCATTCTTCCCGAACTTCTTGAACGTTTGGGGGTGAAACATGTAGAAAAACTCTACTGTGAACCTACCGGAAACTTCCAGCACAACCCCGAACCGCTTGAAAAGAACCTCGGTGACATCATGAACTTAATGAAAGGTGGAAAGGCCGATGTAGCTTTTGTTGTAGACCCCGATGTTGACCGTCTGGCAATGATCTGCGAGAATGGCGTAATGTACGGTGAAGAATATACACTGGTTACTGTTGCCGACTATGTACTGAAACATACCCCCGGTAACACTGTTTCTAATTTAAGCTCTACCCGTGCTTTGCGTGATGTAACTCGCAAGTATGGAATGGAATACAGCGCTTCTGCCGTAGGCGAAGTAAATGTGGTAACGAAGATGAAAGCAATCAATGCTGTTATCGGTGGTGAGGGAAATGGTGGAGTAATTTATCCTGCTAGTCACTACGGACGTGATGCATTGGTAGGCATCGCATTATTCCTTAGCCATCTGGCTCACGAAGGAAAGAAGGTTAGCGAGCTCCGTGCTACTTATCCTCCTTACTTCATTGCTAAAAACCGTGTAGACCTGACTCCGGAAATCGATGTAGATGCTATCCTTGCCAAAGTAAAGGAAATCTATAAGAACGAAGAAATCAACGATATCGACGGTGTGAAAATAGACTTTGCCGACAAATGGGTACATTTGCGCAAGAGTAATACAGAACCGATCATCCGTGTGTATAGTGAAGCTTCTACCATGGAGGCTGCTGAAGAAATCGGTCAGAAGATAATGGATGTGATTAATGAATTAGCAAAATAATATCCTGTAAAATAGGATTTTATTTATAACATTTGAGTCTCGTATATCATAAAGATAACTGAATAAGTTGTCTCATTGATATACGAGACTTTTTATTAGGATGATATCCACAGAATGATGATAGTTACTCTTCTCCTTGAGTATTAACAATAAAGTTTCTTTTGATTAAGTCTAAACTTCCTTTCGTCTAATAGTAAACTTCTCTTTTGTTATTTACAAACTTAAAATGAAAGCTTCATTTTTATAAATGCAAGCTTTGTTTTTAAAAACGGAACCTTTGTTTTTATAAATGAAGATTGCATTTATAGATTGGAAGGGATGAACCAGGGAAAACGCACGAGTTAAAACGCTTTAATAAAGTTGTTTATCAAATTAGCTAGATACTCATCACTCCATCCAGCCTTCTTCCTTTTCCTATTGACAGAAGTCTTCTTGTCTTCATCCTGATAATTCTTCAAAATGGTCAATGCCATTTTAGTTAAAGTGGAAAAGTTTTGTGCCGAATTCATCATTTTTCTTCCATCATCTTCATTAAATGTAACATCCAACTGCCAATGCAATCCATTTTCTACCGCCCAATGCTTTCTCTTATATTTAAGAATAAGCTCTGGATTGTTCACTAATGAAGAGATGAAACAATGTTTCTCATTCTGTATTTCCCCTGTGGCTATATTTATTTTCTCGGTCTTTATTATTCCATAAGTCCTAAGATTCTTCCAATCGCGATAACAGAACCCTAATCTACTGGGTTCAGAGCAGGATATGCAGGTCCTTGTCACCATAAATCCATGACCTTCTGTGGTTTCTTCAGCTCTTTTGATAAAATCATTTTCTCTTCCGGAAATTAGCAAGTACTCCGCATCGTTTTCGATATTTTCCCTTAGTTTTAAATGATTATCTTTCACCTCTAAAAGATAATCGGCTTGTTTCTCTGTTATTTTTTCTACAATCTTCTTTTGGGTGCCAAGTGCATCGATGGTAACTACATCTCCTTGTCGTATATCAATGTCGTCCAGTAATTTGGGTATTGCTACTATTTCATTCTCTTTTATTGAGACCCGTTCCTGCCCTAATGACAGACTCATATCAGAAAGAAAGGCACTGACAATATGAAGTTTGGCTGATGCTGCCTGCTCCTTTGTTATTTTACCCGCCGACTCTTGTACCAGTTTATCAGCATTGATGGCACCACAGATCGTTTTCCCGTCAATAGCTATATGTCTATTCGTATAAAGATCATTACCCTCACCTATTTGAACTTTCGACCAGTCGCAATCTTCTATGGACGGTGAATCACCTCTCATATTACAGGCCCATTCTCTGTAACAACTCTCTAATCTTTCTGTTTTTATGATACAAAAAAATCGGCGTAATGTATCATGTGAGGGGGTAGTTTCTAAATCCGGTATGAATCTCCTAAGAAAATCTTTCTTATAACGGGCGAAGTCTGCTATATCATTCCAACTCTGACAATCACAAAAAACACCCGATAAAGTGACAAGCATTATCAATTTGCCCGAATAAGTGACTTTATTCTTTTCACGTGGGTCTATTGTATCAATAGCTTCAGACATACTAGCCATATGACGTGCCAATTCGTCATTTATTAAAAAATCCTTTGCAATCTTATCCATTACTGTTTATTATTTAGACGTGAAGATAATGAAATACCAGAATGAATACAATATAAATAATCAATATATCAATTGAAGAAGCCCGAAGATTAAAAAGGATGAAAGCAATAGGTGGCATGACCATGTAAAGTTGTGACACGTCTATATGAGGAAAAGTAACTAGGAAGACTTTATTTATTATTAGATATACAAGAGTATTGCCATTAAATAAGTTTTGAGAAGAGAAGGGAACTATTGATTATTAAACAATTAGCACTCGTGCGTTTTCCCTGAGGGATGAAAAGCAACTTTACTGTTAATAAAAAGAAAGTTTGGACTTAATCAAGAGCAACTTTTCTATTAATAGATTACATGAGAAGTAAGCAGTGTTGAGAGAGAAGTAATCAACGAAGCTTACTTTTCTGCGTCGTTAGCATAGATACACTACAAGAATATCAATTGGTATACAAAACTTTATAGGTCTTATATCAATGATAAACACATGGCTTAAATATACATATTGATAAACGTGCGATATGAAAATAAAACTGATTGCATTATTATTTATAATGATGAGATCATTGAAAAATGGAAGAGGCAGACTCTTAGATTGTGTGAACTTAGTAGTGAAGTAATTGTTGAAAAATAGAGGTACTTGATAAAATAGAGTTGCATTTTCCGTATAAAAACGTATCTTTGTGTAAAGAGAATCAAAGACATCGATTATTAATGGCTATTTTTTTTCGCACTGCGAAACAAAACATATAAGCGATTGCCTGATATTTAATAGATGATATTAATGATTAACACAATGAAAATGCGCTTGATTTTTCCTTTTGTTCTATTGATTTATTCATTGATCTGTCAGGCAGATGGCGGTAAAGATTCATATATCTTCCGGAAAGTAGATTATCAGCAAGGATTATCTAATAGCGCTGTGCTTTGTCTTTTTCAAGACAATACAGGGTTGATGTGGTTCGGTACTTACGATGGCGTCAATTGTTATGACGGCAGAAGCATGGAAGTTTTCCGTTCCGATTTTTCAGCTCCCAAGGCTTTGAGTAACAACGTAATCCATTCTATTCAGCAGGCGGATAATAATTGTTTGTGGATTTCTACCCATTTGGGGATCAATCGTCTTTCACAGGATTCACGGCAAGTTGTCGGATATTATGACTTTACAGATGATTATTATCTACATTCCAATTCTAAAGGAAACACATGGGTGGTGAGTCATGGTGGAATTTTCTACTATAATACATCTTATAAACGATTTGTACAGATTAAGAATCTGAAAGTACCCGTAGAAGATATGGATAAACGGGCGTTCGTCACGGATGATGGTGTTTTGTGGATTTTCACTCAACAAACAGGGGAGCTGTTACAGGTTTCGCAGGATGCTTTTGATTGTGACACATTATCAATTCATTCAACTGTTTCATCTACTAGTTTTCATGCGAAACCTATTGAAGATGTCTTTTATCAGAATGGCGTTCTTTGTTTTATCGATAGTGAGCATGATCTTTATGTTTATGATATTTCCCGACAATCTAAAATTTATATTCGTAACCTTTCTTCATTAGTGCAGAAGAATGGAACTATTGCAGGAATAGCCCTTTTCTATGAAGATATTATTATTGGTTTTCGAACGAATGGGTTAGTCCGTCTCCGTACTTCACAAAAATATAAAGAAGAAGTGGTCGACCGGAATGTACGTATATATAGTATTTATCGAGATCCTCATCAGAATGTCTTATGGGTTGCTTCAGACGGACAAGGAACGATTATGTATGCTAAGAAATATTCTATTGCCACCAATTTGATGCTCAATCAACTGTCATCTAACTTAAGCAGGCAGGTACGTTCTGTTATGACAGACAATAGTGGTGGGCTATGGTTCGGGACGAAGGGTGATGGACTGTTGCATATACCGGATTATCGTGAGAATGAGGAGGCTTCTGCCGTTACAGTTTACTCTCCTGAAGGTAAGCAAAATGTTGTGTCTTATATACGATGGAATAAAGAATTTCCTGTTTATAAATTGGTTCAAAGCCGTTATATGGATGGCTTTTGGATAGGATCTGGAGATCCGGGACTATTTTACTATTCTTTTGAAGACAAAGCTTTGCATTCTGTGGAGAATCTGCCGGCACAACCCACCGAGATACATGGCATTTATGAGGAAAATGATAGTGTACTTTATGTGGTGACAGCCGGTTCCGGTTTTCATAAATTAATACTTGAGAAGCAGGCAGGTACCATTCGTTTCAAGTCGCAGAAAAGTTATCATTTTTTTCACGGTCAGCGAGAAATTACGATGTTCTATCCAATGCTGCCCGAAGGGGATTCTATTTTGTGGCTTGGCAGTCGGGAGAAAGGACTCGTACGGTTTGATAAGCGGACTGAAGAATATAAAGTGATTTCTTTGAAAGAAATGCTTCATAAGTCGGTAGACGATGTGCTTAGCCTGTATCGGACCAAAGAAGGGCTGTTATATGTAGGGACAACATCAGGGTTGGTATGTCTGAATTCTAATGGAAAACAGATGAAAGCTACTTATATCGGACGGGAGCAAGGTTTGCTCAATGATATGATTCATGGTGTACTTGAAGATGAGAACGGACTCTTATGGCTTGGTACGAATCGGGGGCTGATTAAATATAATCCGATAAATGGCTCATCACATGCCTACTTTTACAGTGCAGGTGTTCAAATCGGTGAGTTTAGTGATGATGCTTATTACATGTGTCCATATACACAGGAGCTTTTTTTCGGTGGGATTGACGGGTTGCTTTATTTGGATAAAGAGGTGCAGGCTGCTCCGGAATTTTATCCGGATATTTTGTTACGTAAGTTGACTGTTGGACATACGCAAGTGGTTCAGGGGGATGGAGATTACTATACAGACGATGGTAAGGCATTACAGTTGAAGGGGACGGAGGTTTCATTTGCACTTTCTTTTGTTGTTCCGGATTTTTTATCAGGAGAAGATATAGAATATTCTTACCAGTTGGAAGGATATGATAAGGATTGGACCTCTTTTAGTAGTATTAATGAAGCCTCATATACAGGAGTGCCGGCAGGTGATTATATCTTTAAGGTACGCTATAAGAGGGATGTATTTGATACGGAATATCGGCATTTTTCTATTCCGGTATATATCCTTTCTCCCTGGTATCGATCGGTGGCGGCTTATTTGGTTTATTTGATCATTTTCTTGTTGCTGTTAGGGTATGTGATATATTTACTACGTAAAAACTACCTTCAGGAACGGATGATGAAAACACTGATGGGGACAGAAAGTTGCCGGAAATCCGAGACTGTATATACAAACCGTAGGATGCTTGAAGATTTTACTCTTATTTATAATTATTGTGACCAATTGCGTGCAGAGAATCTTTCTTATGAGCAATGTCTTGAGAAAGTGTCACTGATACGCGAAACTGTGATGAACGCACTTCTTAATCCTGACGCTCTGTTTTTGGAAGAACTTAAACAATTCTTTCCGGATCGGTTTATTGTTTCTGCACGTATGAGTATACAGGGAGTTTCTCAAGAGGTGTTACGTACGTTGGAAGAACAAGGGATTGATCATTCTTCTATATCGTCAATGATTCCGGAACACTTAACATTTCCAGTTTACAAGAATGCATTATACAGTATTCTTTATTGCTGCTATCTCCGGATTACTGAAATGAAAGGTACTCATGGCGTAATAGTAGAAATGTCAGAACAGGATGGTAAGATGCAGCTACATTTTTCTTCTAAAGATGCTACTGCGAAAGCGTTGTATGAATATCTTTCAGATAAAGCTTCTTCAGTGACGGAGAAAGATTCCGATCATGTGTTTGCTGTGCATTTACTTTTAGGTTTTGTACGGTCGGCTTTGGAACGTATTCATGCCGTTCTTCGTTATGATGATGAGAGTGGTAGTCGGTTGACGATTATCTTTGAACCGGCGGTCTTGACAGTGGCAGGTGAACAAGGGAAAAAAACTGTGCTTTTGTTGGAAGACAGAGATGAAATGACTTGGTTGATTAGTAATTTCCTGGCTGATGAATATGTGGTTCATCAGGTAAAGAGTGTGCAGCTTGCTTTTGACGAAATTCGTCGGTCGGCTCCGGCTCTATTATTAGTGGATATGACAATGTATGCCAATGCTGAAAGTACTTTTATGGAGTATGTTAGCCGAAATCGTACTCTGCTTTCAAAGACAGCTTTTATTCCATTGTTAACCTGGAAAGTTGGTTCGGCCATTCAGCGGGAACTGATCTTGTGGTCTGATTCTTATATTGTACTTCCTTATGATATATTATTCTTGCGGGAAGTTGTCCATAATGCTATTTATGGAAAGCGGGAAGCGAAGCAGATATATATGGAGGAACTGGGAGATTTGGCGGGACAGATTGTCTGTACAACTACCGAACAAGCTGATTTTATTCGTAAATTGTTAAAGGTGATTGAAGAAAACCTGGACAAGGAAGAACTGGGCTCAACGTTGATCGCTGATCGTATGGCAATGAGTTCCCGTCAGTTCTATCGTAAATTCAAGGAAATCTCCAATACTGCTCCCGGTGATTTAATAAAGAGTTACCGTATGGAAAAGGCAGCCCGCTTGTTACTTGATGAAGAACTTTCTATTCAAGATGTTATTATGGAGATCGGTATTTCCAGCCGGTCTTATTTTTATAAAGAATTTACCCGTCGGTTCGGGATGACACCGAAAGATTATCGGGAACAGCGAAAGGTATGCTGATTGTCAGGCTAAATTCTTTCGTATAGGTGATTGGTTGGGAAACATTATTATTTATTTGTTTGTCACAACCTTGTGCTCTAAATCCCTTCTGTTAATTTTATTGTATTGATTTTTAGGGTATTAACCTGTGCTCTAATTTGCCCTTCTGTGCTTTAAAGATGTGTCTTTATTTTGCCGTTTTTTTGGCAAGGTAGAGCATTGGAGTTTTATTCGAATAACCTTTATTTGCAACAATCTTTTTAAAGGGAATTAACCTTATTACTAATCAAATTTAAAGGAATTATGAATGAAAAACTAAAGTATCTTACCTTATTTGTAATAGGTATGATGTTGAGTTTGGGCATGAATGCTCAATCTGTAAAATCAATCTCCGGTACGGTAACCGATGATCAGGGAGAGGCGGTTATCAGTGGTACGGTGAAAGTTAAAAACGGTAGTACAGGAACAATCACTGACATTAACGGTAAATACACTCTCTCTGTTCCTTCCAATGCCACCTTGGTGTTTTCGTATATTGGTTATATCACACAAGAATTTAAAGTCTCGGAATTAAAGAGTAATGTTCTGAACGTAGTTCTGCAATCGGATACGAAAGCACTGGACGAAGTAGTCGTTGTTGGTTATGGTACCATGCGCAAATCAGACTTGACAGGTTCCATTTCCACAGCCAAAGGTAAAGACATGCTGAAAGCACAATCATTCAATGCGCTTGACGGATTGAAAGGTAAAGTGGCCGGTGTGAATATCTTCTCTAATACCGGTCAGCCGGGTGGAGAATCACGTGTCATCATTCGTGGTATTTCTACTATCAACGCATCAGCATCACCGCTGTACGTAGTCGATGGAGTGGTGATGTCAAACTTCGAATTGCTTAATCCGAATGATATCGAATCTATCGAAGTATTGAAAGATGCTTCCTCTGCTGCCATCTATGGTGCCCGTGGTGCAAATGGTGTTATCATGGTGACTACCAAGCGCGGTAATGCAGGAAAAGGAGTCCATGTTTCCTATGATGGTTCATTGTCTATCGGTAAGATGGCTAGAAAAATAGATGTAATGGATGCTAACGAATGGATGTCTACCTTCAAGCAGGGATTGGAAAATGCCAACGAATTTCAAGGCAAGAACTTCACAACTGATCTGTCACAGATATTCACAGACGAACGTTTGTTCAATGCAGACGGTTCTCCGAAATATAATACCAACTGGCAGGATGAAGCATCCCGCACTGCCATCTCTCATAACCATCAGATCAGTATCCAACGTACAGGAGAAGGATCTTCTATCGGAGCATTCATCAATTATACCGATCAACAGGGTATTTTGTTGAATTCTTACTTTAAACGTATCAATGCAAAATTGGCGTATGATGACAAACCGACTGATTGGCTGTCTACTTCCGTTAATTTATTAGTAAATCATACTTGGGGTAATAGAACTTCTGATAACCCTTACGGACAAGGCGCATTGCGTACAATGATCGAACAGTTGCCTTTCTTACCGGTTAAGCTGGATGGTGAATATACGCAGACGAACATTATTAATACAAGCTCTATTCTCAATAATCAGACTGATCCTAATAGCGGAAAACAAGGATTCAGCCCGGAAGGTGTAGGTAATCCCGTTGAGTTGCTCGAACGGATGCAGGCTATGCAATATCGTACGCAGATTTTTGGTAATGCTGCTTTGACTTTCCATCTCATGAAAGGATTGGATTTGAAGACCCAGTTCGGTATCGACTACCACAATAATCGTGATGCTAACTATACGCCGTTCACTCCGCGTCCGATGATTAATCAAAGTTCCGAGGGAGCAGCTTCTGCAAATAACTCCAACTCTTTGTATTGGCAGGAAGAAACCTATTTGACTTATGTGAAAGATATAAACAAACATCACATTAATGCAATGGCGGGTATGTCTTGGCAAGAGTATAATTATACCAAATTCGAAGCTTCCGACAGTAAGTATATTGATGACTTCTACGGATATTATAATTTAGGTTCCGGAACGAACCGTCCTTCTGTTGGCAGTGATTACGACAAGTGGGCAATGAACTCTTATTTCTTGCGTCTGGCGTATTCTTATGACAACAAGTATATGGCTACCGTAACCGGTCGTTATGATGGCTCTTCCAAATTCGGACAGAACAATAAATATGCATTTTTTCCGTCAGTAGGTTTGGGCTGGATGATTTCTAATGAAGACTTCTTGAAAGACAACTCATTGATTAGCAAATTAAAATTGCATACTTCTTACGGTGTGACAGGTAACTCGGAAATCGGTACTTATAAGTCATTGGCCACGGTAAGCCAGTCAAATACGATTATTGGTGATGCTTTGCACGTTGTATCTTATCTGGACAATATGCCTAATCCTGACTTGAAATGGGAAAAGACTGGACAGTGGGACTTAGGATTCGAGTTGGGTTTATTCAATAACAGACTGAATTTCGATATTTCCTATTATTATAAATATACTTCAGATTTGTTGCTCGACCGTCCGGTTCCTGAATCAACAGGCTACTCTTCCATTATGGATAATATTGGAGCCGTTTCCAATCGTGGTGTAGATATTCTGGTTACAGCATATCCTATTCAGACACATGATTTCCAGTGGACTTCCACTCTTAATTTAGGTTTCAACAAAAACCGTGTAGAGAAACTGGATGAAAGTGCATCTGTTGATCCTGTCACCGGTAAGCGTCAGATTACAACCGATGGTTTTGTGGGTTACGATATGTTGATCCGTGAAGGTGAAGAGCTTTCTTCTTTCTATGGTTATAAGCGCGCCGGTATTTACGATGGTATTCCGTCTAACTGGGATCCGGAGACAATGAACATACCTTCCACTATCGGTGAAAAGGTAACTTATAAGAAACGCGAAATTATTGGTAACGGATTGCCTGACTGGATGGGCTCATTTATCAATACCTTCAATTATAAAGGTTTCGATTTGACTTTAGACTTCCAGTTTACATGGGGGGTAGACGTGATGCAAGAATATTATCACTCTACTGTAGCCCGTTTCCTGACTAACGGTATAGACCGTCTTTATAAGGAAGCATGGCATCCAACTCTCAATCCGTCGGGTAAAGAACAGGCAATTCGTCTGAATAACTTTGGTCAGGGAGCTAATAACCAGGCAGATGATGACTGGGTTTGCAATGGTTCTTATTTGCGTTGTAACATGATTCAGCTCGGATATACCTTCAATCCAACACTGATTAAGAAGATCGGTCTGTCTTCATTGCGTTTGTATGCGAATGTGAATAACGCGTTCCTGATTACTTCTAAGGACTATAACGGATACGATCCGGATAACTCATCTCGTTTAGGTGACAACAAATGGGGGGCTAACCGCCAATTCTTCACCTATCCGCGTCCGAGAACGTTTACGTTCGGTCTTAATGTAGCATTTTAATTCACCGTTATAAAAACCATAAGAATTATGAAACTATTAAAAGTATATATATCTGTATTTTGTATGTGTTCACTTTCTGTGTTGCTGAATTCATGCGACGATTTCCTGAAAGAAGAACCATTGGATATGAAATCATCTGACCAATTCTGGAAGACGAAAGCTGATGCGGAGTCGGGGGTGAACGCATTGTATTTTGGTGGTGTACCTTATTTACACAACACTGATGTAGGCGGTGGCTGGACTCCTAAAGCGACAATGTGGGGTGGTATTGTGTCCGGATTGTACGTTGATAAGCGTAAGGATAGAACATTTACTACGGCATCCGAAGGGTGTAACTTCAATATTGAATCTTTTGATGATATTGCAATGAAATACTGGCATGAGTTTTATAAAGGTATTTCACGTGCCAACTTTGTTATTGCCAATATTCCGACAAT
>OLSN01001676.1_pt1 | contig 18183 bp, 16 predicted proteins | sample 1672411 | NCBI WGS metagenome assembly OLSN01 (sample SAMEA3136683, study PRJEB25190) | human gut metagenome | biome: human gut; feature: human-associated habitat; material: faeces | place: Austria | collected 2013 | reverse complement strand
TGTATTTCTGCATGATGGGAACATAGGGAGTCCATATAAAGGCACTGAATACAGGACATCTAGGTTTCCGTTCTCCCCTACACTATCTATCAAAGTATAACTCCCATTCTTATTTGGTTTTAAGGTAATTAACTGTCCGGACTTAAGTGTAATATCAATGTTTCCAGAAGCAGGTAATTCAATTCTTTCGATATAGTTTAATACTCTATCTCTATCTATTTCCGTAAAGTTTCTCAATTCGGTAATAGCCTTATTAATTTCCTCGATTTTTGTTGTTACATACGAGCTATCTAATTTAGCATCTTCTTTGGCGTCAATCAATTGATTTAATCTTTCGATTTCTTCTGTAATATTGTTTATCTTTGCTTTGATGCGCTCCTGAGCTGATTCAACAAGTCCACCTTCTGATAAGGTATCAATTAAACTATCGATTTGATTTTCGCGAGTAGTGACTTGTCTATTCAATTTTTTGATTTCAGTGTCAGTATCTTTTGTAGACTCGACACACTCCGATAAAATCTTTTCCAAAGAACTTGTCAAATCGTCCTGCTGTTCAATAACTTTTCTCAATGTAATTTTAGTTATCTCTTCTAAATCTTTTTCATAAATACGTCTTATAGGATTAGGGCAATCGCCATGAGAATGAATAGAATAATAAGGAATTGTCTTTTTTCTATCTGCATAACCAAAGTGATATGGCTTGCCACAAACAGGACAAAAAATTTTGCTTGAAAACTTATGAGTACCACGAAAGCGAGCCTGAACGGTTTCTTTATCAGGTGCATGATATGTTGTTATTCTCGATTCGCGTACTCTTAATGCCATTTCAAACAAATCATTATCAAGTATTTTTAAATCTGGTCTTTCAACTAAAATCCACTGTTCTTTAGGAAGAAATACTCTTTTTGATTTATTCTTTCCGGTTCCAAGCTTATTAATCTTTTTGTTGATATAAAATTTACCAATATATCGTTCATCCTTAAGCATGTTGACTAAAGATCTGGCGGAAATTTTTATACCCTCTTCTTCTAAATTTTTACTAATCGAAGCAGGTGTTCCGTTGCGATATACATAATCTTCAAAGATTCTTTTTACAACTTCCGCTTGCTCAGAATTAATAGTTATAGTCTTAGTGTCTTTGTTCCAGTTATATCCATAAGATACGTCTTTAGCAGATAACTCTTTACGTTTACAACGTAATTCGTGTGTCTTTTTTCCATTAATGCTTTGTCTTTTTACATATTGAGCATCTATTGCAAAGTTAATGCTGTGAATCAAACTGGAATTAAGATCTTCAAAATCATGAACTTGATTGTCTTCAAGAGTCACCACTGTTGCATTGTTTTGTAATAGTAACTGCTGTAATTGAAATGAATTCATTTCATCTCTATTAAGTCTTGAAAGAGATTTGGTAATAATCAAATCAATAGATCCAGTAGCAATTTGACGTAGCATTTCATTGTACTGAGGTCTGGTAAAGTCGTTCTTTCCAGATATACCATCATCAATATATGTTCCAACGTGCTCAATACTGATATGATTAGATATATAACTCATTGCCATTTCAATCTGATTTGCACAGGAATCTTTTTGTCCATCATTATCTGTTGAAACTCTTGCATAAATTACTGCTTTAATGGAATGAGGTTCGTTGTTATTAATTTTTTGTATTAGTTCTTCTGCATAATTCAAATTAATCACTCCTTGTTATTTTAATTAAGCCTTCTTGCAATGAATAAACATCAAGATTTAAATCATTCATAACCTTGATAAATTTAGCTGTTCTCCAATTTAAGTCATTTAAATTGTGAACTACAATAAGGTCATATTTATCTTTGTTCTTGATTAAATCAATTAATTGCAATTGTGCTGCATATTTTTCTTGATTACTTTCGTCTGAATATTGGTCTACAAGAGACCAGTTAGTTTCTTTTTTTATGAATAAATTAAGAATGTCATTCTTTAAAGGAATAATGTCGTTTCCCTTTTGGGTGACACCTAAATGTCTGCTATATGTTGCTACTCTTAATGGTTTGTTGAAGTCCGGTTGAAAAAACTTTATTATTCCATCATTTAAAGAATGAACATCTATGCCTCTATTCTGCATATCTTTAAGAATGCTCATGCATTTCATAGTATTTTTGGATATGTGATAAAAGTCTTTCACTATTAGAGCATTATAGTCTTCATTAGATGAAAGGAAATTGTCAAATTCCTTACGCCTATAACGCAATGGACTGTTATCCAAAAAAATTTTAGATATAATCATATTTTGGTCATTAGCATATTTTTTAAAATCTGCTAATACTTTTTGATATTCTTTGTTTTCATTTTGTGTAAAGTGGTATATTGCTGTTTTCAATGCTGGCTCCTTTCTTTAAGCACTAGCTAATAAAGTCATAGGTACCTCAATGTTTGAAGCTTTGGCTAGCGCTACAATTTTTTCAATTGCTTTGTCATAGAGATTTCTGTCTATGACGTTAGTATTTAATAAATCGTTAAGTAATAATATTTCCATTGATATATTTGTTGTAGTTCTCATAGATTTCATCTCCTTTCTGCAATTATCTATCCAAATACTCAATTAGTTTGTCTTTAGGTATTCTGATTAGTCTGCCAACTCTGACACAAGTTAGTTCTCCGGTGTTAACAAGATGACGTACAGTTTTGCAGGTAACACCTAAAATATCTGCCACTTCATCAACACTTAGAAAAAGTGGATAAGATTCGAAATACTTTTCCATACGTTTCACCTCCAAAATAAAAAGTACTTATAAAGCACAAATAAGTGCTTTTAAATACCTTAACATACTTTTGTGGACTTGTAAAGCACAAATTTGTACTTTTTATAATTTTTTGTGCTTCAAAAGAACTTTTATGTGCTTAATTGCTTTATTTTATTGGGGTTTGATGATACAATAAAATTATTATTTTTTGGGAAAGGACGAATGCACTATGAGTTTATTGGATAATCAGACAGATTTTAATTTTGATGTCGAGAAGGATTCGTACAGAATTGGAAGTAGGATTAGGAAGATAAGAATAGACAGGGGGTTATCTCAGGCTGAACTGGGCTCTGCAGTTGGGTTGACTGCTGATAGAATACAAAAATATGAAAATGGTGCTCGAAAACCTAAGAATGATCTGTTATTTAAATTTGCGGAGACGCTGGAAGTGAGTCCGTGGGCATTACTGGATCCCAATACTATGTCTAGATATGGAGCTATGTATGCACTTTTTGAAATAGCAGACAACTTCGATATGAAAATTGAAAAAACACCAGAAGGAAGGCCTGCAGGAATGTGCATTAGCATTGACTATATGAATCCAATGTTTGAATATATGGAAGCATGGTATGAAGAATATACACGTACACAAACAGAATTAGAAGCAGCAACATCCGAAGATGCTAAAAAAGAAATAAATGAGTCGTTTAATAATTGGAAATGGAATTTTCCTAAGGCTTTGGTTGATAAAACGGCTAAGAATCTTCAGAAGCAGAGACTAAAAGATCAAATTGAAAAATTAAAGGAACAATATGATAAGTTGAATGATCAATAAAAATAATTGTTAAAATAATGATGAAATACAAATAGTGATACTAAAATTTTAAAAATAATGAAAGGATTATTGGCTTATATGAAGAAAAAAATATTGATTGTAATTATATTATTAATAAGCAGCGTGACTGTATTATTAATAAGGAGGGGCAATTCACTATTTGTTTCGAAAAATGATGTGGTGGGTGTTGACATATCTCATTATCAGGGGGATGTTGATTTTGAAAAAATGGAAAAGGATAATATTAAATTTGCGTTTGTTAAAGCAACAGAAGGAACAAAATATAAAGATGATATGTATAAAAAAAATATGGAACGAGCAAAAAAAAGCAACATTTATATTGGCAGTTATCATTTTTTTTCGGCAAAAAGTAGTGGAAAAAAACAAGCAGCTAATTATATAAAAACTGTTGGAGATTTGACAGGTAAATTATTTCCAGTTGTTGATGTGGAGGTTTATGATAGTGATGATGGAACATACGATGTAGTAGAAGAATTAAATGATTATATAAATAGCATAGAGAAACAATATGGGGTCAAACCAATTATTTATACCACAATAAAGAATTATAATAAGTACATAAAATATAATTTTAAAGAATGCCCTTTATGGATAAGGAGTATATATTTTCACGCAAACTTCATTACGAATAATTGGACTTTTTGGCAGTATAGTGATAGGGAAATAAAGGATTATTGTCAAGGGGAAGAAGAATGTATTGATATGAATGTTTTCAATGGTAGTTTGGAAGAATTAAAAAAGATGATAATAAATAATACGAGGAATAATCAAGAACGATAAAATTGTATTTTATTGGGAGAAAAAAGACAAGAAAATACATGTACACAACTGCACAATTATGGTATATTTTCAGATTGTGACTTGGAAAAAGTCAACACATTTGTAAATTTTAGTATATTTAAAGAAAGGGGAAAGAAATGAGAAAAATACTAAAAAAATTTATAGTGTTAACTTTAGTGTGCAGTTTATCTATTGGAAGTATTAATCCAGTAGCTAGGAATGTTTTTGCAGAAAAAATTGATATTGAGGACGATGAAATTGAATTTGACTTGAACGAAGATAATTTTGAAATTTCATTTATTAAAACGTCAGAGTGGTCAAATCATTATAGTGCTGAAGTTACTATAAAAAATGTAGGTGATGAGAAAATAGAAGATTGGGAATTATCTTTCAATCTTGATGGTAAGATAACTCAGATTTGGGATGCTCATATTGTTGAAGAAGATGAAAAGGCATACATTATTAAAAATAATAAATGGAATCAAGATATAGAGGCGGGAGGAACTGTTAAGTTTGGTTTGATTGTTGAGTATTCCAATGGTACAGAAGATAATGAACCTTATAATTATAATATGTCAAAAGTGTGTGATGTAGTTGATTGTGATTATGATGTGACATACACTATTTCAAGTAAATGGAGCGGTGGGTTGATTGGTAATATAACAATTACTAACAAGTCAGATAAAACTATCGAAGACTGGAAACTAAAATTTAAGAGTAAAATGGATATTAACAGTATCTGGAATGCCAAGATTGAATTGAATGAAGATAATAATTATTATTTGAATAATGCTGATTATAATGCCGATATAATACCGAATAAAAGTGTTAGTTTTGGGTTTTCGGCGACTTATGACAAGATTACTGATGTAGACTCTTTTCAGTTATTTGAGATGAAAACATATGTAGAAGATTTAACTGATAGTGATGAAGATGGACTGACCGATCGATACGAGATTGGGGTGTCTAATACATTAATTGATAATAAAGATACTGATGGTGATGGAATCTCAGATGGGGATGAGATAATTAAAACAATTACGGATCCTCTTAAATATGATTCGGATGATAATGGATTATCAGATGGTGAAGAAGATTTCGATAATGATGGTCTGAATAATGAACAAGAAAGTATATTCGGCACTGATTATTATGATGAAGATTCTGATTTAGATGGAATAATTGATGGCGAAGAAGTATCTAAGTATAATACGGATCCTTTAAATGAAGATACGGATAAAGATGGATTATTGGATGGTGAAGAAGTTGAAATGGGAATTAATCCATTAGTTTCTGATACTGATTCTAATGGAATATTAGATGGTGAAAAACTAATACCTCAAACATTTTCTTATGAAGAGGAATCTTTAATTGTTAAAAAGTTGTTGATTGAATCAGACGTAAATGGAAGTATCACCGACGCATTGGCTATAGAAAAAACAGAGTCGGAAGATAGCGTTAAATATGAAGTTGATAACGAAGAATTATATGAATTAAAAATAAAATTGTTTTTGCAAGATGAGGTAGATTCAAATTTAATAAAAATTTATAAAGTTGGAGAAGAAACAGTAGAAGTACAATTCGTTAAAAATGATGATGGAAGCATCGAAATAGTGGAACCATTTACGGATGAAAACATTCAATTAGAAATTAGAACCAATAGTATTGTCGCTAAAAAGTCAAATATTCTTAGAGCGACTGCAAAAAGCATTTCATCATCCAATAAAAAGAAACTGAAAACGGAGATAAAAAAATTACATAAAAAATATGTATCATATCCAAAATTAAGAACTTATTCATCAGACAAAGCTATTGATATAATATATGCTAATGATAGTGCTATTGAATCTGAGGCAAAGAAATGGGGAATGAATAAAGCCTTAATACAGGCCATATTATATAATGAGTTAGTATGTATAAAGACGATTTCAGATTCGGCGGCAGATTCAGCTGTAATTTCATATTATGTATATAAACAAGAATTAGAGAGATATATGAAAATGAGTTGGATTAAGCAGTTGATTGTTGGTCCGCCAGATGCTCCACTAATACAACGTGAAGATTGTAGTACAGGAATAGGTCAATCTTGTGCCAAAACAGCGATGGCAGCGCTGAATTATATTGCTGGTCCAAAAGGAAAGAAACTTAATTATAGCAATTGGAAGCAACGTAAGAAGGTGTGGTTTTCTTTATATGAAAATGACACTTATAGTGCTAAGAATGTTGGGAAAGTATTAAAAATGGAGTCTATAGAGGTAAAAGGAATTAACCTCTCCAAGCCTAAAAAGAAAAACGCACAATTACTGTTGAATAAGTATGTTAAAACAAACATAACGAAAGTAGGTGGTTATGGAAAAAGATGTTATAAATATTACAAATTATTTAAAAAATATAATTAAAAGTATAAAAAAATACCTTATTAATATTATATGTGTTTTGAGTAGTGTGGTGCTATCTTTTGGAATATGCTACATGATTATAGTTGGTATAATGCTGATAACAGATGAAATAACATCTGATGAAAAAATAGTTGCTGGAAGCATAATTATAATATTTTGCGTATTTGTCTTCCTGTGTTGCTCTTTTTGCTTTTTTAAAAGGTGTTGTACAAAGCGTTTTATATTTGCGTATGTTATACCATCGATTATAACTTATGTTATAACGTATTTATGGGCTTGTGGCACAATACAGTTAGGTATTACTTAAAAGATGCTTGTATTGTGTCTTGTTTAAGATAGATATAAGCAAAATAACTAGTCAATTTGACTGGTTATTTTGTTACTATCTCAGAATAGAAAAATATAATATTGTTTATACATTAAAATAAAAGTAAGAGACCTCAGGGCTAAAGCTCTGAGGTTTAACTTTGCAATATCATACATGCTGAATATAGTCCCAATAATCAAAACGTCCTTTGGCCTCGTAGTGGCTATCCATATATTTTAAAAAGCATAGATATAGCAATTGTATAACTATAAAAGAAACAAATAAATTGACTGGAAGATATTTTTTTATTTGTTCTCCAAAAATGAAAATTATAGTCAATGAAATAACGAAAACTTTTAAGGATAGCGTACACCAGCGATTCTTATAAAATCTGCATATATAAAATATCCTCTTAAAAATAATAACAATCAATATTAAGGTCGTTAACACTGCCATAATTCTCATTCCCCAAATGACATATCCGGTAAAATATTTTGTTCCAGCCTTTATGGGTGGATAGGATGGATGAGATAGCCATTCATAATAATGATACCACAATGATTTGAAAATCTGTAAAATATCAATTAATGACATTTTAACATCATAAATAAAAGACTTACTTTTGATGCAAGTACAAATCAGAATAAAAGCTAAAAAATTCCAGTGAAGATAAGATTTTCTTTTAAGTAAGGTGATAGCGTTAAACATCTCTGATTCAGCTGTTTTTTTCAGCTTGTTAGCTTTACGGATTTCTTTCTGACAATCCTTTTTATACTTCTTTAATTCTGATTGGGCGAGATTACGTTCATCAATAGCTTTTTTGACGGATTCAACAGATGAATTGTTAACTAATTTTTTAAGAGTATTGTTTGCAGCTTTAAGCTTAGAATTTTCATCTTCGAGTTCTTGCTGTTCTTTCTGAGTCAATAAACCGCTGTTCTCTCTTAAGTCTTCGTTGTTTTTTATTAAAGACTGATTTATTTTCTGAGTTTCGAGCAACTCTGTTCTTAACTCTGTTATCGTTGATGTCAGATTTGATTTTTCTGATGAGAGTGTTTGTATCTCCTGTTGATATGCATTTTTTGTTTGTATCAGATCCTCTTGTAACTTCTTTATAGCTTTCGACTGGTTCTGGATTAACTCCTGTTCCGGAGATAACTGCTTCGACTTCGGAGTAATATTTACAGAGTTCATCTTTGTTTCTTGATTCATTCTGTCTTTTAAATTCATGTGTAAGTACCTCCTTGTTTATATTTAATGAAAATGATTTTGAAAGGTTTGTGTCACGAACCTTTTCACCATTTTGATTTTTAAATGTAATATGTTTCTTTTTGTCGGTCCAAATAGTTTGCCATCCGTACTGTAACATATTGGAAATGAATTCTTCTTTGCTACAGCAATTTTCTTTTGACTTGAGTACGGCAATAGCGCAATCTACAACATAGCTTTTTTTAGTTTCATTACGAAGAAGATTATATTTATCTTTGTTCCAAGCTACAACTTCACATTCATCGATGATAGAACCATCAAAATGTTTCCCCTTCTCTGTTACAGATAAGCCCAATTCCTTGCATAAATCGTTGGTAAAAATCTTTTGAAGTTCTAAATCTTTTTTTGTTTGATGTAACTTTTTACCATCAATAAACGAAACAGAGTTGGTTACAATGTGAATGTGGAGATGATCTTTATCTTGATGGACGCCTATAAGACTTTGATGTTCAGGGAAAAATCTATCAACAAATAGACGACCAATTTCGAGACATTGTTCAGGTGTGACATCTTCATCTTTATGAAAACTAATTATGTTATGGGCATACATTCTTCCGGAATCTTTGTTCCATAGTTTTTTTTCAGCAAGGAATTCAGTATATACACCCTGCCAAGTTATATTGTCTGAGAAGTAGGGCCCTATGATTTCCACGTAACCATCTCTGACTTTTTTGTCTTGAAGAACATATTCGATTACGTTTCTCATAGCCCCGTGCGATTTTGTTGATTTATTAACGACCTTATTAACTGCCATATTTCTTCACTCTCCTTTCTAAATTGATTAATGTTGCATGCTGTGTCGTTTAGCTTATCAGCCGAAGGGAGTAATCCTTGACCGTTAGCTATATGTGCCATCTGATTTACATTAGTTGCTAATCCTCTAAGTTGTCTTACTAAATCTGCAAAACTTTTGCTTATTTCTTTTTGGACAACAAGTTCTTCTGAAGAAAAAATGGTAGCACCTTTGATAGCGTTTATTATGAAAGCTTGTTGAGTAAGACCTGATTCATCTACCTTTTTCTGAAGAAGCTTTAATTCATCAGGACTCATTCGAATTGTGATTGCTTTATTTCTTTTTCGATTAACTTTATTCTTCATCTGTAAAAGCTCCTTTCTTTTAAATGCTCATTACGTTATGTCAGGTTGCAAGGGTGAAACCTTTGCCTGGGAGTGCAGAGGGCAAGAGCCATCTAATAAATTGAGTGATTATGTAACGGATAGTCCAGTGGACTATTCGTTACATATGAAGACAAATTATGTGCCCAAGAATGCAAAGGTTGGGTAAACCTTGCTAGGGGATCCAAGGGGGCAAAGCCCCTCTGGCAAGTTTAGGGAACAGCCCAAAGGCTGTAACCGGTGCGTTGTGGCTTGCCACAATGCGAAACTTGCCTAACAACTCTTGCATGATTTAGCATTTACAAAAGTGTTTTTGAGTTGTTAGTTAAATGCTTTGTGAAGACATGAAATGCAATTGTCAAAGGAATCTCATTGAGGAGAAAGTCTTTGACGATGAAATGAATGTCGGAACAAAGCTGGTTTAAAGGAAGGTTACTGAGAGAGGAAGAAAAGGTGTTGTCATGAAATGAACAACAAGCTTTCTAGTCTCGAAGTAACCTGACTGCAAACCACACATAGCCAGCTTAAAAGGTGGCTATGTTGTGCGACCGTTAAGTAGATATGGAGAGAATTTTGTTGAGAGTATCTTCAACAAGTTCTCGTGGTAGCATGTTATCTTGCCGTTTTGAACGGGAGCAGTTTTTCCAATCATTTATACTGATATTAGAGATTTCCCAACTATTTACTGTACTTACCACCTCGGATTGTTTTAGTCCGTCCAGTGCTGGTATTTGATATACTCCAGATCTGTAGCCCATGAGTATTGATAGAAGAATCTTTCTGTCTAAGTCTTTGCCAATATATCCACTGACTTTAACTGTTGATTTGACTTTAACTCTATTTAAATCGGCAGTGACTTTTACGCAATCTTCATTGTGCATGGTATTTCGATAGTTGAGAAATTCTTCAACATTGTTAAATGGTCTGGTATCAAATTCAGCGATAGTAGTGTCAACATGAAATTGACCGTCAACACTGTCATAGTGGACTGGTGTATCTTTTGCTGTTTCTGTAATAGGACATCTCTTATAATCAAAATTCATAGAAAGCTGACGGATACTTTCAGTAACATGAAAATCGTGTTTTCTTTCGACTATTTCTGAAAACTCAGTCCATACTTTTGTAGAACACTTTAATCTACCTTCTCTTGAGAGAACTGCAATAATATAAGCATCTCTATCGGCACGACTGTCTTTAGCTTCTCCAGTTGAATACGAATTATGTGCTAAGACACCTTTATCGTTTACAGCTACGTTTCCTCTGGTTGTAATATTTAAAAAAGTGTCATTGAAGTGTTTTGGTTCCCATACTTGATTAGCTTCACAAGGTTTAGTTGTTTGATTTAGAATATATCTACCGTTTTGGAATATGTCTGCGAAGCCAAAAGCATCAAGGCTTCTTACAACATCAGTAGGTGCATCTGTTATAAATCCATCTGTTGTTACGGAATAAACATGATAGCCTAAATCGTGAAGCTGATTTATACAAGCAATTAACATGCACCTTACTAAAGCAGTAGTATAGGTTGCATGATAAGGACTCGTAACGGTTGAAGGCTCTGAATCTACACGCCCCATGATTTTAGCGTTATATCTAGTTTTAGGGCTTACATTCTGAGCAGTTTTTCCATAGCAGGAATTAACCATTGTCTTTAAGCTCTTCTCAACTAAAGGATTATCTTTATATTCTTTTTTTGCTTTCATTCTGTCCTGAACCAGATTAGTTACTGCATATGCCAAGCATTGAGAAGGCTTACCGTCTTTCGTGAGCATTTGACATGTAAAACCTCTGAATACTTTAATTCTTGCACCAAGTTTTAAGGCGAGATACATATCGGGACCAGACATATAAACGTGTTTAGCGTGTCTGGGATATATTTTCATACCACCTTTTACTGGAACAGGTATATTAGGACAGTAGCAATCGTCTGGAAAATCGAAGTCTCCAACAGCTACAGCTGGAATAAGAGGATTTGTTAAATCTTGCCAAGTAAGTTCATAATTACGAGGAAAATCTCTAACATTTTTAGACCAATCAATATCTATTATGTTTGCCATAGCTGTGGGATAAGCATTCTGTAAATCGAAATCTGTTGTCTGTTCTTCAATCCATCCAATGTAGAAAGAAGCATTAAAACCTCCAGTATAAGCTTCTTCAAAATATTCAGATACGAGTTTTGCATCAGGGTTATCTCTGATTGGTACGTATCTGGTTGCTTTCAAAAACTTCATACATTCATCTTTTGATGGAATAATACCTTCATCTAACATTTCTAAACCTCTATAAATTCTGTCATAATCTGCTTTTTTATTTACACCAAAATATTCTTTTATACTTCCATACATTGAAGATGCAGCTGCACTCGACAATGTCATAGGAATTGAGTGGTTGCACTGGAATAACTCTGAACAAAATGAAACAACTATGTCTGCGTCATTCATTGCATATTTATAAAACTCAACGGGATTAGTTATTGCAAAATAAGCCATATTCTCAATTACATTTGATGGTAATTCGATTTTAGGTTTATTAATCACCTTCCCAAGAGCCTTGAGCGACTTGTTGTCGGCAGGTGTCAACCCGAGCGTGTCACGCACAGATAAGTTAACTAACCAATAGTAGTTATAGTTTTTAACGTTTTCGGCTTTTAACCTTACATTCTCGGTAGTCATCCAGCCACCTTGTATTTCTCCTAATTTACGAAGAATATCTACGTCATATTTAGATCTTCTAAAAACAGAAATATCGGCTTTGCCTGTATGACATATAAGAGTGATTGGAATCAAACTGTTTTTCATTGCTTTATAATCAATTACTTTGAATGATTTATTTTTTGAGGATTTACAGTCTTTATAAATAATGTCTCTTTTTAAAATAAGTGGAAAATCATTAAAGTAATTGTTTTTTAAATCTGACAAGATATCAGCTAGGCAATATTTAAGGGGAATAAGTCCACCATCAGAAGTAACTTCTTGATATTCAGGATTAACTAAGAAAAAGTATCTGATTAAGGTTTCGCCAATTGCTACAGTCATTTGCAATGATAAAACTCGTCTGTTTTGATTTGGTATACCTCTGTAATCTTGAAATTCAGTGTCAAATCCGATATTCAAACTCATACTGTCAGACTGAATAACCTTGAATGATGGAATAACATCTGCAATACTTCCACTCTTTTGAATATCGAGAGGGGCTAAAAAGGGTTTGCTATAAACCTTATGAATAGGAGTGTCATTCAAGGTATCTGCGTGGCATATAGATGAAATGACACCACTACCACAATCACTTATTTTTAAAGGATTTGAAGTATTGTTAGAGTTACCGAAGTTTGAAACTTCGGTAACATTATTTGACACCATTATTTCTTTTAAAAGAGTATATTCGCTTCTCGTCTTAATAATCTCACAACCGTAGTTATAAAGTTGATTTACAATTCCCAAATACTGCTCCTGTGTCCATATAAGATAAGAAGAGTTTTGATTATTAGATTGTATTAAGTTGTCATATTTTAAAGCTGATGTTCCATTAATCATATTCATCCCTCCTTAATCTGTTCTTAGATAACAATTGATTGTTATAGGAACTGTTTGATTGGGATTTATACGATTAGATATAGATTTGTTGTATTGAAAAGCCGTTAGATATAACCTTCGACCTCTATTGGGAAGATGCGAAACCAAGGCACGATGGTTCGCTGTCTACCGGCCACGCTAATGGGACAAGAGATATGCTTAGCAGATTAGAAACAATGGTTTTGCAAGGCGCAAGTGGACTGCCATTAGAAGCCATAAGACAACAAATAGGTTCAGCTATTGATATAATTATTCATCTTTCAAGGTTGAGAGATAAATCGAGAAAGACAATGGAGATAACAGAAGTACTTGGATACAAAGATGGAGAAATATTATTAAATCCTTTATATGTGTTTGAAGAGGATGAAAACAGTACTATTGACAAAGTTTCCGGAACATTAAAGAGAACAGAGAATGAAATGAAGAAAACATTGAAATTAATGTTGGCCGGATCAGATATGAAAATATAGCAATTAAAGCAGAAGGAAAAAATATGTCAAACAAAATAAAAGAACCTGAGTTTTATTATTCTCAAATTAATACAAAATTAATAAATTATAATGTCTACAGAATGTCCTTGAAACAGAAAGTGATGTATTTTATTGGGCTATTTGGTGCAGGTGGCGTTTTAGGAATGATTTTTTATGGTGGATTATTTAAAAGTGATGGCGAAATTACAAAAGCAACAAAGATAAGTAATCTGATTATATTCTGCCTGATGGGAATCATAATTGCAAAGATATTTATGCCGATAATGAATGAAAGACTAAGAAATAAAAGATTGAAAAATTTAAAAGTTCAGTTTAAAGATTTCTTGTCGTCCGTATCTGCGGCAATGGCAGGTGGAATGAATATTGGAGATTCTATATTATCAGCATACAACGATATGAGTAGTCAGTATTCGGAAGATTCTTATATAGCAATGGAAATTATGGAAATGATTAATGGAATGCAAAATAACATTCCAATTGAAGATACGATAAAAAATTTAGGAATGAGAAGCGGAATTGATGAAATAAACAATTTTGGAATTGTATTCTCGGTGTGCTATAGAACTGGTGGAAATATGAAAGAAGTTGTTAAAAATACGACTAGAGTTATAACTGAAAAAATGATTATAGAAGATGAGATAGATACAAAGATTATGTCGAATAAAATTCAGTTGTATACAATGCTTGGCATACCGGTTGTTATTATGGTTTTAATGAAAAGTATGAGTAGTGATTTTGCGGAAGGGTTTGCGTCGATAGTAGGAGTTATTGCCACGACAATAAGTATTTTCATATTTATTGGTGCGTATAAATTTGGAAGTAAAATTATGAAGATTTAAGATGTTGAGGTGCATATGATAAAAATAATAATTACAACAATTATTACAATTCCATTTTTGTTATTTATTATAACCGGAAGCAAATATGATGCAATGGTTGAGGGACTGGATAGCTCTGAATTTCCACTTAAAAGTTTGTATTGTGTTGGACTTGGGCTGTGCAATATGACAAGTTTGGCATTTCCGCAGACTATATATCAAAAGATGATTTCAAAAGTAAAATTAGTATATGAAGAAAAATATGCTCAGTACTACGTGAATCTTATTTGGGCACAAATAATATCAATTTCATATTTTTCAATTGTATGTGGAATGATACTTAGCTGTGTGATTAATTCCAATTTGTTTATTTTGATTGGAATATGCCTTGCAGCTGTATTTGGAGGAAATTTTTATAACGATTTATTTTCGAAAGTTAAAAACCGAGAAGATGAATGTAACAATGAATTGGCTGATGTCGTATCGACTATGGCATTGTTGATAAATTCAGGAATGGTACTAAAAGAAGCATGGAATACCGTGGCTTACAGTAAAAATGGAACAATTTATAATTTAATGCAGAATGCGTGCGATGATATGAATAATGGAATGTCTGAACAGGATGCTATATACAAATTTGGAATACAAACGAATTCAGCAGAAGTAAAAAAGTTTACAAGCACCATAATACAGGGAATTGAAAAAGGAAATAGAGAACTTAGTTTAAATTTACTTGAACAGTCATCGAATATATGGAATGTGAAAAGAGAGTATGTATTACAAAAAGGTGAAGAAGCATCAGCTAAATTGCTTGCACCAATAGGGATGATTTTTGTTGGAATTATCGTGTTAGTGATTTCAGGAGCTATAGGAATGTTAATGTCTTAAAAGACTTTAATATAAAAAAACTTAATGTATAAGAGAGGAGAAAATATGGAAAAATTAACAGAAATTATGGATAGGGGAGTTATAAGAACAAAGTGTTTTGTATATGATTTCCTTCACAAGGAGAATGGGGATACGAACTTTATATCGATTGCTATAATTGCAGCCATCGTTGTTGTGCTTGCAGGTTTCTTCATTTATTTTGGCAAAGATATAATGAAAACTATGTCAGAATCAGTGAAAAAATTTATCCAAAATCCAGCTGAGAGAGATCCGAATTCATAAAATATGAAAGAAAAATTACATAACATTTCATCAAAAGAAAAAATTGCTTTAAGTATTGAAATAGCATTAATGATTATATCTTTTGTATTCATAAGTACATATAATTTGAATATTTTGACATTAATTAAAATTTTAATACTTGAAATAATATTGGCTATTGCATCAATAATTGAATTAAAAACAAAGACAATACCTAACAAACTGGTGTTAACAGCATTAATCGTCAGATTGGTGCTGTTTATACCGGATGGTTTTTGTTATAAAAACGAATTTAAAGAGGTGTTGCTAGTTAGCATTATTGGGCTATTAGTCAGTGTGATATCGCTGCTTATCTTATCTGCCGTTAGCAGAGGAGGATTTGGAATGGGCGATGTAAAACTTATTGGATGTATAGGCTTTTTTATGGGTCTAACTGCTACATTCTACACATTGCTGTTTGGAATGATAATATGTATGTTTTTTTCGGTGATTTTATTATTGACGAAAAAAGCCGGAAAAAAGGATCAGATTCCTTTTGGACCGTTTATATATTTAGGATTCATAAGTGCAATAGCAATGGGATTTTTTTAGACAGTGTATATTGATACAAGAAGTTAAAGAGTAAAAAAACTTTAAAGTTAATATAGACACTTCTGATTAAAACATTAGGAGGCAAAATAATCAAATTATGAAAAAAGTAAGAATAGTTTTATCAGTTGTGTTTGTATTAACACTAATTGGTAGCTGGGGAATTACAGTGAAAAATAATGTCACGGCAAAACAAAATTACAAACAAAATATTAGCGATGGTGACAAGTGGACAAAGAATAAGTTATATGACAGGGCTATAGATGAATATGAAGAAGCACTGAATTATAAAGATACAAATGAAGTGTGGGAGAAACTTCTGAATGCGTATAAAAAAAGATGCGAAGATCAAGATGTATATGGATATAGCGCAGTTGAAGAATATGTAGAAAAACTTAAAGAAGCGGTAAAAAAAGATAAAAAGAATGAAAAAAGAATTATTGAATTAGCTCAAATATACATAAAAGAAGAAGCATATGAAAGTGCATATAAGTGCTTAAATAATGCTTACAAAAATGGAGCAAAAAGCAAGAAAATAGAAGAATTAATTACTAAAGTAAAATATGCATATGATTTGCAATCGAATGGATACGATAGTTTTTATCAGTGTGATAATGGAAAATACGTTGTAAAGAGCCAAAATTTATGGGGAATCATAAATAAAGATGGACAATCTACTACGGATTTAAAATATCAATATATAAGTATTATAGGCGAAAAAAACATGAGAGTAAAAACAATCAACGATGAAAGCAGATTGTATAATTCAGATGGGAAAGTATTGGGAATATTTGATTTTGCAGTTATGGATGCAGGAAAGTATTCGGAAGGACTAATACCGATAAAAAAGGATGAAAAATACGCTTACTATGACTCAACAGGAAAAATGAAATTTGGTGAATATGACATTGCAGGAACATTTAAAGATGGAACGGCTGCAGTAAGAGAAGGAGAAAAGTGGAAAATAATTGATGAATATGGAAAAGTAAAAAAAGCACCTGATTGGGAAGAAGTTAAACTTAATAGTCAGGGGTATTACATATACGATGACATAATTGTTGCAAAAACAAATGAAAAATATGAGATGTACAATTCAAAGTTCAAAAAAATAGGGAATTTTAAATGCGACGAATTTGGAAACATAACAGATGATGGAGTTTTTGCTTTTAAACAGGATGATAAATGGGGATTTGTTAATACAGAGGGAAAAGTTGTTATTAAGCCGGAATATGATGATGCACGGAGTTTTTCTAACGGATTAGCGGCAGTATGTAAGAACGGAAAATGGGGATTTATAACAGGAAAAAATAAGTTAGTTATAGACTATACGTTTGATGATGCAGATTATTTTAATGAGAACGGAGTCTGCTTTGTAAAAGATAATAATCCGTACGATGAATTAGGATATTCATGGGTAATACTGAAATTGAAAATATAAGGAATGGAGAAAATAGAAATGAAAAAAAAGATATATATGATTTTAACTGTTGTTGCGGTCAGTGCAATCGCTTTTGGTTGCAAGGATAATAGTAAAAAGAATATTAAGAAAACTACAATTACATATACACAGCCAGAGACGGATGAATATACACAATACGAGAAATATTTTGCGTGGGATGGAAACACACTAATGTTATTAATGCCTGATTATGAGAAAGAGAAAAAAATTGTAATTCCAAAGAAATGTGAAAGAATTGAAAGTACTACATTTAGTAGTAATGATTATGTTGAAGAAGTATCTTTTCAGGATGATAAGAATGTTGATGGGGATAAGTGGACATTTAGAGAATTTACAAATTTAAAAAAAGTTACACTCCCAGATAATTTGACTCGAATAAATGACCGTATGTTTAGTTATTGTTCGAGCCTTCAAACTTTTACAATGCCTAAAGCTGCTGAAACAATTGGTGATTTTGCATTTGAATATTGTGATTCGTTGAAAGAAATTACTATTGGTGAATCAGTAAAAACAATTGGAAAATATGCTTTTCAGTATGATGAAAATCTTGAAAAAGTTACGTTTAATAATAACTTAGAAATAATTGATGAGTGGGCATTTTGCAAATGTCAATATAAAAATGTAGGTTTTATATCATATAAGCGTGTAGGAAA
>OLSN01001671.1_pt1 | contig 18235 bp, 10 predicted proteins | sample 1672411 | NCBI WGS metagenome assembly OLSN01 (sample SAMEA3136683, study PRJEB25190) | human gut metagenome | biome: human gut; feature: human-associated habitat; material: faeces | place: Austria | collected 2013 | reverse complement strand
AACAAAAGCCATACCGCCGCAGCATTATGCAGACTTTCGGAGCACAGGTAACCCCTTCTCCATCCATGTCTACCCGTGCCGGTAAGGATATTCTGACTAAACACCCCACTTATCAAGGTTCATTGGGAACTGCTATTTCGGAAGCTATCGAACTGGCACAAATGACTCCCAACTGTAAATATACGCTCGGTTCCGTACTTAGCCACGTGACTCTCCACCAGACTATTATCGGACTGGAAGCTGAAAAACAAATGGAAATGGCGGGCGAATATCCGGATATCGTGATCGGTTGCTTCGGAGGTGGTTCCAACTTCGGAGGTATCTCTTTCCCGTTCATGCGCCACACCATACAGGAAGGAAAAAAGACTCGTTTCGTTGCTGCCGAACCTGCTTCTTGTCCGAAACTGACACGTGGTAAGTTCCAGTATGACTTCGGTGATGAAGCCGGATATACCCCGTTGCTACCTATGTTTACTTTGGGACATAATTTTGCTCCTGCTCATATCCATGCCGGTGGACTTCGTTATCACGGCGCAGGTGTAATCGTTTCACAGTTACTCAAAGATAATCTGATGGAAGCGGTAGATATACAGCAATTGGAGTCTTTCGAAGCCGGTTGTCTGTTTGCGCAGTCTGAAGGTATTATTCCGGCTCCCGAATCCAGCCACGCTATTGCGGCGGCTATCCGCGAAGCTAACAAATGTAAGGAGACAGGAGAAGAAAAAGTGATTCTTTTCAATCTTTCGGGACATGGTCTGATTGATATGACTTCTTATGATAAGTATTTGGCCGGTGATCTGGTGAATTATACATTGAATGACGAAGATATTCAGAAGAATTTAGACGAGATAGGAGATTTAGCTAAATAAATTACCTACCAGTTTCAAGTTTCACCACCGATTACACAGATTAACACAGATTTAATTGTAATTCGAAGATTGTCGATATAAAAATCCGTGCTAATCTGTATAATTGGTGGTATTTTTTCATTCCCTATATTTACTTTCTCTCTATTGAATACCTCCATATAAAAGATTTTGCTATCTTTGATGCCATTATTAATCTTATGAACTAATAATGAACAGCCTTAAAAAAACAACAATCTGTCTACTCTTTCTATGTATAGGGGTTAATTGCGTTTTTTCTGAAGTTCCGGAGCAAATTAACTTCTCTTATATTTCTATTAACGAAGGATTGTCACAAAGCACCGTATTTTCTATCGATCAGGACCAAAGAGGTAATATGTGGTTCGCGACCTATGATGGAGTAAACAAGTATGACGGGTATTCATTTACAGTTTATCAACATAATGAAGAGGATCCGAACAGTATTGCTAATGACATTTCACGAATCGTAAAAACTGACAGTCAGGGACGTGTCTGGATCGGTACGCGGGATGGTTTGTCATATTATGACGAAGAAAAAGACAAATTCAGAAATTTCTTCTACGAGAAAAAAGGCAAACGGCAACAAATCAATGGTATTGCAGAAATCTCACCGGAACAGTTGCTTATAAGCACACAAGAAGGTCTGACTATGTTCGATATTAAAGAATCACGATTCGTTGATGATTCTTTTAGTACCGCTATGCACAAGCTTATAGCTTCAGCTCTTTACAGACAGGGGGATATTATCTATATCGGTACCCCGGTCGACGGGCTTTACAGCTATTCCATTCCTCAAAAGAAACTGGAAAAGATTACTCCGATAACGGAAACAAAACAGATTCAAGCCATTTTGCAGCAATCTCCTACCCGTATATGGGTAGCTACCGAAGGAGCCGGTCTGCTTCTGCTCAATCCGAAAACGAAAGAGGTCAAGGCTTATCATCATTCTTCTTCCAATCCTAAAAGTATCAGTTCCAATTATATCCGCTCTCTGGCACTGGATTCGCAAAACCGCTTATGGATAGGAACGTTCAATGATCTAAACATTTATCATGAAGGAAGCGATTCTTTCGTTTCCTACAGTAGCAGTCCGGTAGAAAACGGCAGTTTGTCACAACGTTCGGTTCGCAGTATCTTTATGGATTCGCAAGGAGGTATGTGGCTTGGAACCTATTTCGGGGGATTGAACTATTACCATCCTATCCGCAACAGATTCAAGAATATCCAGCGTATTCCCTATAAGAATTCTCTAAGCGATAACGTAGTCAGCTGCATTACGGAAGATAAGGATAAGAATTTATGGATAGGAACGAATGATGGTGGTTTGAATCTGTATAATACAAAGACACAACAGTTTACGCACTATATCTTACAGGAAGACGAACGGGAAATCGGTATTGGTTCCAACAATATCAAAGCCGTATATGTAGATGAACAAAAATCACTTGTATATATAGGGACACATGCCGGCGGACTGACTGTTCTCCATCGAAACAGTGGAAAAATGGAAAGTTTCAATCAGCTGAACAGCCAGTTGGTGAATGAGAATGTATATGCAATTCTTCCTGATAAAGGGGGAAATCTCTTATTGGGGACATTAAGTGCTCTGGTTAGTTTTAACCCGGAAAAAAAGAGTTTTACCACCATTGATAAGGAAAAGGACGGTACTCCATTTACTTCACAACGAATCACAATCCTGTTCAGAGATTCCCATAAACGGCTTTGGGTCGGGGGTGAGGAAGGTATATCTGTCTTTCAGCAGGAAGGAATCGAGATAGAAAAGGTGCCTATTCTGCCGGAATCATCTGTAACAAAGACGTTTACCAATTGCATTTACGAGGCTGCCAACGGTATCATCTGGGTAGGTACGCGTGAAGGCTTCTACTGTTTTAATGAAAAAGAAAAGAAAATCAAACGATATACTACGGCTAACGGTTTGCCTAACAATGTGGTATATGGTATTCTGGAAGATACTTTCGGACGTCTTTGGGTAAGTACCAACCGTGGTATTTCCTGTTTCAATCCGGAAACAGAGAGGTTCCGTAATTTTACGGAATCCGACGGATTACAGAGTAATCAGTTTAATACTTCTTCGTTCTGCCGCACTTCGAGCGGTCAAATGTATTTCGGGGGTATCAACGGGATCACTACTTTCCGCCCGGAACTGTTGCTGGATAACCCTTATACGCCTCCGGTAGTTATCACTAAACTTCAACTGTTTAACAAGACAGTTCGCCCGGATGATGAAACCGGTATCCTGACTAAAAATATCAATGAAACAGAAAGTATCACCCTGAAATCATGGCAAACAGCTTTCACGATTGAATTTGTAGTATCCAATTATATTTCCGGACAACATAACACTTTCGCTTATAAACTGGAAGGATATGACAAAGAGTGGTATTATCTGACAGATAAACGTACTGTCTCCTACTCCAACCTACCACAAGGCACTTATCACTTTTTGGTAAAAGCTGCCAATAGTGACGGAAAATGGAATACTGTACCTACAATGTTGGAAATCATAGTTCTCCCTATATGGTACAAGACCTGGTGGGCAATCATGATTTTCCTCGCCACTTTTATCGGGTTTATCACTTTCGTCTTCCGCTTCTTCTGGATGCGTAAGAGTATGGAAGCGGAACTGGAACTTGAACGCAGGGACAAGGAGCATCAAGAAGAAATCAACCAGATGAAGATGCGTTTCTTCATCAATATTTCGCACGAGCTTCGCACGCCATTAACTCTCATCTTAGCTCCTTTACAAGAAATAATCAATAAGATTAGTGATCGCTGGACTCGTAACCAACTGGAATATATCCAACGCAACGCCAATCGTCTGTTGCATCTTGTCAACCAGTTGATGGATTATCGCCGTGCCGAATTGGGAGTTTTCGAGCTGAAAGTAAAGAAAGAGAATGCGCATCAACTGATACAGGATAATTTCTTGTTCTACGATAAACTGGCACGCCACAAGAAGATTACTTATACTCTCCACTCCGAACTGGAAGAAAAAGAGGAACTTTTCGATCCGAATTATCTGGAACTGATCGTTAATAACCTGCTTTCAAATGCTTTCAAATATACAGAAAGCGGGCAAAGCATTACTGTTACGTTGAAAGAGGAAAACAATTGGCTGGTACTGCAAGTTAGTGACACCGGTATTGGTATTCCTATCAACAAGCAGGGGAAAATATTCGAACGTTTCTATCAGATAGAGAGTGAGCACGTAGGAAGTGGTATCGGGCTGTCACTGGTACAACGTTTGGTGGAACTGCATCACGGACGTATTGAGTTAGACAGTGAAGAAGGCAAAGGCAGTACTTTCTCTGTTTATCTGCCACAGGATATAAATATCTATAAATCTTCCGAATTAGCTTCTAATGACGCTAAAAATGAGGAGGACCAAGTTTATTCTACCAACTCGAAAGAGATGTATTTCATTGATACGGAAAAAGTAGAAAACGAAACGATCGAAACTGGTGACAAGAAACGTGGTACGATTCTTATCGTAGAAGACAATAATGAAATCCGCCATTATCTAAGTAGCGGACTTGCCGAACTTTTTAATACACTGGAAGCTGGAAATGGTGAAGAAGCCCTGGAAAAGCTGAAAGAGAATGAAGTGGACATTATTGTGACTGATGTCATGATGCCTGTGATGGATGGTATCAAGCTATGCAAGAATGTGAAGCAGAATATCCGTACCTGTCACATTCCTGTGATTATCCTGTCTGCCAAAAGCGAAACCAAAGATCAGATGGAAGGCCTGCAAATGGGCGCAGATGATTATATCCCGAAACCATTCTCGCTGGCTATCCTGACTACGAAGATACAGAATATGATGCGGACCCGCAGGCGTATGCTTGAACGGTATTCCAAATCTCTGGAAGTGGAACCGGAAAAGATTACGTTCAACGCCATGGATGAAGCTTTGTTGAAACGTGCCGTTGCCATCGTAGAAAAGAATATGGATAATATTGAATTCTCTACCGACGAGTTCGCCAGAGAAATGAATATGAGCCGTTCTAATCTGCACCTCAAATTGAAAGCTATCACAGGTGAATCGACTATCGACTTTATACGCAAGATTCGTTTCAATGAAGCGGCAAAACTACTGAAGGATGGCCGCTATACAATAGCAGAGGTCAGCACAATGGTAGGATTTAATACGCCGTCTTACTTTGCTACGAGTTTCAAAAAGTATTTCGGATGTTTGCCTACAGAGTATATTAAGAAGGCAAAGGGATAAACAACTAGAGAGGTAAATCCAAAAATATTATGATTTTTACGGAATCCAATCCATAAAAATCATAATATTTTTGGATTGGAAGAAAAAAAGCTTGAAATTTGTTCTTAAATAAAAGAGGTCAATTATGATAGCAAGAATATTAGAACAAACGATTCAAGAAAAATTAGGGCAAGGCAAGGCCATTATAATAATGGGACCTCGCCAAGTTGGGAAAACCACTTTGCTAAAACAGATGTTTACAGACAGCAATGATATTCTCTGGCTGAACGGAGATGAACAAGATACCCGTAGCCTATTCGAGAACATATCGGCAACCCGCCTGAAATATATATTCGGGCAAAAAAAAATAGTTATAATTGATGAAGCACAACGTATCGAAAATATAGGATTACGTCTGAAATTAATTACCGATCAGATAAGTGACATCCAATTAATTGCTACAGGAAGTTCCTCTTTTGACTTAGCTAACAAAGTTAATGAACCTCTTACCGGAAGAAAATGGGAATATAAAATGTACCCGCTTTCTTTCAAAGAAATGGTCAACCATCATGGGCTACTAGATGAGAAGCGTCTCATCCCCCATCGTCTGGTGTATGGTTATTATCCAGATGTCGTTACACATCCCGGTTCAGAAAGCGAAATACTAAAACAGCTTTCCGATAGCTACTTATATAAAGATATCCTGGACTAGGAGCATATCAAGAAGGCTGATAAGATTATGAAACTTCTTCAGGCATTGGCCTTTCAAATTGGCTCAGAAGTTTCTTATAATGAATTAGGGCAATTGTGTGATCTCGATCCCAAGACAGTGGAACGCTACGTGATATTACTCGAACAATCATATATAATCTTCCGGCTGAGTTCATTCAGCAGAAATCTAAGAAATGAGTTAAAAAGCAGCAGAAAAATATATTTCTATGATAATGGAATACGCAATGCTGTAATCGCTAATTTCTCGTTGGCGGAAACTCGTTCAGACATAGGAGCTTTATTCGAAAACTTCCTCGTTTCAGAACGTATCAAATACCTCCAATATAACCGTTTATGGCATAATACATGGTTTTGGCGCACAACAGCTATGCAGGAAATTGATTTAATAGAAGAAGGAGATGGTAAACTAATGACTTATGAATTTAAATGGAATCCTAAACGCTCCGCCAAATTCCCCAAAGCTTTTTCAGACAATTATCCTGAAGCAACTTTCACCGTGATTACTCCTGACAATATAGAAGAATTTCTATTGTAGGTACAAGGTGAAAGTTTGTACATAACAAACAACCCTAATGTATAAGACAGTACTTTTCTTTTTTCAGTAAGGTTTTGATCTAAATTCATAGTTACAAAGATTAATCTAGTGCAATAGTCTTTTTAATATTTCTTCTTGGAGCTATTATTTTCTTCGTTCCCTAATAAATTTGCGTTCCACTTAAGTGGAGCGATAGTTCAACTTAAGTGGAACGCAAACTAGAATGTAGAGCTAATTATTATTTATAGAAGATAGGAAACTAAACACAGTATTAAGACAGCTTATCTCTTATTGATTATTGACAACTAGCGTTTAGTTCGTCTCCGTACCGTTCCCCTCCCATATCAAAATGAATTAGTTCATTTCATAAATGAATAGGATGAAGGTTACATTATGATGTATAAAAAGCTTAATATCAGCCTAAAAACCGTTTTTCTAAACATTATTAATATATGATTCAACAATATTAATATCAAAAAATCATTTTTTGAACAAAGTGTGAACAAGACGGATTAGCATTTATAAATAAACAGACTACATTTGTAAACAGTAAAATATAACTTTTAATAATTAAAACCTAATAAAGTATGAAGAACATCTTCTTTATTTGTATGTTCGGTCTGCTAGCATTTGCCGGATGCTCAGACAACGAGGAGGAAATATTGACTGGAGGCAATATAGACATAGATATGCTTCCTCCTAATCAACCTAATGATGTGATCGATGAAAAACTATTTGCAGTTATCAATCTTGATTATCCAGGACTGGAAAAAGCTAAAGAATTTTATAATTCAGGGAAATACTACTATGCAGTAAATGAATTATTAGAGTATTACAGAAATCGGACAAGTGTCATCAACCCTAACATTCAATTGATGAACACACCAATTACGGCATCTGAACTAAATATAGCTGACCAAGCATTAGAAAACAGATTTTATGTTAGAGGATTTGCAGAGCGAGTTGAGGATGGAAAAGAAATCTATTATTCTTTTACTAAAGATAATAAAATAGACTGGTCGTTCATTCCCAGTAAAGTCACTGACCAAGAATTTAAATATCAGATTCATCGCCATCAATGGATGCTTCCACAAGCAAAAGCCTATCGCACAAGTCGTGATGAAAAATATGCAGAATCATGGATCAATGTTTACTCGGATTGGCTTAAGACTTTTCCTTATGAAGAAGGAACAACATTCCCCGAAGAAGGAGGAAAAGAGAATGATGTTGATTATCAATGGAAAGGTTTACAGGTAGCTGAAAGAGTTATCTCACAGATAGATATCATGACTTATTTCATTCAATCTAAAAATTTCACGCCAGAATGGCTCTCTGTTTTCTTGACAGCATTTGCCAAAGAAGTAGAATGTATTCGTTTGAATTATTATAAAGAAGGTAACATTCTGGTTACCCAAGCACAAGCTGTAGCAATGGCAGGCATACTTATGCCTGAGTTCAAGAATGCCAATGAATGGCTATCAGAAGGTTCTCAGAAACTAGGAGAACAAATAGATAAACAGTTCCTTGCAGATGGAGTACATTACGAATTTGACATTAGCTACCACGTTGGTGCCATCTCTGATTTTTATGAAACTTACAGAGTAGCTCAATTAAATAATAAAGCTGGCGGATTTCCGGCAGGATACCTTGAGAAGTTAAAATTACCAGCTCATTTTGTCATGGATATCACTTATCCTAATTACAGTGTAGAAAACTTTAATGATACCCGTTCCAGTCGTTTAGGAAAAAGTGTACTTATTAAAAATTTCAAAAAGTATGCAGAAATGTTCCCGGATGATCAAGAAATACAATGGATGGCTTCAGAAAGGCAAAGTGGATCCACACCTACTTATTTACAAAAAGCTTATACAAATGGAGGATATTATATTCTGCGTAATAAATGGGATGACCAATCTATGATGATGATCCTAAAAAACAACAATAATCCTAATAATAAATATCACTGTCAACCAGATAACGGTACATTTAGTTTATATAAAAAAGGACGTAATTTCTTCCCTGACGCAGGGTCATACGCATACAGTGGGAGCGATAGAGAGACCTATCGCGGAACAGCCAGACATAACACGTTAACCATAATGAGTAAAACAATACCTGATGATAGTATGAAAGGGAAATTGCTTCAATTAACAACAAAGACGGATGAAGCAACATCCTACGATGTCTTGGTTACTGAAAATCCGACATATACTGTTTCAGGTGAAAAACATCTGAATTTGACCCATCGCCGTTCTGTATTTTTTGTTAATCAAAAGTTCTTTGTGATAGTAGATGAAGGATATGATACCACAGCAGACCATAACAGTAACATCAATGTGAATTTTCATTTATGTCCTATTGAAAACGCATCGAGCGATGTCGTAATAGACGAAGGACAAAAAGACAGCCATATTTACGGTGCACATACGGCTTTTAGCGACAATAACAATATCATGCTTAGAACCTTTGTTGAAACAGCCAACGATTATAGCGCATCCGTAAAAACGACTAATACTTCTAATGATATAGGACAAAAAACCGAACGTAAAGGTTATCAAGTTACCATACGTAAACCTAAAATAGTAAATGGTGCTGCAAGATTCATTAGCATAATTTATCCAATTAATGATGGCGCGGAAGCAGCAAACATCAACATGACAGCCACATTTACAGATATAGCAGATGATGAAGCCGCTGGAACATTCCATGCAAATGGAACATCAGTAAAAGTAATTATTGATAATAAAGAATATAATTTATCATACACACTTAATTAATATATCTAAGAAATGAAACATGCATTATTAAAAACCAAATCAAGGCTTATAATGAGTCTGATGATAGTTATAATGAGTGTAGTTTATACATCTTGTGATGATACAGAAACTACCGATTCTACTAAATTCACAATATTCTACTCAGGTATGACTGATATAGGTCCTTCGATGAGTGGAAGAATTAGTAGCCCAACTTATAAAGGAAATACACCTTCTGATTTTGCTATAACCAAAGTAACTTTAAAAGGTGAAGCCTATTCCGGAGATTGTTTTACTATCGACCCTAATGATGGATTCATATCTATAAATAGCACCAAAGATATGCAAGTTGGCCTATATAAATTATCCATATCATGCATATCCGGAGGGAATTATTATGAATTTAAAGATATTGTAGAAATAAACTTCTTGAAGGCCGTCCCCGATGGAATTACAGTGGAACCCAACAAACTCCAAGTCAAATATAATGATATTATTGATGAAACAAGTGAAGTAGAACTACCAACAGCGCAAGTCAAGACAGATGGAGATCATGTAACCATTACCAACTATGAGATAGCCAAAAGTGACTATTCAAAATACTTCGACATCACTAAAAGTGGAAAAATAAGTATTATCAAAGGTAGCGCAGCACTTCTTCCCGGTATTTATAATATCTCATTAAAACTAACAACCGGAGCTTCTTCTGAAGATGAAGGAATATTTGAGAATGCACTAGAAATAAATGTCACGTCAGCACCTTTTGGTTTGGAGTACACTCCTAACGAAGATATGCTAGAAGCTGAAAACGACAAAAGTGGAAAGACCTCATTTCAGAGTAATGCGCCTGCACTTAAAGGTTCATTAGAAGGAATAGAATATTCTATAAAAAATATTACCCCTACAACAGATAAAATTAAAATAGATCCAACTACCGGAGTTCTTTCCGTTGACAAAGACCACGGATTGCAAAGTGGGAATAACTATGTCATCTCAATACATGTTAAAAACAATTTTGGAGAAGAAGATTTCAATAATGCATTTACACTACAAGTCGTAGAATATATTGAGCCAATTTCAGGATTCGAATATGAAACAAGTATTGATAAATATCAATATTCAAAGTTCACCATTAATCCTAAGGAAGGGTTGAAAGGAGATAATATCCAATTCAGCTTGATTAATGAACCGGATGCATTAAAGGGGCAGATAGAATTTGACGCCCAAACTGGAACAATCTCTGTAGAAAAGGGAAATACTATTCCACAAGGAAATTATCCTCTTACCGTGAGAGCGACTAACTCTAAAAACGCAGAAAATCCTGCAGATGCAACATTTACTCTGAATATCATTGAGAATCCTAATTACTTCACTGATATTCGTTATGGAAACAACATTGATGTACCAGAAGAAAATAATGCTAATCAATTTAGAATTACAGAAGATAATGAAGCTAATGCGGATGCTACATTAAAAAGCTTCACTTTCCCAAGTCCACAAACAGGGCTTAAAGGGAATGTATCGGTCGCATGGAGCATCAAGAACGGAAATAAATGCGACAACTTAACAATCGATAGCAATACAGGAAAAATCAGTTTCAATCAAGAAGCTACATGGCCCGCAGATAACAAGGGAGTCAAAGCAAATACAATAGGATTTTGTTATGTTACAGCAACAGCCGGAACAGATAAAGATAGCCAAATATCTCAAACAACTCTTGTATTTATTCATTATGACTTAAAAGCAAATAATGGAGTACATATCCATTATAATCCTTTTGTCTTCCAAGCTGATCCTAAAAATGGTGGTAATTCAACTGTTCCGTTGGTTACAGTTAACGGAACAACTACAACTTCTAATTTCGCATTAGATTACCGCCGTTCATTTAACTACTATCCCACAGAAGGTACTTTAGTAAAAGGAGCACCCGGAGCTGCCGGTTCATTCTTAAATGAACTATGGACTACATATTATAAAGCTATGGATATAAAACTATCAACCGGGTCTAGAAATCCGATGTCATATTACGGCAGCGTATACGATATGAGCCATAGTAAGAAATTACCTAATCAATCGGATAGACTATCCGTAGCATTAGCCTATGTCGTTCCTAATGACCTGACTATACATATCAGTCCGAATATCTGGAAAAATAGTAATGGAGAATATGCTAATGGAATTATGGTTGGAGAAATGACTTTCCTTACAAATGTCACCGTTGATACAAAAGAAACCGGAGATTTATTAAAAGATGGAAAGAAAATAGCACCTATCATTATATGGTTTGACAAAAAATTTATTAAATAATGAGCAAAACATCATTAACTATGTATAATACAATCACTAAATCAATAAAACTAAGAGGGTATATCACCCTCTTAGCACTGATTTTCACAATCAGCTTACAAGCCCAGAACATAACTGTAAAAGGTGTTGTTGTAGATGAAACAGACACTCCGCTTATCGGAGCAACAGTTATGGTAAAAGGTGCATCTACTGGAGCTATTACTGACTTCGACGGAAACTTTACGTTAACAACCTCAAAAGGTTCAATAATATCTTTCTCATATATTGGATATAAAACCCAAGAGATTAAATATACCGGACAATCTCCTATGAATGTTAAAATGGTACCAGATAATAAAACTTTAGACGAAGTTGTTGTTGTCGGATATGGTTCCATGAAGCGAGGTGATTTGACAGGTTCTGTTGCATCCGTCGCTTCCAAAGACATTGAAGGCTATAAAAGCAGTTCTGTTATGGGGGCTTTAGGAGGACAAATTGCCGGAGTACAAATTACCCAAACTGACGGTACACCGGGAGCTGGATTTAATATCAACATCCGTGGTGTAGGTACTTTAACAGGAGATGCTTCTCCACTTTATATCGTAGATGGTTTTCAAGTAGATAATATCGATTATTTATCGAACTCCGATATTGAATCTATAGAAGTTTTAAAAGATGCCTCCTCTGCCGCTATCTACGGTGCGCGCGCAGCCAATGGGGTGGTTATGGTTTCCACCAAGTCAGGTAAAGTAGGACGCCCTGTAATTAACTACAACGGCTCTGCAAGTTATCGTAAGATTTCAAAAATGTTAGATGTACTTTCTCCTTATGAATTCGTTAAATTGCAAGGAGAAATAAAAACCGAATATGCAAATTCCTACTATAAATCAGGAAATGATGATAATGGAATTCCTTATCTTTATCAATCAGCGGAAGATTATATCGGAATGAAAGGAGTAGACTGGCAAGAAGAGACTTTCAATCCGACATGGTCACAAGACCATAATCTATCCATCTCAGGCGGTAGTGATAATACCAAATATACAGCTTCATTTTCCCGTTATATTGAAAATGGTATTTTTAAGAATAGTGGATTTGATAAAACGACAGGTAAAATTCGCTTTAATCAAAAGATAACAAAAAACATCACTTTTGATACAACAGTTAATTACGCACAAACGAACCGTAAAGGCGTGGGAACTTCCGCAGACTCCGGACGTTTTAATATGTTAGCACAAATTCTAAGTGCACGTCCAACAGGTGGTCTGAAGCTGACAGATGAAGAATTATTAAATTCTGCTATTGACCCTGAAATGCTAGAGACTGGAGAAAGCCTTGCGCAAGTCAATCCTGTCATGCAAACCGAATCCGTTACTAATGATAAACGTGGAGAAATGTGGTCAGCCAATGCATCTGTTACCTGGCAAATTATTAAAGGATTAACATTTAAGACAGCTGGTACCTATAATACAACTGACAGCAGAACTGACATTTTTTACAAAACAGGTTCTAAAGAAGCATATCGTAATGGAGAAAAGCCGTATGGCCGAACTCAAATGGGACGCGACGTACGTTGGACTAATTATAATAACCTCACATGGAAACAAAAGATTAAAAAACATACTTATGATGTGATGTTAGGCCATGAAGTTTCATTCAAAAGCAGCGAATATCTATTAGGAGAAGCGATGGATTTCCCATTTGATAATCTGGGCAATGACAATTTAGGCATCGGAGCTACTCCTAGTAAAGTGAGCTCCATCTATAGTGACAAGATGCTACTATCCTTCTTCGCCCGTGGTAACTATAATTATGACAATCGCTATTTATTAACAGCGACAATACGTGCAGATGGTTCTACTGTATTCTCCCAAAAGAATAAATGGGGATACTTTCCCTCTTTCTCAGCTGCTTGGCGTGTTTCTGAAGAAGCATTCATGAAAGATATAAAATGGTTGTCAAACTTTAAAGTTCGCTTCGGTTGGGGTACTGTCGGTAATGACCGTATTTCAAACTATTTATCATTAGATTTATATGAAGCCAGTAAATATGGAGTAGGTAATAATACAGTAACGGTATTGACACCGAAACAACTCAAAAACGCTAACCTGAAATGGGAAGGTTCCAATACCGTGAACTTAGGTGTAGATCTTGGTTTCTTTGATAGTCGCCTAAATATTACAGCAGACTTCTTTATCAAAAATACAAAAGATCTCTTGCTAGCTCAATCACTTGCACACATTACAGGTTTTAACTCACAAATGCAGAACATTGGTAAGATCCAAAATAAAGGATTTGAATTAAATGTGAACAGTATTAACATACAAACAAGAGATTTTACTTGGAATACGAACTTTAATATATCATTTATCAAAAACACATTAAAGTCACTTGCTTCCGGTGTAGATGCGATGTATGCACGTTCCGGATTCGACAGCAACTTCACCGCATATGATTACATAGCCAAAGTCGGTGAATCTTTAGGATTGATCTATGGATATGAGTTTGATGGGATCTACCAAAGTTCTGATTTTTACACAAAACCAGGCGATCCTACATTGTATTTAAAAGACGGAGTCGTTAATGACCCGCGCTATAGTACAAAAGAGCCTTTAAGACCGGGTGTAGTAAAATATAAAGATCAAGACGGAGATGGTAAAATTACAACCAAAGACCGTACTGTCATCGGTTCTGCAATCCCCAAATGGTATGGAGGTATCACCAATACACTAAATTATAAAGGGATTGACTTCAGTTTCATGCTACAATTCAATTACGGCAATGACGTTTATAATGCAACCCGTCTATATTCAACTCAATCAAGAAGCGGACGTAGAAATATGCTGGCTGAAGTAGCGGATCGCTGGAGTCCGACCAATGCATCCAATAAAGTACCTTTATATAATGGATACATTACCAATGATGTCTATTCACGTTTTGTAGAAGACGGTTCATTCCTTCGTTTGAAAAATATAACATTAGGTTATACTTTACCTAAAAAATGGACAAGTAAATTCTATGTATCCAGACTTCGTGTTTATGCTACAGGACAAAACTTATTCTGTGTTACAGGATATAGTGGTTATGATCCGGAAGTAAGTACAGCAGGGAGCAATCCGATGACTCCTGGACTAGATTGGGGTGCATATCCAAAGAGTAAAGTATTTACTTTTGGGCTTGATATTCAATTTTAATAATAAATTAAGTACAATGAAAAAGATTCTATACTATATAGCAATATCAGTAATATGTGCATTACCTTTTAATTCTTGCACATTAGACGAAGAAACCAGCACCGATGTAGAAAAGAAAAACTTTATGCGAGATGCTAAAGAGGCAGAGATTGTATTACAAGGTGTTTATCGTTCAACCATAGAAGATGGACAATATGGCTATCATTTATCTATATTGTTTAATTTAGGAACAGATATGGAGCAGGCAGAAGGAAATATTACGGAGAACTATCGTATCATACCAGCCAATGCATTTCCTACCACTCAATCGGAAGTACAAACTACTTGGTCATCTTTGTATGCCGGTGTCTATAATGCGAATGATTTTCTAGAAAGAATCTCAAGCAAAATAAATACATACTCAGATACCGACCGTCAATTGGCCACTTTATATATAGCTGAAGCAAGAGCTTTAAGAGCTATGTTTTACTTTGAATTAGTGCGCAGATATGGTAATATTGCTCTTATGACCAATACAGAAATGTCGAAACAAGATCCAAGAACATTTGTTCAAGTAAAACCGGAAAAAGTGTATGAATTCATCGAAGATGACCTGCTTTACGCTAGTAGAATACTGCCCTATGCACAAGATGACCAATACCGCATCGATAACAGCTATCGTTTTTCCAGGGGGGCTGCTCTAGGCTTATTATCAAAAGTTTACGCCACATGGGCAGGATATCCTGTATATGATGAGTCAAAATGGGAAGAAGCCGCTAAAACCGCGCGTACTTTAATAGAATCCGGCAAACATGCTCTTCTATCTGATTACGAACAATTATGGAAAAACACTTGTAACGGGGTTTGGGACCCAACAGAAAGCTTGATCGAAATATCATTTTACTCCCCTACCGTTTCAGGAAACAGTGACCCTGTAGGCCGTATTGGAAAATGGAATGGAGTTAAAACCACATCAATCGCAGGACAGCGTGGAAGTTGCGCAGGAAATGTGAAAGTGGTGCATACTTTCGTAACAGAATGGCGTGAACATCCTCAAGACTTACGCTGCGCTCTTTCCGTTGCCAATTATAAATACGATGATGATAAAGTACTTTGGACAAAAGGAAAAAATGATACCGATTATTCTGCTAAAGAAAAAGACAAAGACCCCACTAAAGGACAAAAAGAAAAACAAAATTATACACCTGCTAAATGGGACATTGAAAAATATGTAACCACCAGTAAATTAATCAATAACGATAAATCAAATGTTAATTGGTATTTCCTACGTTATGCAGATGTACTTTTACTTTACGCAGAGGCTTTGAATGAATGGAAACATGGACCTACTGATGAAGCTTATGAAGCGATCAATATGGTGCGCCGTCGTGGATTTGGTAATCCTAGTAAGACGAGTATTTGTGATTTAAAAGATTTAAATGAAGAAGATTTTCGTAAAGCAGTCTATCAAGAAAGAGCTTATGAGCTGGCTTTTGAAGGACACCGCCGCATGGATTTAATCCGCTGGGGAATATATTATGAAACTATTCAAAAAACATACAATGATTTGCTTAACTGGTGGACTGCGGAAACTGAATTTAATTATGTTGTTTACAGACATACTGTAAAAGGTAAGCATGAACTATTTCCCATTCCACAAAGAGACATGGACTTGATGATTAAATTTAATCAAAATCCGAATTGGGAATAGTCCTCATTCTCTCCAATATGCCTTAATTAGGGCATATTGGAGAAATTTAAAACCTTTTTCAACAAAATCAAAACTTAAAAAGCAGAGTTCAAACTCCTTTTGGACAATCCTGCAACACAAAGTTAAGCCTTTCCACTACTTTTGTATCAGTTACAAAACTTCTAAAAACAATCACTTAAAATGAATAACATGAAAAAGAAACTTGTTCTCTTTGCTTCGGTTAGTATTGCACTTGCATCGTGCCAGACAACCCCAAAGGAAGACTACAGTTGGATAAAAAAAGGACTGGATGTAGCTTCTGCCCAATTACAACTTTCTGCAGAAGAGGTTAGTGGTACGGGAATGTTGCCACGCTCCATCCGTACCGGTTATGACATGGATTTCCTTTGCCGTCAGTTGGAAAGAGATTCATCAACATTCAAAGATTCACTACGCGCACAACCCACTGCTGACCAGCTAGGCAAACGTCGCCTCTGCAACGTTTATGACTGGACGAGTGGTTTCTTCCCCGGCTCATTGTGGTACGCATACGAACTGACAGGAAACGATACACTGAAAACTCAAGCCATCCAATATACAAATCTGCTGAATCCGGTACGCTATTATAAAGGTACGCATGATTTGGGATTCATGGTCAACTGCAGCTATGGCAACGCAGAACGTCTTTCACCCAACGACACCATTGCCGCTGTGATGAGAGAAACTGCCGATAACCTCTGCGGCCGTTTCAACGATTCTATCGGCGCTATCCGTTCATGGGATTTCGGAACCTGGAACTTCCCGGTTATTATCGACAATATGATGAACCTCGATCTTCTGTTTAATGTAGCAAAAGCGACAGGTGACAATAAATACAAAGACATTGCTATCAAGCATGCTATGACTACCATGAACAATCACTTCCGCCCGGATTATACTTGCTGGCATGTAGTAAGCTACAACAACGACGGAACTGTTGAACGCAAGCAAACTCACCAAGGCAAGAATGACGATTCTTCATGGGCACGTGGTCAAGCATGGGCTGTATATGGCTACACAGCTTGCTACCGTGAAACAAACGACAGTACTTTCCTGAACTTCGCTATCAAAGTAGCTGATATGATTATGGATCGCGTTAAAACAGACGATGCTATCCCCTACTGGGATTATGATGCACCTGTGACTGAAGAAACTCCACGTGACGCTTCTGCCGCTTCTGTTACCGCTTCAGCATTGATCGAACTAAGCACAATGGTTCCCGACGGACAAAAATATCTGGATTATGCGGAAAAGATTCTGAAGAGTTTGTCAAGCGACGCATATCTTGCAAAAGTGGGTGACAATCAAGGTTTCATTCTGATGCACTCTGTCGGCTCACTGCCCAACGGTTCTGAAATCGACACTCCACTGAACTATGCTGACTATTACTATCTGGAAGCATTGAAGAGATTCATGGAATTGAAGAAGTTGAGGGTTGAGCATGGAGAGTTGAGAATGATCCAATAATACAAAAGCAAGAGTGTTCTCAATCGTAAATAGTAAATCGTAAAATCGTAAATTATATCATGAATAAAACTTTAAAGTATATCGTTCTGCTGGCAATCGCTTGTTTTGTAGGCAAAGCTAGTGCCCAAGAACTGAAAAGCGAAGTATTTTCGCTTCTTAACCTGGACTATCCGGGATTGGAAAAAGTGAAAGCTTTGCATCAGGAAGGTAAAGATGAGGATGCTGCCAAAGCATTATTAGACTATTACCGTGCACGTACCAATGTAAAAACTCCGGATATCAATCTGAACAAAGTGACTATCAGCAAAGAAGAACAGCAGTGGGCAGATGACGGATTGAAACATACATTCTTCGTACATAAAGGTTATCAGCCTTCTTACAACTACGGAGAAGACATCAACTGGCAATACTGGCCGGTGAAAGACAATGAACTCCGTTG
>OLSN01001667.1_pt1 | contig 18247 bp, 20 predicted proteins | sample 1672411 | NCBI WGS metagenome assembly OLSN01 (sample SAMEA3136683, study PRJEB25190) | human gut metagenome | biome: human gut; feature: human-associated habitat; material: faeces | place: Austria | collected 2013 | reverse complement strand
GGAATCATGAACACCCACTCCAAGCAGGCCGATTGCCGCACCGAGCTGTTCTGTGCCCATGCGGCACTCTGTGGGGCGGATACGGCAACCTGCCGCGCCCTGATGGATGCCGCTACCACCGACGCATGCCTGGATATTTTAACCGCTGCCAACCTGAAAAAAACCGTAATGGCAAGCCTGCTGCAGGCCATCCAACTGCATCTGGACCGCCGCGCGGCGGAAGCCTTCACGGTAGGGGCGGTACTTTTCTCCAACCAAAGCGGCCCGCTGGGCCAGACCCAACAGGCCGAAAAACTGCTGCAAAGCTGGAAAGGAAACTGACATGGTACATTTTGTGGGGGCGGGCCCCGGCGCACCGGATCTTATCACTCAGCGCGGCGCGGCTCTGCTGCAGACGGCGGATTGCATCATCTACGCGGGCAGCCTGGTCAACCCGGCCCTGCTGGGGCTGGCCAAGGCGGATTGCACCATCTACAACAGCGCCGAAATGACGCTGGAGCAGGTGCTGGCCGTGATGCGAAAAAACGAAGCGGCGCACAAAATCACGGTGCGCCTGCACACGGGCGACCCTTGCCTGTACGGTGCCATCCGGGAGCAGATGGACGCCCTGGACGCCGACGGCATCCCCTACGATGACACCCCCGGCGTGTCCAGTTTTTGCGGGGCAGCCGCGGCCCTGAACGCCGAATATACCCTGCCCGGCGTGAGCCAGACGGTCATCATCACCCGCATGGAGGGTCGCACCCCGGTGCCCGAGGGCGAGCGCTTGACCAGCCTGGCCGTGCATGGGGCCACTATGGTCATTTTCCTGTCCATTGGTCTGGTGGACAAAGTGCAGACCGCGCTTTTGCAAGGGGCTTACACTGAGGCAACCCCCGCCGCCGTGGTTTACAAAGCTACCTGGCCGGAGCAAAAGACCGTGCACTGCACCGTGGGCACCTTGGCCGCCAGCACCCGCGCGGCAGGCATTACCAAAATCGCGCTGATCGTGGTGGGGGACTTCCTGGCCGCGCAGTACGACCGCAGCAAGCTTTATGACCCCACTTTTACCACCGAATACCGCAAAGGAGCGCCGCAATGACCTGCGCGTATCTTGCCTTTACCAGCAAGGGGCTGGCGCTGGCCCGGAAGCTTGCGGCGGCCCAGCCTGGTGATGTGGCCCGCAGCGGCGAAAACGGCGTGACCCTTGCCAATTGGACTGCTGCGCAGTTTGCACAAAGTGACGCAATTGTTTTTGTGGGGGCTGTCGGCATTGCCGTGCGAGCCATCGCGCCTCACTGCCGCAGCAAGGCCACCGACCCCGCCGTTGTAGTGCTGGATGAGTGCGGCCGCTTTGCGATCCCGCTGCTCTCTGGCCATCTGGGCGGTGCCAATGATCTGGCCCGTCGGCTGGCGAAAGCATGCGGCGCGGTGCCGGTCATCACCACCGCCACCGATGCCAACGGTGTGTTTGCCGTGGATGAGTGGGCCAAGCACCAGCACTGCCTTGTGGTAGAGCCGGCGCGCATCAGAAAGGTAAGCAGCGCCCTGCTGGCGGGCCGTACCGTGCGTTTTGCCAGCGATTGGCCGATACAGGGCACACCGCCTGCCGGTGTGGAACCGGCTGGTGATGCCGCACAGGCAAGTTTTGCCCTGACGATAACCCCGACGATGACGTCCAACGCCCTGCACATTATCCCGCGTATTGCTGTATTGGGCATCGGCTGCAAGCGGGGTACACCTGCCGACAAGCTGGCGGACGCATTTGCTGCCTTTTGCGCCGAAACGAAACTGGCCCCGCAAAGCATTGCCGCCGCGGCCAGCATTGACTTAAAAAAGGATGAACTTGGCCTGGCGGAATTCGGCCAAAAGCAGAGCTGGCCCGTTACCTTTTATACCGCCGACGAACTGCGCGCCGCGCCGGGGCAGTTCGCCCATTCAGACTTTGTGCAAAGCATCACCGGCGTGGATAACGTCTGCGAGCGCGCCGCTGTGCTGGCCGCAGGCGGCCCCGTGTGGGCGCACAAATGGGCGCGGGACGGTGTAACTTTTGCCGTGGCACTGCGCCCCTTTACCCCGAATTGGAGATGGAACGATGACTGACGCAATGGTGTACGTGGTGGGCCTTGGCCCCGGCGACGCCCGTTACCTGACTGCCCAGGCGCAAACCGCCTTACAGGCCGCCGACGTGCTGTGCGGCTACACGGTCTATATCGACCTGGTGCGCCCCCTGTACCCGGACAAAGAAGTGTATACCACCGGCATGACGAAGGAAATCGACCGCTGCCGCTGGGCGCTGGAGACTGCGCAAAGCGGCAAGACGGTAGCGTTGGTCTGCTCCGGCGATGCAGGCGTGTACGGTATGGCCAGCCCGCTGCTGGAACTGGCACAGGGCTACCCAAGCGTGACAGTGGAGATCGTGCCCGGCCTGACGGCGGCCTTAAGCGGCGGCGCGGTGCTGGGCGCTCCATTGGCGCACGATTTCTGTGTGATCTCTCTTTCGGATCGGCTCACGCCCTGGACCGTCATCGAAAAGCGGCTGGCCTGCGCGGCGATGGGGGACTTCTGTGCGGCACTGTACAACCCGTCCTCCAAGGGCCGGGCAGATTACCTGCAAAAGGCCGTGCAGATCTTACTGCAAAACGGCAAGGCACCGCAGACGATCTGCGGCATCGTGCGCAACATTGGCCGCGAGGGGCAGGCTGCTAGCCTGCTGACGCTGGCCGAGCTGGAAAACACGGCGGTGGACATGTTCACTACCGTGTACATCGGCAACGCGGCCACCCGGGCGCTGGGCGGCAAAATGGTCACCCCCAGGGGGTATCGCGGCGTATGAAGGTAGTCATTTTCAGCGGCACGACCGAGGGACGGGCGCTTTCCCGCGCCGTGGCCGCCCTTGGGATAGAAGCTACGGTCTGTGTGGCAACAGAGTTAGGGGCTGAAGAGCAGGGGCGTACCCCCGGCATCACAGTGTGCACTGGCCGCCTGGATGCCGATGCCATGGCGGCACTTTTGCAGGGCGCGGCCCTCTGCGTGGATGCCACCCACCCCTATGCCACCGAGGCTACCCGTAACATCTGCGCGGCGGCTGCGGCAGTAGGGGTGGAATATCACCGCCTGCTGCGCCCCGCCAGTGACCTGCCTGCAGGCAGTGTGGTGCTGCAAACCGCCGCCCAGGCCGCGGCGTACCTGGCGGGCAAACCGGGCAATATCCTGCTGGCCACCGGCGCTAAGGAACTGCCCGCCTTTGCACCTCTGGACCCCGCACGGCTTTACCCCCGCGTGTTGCCTACGCTGGCGGGTATTACCGCCTGTGAGACAGCGGGCATCCCACACCGCAACATTATTGCCATGCAGGGGCCGTTTACCCGTGAATTGAATGTGGCGGTCATGCGCCAATTCCATATTGCCTATATGGTCACCAAGGATGGCGGCGCGGCGGGCGGCTTTGCAGAGAAGGCGCAGGCCGCCGCCCAGTGCGGTGTACAGCTGATCGTGCTGCGCCGCCCCGAGGAACAGGGCGAGACCGCCGAAACAATTTTGCAACGATGCAGGGAGCTTTTATGAAAATCACATTGGTCGGCATGGGCAGCGGCACCCCCGGCAGCCTGACGATGCAGGGGCTAAACGCCCTGCGGGAAGCGGAGCTTATTATCGGTGCCCGCCGCCTATTGGAAAGCCTGCCCGATGGTTGCACCGGGAACCGTGCGCCGCTTTATAAGATCGAGGAGATCTGCGCACTGCTGCGAACGACCGAAGCCGCCCACGTGGCCGTGGCCTATAGCGGCGACACCGGCTTTTACTCCGGCGCATCGGCCTTGTGCCGTGCGCTGGATGCGGCGGGCCTGTCCTACATGGTCTGCCCGGGACTTTCCAGCGTGCAGCTGCTGGCCGCCGCGCTGGGCTGCCCCTGGCAGGATTGGAAGCTGGTCAGCGCCCACGGCTGTGCCTGCACCCCGGCCCTGGTGTGCAGTGCCGATACACCGACCTTTTTCCTGACCGGCGGCAGCGAGACACCCGCCACCCTTTGCGAAAAACTAACGCAAAGCAGCTGCGGGAATGTGCAGGCAACGGTGGGGGAAAACCTGGGCACCGCTGCCCAGCGCCTTGTGCGCGGCACGGCGCAGGAACTTGCCCGGCAGGAGTTTGCGGCTTTAAGTGTGCTGTTGGTGGAACCTTGCCCTGCCTTGCAGCGCCGCGTGCCCGGTCTGCCGGACGAAGCCTTCATCCGCGGCAAAACGCCGATGACCAAGCAGGAGATCCGCGCCGCCGTACTGGCCAAACTGGCCGTGCGTCCCGGCGATATCTTGTGGGACGTGGGCGCGGGCACCGGCAGCGTCAGCGTGGAGATGGCGCTGGCCGCCCCTGCGGGCCAGGTCTACGCCGTTGAGTGTGATGCCGATGCCTGCGAGCTGATCCGCCGGAACCGCGCTAAATTCCATGCCGAAAACCTGCACCTGACCGCAGGCAAGGCCCCCGAAGTGCTGGTAAATTGGCCCGCCCCGGATGCTGTTTTCATCGGCGGCAGTAAGGGCAATTTGGCGGCCATTATGGATGCAGCGCTGGCCGCCAACCCGGCCGTGCGGCTTTGCATCAGCGCCATTGCACTGGAAACTTTGCAGCAGGCCATCGCTGTACTGGCGGCCCACGGTTTGACTGCCCAGGTCACGCAGATCGCCGTCAGCCGCAGCAAAGCGGCGGGCAGCCTGCACTTGCTGATGGCCAACAACCCGGTTTTTTTAATTGTGAGGGAGTAACATGCTGCAGCTGGTTTTGGCGGCGCCGCGCTCCGGCAGCGGTAAAACGACCGCCGCCTGCGCCCTGTTGGCGGCGCTGCAGGCGCGGGGGGAGTATCCCTGTGCCTTTAAATCGGGGCCGGATTATATTGATCCTATGTTCCACCGCTCTGTGCTGGGCGTGGAAAGCCATAACCTTGACCTGTTTTTCTCCACCCAGGTTACGGTGCGCCGCCTGTACGCCCAAAACGCGGCAGGCCATGGCGCGGCGGTGTTGGAAGGCGCTATGGGCTATTACGACGGCCTGGGCGGCACCAGTGCCACCGCCAGTGCTTGGCATCTGGCGGACACGCTGGGTCTGCCGGTGCTGCTGGTGGTGCGGCCCAAGGGTGCCAGCCTGACCCTGGCGGCCGAGCTGCGGGGGCTCATGGCGTTCCGTACACCGCATCATCTGGCGGGCATACTGCTCAATGATTGCAGCGAAACTTTGTACAAACTGTTGGCCCCGATGTTAGAGAAGGAGACCGGCCTGCCGGTGATAGGTTACCTGCCGCCGCTGCCGGAGGCTGCCATCGAGAGCCGCCACCTGGGGTTGAAAACCGCAGGGGAGATTGCAGACCTGCAGAATAAAATAAAAATTTTGTCGGATGCTGCACAGAAAACCATCGATTGGCCGCACTTTGCCGCCTTGTTTGATTGCCCCGCGCCTGCCGCGGCCCCGCGCACCGTGCCCCCGGCTAACGTGCGTATTGCTGTGGCGCGGGATGCCGCGTTCTGCTTTACTTACGCCGAAACACTGGAAGCTTTGCAGGAAAAAGGCGCGGAGCTGTGCTTTTTCAGCCCCCTGCAGGATACGGCACTGCCCCCCAATATCGGCGGCCTGTACCTGCCGGGCGGCTACCCGGAACTGTATGCTGCCCAGCTGGCAGCCAACACCGCCATGCGCAGCGCCGTAAAAACGGCTGTGGAAAGCGGCCTGCCTACGGTGGCTGAGTGCGGCGGGTTCCTCTACCTGGGCCAAACGCTGGAGGATGCGGACGGCAAAACCTACCCCATGGCGGGTGTTTTGCCCGGGCAAGGCGTAAAAATTGGCCGCCTGGTACGGTTCGGCTATGCCGCATTGACTGCCAACGCCGACAGCATGTTGTTTGCAGCAGGGGAGACCCTGCCGATCCACGAGTTCCACCACTGGGATTCGACCGCCAACGGCACTGACTTTACCGCTGCCAAAACCAACGGTCGCAGCTGGGCCTGCGGCTTCGCCAACGCACATTTGTATGCGGGATTTCCGCACCTGTACTGGTCGGGCACACCCTTGCCGCAACGCTTTGTGACCGCGGCCTGCCGCTATATAAAGGAAGAACCATGACCGAAAACGAACTGAAAACCTTATTAAAAACGGTGACGCCGCCTAATAAAGCCGCCCGTGCCGCCGCGCACGCCCACTGGGCCGCACTTGCCAAACCCCTGGGCGGTCTGGGCCGGCTGGAAACGATGGTGGAGGATGCCGCCGCCCTGATGGGGACAGAGACGCCGGATCTTGCCAACCGTGCCGTGCTGGTGCTGTGCGCCGATAACGGCGTGGTGGCCCAGGGTGTCAGCCAGACAGACGCCAGCGTGACCCGCGCGGTGCTGGAAAACCTTGCTGCCCGCCGTACCAGCGTTTGCCGCATGGCAGCGGCCGCCCACTGCGCCGTTGTGCCTGTGGATATGGGCATTGCCGGAACACCGGTGGCCGGGGTCATCAACTGCCGCGTCGCCCTCGGCACGGCGGACTTCACCCAAGGCCCGGCCATGTCCCGCGCTCAGGCTGTGCAGGCCATCGCCTTCGGTATCGAGCTGGTACGGGCGCAAAAACGCCAGGGCGTACAGATGTTGGCCACCGGTGAGATGGGCATCGGCAACACCACCACCTCCAGCGCCGTGGCCAGCGTACTGTTGGGCCGCCCCGTGCAGGAGATGACCGGCCGTGGTGCGGGACTTTCCGACGAAGGCTTGCGCCGCAAGATCGATGCTATCCGGCGCGGCATTGTCGTTAACCGCCCCGATGCGGCCGACCCGCTGGGCGTGTTGGCGGCCTTGGGCGGCTTTGACATCGCCGGATTGTGCGGTGTATTTTTAGGCGGTGCACTGGAAAATGTACCTATCCTTATGGATGGCTTCATCAGCGGCGTGGCGGCGCTGTGCGCTGTGCGGCTGTGCCCGGCTGCGGCCAAAGCTGTGTTTGCCAGCCATGTTTCCAGCGAGCCGGCCGCCCGCCTGGTACTGGAAGAACTCGATAAAAAACCGCTTATCACCGCCAATCTGCACTTAGGCGAAGGCACAGGCGCAGTGGCCAGCCTGCCGCTGTGGGATATGGCCCTTGCGGTCTACAACGGCTGTTATTCGTTTGCCGAGGGCGGCATCACGCCGTACACCCCGCAATGCTGACGCTGGTCATCGGCGGCTCGGCCAGCGGGAAAAGCGCCTTTGCAGAGTCGCTCTGCCTGCAAAGCCCCCTGCCGCGCACCTACCTGGCTACCATGCAGGTGTGGGACGCTGAGTGTGCTGCCCGTGTGGCCCGGCACCGCGCCATGCGGGCGCAAAAACAGTTTGACACGGTGGAGTACCCACTGCATCTTGATCGGCTGATTGTGCCCCGGCGCGGTACAGTGCTGCTGGAGGACCTGGGCAATTTGACGGCCAACGAACTCTACGCCCCCGACGGCGCAGGGGAGAAAACGGCTGATGCCGTTGTAAACGGCCTTGCAAAACTGGCCGCGCAGTGCGATAATTTGATTGTTGTATCCAACGAGGTCTTTCGCGGTGGGGCCAACTATGCCGGCGATACCGACCGCTACCTGCTGGCGCTGGCGCAGATCAACAACGCAACCGCTACCCGGGCCGACGCCGTGGTGCGGGTTGTATGCGGCATTCCACGTTATTATAAAGGGGGCTAAACCTATGACAGCTTTGCAGACGATTGCGGTGGCATTCGCCATGTTTTCGGCGCTGCCGATGCCGCAGTTTGCCTGGAACGAGAAAAACATGCGGTACGCTCTCTGCGCATTCCCGCTCATCGGCGTGATGATCGGCGCGCTGTGGTGCCTGTGCGGTGCCCTGCCTTTGCCGGATTTTGCCCGCGCGGCAGGGTTCTGCCTGATGCCGGTGTGGGTCACGGGCGGCATCCATCTGGACGGCTACGCCGACACCTGCGATGCCCTTTCCAGCTACGGCGACACCGCCAAAAAGCTGGAAATTTTAAAGGACCCCCACTGCGGTGCGTTCGCTGTTATCCGGCTGTGCAGTTACTTTATAGCCTACTTGGCTCTGTGTGTCTGCGTGCAGTTTACCCCGCGCGTGGGTGTGTTGTGGACATTAGCACTGGTGGGGGAGCGGGCGCTCTCCGGGCTGGCGGTGGCAGCGTTCCCCATGGCAAAAAACACCGGCCTGGCCCATACTTTTGCCACGGCGGCGGATAAAACCAACGTGCGCCGCGTGTTGACGGTGCTCTGTGTGCTGCTGGGCGAGGCCCTCGTCGCTTTGGGCGGCTGGGCACTGGTGCTGGCGGCCTGTGCCGTGTTTGTACGGTACTACCACGCAGCCAAAAACCAGTTCGGCGGCACTACGGGTGACCTGGCCGGGTGGTTTTTGCAAAAATGTGAGATCTGGATGCTGGCGGCGCTGGCCGCCTGCCAATGGCTGGGGGTGCTGTAAATGCTTTTTGTTACCGGACCCCTTTACAGCGATAAACGCGCGTTTGCCCAAAAGTTCGGCGGACGGCAGATTTGTGATGTGCAAAATCTGGCCGCCAACGCCACGGATCTAGAAAAACTGGCCGACGAACTGGCCGCCTATGATGTGGTCATCGCCACCGAAATTGGCGGCGGCATCGTGCCCATCGACCCGGCCGAGCGCGCCGCGCGGGAAGCCGCCGGCCGTCTGGCCTGCCTGCTGGCCGCGCGGGCAAGCTGCGTGGTGGAAATGTTCTGCGGCCTGCCCACGGTATTGAAAGGAGAACTGCCGGAATGTTGATTTATTTACTGCGCCACGGCCTGACCGAGTACAACGCCCAAAAGCGCTACCAGGGCCAGCGGGACATCCCGCTTTCGCCCGAGGGCCTGGCCCAGCTGCGCTGCGCCGATATTGACCCGAAGGTCGTCTATATTTCCACGCTGCAGCGCACAGCCCAGACGGCGAAGGTACTGTTCCCCAAGGCAAAGCTTGTGCCGGTGGACGGGCTGAAAGAAATGTGCTTCGGCAGTTTTGAGGGGCGCAATTACGTGGAGATGGAGCACGATCCTGACTATCAGGCCTGGGTCGCCGCCAACTGCGAAAGCTCCTGCCCGGACGGTGAGCGCAAGGATGAATTCTCGGACCGTATCTGCAAGACTTTTGCGGCGCTGGTGGACAAGGCGCTGGCGGACGGTGAGGACATGCTGGTGATTTTGGCCCATGGCGGTACCCAGATGGCCGCGCTGGAGCGTTACGCCCTGCCCCAACGAGGCTACTACAAGTGGTGCGGCCCCAACGCGGGCGGCTATGTGCTGGATGCACGCGATTGGGCCGCGCAGCACGTACTGCACCTGGTCAAGACCGTGCAGTACACCAAGGAGAGTATATGCTGATATTTTGGGCGGTGCTGGGCGGTTTTGTGCTGGATGCCATTTTTGCGGACCCGGCCTGGCTGCCTCACCCGGTGGTGATGATGGGCCGGTGCATCTCGGCACTGGAAAAACGCCTGCGCGCCGCCCTGCCCACAACTCCGCAGGGTGAGCTGCTGGGCGGGGGTATCGTGGCTGCTGTGCTGCCGCTGGGCACTCTGCTGGTCACCGGCGCGGCCTGCTGGCTGGCGGCCAAACTGCACCCGGCGCTGGGGCTGGCCCTGCAAATGTTTTGGTGCGGGCAGGCCCTTGCGGCCAAAGGCCTTAAGCAGGAAAGCATGAACGTGTATAAGGAACTGCAAAAAGGCGACCTGCCTGCTGCCCGCAAGGCGGTGGCCCGCATCGTGGGACGCGATACCCAAAGCCTGACTGCCGAAGGTGTGACCAAAGCGGCGGTGGAGACTGTGGCCGAGAACGCCAGCGACGGCGTCATTGCTCCGCTGTTCTACATGCTGATCGGCGGTGCACCGCTGGCGCTGACCTACAAAGCCATCAATACGATGGACAGCATGCTGGGCTATAAAAACGAGAAGTATCTCTATTTTGGACGCTGTGCCGCTAAACTGGACGACGTGGCCAACTGGCAGCCCAGCCGCCTGGCCGGGCTGTTGTGGGTGGCCGCTGCGGCCCTGACCGGGGGCAGCGCCGCCGGTGCGTGGAAAATTTGGCGCCGGGACCGACGCAACCACGCCAGCCCCAACAGCGCCCAGACTGAGAGTGCCTGCGCCGGGGCGCTGGGTGTGCAGCTGGCAGGCCCGGCCTACTATTTTGGCGAATATTACAATAAGCCGACGATCGGCGACCCGCTGCGGCCCATTGAGCCGCAGGACATCGTGCGGGCCAACCGCATGATGTACGCCGAAAGCCTGCTGGCCTTGGCACTGGGGCTGGCGGTGCGGCTGCTTTTTGTTTTGTGAGGGAATGCAGATGAAACTGGTACATGGCGGCGATTGGGCCGGCTACCGGACTGAGTTTGGCCGGGACGCGCTGGATTTTTCGGCCAACGTCAGCCCGCTGGGGCTGCCTGCGGGGGTGGCGGCGGCCATCGCGGCGGCACTGCCCACGGCAGACCGCTACCCAGACCCCCTTTGCCGGGAACTGCGGGCCAAGCTGGCCGTGGCCGAGGATGTGCCCGCCGATTGGCTGTTGTGCGGCAACGGCGCGGCGGATTTGATCTTCCGCCTTGCTTTGGCTGTCCGCCCGCGCCGCGCCCTGCTGCCTGCGCCCACCTTTGCCGAGTACGCGGCGGCGCTGGATACGGTCGGCTGTGAAGTTACGCGGTTTACGCTGGATGCCGCCAACGATTTCGCAGTGACGGATGCCTTTATCAACGCTGTAACGCCGGAAACAGACATGGTGTTTCTCTGCCAGCCTAACAACCCCACGGGGCAGGTAACGCCGCCCGCACTGGTAGAAAAGCTGCTGCACCGCTGTGCCGCCTGCGGGGTCGCTCTGGTAGTGGATGAATGCTTTTTGGACTTTTTGCCCGACCGGGACACTTTGACTGCAAAAACATTTTTACACGAGGCAACGAATCTTATCATCTTAAAAGCTTTTACCAAACTCTACGCCATGGCGGGCGTCCGTTTGGGTTATGCACTGTGCAGCAACGCCGATCTGTTAGCCAAAATGCAGGCGGCGGGCCAGCCTTGGGCTGTGTCCAGCCTGGCCCAGGCCGCGGGCATTGCAGCGTTGCAGGAGACCGCTTACGCCGATGCCGTCCGTGCCCTGATTGCTGACCAACGCCCCAAAATGGCGGAAGGCTTGCGGGCGCTGGGGCTGTATGTCATCGATGGGCAGGCCAACTATCTGCTGTTTAAGGGCCCGGCTGATTTTGGCGAAGCTCTGCGCCAGCACGGCGCAGTAGTGCGCAGCTGCGCTAATTATCCGGGGCTGGACGCTGCCTGGTACCGCACCGCTGTGCGCACGGCGGCCGAGAATGACCAAATGCTGCAAATCATGGGGGAGGTGCTGGCATGAGCAACGCAAAATGCATCATGGTGCAGGGCACGATGAGCGGTGCGGGCAAGAGCCTGTTGTGCGCGGCGCTCTGCCGTATTTTTGCCCAGGACGGCTACAAAACTGCCCCCTTCAAAAGCCAGAACATGGCGCTGAACAGCTTTGTCACCCGGGATGGCCTGGAAATGGGCCGTGCCCAGGTGGTGCAGGCCCAGGCCGCGGGCGTGGAGCCGGACGTGCGGATGAACCCCATCCTGCTCAAGCCCAGCAGCGACATCGGCAGCCAGGTCATCGTTAATGGCGAGGTGCGGGGCAACATGCCCGCCAAGGAGTATTTCCGCCACAAGCGTGCCCTGATCCCCGACATTTTGCAGGCCTACAACAGCCTGGCCGAGGAGTTTGACATCATTGTTATCGAGGGCGCAGGCAGCCCGGCTGAGATCAACCTGAAAGCTGATGACATCGTCAATATGGGCCTGGCCAAGCTGGTGGACGCGCCGGTGCTGTTGGCCGGCGACATCGACCGCGGCGGCGTGTTTGCCCAGCTGTACGGCACGGTGGAACTGCTGGAGCCGGAGGAGCGGGCACGCATACAAGGGCTTGTCATCAACAAATTCCGTGGGGACGTGGAAATTTTGCGCCCAGGCTTGTCGATGCTGGAAGAAAAGACACACCTGCCCGTGGTGGGCGTGGTGCCCTATTTAAAGGTGGATATTGAGGACGAGGACTCCCTCTCTGACCGCCTACAGCAGAAAAACGCCGTCAAGCCGCTGGATGTGGCGATTTTACGCCTGCCCCATATCTCCAACTTTACCGATTTTATGCCGCTGGAACAGCACCCCCTGCTGGGCGTGCGCTACGTGCAGACCACGCGGGAGCTGGGCGCGCCGGACCTGGTGATTCTGCCCGGCACCAAAAACACTGTGGACGACCTGCTCTGGCTGCGGCAATCCGGGCTGGAAGCCGCTGTGCAAAAGCTGGCGGCGGGCGGCACGCCGGTGCTGGGCGTCTGCGGCGGCTACCAGATGCTGGGGGAAACGCTGGATGATTCCACTGGCACCGAGAGCGGCCATCCCCAGACTCTGCGCGGCCTGGGCCTGCTGCCGACCCGGACGGTTTTCACCAACGAAAAACGCCGCACTCAATCCACAGCCACAACCGCCGCCCCCTTTGCAGGGGCGGAACTCGCCGGCTACGAGATCCATACCGGCCGTACATCTATACAGGAGCAGGGCGCACCCTTTTGCACCCTGGCGGACGGCACGCCCGAGGGCTGCGTGCAGGGCAATGTGTTCGGCACCTACCTGCACGGCCTGTTTGACAGCGGCGAGCTGACCGAGCGGCTGGCCGAACTGCTTTGCCGCCGCAAGGGCATTGCCATGGAAAGCGCTGCGCCCATCACGATGCAGGCCTACCGCGAACAGCAGTTTGACCTGCTGGCCGATGGCGTGCGCCATGCCCTGGACATGCCCGCCGTCTACGCCGCCATGGGGCTGACCGGCCCAAAGGAGGAACGCACATGACCCCGCAGCATCACCTGCCCGCCGATATTGAGCGCACCAGCATGAGCATCATCACCGAGGAACTGGCCCAGCGTAGGCTGGAGGTCCCGCCGGAGAATGCGGCGGTCGTCAAGCGGGTCATCCATACTACGGCCGATTTCGACTACGCGCAAAACTTGCACTTTACCCCCGCTGCGGTGGCAGCAGGCATTGCCGCCATGCACGAGGGCGTGACCATCATCACCGATACCAACATGGCGCTGGCGGGCATCACCAAGCCGGGCCTTGCCAAGCTGGGCGGGCAGGCCGTGTGCTTTATGGCCGACCCCGCCGTGGCGGCTGCCGCCAAAGAAGCTGGCACCACCCGCGCCGTAGCCGCCATGCACAAGGCCGCGCAGGAATACCCCCGCGCGGTGCTGGCCGTGGGCAACGCCCCCACGGCCCTGCTGGCCATTACCGAGGAAATCGAAAACGGTCTGCGTCCCGCGCTGGTCATTGGTGTGCCCGTTGGCTTTGTCAATGTAGTGGAAAGCAAGGAACGGCTGTTTGCCACATGCGGGCAGTACGGTGTCCCGGCCATTGTGGCTATGGGACGCAAGGGCGGCAGCAACGTGGCGGCGGCCATCTGCAACGCGCTGCTCTATCAGGCTGCCGAAATGTTGGACCCCAAGGCCCGCGGCTGGCAGTAAGAAACAACAGGGGAGGGGACACCGTCATGTATGTGGATTGGGACTACTACAAAATCTTTTACTACGTGGCCAAGTACCAAAACTTTACCAAGGCTGCCCGCGTGCTGGGCAGCAACCAGCCCAACATCACCCATACGATGAACAAGTTGGAAGACCAGCTGCATTGCGTGCTGTTCATCCGCTCCAATCGGGGCGTCACGCTGACGCCGGAGGGCGAGAACCTTTACGCCCGCATCTCCTCCGCCGCCGTGCAGATCCAGGATGCCGAGGAGGAGTTGAGCGCCAGCGCCAGCCTTTCCCACGGCGCGATCAGCATCAGCGCTACCGAGACCGCGTTGAACATCTATCTGTCGGAGCAGCTGCGGGGCTTTCACGCCCGGTACCCCGGTATCCGGCTGCGCATCACGAACCACTCCACCCTGCAGGCCGTGCAGGCGGTAAAAAACGGCGAGGTAGACTTTGCCGTCGTTACCACCCCTGCCGAGACCGGCAGTGACTTGAAACGGGTCGCGCTGATGCCCTTCAACGAGATTTTGGTCGGCGGCCCCAGCTTTGCCGAGCTGGCCGGGCGCACCCTCGCCCTGCAGGAGTTGATTGCCTACCCGCTCATCATGCTGGAAAACGGAAGTATGAGCCGCATCTTCTATCGCCAGTTTTTCTTAGAGCATAACGCCGAGCTGAAACCCGACATCGAAGCCGGCACCACCGACCAAATGCTGACGCTGGTGCGCAGTGACCTGGGCCTGGCCTTTGTGCCGGAGCCGATGGCCCGCGGTAACCTGCATCGCAAGCGCATTTTGCAGATGAATTTGCAGGAGGCTATCCCGTCCCGCTCGGTTTGCCTGGTCTACGACCCCCGCCGCCCGCTGAATACCGCCGCGCGGGAGTTCCGCCACCAGCTGTTGGAATCAGCGAAAAACAAACAAAAGTAAACAAAAAGCCAGCCGCGCCTGCATCGCTGTGCACACGATACAGGCGCGGTTGGCTTTCCTTGCTTTTTGGGGGTAACAGGGTTAGGAACGCAACACGCTCTGCAGGCTTTCCAGGGCTGCAAGGCGTGCGCTGATGGCAAATACACTGGCGGCGTGGGTCAACTCTTCTGACCGCGCGTCCGCAGGAATGATACGCGCCAATACGGTGCTGTGGTCGATGGCATCGAACCGGACACCCGCCTGGCGGCAAAGCTCTACAGTACGGGGGGCGCAGCCCGGCATGGTAGCCAGGGCGGCAACCGCATCCTCTACCGAGGCGGGCTGTGCAGCGCCGGTATCGCTGAGTTCTTTGCCCAGCACCGTGCCGAAATGCCGTGCCGCGCGGCGGCTTTCGCTTTTGCCAAAGATATCCTCGGCGGTCATATCCAGCTCCAGCGGCTCCCGCACAAAATCGGTATAGCGCCGGGTCAGCTTGGTGTATTCCCGCTGCAATTCTTTCTTCGTTAACTCCGTATAACGCATTTTTCCCACTCCTCTACCTTTTCAGGTCCAAGGACCATTATAGCGGGGACCGGCACCTGTGTAAAATGTATTATGCGCATAACTGACATACAAAATTTGTATAACTGCACACCCCGGCAAAAGTGTGCTATACTAAAAACCAAATCATGTATTTATCATAATAAGGAGAGTGTGACCATGACCTTACAGCAGCTGCGGTACGTGACCGCCATTGCAGAGGCCGGCACTTTAAGCGAAGCCGCCCGCCGCTTTTATATTGCCCAGCCCAGCCTGACAGCCTCGCTGCGTGAACTGGAGGAAGAGCTGGGCCTGACGATCTTCCGCCGCACCAACCGCGGCGCGGTGCTGACGCCGGAAGGTGAGGAATTCCTCGGCTATGCGCGGCAGGTGCTGGCCCAGATGGACTTAATGGAAGAAAAGTACCTGGGCGCGGCGCCGGTCAAGCATCAATTCTGCGTGTCCACCCAGCACTACTCCTTTGCAGTGGAAGCCTTTGTGGAGCTGCTGCGGGAGTACGGCGGCCCGGAGTACGACTTCCGCATCCGCGAGACCCAGACCTACGAGCTGATCGAGGATGTGGCCCTATTGCGCAGCGAGGTCGGCGTGCTTTACTTAAATAAGGATAACGAGACCGTCCTGCGCAAGGTCATCCGGGAGCATGACCTGCAGTTTACGCCGCTGTTTACGGCCAAGCCGCACGTATTTGTCAGCGCGTCCAGCCCGCTGGCGGCCAAGCCCGCCGTCACGCTGGACGACCTGGCCCCATACCCGCGCCTTTCCTATGAGCAGGGTGAGCACAACGCCTTTTATTTTTCCGAAGAAATTTTAAGCACCCGGGACAGCAAAAAAGACATCCTCGTCAGTGACCGTGCCACACTGTTCAACCTGCTCATCGGCCTGAACGGCTATACCATCTGCAGCGGCGTCATCAGTGAGTCATTGAACGGTCCCAATATCGTGGCCGTACCCCTGCTGGTGGACGATGCTATGCAAATCGGCTACCTGACCCACAAGCAGGTCCAGCCGGGGCTGTTTGGCAAACGGTATATTGAGATTTTGCAAAAGCACACAGCGCAATAAACCGTGGTATAGTTTTAACCTATATCAAACCCACAAAAGCCGATATTTTACAACAAGCGCATCGTGCTGTATACTGTACCTATCGACGAATACAATAAAATTTCACATAGAGAGGTACATAACTATGGCTACACTGCGCTCCCCGTTCCGTTACGATTTTGTGGGCAGCTTCCTTCGTCCGCAGGCTATCAAGACCGCCCGCGCCGAGTTCAAGGCCGGCGAGATCACCCGCGAGCAGCTGACCGCTGTGGAAAATGAACAAATCACCCTGCTCATCGAAAAGCAAAAGCGCGCCGGCTACCACGCCATCACCGATGGCGAATTCCGCCGCAGCTATTGGCATCTGGACTTTATGTGGGGCTTTGCCGGTATCGACGAGATCGAGCTGGACCACGGCTACTACTTCCAGGGAGAGGAAACCACCCATGGTTCCATCCGCGTCAGCGGCAAAATCAGCGGCGAAAATCATCCTTTTGTCGAGCATTACAAGTTCGTTAAACAGTTCGAGGACGAGAATTACATCGCCCGACAGACGATGCCTGCTCCCGCCCAGCTGCTGGCCGAGCTTTACCGCGAGGATAACGGCAAAAACACCGACACCGTTTACCCCGACCATGAGCAGCTGCTGCAGGACATTGCCGCCGCCTACCGCACGGTCATCCGTGACCTGTACAATGCAGGCTGCCGCAGCATCCAGTTCGACGACTGCACTTGGGGCATGTTCTGCGACCCCAACTATCAGGCCTTTATCGCCCAGGCAGGCGTCAAGCTGGAAGACCAGGCCAACGAGTACCTGCGCCTGAACAATCTGGCTTTGGAGGGCCGCCCTGCTGACTTGGCTCTGACCACCCACGTCTGCCGCGGCAACTATCACTCCACCTGGGCCAGCCGTGGCGGCTACGCTCCCATTGCACCCATCCTGTTTGCCCACGAGAATGTGGACGCCTTCTACCTGGAGTTCGACGACGAGCGCTCCGGCAACTTTGAGCCGCTGCAGTACGTGGCCGAGGGCAAAAAAGTCGTGCTAGGCCTTATCACCACCAAGTCCCCGCGGCTGGAGGATAAGGCTGCCGTCATCGCCCGCATCCACGAAGCCGAAAAGTACATCCCATTGGATCGCCTCTGCCTCAGCCCGCAGTGCGGCTTTGCCTCCTGCGAGATCGGCAACAAGCTGACCGACCTCGAGCAGTGGAACAAACTCAAACTGGTGAAAGAGATTGCTGAGGAAGTCTGGGGTAAGTAACAGACATCCCCGAAACTAAATACAAAGACGCACCCTGTTGTCCGGTGAAACTACCCGACAGCAGGGCGCACTTTGTTATACAGATATTTTATGGATGGCGAAAGTGCAGCGCGTTTTACAGATCACTGCTTTTTAGTTTATCGATCAGCTTTGCATAAACGTGGGTGACAAACCATGGCTCGGTGGACTTTGCCAACGCTTCTTCAGGCGTGAACCAGGCCACGCCGCTGTTTTCGTCTTCCTTTATAGATACGGCCTCATCGGAGTCGGCCTCCAATAGGTAAGTGACGTTTAAATGCAGGTGGCTGGATACATACTGCCCCTTTTTGACATGCCCGTCCACAGTGAGGGATTCCAGCGAATAGATGTCCGGTGATACAGGACGCACATTGGCAATACCAGCTTCCTCTTTGACTTCCCGCAAGGCTACCGCCAGCAGGTCAGTCTCGCCGTCCGCGTGCCCGCCCAGCCAGGACCAGGAATTGTATATGTTGTGGTACACCAACAGCACCTTGCGGCGGTCCCGGTTCACCACCCAGGCCGAGGCAGTTATGTGTGCCACCTTATTCTGCCGCGTAAAGGCGTCATCATGGTCCTGTATCCAATGCAGGATCAATTCCCTGTCGGCGGCCTCCTGCTCATTATAAGGTATATAGGCGGCAATTTGGTTCAGCAGTTTCTCACGTGTCATCTTGGCGGCACTCCTTTATAATAGGTATATCCCCATTATAAAGCAGAAATCCGCCGTGTAAACCAGATCATTTGCGGGAACAGCAGGCAAAATATGTACTAATGTTGTGAATATATGATGAACATCAAAATAAAACCACCGCAAATAGTATATTCTCGTGAGAATATCCACCACATATAAGTTTAGAATTCAATTTTGTTGAAATTTGGAAAAAGTTGTTGACAAACGCTTGCGGCGGTGGTATTATATACAAGCTGTCCGGCGGGACACC
>OLSN01001652.1_pt1 | contig 18369 bp, 15 predicted proteins | sample 1672411 | NCBI WGS metagenome assembly OLSN01 (sample SAMEA3136683, study PRJEB25190) | human gut metagenome | biome: human gut; feature: human-associated habitat; material: faeces | place: Austria | collected 2013 | reverse complement strand
CTTAAGCGAATACGATAATCTTGCTGCAGCCGCATATCTAAGAGCCAAAGAAGACTATTTAATGGGAATCAACTTCTCAAGAGTTCTGACACTCAAATACGGTTGGACCCTTGGAAACTATTTAAATCAAAAACGAAGCTTAGTCGTAGCCGTCGGGCGAGTGATGACCTGCGTTCTCGGAATGATCGTAAAGAGAGAACGAGAGATCCGAACCTTTGTGCCAACCCCATTTTACAGAATCTTAGGACACTTTGACTGTCAGGGATTTCAGGTAGAAGCGGAATGGAAAGCGGTCAAAGGATCAAAATACTTTGAATCTAACAAGTTATATAAAGACAATGGATTCCTGGATAAGAAAGAGGCACAGGAATTTATCAAATATTTAGAAGATAGCAGCAACAATGAGACAATCGTTGTATCATCCTCCAAACGACAGGAAAAGAAGAATCCACCATTATTATATAATCTGGCAGAATTACAAAATGAATGTTCCAAACGATTCAAGCTAAGCCCGGATGAGACATTAAAAGTCGTACAGGATTTATACGAGAAGAAACTGGTTACATACCCAAGAACGGATGCCAGAGTCTTATCCAGTGCGGTGGCTAAGGAGATTTACAAAAACATCAGCGGACTAAACAACTATGCCCCATTATCAGGTTTTGCAAATGAGATCATGCAAGGCAAGAAATACCAAGGAATCAACAAGACAAAATATGTCGATGATAAAAAAATCACTGACCATTATGCCATTATTCCAACTGGACAGGCGGTAAACAGTTTATCAAGAATTTCAGAGATGGGACAGAAAGTCTACGATGTGATCGCCAGAAGATTTCTAAGTATCTTTATGCCGCCAGCCGTATATTTGAAGATCAAATTAGAGACACAGACCAAAGGTGAAGCATTCTTTGCAAACTTTAAGATGCTAAAAGACCCAGGATACTTAAAAGTGACTGGAATGGGCGGCCAGAAAAAGGAAGTTGCATTAACAGAAGAACAGATCAATGCAATCTCATCGTTAAAGAAAGGTATGAAACTACCAGTCAAAGAATACAAGATCAAAGATGGAACAACATCCGCACCAAAACGATACAACTCAGGTTCTTTGATCCTTGCCATGGAAAATGCAGGACAGCTCATTGAAGATGAAGATTTAAGAGAACAGATCAAAGGAAGCGGAATCGGAACGAGTGCGACAAGAGCAGAGATCGTAAAGAAACTTGTGTCCAATAAATACATCGCATTAAATAAAAAGACACAGATCGTAACACCGACCATGCTGGGCGAGATGATCTACGATGTCGTAGACCATTCCATCCGGCCGCTTCTGAACCCGGAGCTTACGGCAAGCTGGGAAAAAGGGCTGACTTATGTAGCGGAAGGGGATATCACTTCCGATGAATATATGAAGAAGTTAGACGACTTCGTATCAAGAAGGACACTGGCGGTGAAGGGACTGAATAATCAGTATCAGATGCGGGCGTGCTATGATAAGGCAGCACAGTTTTATAAGAAGCCGGTGAGAAAGACCGGAAAAACTAAAAAATAAAAAAGGAGAACCAACATGTTAGAACAATTAACAATCAAAAACCTCTACAACCACATGGACGAAACCATCGCAAAGGATATCTTCGAAGGTGTCACTTACCCATGGGAAGTCCTTCCAAAGATCAGTGACTTCATCAAAGAACTCGGAAAGACCCTTCCGGCAGATGAATACGATCAGGTCGGCGAAGACGTATGGATCGCCAAATCCGCAACCGTATTCCAGACAGCCTACATCCACGGACCGGCGATCATCGGAAAGAACGCAGAAGTCCGTCAGTGCGCATTCATCCGCGGAAATGCGATCGTCGGCGAAGGCGCAGTCGTAGGTAACTCGACAGAACTTAAGAACGCCATCCTGTTCAATAAAGTACAGGTGCCGCACTATAACTACGTGGGAGATTCCATCCTCGGCTACAAATCCCACATGGGAGCCGGATCCATCACATCCAATGTCAAATCCGACAAAAAGCTCGTCGTAGTAAAAGCCGGAGACGAAAGAATCGAGACAGGTCTTAAGAAATTCGGAGCCATGCTCGGAGACGAAGTAGAAGTCGGCTGCGGAAGCGTATTGAATCCGGGAACCGTGATCGGAAGTCACAGCAACATCTACCCATTGTCAAGCGTCAGAGGATTCGTACCGGCACACAGCATCTACAAGAGACAGGGTGAAGTAGTGGAGAAAGTAGAAGAGTAATCAGACCACGGAGGAAAAATCAATGAACAAAATAGCATTCATCGGCGTAGGCATCATGGGCAGATCCATGGTCCGCAATCTCATGAAAGCAGGATTCGAATTACACATCTACGCCAGAACCAGATCCAAAGTCGAAGACGTGATCAGCGAAGGAGCCACCTTCCACGACACCATTGCAGACTGCGTAAAAGACGCAGAAGCAGTCATCACCATCGTAGGCTTCCCGACCGACGTAGAAGAAGTCTACTTCGATGCAGGCAACATCTTAGAGAGCGCAAAAGAAGGCACATACCTGATCGACATGACGACCACAAGCCCGATGCTGGACCAGAAGATCGCAGAAGAAGGAACCAAAAGAGGCTTCCACGTACTGGACGCACCGGTCACCGGCGGTGACACCGGAGCGAAGAACGGTACACTCTCCATCCTGGTCGGCGGTTCCAGAGAAGACTACGAAGCCTGCATGCCGTTATTCGAGGCGATGGGAACCAATATCAATTACCAGGGAGGATCCGGTTGCGGCCAGCACGCCAAGCTTGCGAACCAGATCATGATCGCCGGCACCTTATCCGGAGTCTGCGAGGCACTCACCTATGCGAAGGCAAAAGGCCTGGATCTTCAGACGGTACTCGATTCCGTATCGACTGGAGCGGCAGGAAGCAAACAGTTAGATACCTTCGGACCAAAGATTCTGGCAGGAGATTACGCACCGGGCTTCTTCCTGAAGCACTTCGTCAAAGACATGAAGCTCGCCCTTACCGAAGCGAACATGAGCAATCTCAATCTGGACGTATTAAGCCAGGTGCTTGCCAACTACGAACTCCTTCAGGCAGAAGGCTGCGGAGATCTCGGCACCCAGGCACTGATTAAGTACTACGAAGAAGAGATGGACGTATAAAACATGTTACCATAGAACGACTGCTGTTATCGGATGGAGAAGATTATAAAACCATTCATGGCTGGGATGATCTGGATAGCGCAGAAGAAGAGGATGTCAAATTATTTGTAGATCATATCTCAGTGATTTGCCTGTTGTATAATATGTTCTTCAAAAAGGAATGTTTTGCACAGGAACAGGAATATCGCATGGTGTTCCTCTGTGTACATAAAAGAGAGCATCAAGTGCCGGAAAATAGCATTCCGGTGGAATATCGGATAAAAGATGAAGTATTTATTCCGTTTATAAGAATGAAGCTTGGAGATATAAGTTGTTTAAAATCTGTTTGCGTTGGGACGAAGAATACGAGTGATCTGGCGGTTAAGGGATTGCGGCATTATTTTGGAAGCAGAAATCTGGAAGTGCATGTGAGAAAGTCGGAGATTCCGCTACAGTATTGACAGTCGTTGGAGACGGGAACGGGCAAGCTTGGAAGAAAGCATTCAGCTCTTGAGTCATAAAAATTTTTCTGATATCATTATTCTAAATATAAAAATGATAGATTGACAAAATGAGCGAAAAGTGAAACGGAGATGAAGAAAATGGAATATACAGAATTTGGAAAGACACAACTTCGTGTATCCAGGATGTGTCTTGGTACATGGGGAATCGGAGGTGCCGGATGGGATTCTTATTCCGACGAAAGCCGGATGGATGCGATCAAGGCAGCAGTAGATTGTGGAATCAATTTTATTGATACGGCACCCGCCTACAACGGAGGCAGGGCAGAACAGTATATCGGAGAAGTTGTGCACAAACTTGGCGTCAGGAAAGAAGTGATCCTGGCTACCAAGTGTGGAAATGAATTTATTAATGGAAAATATGTACGCTGCGGGTCGGCAGATAAGATCATGCGGGAATGCGAAGAATCACTCCGTAATCTGAAGACAGATTATATCGATGTATATCTGGTCCACTGGCCGGATCCGAATGTTCCGATGGAAGAGACAATGGATGCGATTAATACATTGAAAAAGCAAGGAAAGATTCTGCATATCGGAGTATCGAATTTTACAAAAGAACAAATGGAAGAAGCTGAAAAATATTGTGCTATAGAAGCATATCAGCCACAGTATTCTATGGTAGATCGGAAATGGGAGCAGTTGATCCGGTGGGCTTGTGCTCAGGAAATGGGAGTTATGACTTATGGAACGCTCGGAGGAGGCATTTTAACCGGAAAATACAGAGAACTCAAGGAATATGGTGTGGATGATAACCGAAACCGGTTTTACCCATATTTTAAAGAACCGTTGTTTTCAAAAGTAATGCTTCTTTTAAGAACAATGGATCAGATCAGTGAGGAACGAAATGTTCCATTGTCGCAGATTGCATTGAACTGGACCTTGCAGAGACCTTTTATTTCTTCTTGTATTATAGGAGCGCAGAGCCGTGATAAAATTGAGGAGAACTGTAAGGTATTTGAGTGGAAACTAAGTGATGATGAGATGCAGATGTTGGAACAGGCTTTGAAAAAGACTATTATATAAGACTACAAAGGAAGACGAGGAGGAATAAACATTATGGAAGAGAAGCGTACCGGCTTATTTGAAAATGGTCTGATCTGGTTCGGCGCAGGGGTTTCGATCGCAGAGATCCTGACCGGAACATATCTGGCCCCGCTTGGCATGGGAAAAGGACTGGCGGCAATCATAGTAGGACACATCATTGGTTGTTTGATGCTGTTCCTGGCAGGAGTGATCGGCGGAAAAGTCAGAAAGAGTGCAATGGAGACTGTAAAGATGAGCTTTGGACAGAAAGGAAGTGTTCTGTTTGCGGTCCTGAATGTGTTGCAGCTTGTCGGCTGGACTGCGATCATGATCTATGACGGGGCACTGGCAGCAGACGGTGTGATGCATACCGGCAGATGGATATGGTGCCTGGTGATTGGAGCATTGATCATTCTGTGGATTGTGATCGGAATTACGAATCTGGGCAAGATCAATACCGTTGCGATGGCAGCATTATTTATCCTGACACTGATTCTGTGTAAGGTGATATTTACAGGAAGCGGGGCGGGAACACCGTCTGACGACAGTATGACATTTGGAGCAGCAGTAGAGCTTGCGGTTGCGATGCCATTATCGTGGCTGCCGCTGATCAGTGACTACACAAGAGAGGCGAAGGAGCCGGTGAAAGCAACTGCAGTCAGTGCGGTTACATATGGAATTGTAAGCTGCTGGATGTATGTGATTGGTATGGGAGCTGCTATCATTACCGGAGAGTATGACATTGCACAGATCATGTTAAAGGCAGGTCTTGGCATCCTGGGACTTCTGATCATTGTATTTTCAACAGTTACAACCACTTTCCTGGATGCATACTCTGCTGGAATCTCCAGTGAGACGGTTGTAAGCAGATGGAACGGAAAGCATGTTGCTATCGTTGTGACAGTGATTGGAACGGCCGCAGCAATTGTATATCCGATGGATAATATAACGGATTTCCTGTATTTGATCGGTTCTGTATTTGCACCGATGATCGCTATCCAGATTGCTGATTTTTTCCTGTTAAAACAAGACAAGAGCAGTCGGGTAGTATATGTGCCGAATATGATCATCTGGGTGATTGGATTCGTTGTGTACAGAATTCTTATGAATGTAGATATGCCGGTGGGGAATACATTGCCGGATATGGTGATCACGATCGTCCTGTGTCTGATCGCCGGGAAATTAATACCTGAAAAAAATCAGAAAAAATAAGATTGATAATTCATAGACAAAATCTATCTTCCACACGTATTCAGCCAGAGATATGACACTCAAAAACCGTGTTGTAATGATGCCTATGGGAAATGATTTCGCCGGACATGATGGGAAACTGAGCGACGAACATATCAAATATTATGAGCTGCGTGCACGTGGCGGCACAGGGCTTCTGTACGTGCGAGACGTATCATTGACGGAACGGATGCCGGACGCCATATGGTATTGAATACCCTTGAAAGATTGAACTATCTTTAAAATATGTCCCTAAAAGGGAACCCCTTTCCAATATAAATATAAATACAAAGAAGCTTCGGAGAATCCTGCTACCTGTGATTCTCCGAAGCTTTTTGTGAAAATAACTATCTCCGGGTCCACTTCTATGATATGATATAGTATAACTGATCAATAAAAAAACAATTGGGGGAAATACGTAATGAAAAGTTTGCTGATTCTCGGTGCAGGCGGATTCGGCCGGATGGTAGCGGAGACTGCGCAGGCACTGGGGTATGAAAAGGTTGTATTTTTGGATGATGCGGTGAAGGATGAAGCGGTCATCGGAATGTGCTGTGATTATGAGATCAGACATAAGGAGTATCCGGTGGCAGTAGCAGCATTTGGAAATAACAAGATGCGTCTGTACTGGACGGATAAATTGCTGGAAAAAGGGTATGAGGTACCGGCAATCGTGCATCCGTCTGCAGTTGTAAGTCCGAGTGCGGTGCTGGAGCCGGGCTGCTTTGTGATGCAGAGAGCGGTGGTAAATACCAATACCCGGATCGGACGTGCGGTGCTGGTGAACAGCGGGGCGATCGTAGATCACAATTCGGTGGTATGTGCCGGAGCGCATGTCGGACTGGGGAGTGTTGTGAAGTCAGACTGTACGATCGAGAGCGGATGTAAAGTGGAGGCAGGAGAAGTGATCTTCTCAACCAGAAGGAAGATCGAGGGCGTGGACAGCCGGAGTCTGGAAGATGCCGTGTACGCATTTGGTTTCGGGCAGCTGTGCAGTTATGTGAAGCCATTCGGAGAAGGACACATCAATGAGACTTATGCAGTCTATATGCCGGGCGCAGATGGAAAGGATACGCCGCTCTATGTTTTGCAGCGCATCAATATTAATGTATTCAAGAACCCGGATCAGGTAATGGCGAATATATTTGGCGTTACGGAGTATCTGCGCAGTATGATCCGTGAGGCAGGCGGAGATCTGGACAGAGAGGCATTGTCTTATATTAAGACAAAATCAGGAGAGAGCTATTTTGAAGATGCGGACGGACAGCCATGGCGCTGCCTGCATTATGTACCGGATTCTGTGTGCTATCAGATGGTGGAGAGACCGGAACAGTTCTATCAGTCGGCACTCAGCTTTGGCCATTTTCTGAAGCAGCTGGGGGATTATCCGGCCGAGAGTCTCTATGAGACGATTCCGAAGTTCCACGATACGGTGAAGCGTTTCCATGATTTCAAAGACGCACTGCGGAAAGATGTGAAGAACAGGGCAAGACTTTGCCGTGAAGAAATAGAGTTTGTATTGGCACGCGAGGATGACTGCGGTGTCCTTATGAAGCAGCTTGAGGAAGGAATACTTCCGCTCCGTGTGACGCACAACGATACCAAGCTGAATAACATTTTGTTTGATAAGAATACAGGAGAGGGACTGTGCATCATCGATCTGGACACGATCATGCCGGGACTTGCGGCAAATGACTTTGGTGATTCCATCCGGTTCGGGGCATCGACAGCGGAAGAAGATGAGAAGGATCTGAACAAGGTGCACTTTGATATAGAGCTTTACCGCATCTACGTGAAAGGGTATCTGGAGATGGCGAAGGATGTACTGACACCGGCGGAGAACGCCAGTCTTCCGTGGGGAGCGAGACTTATGACGCTGGAATGCGGTATGCGTTTCCTGACGGATCATCTGCAGAACGATATTTATTTCAAGATCCACCGTGAAAACCATAACCTCGACCGTGCAAGAACACAGTTCAAGCTCGTTGCGGATATGGAAGCAAAATGGGATCAGATGAATGCGATTGTGGAGAAATATCTCTGATGCCTGCGATTCATGTGATGATGAAGCCCGCATCCGGCCTGTGCAACATGCGTTGTCAATATTGTTTTTATGCGGACGAAATGGAAAAGCGCAGCCAGGCTTCTTATGGCATTATGAGCTTTGCCACGCTGGAAAACGTGATCAGACGGACACTGGAATTTGCAGAAGGCTCCTGTACGATCGCGTTCCAGGGCGGGGAACCGACGCTGGCAGGGCTGGATTTTTTCCGGGAATGTATTCGTCTGGAACAAAAATATAATACCAAAAATGTTACGATTTCCCACGCATTGCAGACGAACGGCTATGCGCTGAATGAGGAATGGTGTCAGTTTTTTGCAAAAAATCATTTCCTGATCGGTCTTTCTGTGGATGGAATCAAGGCGACGCATGATCTGTACCGGAAGGATGCTGTAGGAAAAGACACCTATTTCCGCGTTTTGGAATCAGCGAAGTTTTTGGAAGCTGCCGGTGTGGAATTTAACGTGCTGATGGTGGTAAACGGCAAGACAGCGCCGAAGATCCGCCGGATTTATGAAAATTTCCGGAAGCTGGGATTTTCGTGGCAGCAGTATATCGCCTGTCTCGATCCCATCAGCGAGCGCCAGGGGCAGGAGGAATATTCTCTTTCCCCGGAAATGTACGGAAGGTTTCTGATCGAGCTGTTCGAACTGTGGGATCTGGATTTACGGCAGGGAAAACAGCCCTATATCCGCCAGTTTGAAAATTATGTCGGGATTTTACTGGGACAGTTCCCGGAATCGTGCGAGCAGCGGGGCGTCTGCAGCTTCCAGAATATCGTGGAGGCGGACGGCAGCGTGTATCCCTGCGACTTCTACGCGCTGGATGAGCTGCTGCTGGGCAATATCCGGGAGAGCAGTCTGGAGAAGCTCCGGGATGCAGAGAACGCCCGGCGCTTTGTGGAGACCTCGCGGCGGATCGACCCGGCATGTCTGGGCTGCGAGAGCCTTGCCCTCTGCCGGGGCGGCTGCCGCCGCAGCCGGCAGCTGACATCCCTGTGGGAGCCGGGGCCCAACGCCCTGTGCAAAGCCTTTCAGCGGTTCTTTCCCTATGCCGTCCCAAGGCTGCGGACGCTGCTGTAGCGGGCGAGGCGGATATGATGTGATAAAAAAGCTGTGTGAATGGTCATTCACACAGCTTTTTGCTTCTTATTTACACCGAGAACAGGATATCCGCGTAGGTGGGCAGGGGCCAGTGCTGGGCGCCGGTGATGGCCTCCAGCTGGTTGATGAGGGCGCTGGCCTTCTGGCGGCGGGCGTCCACCTCGTCACGGTAGTAGCAGGCGGCCTTGATGCCGCCGTCCATGGCGGGTGCCTTATTGATGGCGCGCTCCAGCGCCTCGCAGGCGTCGTAGAGCTTGCCGGACAGGTCGGCCAGCTTCCGCAGCGTGGCCTCCTCCATCTTCACGGACAGGGGGATGCCGCAGTTCTGCTTGTGGAACAGGGCGGTGGCCAGCTCGTCGGAATACTTGCTGACGGCGGGCATGATCTGGCGGCGGGCCATATCCAGCAGGGTATTGCCCTCGATGGTCATGACCTTGCAGTAGTTCTCCAGATGGATGTTGTAGCGGGCCTCCAGCTCGTCACGGGTCAGCACGCCGTGGCGGCTGAACATGGCGATGTTCTTCTCGGCGATGTAGGCGGGCAGAGCGTCCACGGTGTTGCCCAGATTGCACAGGCCGCGGCGCTTGGCCTCGGCCACCCACTCGTCGCTGTAGCCGTTGCCGTTGAAGATGATCCGCTGGTGGGCGGCAAAGGTGTCGTGCAGCAGCGTCTGCAGGGCGGACTGGAAGTCCCCGGCCTTTTCCAGAATGTCGGCGAACTGCTGCAGCTCCTCGGTCATGATGGTGTTCATCACGGCGCTGGGGCTGGCGATGGACTGGCTGGAGCCAAGCATGCGGAACTCGAACTTATTGCCGGTGAAGGCCAGGGGAGAGGTGCGGTTCCGGTCGGTGGTGTCCTGGGGGATCTCCGGCAGGGTGTCCACGCCGATCTCCAGACGGCGCTTGGTGACGTCCACATACTCCGTGCCCTGGATGATGGAGTCCAGAATGGCGGTCAGCTCGTCGCCCAGGAACACGGACACGATGGCGGGAGGGGCCTCGTTGCCGCCCAGACGGCGGTCGTTGCCGGGATAGGCCACGCAGCAGCGCAGCATGTCCTGATACTCGTCCACGCCCTTGATAAAGGCCGCCAGAAACAGCAGAAACTGGGCGTTCTGGCTGGGGGTCTTGCCGGGCTTCAGCAGGTTCTCGCCGGTATCGGTCTGCAAGGACCAGTTGTCGTGCTTGCCGCTGCCGTTGACCCCGGCAAAGGGCTTTTCATGCAGCAGGCACACCAGGTCGTGACGCTCTGCCACGGTCTTCAGCAGCTCCATGGTCAGCTGATTGTGGTCGCAGGCGATGTTGGCGTTGCAGTATACGGGGGCGTTCTCATGCTGGGCAGGTGCCACCTCGTTGTGCTCCGTCTTGGAGAACACGCCCAGCTTCCACAGCTCCACGTCCAGTTCGTGCATAAAGGCCGCCACACGGGGCTTGATGGCGCCGTAGTAGTGGTCGTCCAGCTCCTGTCCCTTGGGGGGCTTGGCACCGAACAGGGTGCGGCCGCACAGCCGCAGGTCCTCGCGGCGGCGATAGTCCCCCTTGTCGATGAGGAAGTATTCCTGCTCCGCGCCCACCTGGGGGATAACGTGCTGGGCCTCGGTGTTGCCGAACAGCCGCAGGATGCGGATGCACTGCTGATCCAGCGCATGCATGGAGCGCAGCAGGGGCGTTTTCTTGTCCAGCGTATTGCCGGAATAGGAGCAGAAGATGGTTGGGATGCACAGGGTCTTATCCTTCACGAAGGCATAGGACGTGGGATCCCACGCCGTATAGCCCCGGGCCTCGAAGGTGGCCCGCAGGCCACCGGAGGGGAAGCTGGAGGCGTCGGCCTCGCCGCGGCTCAGCTCCTTGCCGGACAGCTCCATCAGGATGCGGCCGTCTCCGGTGGGGGTGATGAAGCTGTCGTGCTTCTCGGCGGTGAAGCCGGTCATGGGCTGGAACCAGTGAGTGAAGTGTGTGGCGCCCAGCTCCGTGGCCCAGTCCTTCATGGCGCAGGCGATCTCATCGGCAATGGAACGATCCAGCGACTTCCCCTGCGCCTGGCATTGCTGCCACGCCTGATAGACGTCAGCGCTGAGACGCTGTCGCATCTTCTCCTCGGTAAACACCATGCTGCCGAAGATGTCGGGGATCCGTGTCACATTCTCGTTCATTGTATGATTCTCCTTTCACCGCCTCGGGGCGGATGATATCACATAAAAAGCGCCATAACGGCGGGGGTCACAAAGGTCTCCACCACGGCGGCGACGGCCAGCAGCGGCAGAATGTGCATGACGAACACCCGCAGCAGCTCCAGCATCAGGGGCTTCATCATGCCCTTGGTGTTCTTGCGGACGTACTGGGTGGTGCGCTTGCACAGCAGGAAGCCGCAGGCGAAGGCCAGCAGCAGGGCGGACAGCTCAAAGACGCCGTGGGGCAGGATACCGGCAAAGTATACCAGAAGGGAAGTGCCGGTATTGACGAAATAGGCGGCAAAGATGCCCAGAATGATGGCGTTCATGCCCAGCGCCAGCGCCGTCAGGTACAGAAAGGGGATAAAGCCGTACAGCACGCTGACAGCGGCGGCCCGCACATTGTTGCCGAACAGGGCCGCCAGGTCGATGCCGCCCTCATCGGTCACGATGTCCTTGATATCCATGATCCGCTGGACGTAGTCCATGGCCAGCGCCGGGATGCTCTTATTCAGCAGTCCCGCGCCGAAGGCCAGCAGGCAGATGATCACAAACGCAGCGGCGGTGATCAGCAGGGACTCGCCCAGTGCTTCACGGTAGAATTGCCACAGAGCGCGGTGCTGCTTTTTCAGCCAATCCATAGAGGTCAACCCAGCTTGGCGAGACCGGCCTTCAGGCGGCGCAGCGTCTCGTCACGGCCCAGGATCTGGCAGATCTCCACGGCGCCGCCGGGCGTCACCAGCTTACCGGCGGCGGCAATGCGCACCGGCCACATGAGGGTGGCGTTCTTCACACCCAACTGCTCCGCCAGGGCGATGAGGCTGTCGTGGATGGCGTCCGTCGTCCAGTCGGGAAGCTGCTCCAGCATGGGGATGGCGGCCTCCAGCATGGTCTTGCACACCTCGGGGTTGGTTTTGGATTTCTTGTTGGTGAAGAAGTCGATGCCGTACTCGAGGCAGGCGTCGAAGAAGTCTACCTTTTCGGGGATCTCCGTCAGCTTTTCGCAGCGGGCCTGCAGGAGCCCGGCGATGGCGGCGATGTCAAAGTCGCCCTTGACGCTCTGGCGGATGTAGGGCTCTGCCACCTTGGCGAAGGCGGCAGGCTCCATGGCACGCAGATACACGGCATTGAAGTGATCCAGCTTGGCGATGTCGAAGATGGCGGGGGACTTGGAGATGCCGGTCATGTCAAAGACCTTCGTCAGCTCCTCCAGCGAGAAGATCTCCTGCTCGGCATACTCGCCCTTGGGAGACCAGCCCAGCAGGGCCACATAGTTGAGGATGGCCTCGGTCAGATAGCCCTGGGCCTTCAGATCCTCATAGCTGGGGTCGCCGTGGCGCTTGGACATCTTGTTCTGGGCGTCACGCATAACGGGGGAGCAGTGGACGTAGGTGGGTACCTCCCAGCCGAAGGCGTGGTACAGCAGATCGTACTTGGGGGCGGAGGACAGGTATTCGCTGCCCCGCACCACATGGGTGATGCCCATCAGGTGATCGTCGATGACATTGGCGAAGTTATAGGTGGGCAGTCCGTCCCGCTTCAGCAGCACCTGATCGTCCAGGGTGCTGTTCTCCACGGTGATGTCGCCGAAGATGGCGTCGTGGAAGGTGGTGGTGCCCTCGGCGGGGATCTTCTGGCGGATGACGTAGGGTTCACCGGCCTCCACACGCTTCAGGGCCTCCTCCAGGGGCATGTCGCGGCAGGGATCGGCGGCCCGGTCGAACTCGCCGGAATCCTCCTCGGACTCCGCCTTTTCGCAGAAGCAGTAGTACGCGCCGCCCTTTTCCACCAGCAGACGGGCGTAATGGCCATAGGTGTCCCGGCGCTGGGACTGGATATAGGGCGCCACGGGGCCGCCCACATCGGGGCCTTCATCATGGGTCAGACCACACTCGTTCATGGTGCGGTAGATCAGTTCGGTTGCGCCCTCAACTTGCCGAGTCTGATCCGTGTCTTCCAGACGGAAGATAAAGGTTCCGTGGGCTTTGCGGGCGATCAGCCAAGTGTATAAGGCGGTGCGAAGATTGCCCACATGCATGTAGCCAGTGGGCGACGGTGCGAACCGGGTGCGAACGCTCCCTTTCGGGATGCGGGCCTCCAGCTCGTCATACCAGGTCATATCCATAGGAAGAGCCTCCTGAATTTCAAATTAATGTAGTATGTGTTCATATTCTAAAATTCAGCAGGAGAATTGTCAAGGGATTTATTTATACATGGATTCTTGCATGCAGTGGGTTGTTGTGGTAAGATAAGACAGTATAAATATCAAGTCTTCCTGACTTTTGTAGGACAAGATTGGGCTCTTCCGCCCAAGGAGGTATTATGGAACACGAAAAGAAAATTATTTTCAGCGCCACGCAGCCCAGCGGACGGATCACCCTGGGCAACTATCTGGGTGCTCTGCGCAACTGGGTGGCACTGCAGGACGATTATAATGCCATCTACTGCGTTGCCGATGAGCACGCCATCACCGTTCGCCAGGACCCAGCTGCCCTGCGCCGCCAGTCCCTGGAACTGTATGCCCAGTTCATCGCCTGTGGTCTAGACCCGGAGAAGAGCATCATCTTCATCCAGTCTCATGTGCCCCAGCATGCAGAGCTGGCTTGGGTGCTGAACTGCTACACCATGTTCGGCGAGCTGAGCCGTATGACCCAGTTTAAGGATAAGTCTGCGTCCCACGCAGATAATGTGAATGCCGGTCTGTTTACTTACCCTAGCCTCATGGCGGCAGATATTCTGCTCTACCAGGCCGATCTGGTGCCTGTAGGAGAGGATCAGCGCCAGCACGTGGAGATCACCCGGAACATCGCCCAGCGCTTCAATGGCATCTATGGCGATGTGTTCACTATGCCGGAAGCTTATATCCCCAAGGTGGCAGCCCGCGTGATGTCCCTGTCTGAGCCGGAAAAGAAGATGAGCAAGTCCAGCCCCAACGAAAATTCGTTCGTTTTGGTCATGGATAAGCCTGAAGCGATCATGCGCAAGTTCAAGCGGGCCATCACCGACAGCGAGGGCGGTATCTATCGTTCCCCCGAAAAGCCCGGTGTGACGAACCTCATTGAGATCTATTCTGCCGTAACGGGTATGACGCCTGAGGCGGTAGAGAACGAGTTCAATGGCAAGGGCTATGGTGTCTTTAAGCCAGCCGTCGGCGAAGCTGTGGTCGAAGCACTGCGCCCGATCCGAGAGGAGACAGAGCGTCTGCTGGGTGACAAAGGCTATCTGGAAACACTTTATCGTCAGGGCGCAGAAAAGGCTGCGGCGCTGGCCAATCGGACCCTGCGGAAGGTCCATAAAAAGGTGGGCTTTGCCCCCCGCTGATCCCGCGCTGACCTGTAAAAGGAGTGTACGATAGAATGACAATGGAATTGTCGGCCATCGCCCGCATTGCGGCTGCGCTGGTGTCGGCTCTGCTGATCGCATTTATCACTACCCCGGTGGTGAAATCCCTGGCCCAGATCGTGGGTGCGGTGGACGTTCCCAAAGACGGCCGCCGGATGCATGACCATCCGATCCCTCGGATGGGCGGTCTGGCGATCTTTCTGGGCTTTTTGCTGAGTACCTTGCTGTTTGTCCCTATGAGCTCTTCCCTAAGAGGGATGCTGCTGGGTGGGGTGATCATTGTGATCCTGGGCATTTTCGATGATATTTATGCTCTGCCCGCCAAGCCGAAGCTAGTGGTACAGATCGTAGCTGCTTTGGTTGCGGTGCTGCATGGCAACGTGATCCAAGTGCTGTCTAACCCCAATATTTTTAGTGACAATCCTTACTGGGTCCTGGGTAAGCTGGCGGTGCCGCTGTCAGTCATTTGGATCGTGGCCATCACCAACGCGGTCAATCTGATCGATGGCTTGGACGGTTTGGCTGTAGGCGTGGCAACGATTAGCTCGCTGACCATGCTGGTCATCGCTATGCTGGTCAGCGAAAGCGGCGTGGCCCTACTGATGGCTGCGCTGGCTGGTGGCTGTATCGGTTTTATGCCTTACAACTTAAACCCTGCCAAGATTTTTATGGGGGACACCGGCTCGACCTTCCTGGGGTTTGTGCTGGCGACGGTGTCTATTCAGGGCCTATTCAAGTTTTACACGATCATTTCGTTTGCGGTACCCTTCCTGATGCTGGGCTTGCCGCTGTTCGATACCTGCTTTGCCATCCTGCGCCGGATCGCTAAGGGACAAAGCCCCATGGCTCCGGATCGCAGCCACGTGCATCACCGCCTCATCGATATGGGCTTTAACCAGAAGCAGGCCGTGGCGATCCTTTATGTGATCAGTGCGATTTTAGGACTGTCCGCTGTGGTCCTGACCACCAGCGGAGCGCTCAAGGCGATGATCCTTCTTTGTGCGCTGTGTCTGGCAGGCCTGATTGCCGGAAAGATATTCCTCTCCCACAACGAGGGACGTCACGAAAAAACAGAAGAAAAAAAGGAGATGCCCCATGCCACTGAAAGTCATGACGATTTTCGGGACCCGTCCAGAGGCAGTGAAGATGGCTCCTCTGGTGAAGGAACTGGAAAGTCGACCTGAGATCCAAAGCATTTGCTGCATTACGGCCCAGCATCGTCAGATGCTGGACGATGTGCTACACCTGTTTGACATTACGCCTGACTATGACTTGGACATCATGGAAGCCCGTCAAAGCCTGTATACCATTACCAGCAAGTGCCTGCTGGGCATGGAAGAGGTCTTTTCCCAGGAAAAACCGGACCTGGTTTTAGTCCACGGCGACACTACCACGACCTTCTCTGGGGCCTTAGCCGCATTTTATCAGAAGATCGCAGTGGGCCATGTCGAGGCTGGCCTACGGACCTGGGACCGGTATTCGCCCTTCCCGGAGGAGATGAACCGGACCTTGGTCGGTGACTTGGCCCAGCTCCATTTCTGCCCGACCAAAGCCAATCGGGAAAACCTGGCAGGGGAGGGGATCAAGGACGGCGTTTTTATTACGGGAAATACCGTGATTGATGCGTTGAAGACTACGGTTCGCCCAGATTACGAATTCCGTACCGAGCTGCTGAACAAGTTGGAATATACCGGAAAGAAAGTCATCCTGGTCACCTGTCACCGCAGAGAGAACTATGGAGAACCGATGGAGCATATTATGAAGGCGCTGCGTCGGATCGCGGAGGATTTTCCACAGACTGAATTGGTCTATCCCGTCCACCTCTCTCCGGTGGTTCAGGAAGTGGCCAAGAAGTATCTCTCCGGCCATCCCCGGATTCATTTGATCCAGCCCTTGACCCCTGATGAGATGCATAATCTCATGGCAAGAGCGACCTTTGTGATGACGGACTCCGGCGGTTTGCAGGAGGAAGCGCCTGCGCTGGGCCGCCCAGTGCTGGTTTTGCGCCGGGAAACAGAGCGCCCGGAGGCAGTGACCGCAGGGACTGTTCTGCTGGCCGGGACGGAAGAAGAGGCTGTCTATCAGCATGCTGCTAAGCTTCTCACCGATCCTGCTGCCTATGAGGCTATGGCAAAGGCTGTAAATCCCTATGGGGATGGACAGGCCTGCCGCCGTATCGTTGATGCGATCCTTTGGAACGCCGGCCTGCGGAACCAGCCGCCGGAGGAGTTTCTCGTCTGAACCACCCATCTGGAAAGGGGGTGCGCTGCTCTGTGGAGCAGAAAAATCGAACGATTTTGGTCGTTGCCATTGCTGTGACGGTGCTGGTGGCGGTCTTTGTCAGTCTGATCTTACCGACTTTGACCAACCGGCCTCCAGAGGTCGTTTTACCCAGTGTAGAGCAGGATATCCCCGGAGCGGAGGGGAAAGCGTTTCTCCCTGTAGAAGTGACGCCGGATACGGTGCAAAAAGTCATCGCCAGTCTGTCACGGCCGGAAAGCTATTACCGCCAGCTGACCGTGGGTCTCTATTGGAACGGTGGCAGCGGCGGCAGTCAGGTAGAAATTTGGGCAGACGGAGGTTATGTTCGTACCGCCATTTCCGCTGGAGATATCACGCAGTATCGCTTGGTGGGGGACGGAAAGCTTCGCCTTTGGTATGCTGGGGACAAGACCTGGAAGGAAACGAGCACCCAGGCAGAGACGGCAGACCTGGCCCAGCGAATTCCTACGTATGAGGATGTTCTAGCGCTGGACCCAGAGAAGATCACGTCAGCGGCTTATGAGCAAAAGAACGATAAGTCTTGCATCTTTGTAGAGATCGACAACGGGCAGGATGGCGTGGACCGCTATTGGATCGACACAGAAAGCGGTCTGCTCTGTGCGGCGGAAAGCAGCTCTGAAGATCGGATCACCTACGAGATGACAGAGATCCAACTGACAACGCCGTTGGCGGCTGGTGTGACCTTTACGCTACCAAACGGGATGGTGCTTCACGAGACCTCATGAATCTCCATCCCGGAGAAACAGCAGCGCCAGAGCAGCTAGAAGGACCCAATCAAAGGAGTCGCCCTCCCGCCACAACAGAAAGAGCAGGAGGAGCAGGAGCAGGTCCCCGCTGTCTAGCTTATGTAGTCCGAGCTTTTTCAACAGCCCGGAAATGGCACTGCCTTCTTTTTCAAATAAGTGGTGAAATCCCGGAGGATCGTGGTCCTCCGGGATTGTTTCATAGGGCTCACCGCCGGGGATATAGGCGTTATACATGCAGCTCTCCCTCCTTCCAGAGTCGGTAAGCCTGTCGGGCAGCTCTGGATAAGCCGGCCAAGCGGCGGGCACGGTCCAGCTTTTCCTGGCGTTCCTGGCGCAGGAAGGGACGCAGGGCATCCAGCAAAGCGTCTGCCTCTTGAGCAGTCTGCTGGCTGCCTTGGAAAATTTCCAACAATTTACCCAGCCCTCCCAATCCCTCTGCGCCAAAGAGGGGCTGAGAAAGCTCTGCTGCTTCTGGTTCGCGTTCGCTCAGCGGCTGTTCTTCCGCTTCTGGTTCGCCTGATGGTTCGCTGCTCATCCCAAGTTTCCCTGCCAGGGAGAAGATCTGCTCCATGGCGTTCGGGTCTGACAAAAGCTGGTTTAAGTTGTCTTCCAAGCTGGCCATGGGGCAGTCTCCTTTCTGGCGAGATCAAGGGGAACGTCAAGTTCCGTGCAGATTTTTGTCCAGCTTCTGCATGGCCTGAGCGGCCTGATGCGTTGATAAATTCAAGCGAGTTCTTGTCAATGCCGTTAAGCACACGGAATGC
>OLSN01001630.1_pt1 | contig 18517 bp, 15 predicted proteins | sample 1672411 | NCBI WGS metagenome assembly OLSN01 (sample SAMEA3136683, study PRJEB25190) | human gut metagenome | biome: human gut; feature: human-associated habitat; material: faeces | place: Austria | collected 2013 | reverse complement strand
TGATAAGGCTGATAAAGCCGAATATTCTCCTTCCGGCAACGACGGCGCTTGGCTCAGTCGAAACGGATGGCAGGCTCAGGGGAATACTTGCAGGCGCAAATGTCGTCATGCCGAACCTGTCGCCGTTTGAAGTGAGGAGCAAGTACAATTTGTACGACAATAAGCTCTCAACGGGCGCAGAATCCGCACAGAACCTTGAAGAACTGAAAAAAAGCCTGGACTCAATAGGCTTTTCCGTCGCCGTATCAAGAGGCGACATGAAAATATCTGACGGAAAGAGCTAAATCTGACCGAAAAGAAAGGAAAAGAATATGGCTGTTTACAATCCCAAATCGTTAAAAGCGGAGGAATTCATAAATCATGATGAAATCCTCGAAACCATACGGTATGCAAAAGCAAACAAAAACAACGTCGAGTTGATCGACAGCATACTCGAAAAAGCAAGGCCCAGGCGTTCCGCCGACGGCAGATCCGTGTACTGCTCGGGCTTGACGCACAGGGAAGCGTCTGTGCTCCTCGCCTGCGATATCCCCGAAAAGATAGAGGAGATGTACAGGCTTGCAAACCAGATCAAGCTGTCTTTTTACGGCAACCGCATAGTTATGTTCGCTCCGCTGTACCTCTCAAATTATTGCGTCAACGGCTGCGTTTACTGTCCGTACCACCTGAAGAACAAGCACATCGCAAGGAAAAAACTCACCCAGCAGGAGGTTCGGGACGAAGTAATTGCCCTTCAGGACATGGGCCATAAGCGCCTTGCGCTTGAGGCGGGCGAGGATCCCGTTAATAACCCGATAGAGTACATTATTGAGTGCATTAATACGATTTACTCCGTTCACCATAAAAACGGCGATATACGCAGGGTGAACGTGAATATTGCGGCCACGACAGTCGAAAATTACCGAAAGCTCAAGGATGCGGGAATCGGCACATACATTCTCTTTCAGGAAACGTATAATAAGAAAAGCTATCTTGAACTCCATCCAACGGGGCCCAAGCACGATTACGATTATCATACCGAGGCGATGGACCGGGCGATGGAGGGCGGCATAGATGACGTGGGACTGGGCGTTCTGTTCGGGCTTGAGGGCTACGATTACGAATTTGCGGGGATTTTAATGCATGCCGAGCATCTTGAAGCGGTTCACGGCGTCGGACCGCATACTATAAGCGTTCCGAGAATCAAACATGCCGACGATATAGACCCGAACGTATTTGATAATTCGCTTTCTGATGATATATTCAAAAAGATAATCGCCTGCATAAGGATAGCTGTGCCTTACACCGGCATGATCATTTCGACGCGGGAGAGCGAGAAGGTGAGGGGCGAAGCGCTTGATTTGGGAATCTCCCAGATAAGCGGCGCTTCAAGGACCTCTGTCGGCGGCTACACCGAGAAGGAGCGGCCGCACGATTCGGAACAGTTCGACGTATCCGATACGCGCACGCTGGACGAGGTTGTCGAGTGGCTGATGGAGCTTGATCACATCCCTTCATTCTGCACGGCATGTTACCGGGAGGGGAGAACGGGCGACAGGTTCATGAGCCTGTGCAAGTCGGGGCAGATACTGAACTGCTGCCACCCCAACGCCCTGATGACTCTGGAAGAGTATCTCGTGGACTACGCCGCCCCTGAGACCAAGGCCGTGGGTGACGCCCTCATCGAGCGAGAGTTGCAGCGCATCCCCAAGGAAAAGGTGCGGACCATCGCCCAGCAGCACATCGAGGACATTCGCAACTCCAACCGGAGAGATTTCCGCTTCTAACGCCTTCCCCGAGGGGGAAGGTGGCCGCGAAGCGGACGGATGAGGGCTACCTACCGCTACTGAGCCGTAGTGTACTAAGGTAGCTTCTGCGACGGCTTACGCCCGCAGCGTATACCCCGCCCCCTTCGGGACGACAAGGCCCTGGGTCAAGAGGGCGTCCAGGCTGGTCTGCACCGCCTGGGCGCTCAGGCCCAGGGCCTTTTGCAGCGTCTCAGGGGCGGCGGTGATGTGGTCGGTGAGGTATTCGATGACCTGCTGGCGGGTCAGCTCCTCCGGGGTAAACTCCCGGCGGGGCAGGGGCAGGGAGAAGTTCGTCACGCCCGCCTGGAAGCCCTCGCTCAGGACCGGAGGCCGCCAGCCGCGCCTGGCCCAGAGGGTGTAGATGCCCCGCAAGCCCTGGCCGGTGCCAGTGCCCAAGCGGACAAGGGAAAAGAGCTGGGTCAGGCCCCGGTTTCTGGGGTCGGCGGCCACGCCTGCCTTGGCTTTTTCCGGCGACACCCGGAGCAGACCGCCGTTGGTCACGGTGAGGGCCGTGTCCGTCCGCAGGATGTGTAAGCCGCCCCGGCTGAAGTAGTCGGCGTGAAGAATGGCGTTCAGGACCGCCTCCCGCATGGCCCCGGCCAACGCGGCCTGTTCCCCTGCTTCCTGGGCCAGGAGCGCGGAGACGGCCCCCAGGCGGCGGGAGACCAGGAGATAGAAGTCAAACAGATTTTCCGGGGAGCCGGGGTGCAGGGTGGAGATCACAAAGCCCGTGTCCGCCTCTTGATACTCCAGGCGGAAGTGGGGAAAGACCTCCCGCAGAGGCCGGCGTTTCCCCAGGAGAAGCAGCCCGGCCAACGTCGGGTGCTGGCACCCCGTGTGCCCTGGGCCGACCAGACCGGCGGCGGACAAAAACGGCTCGTCCGGCAGATAGTTCCAGGGGTGTTCCGGGCGGCGCAGGGCCAGCAGCTCCCGGTATTGCCGCAGGCTCTCCGGAGAGAGGTCATCAGAGGTACGGCCCTCTAAGACGGCCAGGTCTGCCGGGGTGTCGTCCCGGTCCCGGAGCATGGCCCGGACCTCGTCGGGGGAGCAGTGATAGTCCCCCTCCCCGTCCCGGCGATAGGCCCCGGTGAAGGGGCTGTCCCCGATGTACACGGGCCGCTGGTGCCGCCCCGCTCGCGGAACGGTGATGACGAGGATCTCTTTCCCCTCGATGGTGTGCAGGGCCACGTCTTCTTGGGTGAGGATATTGGCGCTGACCTTGCTGGGGTCGTTGACCGTCTGCCAGAAGATCTTCACATATCCCGGCCCATCGGGGATGCCGGTGACGCGCAGCTCTTTTTCCCGGCTCTCCTCCACGCCCAGTAAGATCAGGCCGCCGATGGTGTTGGCAAAGGCCGAGTAGGTCTCCCACAGGCTGTGGGGAAAGCCTCCGGCGGCTTTCTTGGCCTCGATGCGGTTGTTTTCCCGATAGCGGGCGATGTGTTCCAGGTCGATCATAGCGGGCGTCCTCCCTCGTGTTGTTGTCTCTATGATAGGGGCAAAATTGTCTCTTGTCAATTTGCCGTTCTCTTTCGTATAATAAGTGAAAAGTAACGAACCCCTATGAACCCCCTATGTAGGGGCCGCAGACCCCTGCGGCCCGCTCACCTCACAGAAAGGAGCCAGCCCCATGTCTGACCACTTCATCCTCCCCAACGGTGTCACCATCCCCTCCCCCGGCTTCGGCACCTACCTCATGCCCGAAGAACCGGCCACGGTGGACGCCATCGTACAAGCCCTCCGCCTGGGCTACCGGCACATCGACACCGCGTATTTCTACGGCAACGAGACCTGCGTCGGCGAGGCCATCCGGGCCAGCGGCCTGCCGCGGGAGGAGATCTTCGTCACCAGCAAAGTCTGGAACACCGACCGGGGCTATCAGCCCACCCTGGCCGCCTTTGAAAAGACCATGACCCATCTCGGCCTGGACTACTTAGACCTCTACCTCATCCACTGGCCCGCCTATGCGGACAAGTATGAAAATTGGGAGGACATCAACCGGGAGACCTGGCGGGCTATGACGGAGCTGTACCAAAGCGGCCGCGTGCGGGCCATCGGCGTTTCTAACTTCAAGCCCCACCACCTCAAGGCCCTGCTGGAGGGACCGGTCAAGCCCATGGTAGATCAGATCGAGCTGAACCCCGGCTGGCAGCAGCGGGAAACCATCGCCTTCTGCGCCCAGCATGATATTTTGATCGAAGCCTGGAGTCCCCTGGGCCGGGGGCGTGTGTTGGGTCACCCCCTGCTGGCAGAATTGGGCCGGAAGTACGGCAAGACCCCCGCGCAGATCTGCCTGCGCTGGTGCCTGGACAAGGGCTATCTGCCCCTGCCCAAATCCGTGACGCCCAGCCGCATCCGGGAGAACCTGAACATCTTCGACTTCGCCCTGACCCCGGAAGACATCGCCAAGCTCGACGCCCTGCCCCCCTTCGGGGAATCGGGGCGCGACCCGGACAATGTGCCCTTCTGAGCATGACCCGACAGGGATGAGAAAAGCTCGCCGACCGGCGAGCTTTTCTTGCTTTCTTAAAACGTACTGATGGGAATATCCGGGTCCTCCCCCGTTTTCTCGATGGAGAGGATGGTCACGTCATAGGCATAGTTTTCATTGACCTGGATGCGGACGGTATCGCCCACACGCCGGCCCATGAGGGCCTTGCCCACCGGGGACTCCTTGCTGATGAGGCCCTTGAGCGCATCCTGGCGCAGGGTGGTGACGAGCTGGATGGTCTCTTCATCGCCGTCCTCATCCTGGAACGTCACCTTGTCAAAGAGCGCCACGCCGTCGGCTTCGTCGTTGCGCTCGATGACCACGGCGGTCTTGATCATGTTCTGCAAGTAGCGAATGCGGCTGTCGTTGCGGTTTTTCTCGCGCTTTGCGGCCTTGTACTCAAAGTTCTCGCTCAGGTCCCCGAAGGAACGGGCGACCTTCACCTCTTCGATGAGCTTCGGCCGCAGGTCGTGGATGCGGTGCTCCAGCTCCGCCTGCATCTTGTCGATGTCTACCTGGGTCAGTTCGTCATGCATTGCCATACGCCTCTTTGTTCTCTGAGATGGTTCTATTCTACCACGGCCAGAGAAAAGGGGCAAGGGGGCTTACTGCATTCGGTTTCCATAGGTTTCCATGACGTAAGCGGTGTAGGGATTGTCATACGGCGGCAGTACGTCGATCGCCTGAATGTCATCCTCATGGCAGGTTGCGATCGGCTCCCAGGTGGTCTGCCCGTTCTCGTCCTTCCAATGGAACAGGAGGTAGGCGCTGCCTCTGGTATCGTTGTCCTGGAACCAGTCCGGGTCGCCGTTTTCCAGCTCCGGCATCAGGCGCAGAAGCTGACCTGTGCTGTCCTCCGTCCCAGGAAAGTCGGAAATTTTTATGTGGTCATACAGTTCGTACAGAGACAACCCGTCATTTTCCCGCGCCGTGCCGGTGTTGACCAGGGTCAGGCGGCTGATATGGGCGTCTTCGATCGTGCAGTCTAATCCCTCGGCTTTCCAGGTTTCCTGGTACTCTGCCACCCGCTGGGCAATGTATTCTTTGGCATAGGCAACCACTTCGTCGGGCAGAGCCGCCAACTCTTCCTCGGTCATGCTTCTCTCGTTCTGGTCACTAATCGAAGCCATCGCAGAGGTCGTTTCTGCTTCGGCTCCGGGATAGGTACAGCCGACGGCTGCGCCGCCGATGAGGGCCACGGCCAGCACGGCGGCCAGGGTCGTCTTGGGTCGGGATACGATCAGCATAATACGCTCCTTGATCTCCGGCCGGCTCCCCGTCAGGGTCGCCGTGTTGAAAAAGAACTTCGGTCCGGGGGGACATGTCATGGCCAGCAGGGTCCGGCCATAGGCCGCCCGTTGGGACTCTCCCAGGCAGCGGAGGGTGCCCGCGTCGCAGGCCGTCTCGCTGTCCCGGCGGGAGAGGATCGCCGCCCACCAGACTAGGGGATCAAACCAGTGGACTGCCAGGCACACGCCCCGCAGGAGGGACCAGATGAGGTCCCCGTGGCGGAAGTGCGTCTCTTCATGGGCCAGGACATGGCGCAGCTTTTCTTCGTCGTCTAGCACGTCCAGGGTCAGATAAATGGCCGGGCGAATCAGGCCGAACAGGCAGGGGGACGGGATGTCATCGGTCACGTAGACCGGCAGAAAACTCCCGGTCCCCTCCACCCGTTCTCGCGTGCGAAACAGGCGGAGGGCCAGGGCAAACTCCACATAGAGGAACCAGCCCCCCACCAGAATGGCCCCCACCACCCAAAGGGTGGGCAGCAGCCCCGGCGTGCCGGGGATCGTCTCTCCGGTGAAATGATCGGGCGTAAAGGCGATGTCTGCCCCGGAAAGGTCCGGCATCGCCTGGGGTTCCGTTTGAACCAGCCTGGTCGATTCGGTCGATTCGGTTTCCATGCCCCAGTTTGCCACGCTCCACCCAGCGGCCCCGATGCCCACCGGCAAAAGCAGCCGGATCAGCACGGGCAGCCAGATGGCATAGCGCAGGGTGGGGCCGAGCTTTTTGGCCAGCCCCAACCGCAGGGCCAGGGTCACAGCCAGCAGGATCGCGCAGCTGAGCAGCCAGTTACGCATGGTCCTCGTCCTCCAATCCTTTCAGCAGCTCATAGAGCTGGTCGAGCTCTTCCTTGGGCAGGGCCTCTTTTTTGTTCAGGCAGTTGACCATCAGGGTCACGCTGCCCTGGTAGGCCCGTTGGAGCAGGTTCTTGGCCTCCTGCAAGGAAGCGTCCTCGCGGGTGAGCAGGGGGGTGTACTGCTTGCGGCCGCCGATCTTTTCCGCCTTGACGTAGCCCTTGTTTTCCAGGCGGCCCAGCAGGGTCAGCGGCGTGCTGCGGGACCAGGTGGTGCGGCCCTGGAACCACTCCCAGACCTCCCGGCCCGTGCAGGGCGCTTTCTCCCAAACGCACTCCATCACCTGCCACTCGGCCTCGGTGAGGTACTGGCCGGCTTTCTTATATGCCATGTGGATCCCTCCTTTCTGTCTGTTATTGTAATCACAATATACCATAGCTGTCTACGGATGTCAACAGTTTTCCGCTCATGAAAGACACCCTTCCCTCTCTTGCAATCCCCCTCGAAATACGCTATACTAAAGTATCCTAAAATCCACCAAAAACGGAGGCAGCGGCTATGTTTGGACGCAAAAAGAAACAGCAGAAAAAGGAAGAACACCGTCAGGCCGTGCGAAAGGGCCTGCTCTTCTGGCTCCCCGGCGGGTCGTCCCGCATCGACGTGTATCTGGACTACTGCGTGGTCCGGTGCCTGGGCAAGACGAAGCTGCCGGAAAAGGAGCGGGTCATCCCCTTCACCGACGTGAAGGACGTGATCTACACCCCCGCTACCCCCTCTCGGATGGCCAGCCTGCAGCTCATCACCAAGCAGATGCCCAACGTGAAGCGGAGCTATTGGTACGCCTACGAAAATAACCTCATCGTCGTCCACCCCAACAACGAAAAGCTGGCCAAGAACATCCGCGCCTATATTCTGAACCCCAAGGGGTCCGACGTGGTGCCCCCGGAGTATCTCAACCTCCTCTGGAAAGAGGAAAAGCAGCGCCGCCGCGAAGAGGCTGAGGCCAAGGAAAAGGCCGCGCAGGAAGAGAAAGAGAAGGCCAAGGCCGAAAAAACCGCAGCCGCGCAAGCAGAGCCGAAACCCGAAACGGAAATCGAAGAACCCAAAGAAAAGGAAGCTGAGTAACGATGACTTACCCCCACCTGTCCTCCCCCGGCCGCATCGGCGGCGTGACCCTGAAAAATCGGATCGCCATGACCGCCGCCTCCGCCTCCCTCTCCGAGCCGGATGGCAGCATGACCGAAGCCATGCTGGCCTATTACGAGGCGCGGGCCAAGGGCGGCGTGGGGCTGATCATCACGGAGATGGTCTGCGTGGATGAGCAGCGGGGTGTCCTCTTCCCCCGTGAGCTGAACGCCGCACGGGATGAGAACATCCCCGATTTCCGCGCCCTGGCCGACCGCCTGCACCCCTACGGCACGAAGGTCTTCGCCCAGCTTTTCCATCCCGGTGCCAACGCCGACCCGAAGCTCAACTCCCTCCCCCTGGTCTCGGCCAGCGCCGGGCAGGGGAAGAAACGGGGCCAGGCCGAGGAAGCCAGCCTGGAAACCATCCACACCATTGTGGAATCCTTCGGCCAGGCCGCCCACAGAGTCCAGCAGGCGGGCTTCGACGGCATCGAGATCCACGCCGCCCACCACTATTTTCTCCACAGTTTCCTCAGCCCCGTGACCAACCATCGGACGGACGAATACGGCGGCAGCCTAGAACACCGCGCCCGCATTTTGCAGGAGGTCGTGCAGAGCATCCGCGCCCACTGCGGCCCGGACTTTCCCGTGATGGTCCGTGTCTCTCTGGAAGAGTACATCGGCCCCAAGGGCTATCATGCCGACACGGGGCTGAAACTCTGCCAGATGCTGGCGTCCTGGGGCGTGGACGCGCTGAACGTCTCCGCCTCCGGCACGGACAGCAAAGGAAGCCAGAGCGTCGAGCCGATGCCCTACCGCCAGGGCTGGCGGAAGCATCTGCCGTGGCTGGTGAAGCAGACCGTCTCTATCCCCGTTCTCGCCGTGGCCCTCATCCGGGACCCGGCCTTCGCCGAGCAGCTCCTGGCCGACGGGGTCTTAGACTTCGCCGCCTCCGCCCGGGCGCATCTGGCCGACCCCAACTGGGCCAACAAAGCCTTTGCCGGGCAGGAAGCAGACATTCTCCCCTGCATCTCCTGCATGGCCTGCTTCAGCAAGTTTGATGGGGAGGGGCACATCACCTGCGCCGTGAACCCGGAAACAGGTTACGAAGCCCAGCTCCCCCCGCTTCCCCAGGATGGGGACAAGCGTCTCGTCGTGGTCTTAGGCGGCGGACCGGCGGGGCTGGAGGGCGCTTGGATCGCCGCCCGGCGGGGCTTCCGGGTGATCTTGTTTGAGAAGCAAGCGGTCCTGGGCGGACAGCTGAACCTCGCCGCCCTCGCCCCCGGCAAAGAGAAAATTCACTGGTTATTGGACAGCCTCACCCGCCGCTGTCAGCAGGCAGGGGTCGAGCTGCACCCCGGCCACGCCCCCACCCTGGACGAACTGAACGCCTTGCATCCCTATGCCATCCTGGACGCCACCGGCGGCCTTCCCGCCGTGCCCGCCCGCATCCCCGGCGCACAGGACAGCCCCCTCGTCTGCACCCCGCCGGATATTCTCACGGGGAAGCTCCAGCCCACGGGAGAGGTCATCGCGGTGATCGGTTCCGGCATGACGGGGCTGGAGACGGCGGAGCTCCTCTCCGCCCCTGAGAAGGACAACGCCGTCCTGGTCGTGGAAGCCGCCCCGCGCCTGGCCCCCGGCGTCTACGGCTCGAACCGCAACGCCGTGACGGCGGTCTTAGATCAGAACAACGCCGTCTGCCTCACCAGCCGCGCCTTGACCAAGGTCGGAACCGACCGCATCTCCCTCACCGACCCCCAGACCGGCGAGGAATATACTTACCCCTGTCAGCGGGTCGTCTTAGCCCTGGGCACAACCCCGACGAAGCCCTATGGGGAAGCATTGGAGACGGTGTGTTCCCGTGTGCTCTCCGTGGGAGACGCAGCAAAGAGCGGCATGATCTGGGACGCAGTGCATGGGGGCTACCACGCCGCGAGAGAACTTTGACCCAAACAATTTGGACAGCAAAACGCAGCCGTTTTTTCCACGGCTGCGTTTTTGTATCCTTATGATCTTACCAGAGCTTCCACTCCGTCACGTCACACTGCCCTGCGCTGTCATCTCCGACCGCCAGAACCCGGCCGTCGGCACACAGCGCAACGGTATGCCGCTCCCCGGCGGCGACGGTGCGGACGTTGGTCCATGTCTCCACCTGGCACTGGCCGTGCTGGATGTCCCCGGAGGCCACTACCGTCCCGTCCTGTTTCACGGCGACGGTGTGGTAGGGGCCGACGGCCACGGCGGTGAGGTCCGTCCAGTCCAGGACACCGGGGGCAATGAAGCCGTCAGCTTGGAGTAGGCGGCCGTCCTTCCGCAGGCCCAGGCTGTGCATGTGCCCGGCAGCGATGGCGGTGATGTCCTGCCAATGCTCCACGGCGCAGGTGCCGAACATGCCCTGCCCGGCGGCAAGAACGGTCCCATCCTGGCACAGGCCCAGGGTGTGGTCCATCCCGGCAGCGACGGCGGTGACGTTCGCCCACTTGCCGACCTGTGCCTTGGCGTCCCGGCCGGTGGCGAGAACGGTGCCGTCGGAGCGCAGGCCGACGGTGTGGGTCTCCCCGCAGGCCACGGCGATGAGGTTCGTCCAGCCGCTCAGGTCACATTGCCCGAACTGGTTGTTGCCCGCCGCCAGCGCGGTGCCGTCGGTGCGGACAGCCACGGTGAAGTCTTTCCCGCAGGCCACGCCGACCACGTCAGACCAGCCGCTCACGTCGCACTGGCCGAAGTCATTGTTTCCGGTGGCCAGAACTTTGCCGTCCGCCCGGAAGGCGACGGTGTGCAGCTGCCCGGCGGCGATGCCGCCCTTTTGGGCCTTGGGCCGGGAGACGGGGACGGCCCCCTCCAGCGGAACACCGCACAGGTCACAGAATCTTGCCTGGTCCCGCAGGACAGCACCGCAGGCCGGGCAGATTTTTTCTACTTTGGTCCCGCACCTATCGCAGAACCGCGCCCCAGGGCGCAGGTCCACGCCGCAGGCTCTACACTTTGCCATAAATCGTATCCTAACTTCGCGGTACGCGATCAGATGGCCGCGGCGATCAGGTCGCCCATCTGCGCGGTGCCGACCTGGGTGCCCTGCCCGGCGTACAGGTCAGGGGTGCGGTAGCCCTGATCCAGCACGGACTTGACGGCGTTCTCGATGGCGTCCGCCTCCGCGCCCAGACCGAAGGTGTAGCGCAGCATCATGGCGGCAGACAGGATGGTGGCCATGGGGTTGGCCTTGTCCTGGCCGGCGATGTCGGGGGCGGAACCGTGGACAGGCTCATACATGCCAAAGTTTCCCTCAGCCAGGGAGGCGGAGGGCAGCATGCCAATGGAGCCGGTGATCTGGCTGGCCTCGTCGGAGAGGATGTCACCGAAGATATTGCTGGTCACGATCACATCAAACTGGCGGGGGTTGCGGACCAGCTGCATGGCGGCGTTGTCCACATAGAGGTTATCCAACGTGACCTCAGGATAGTCCTGGGCGACCTCGGCGACCACACGCCGCCACAGGCGGGAGGACTCCAGCACGTTTGCCTTGTCCACGCTGGTCACGTGCTTGTTGCGCTTCATGGCCATGTCGAAGGCGACCTCGGCGATGCGGCGCACCTCGCCCTCGGCGTACTGCTCAATGTCGTAAGCAGCAGGGCCAAGGTCCGTGTCCCGGTGCCCCTTCTCGCCGAAGTAGATGCCGCCGGTCAGCTCACGCACGACCACGATGTCCAGGCCCCCGGCCAGGATCTCCGGCTTCAGCGGGGAGGCATCGGCCAGCTGCTCGAACAGCAGGGCAGGACGCAGGTTGGCGAAGAGGCCCAGGGCCTTCCGCAGGCCCAGCAGGGCGCGTTCGGGGCGTTGATCTCCGGGCAGATTGTCCCACTTCCAGCCGCCCACGGCACCCAGCAGCACAGCGTCCGAGGCCTTGCAGATGTCGATGGTCTCCTGGGGCAGGCAGGCGCCGGTGGCGTCGATGGCGCAGCCGCCTGCCAGGACTTTTGTGTAGTTGAAGGTGTGGCCGAACTTCTCGCCCACCTTGTCCATCACGTTCAGGGTCTGTTCGACCACGTCGGGGCCGATGCCGTCCCCCGGAATGACTGCGATCTGATAGTTCATGGCTTACTTTGCCTCCTGTCTGTTTTTGATGTCCGCCATGAGGCCCCCGGCCTGGATGATCTTCTTGATGAAGTCGGGGAAAGGGTTGGCCTGGTAGGTCTCGCCCTTGGTGAGGTTGGTGATGACGCCGGTGTCGAAGTCGATGGCGACCTCGTCCCCGCTGTCGATCTTCTCGCTGGCCTCGGGACACTCCAGAATGGCCAGGCCGATGTTGATGGCATTGCGATAGAAAATGCGGGCAAAGGTCTTGGCGATGACACAGGAGATGCCGGACTCCTTGATGACCATGGGCGCGTGCTCACGGGAGGAGCCGCAGCCAAAGTTATAGCCGCCGACCATCACGTCGCCGCCCTTGACGACCTTGACGAAGTTGGTGTCGATGTCCTCCATGCAGTGGGTGGCCAGCTCTTTCTTGTCGGCGATGTTCAGGTAGCGGGCGGGGATGATGACGTCGGTGTCCACGTTGTCGCCGTATTTATGTACAAATCCTTTTGCGTTCATGTCTTATACCTCCCGGGGGTCTGCGATTTTCCCTGCGATGGCCGAGGCGGCGGCAACAGCGGGGCTTGCCAGATAGATTTCCGAGGTGATGCCGCCCATACGGCCCACGAAGTTCCGGTTCGTGGTGGCAACGCACTTCTCACCGTTGGCCATGACGCCCATGTGACCGCCCAGGCAGGGGCCGCAGGTGGGGGTGGAGACGGCGCAGCCGGCGTCGATGAAGGTGGTGATATAGCCGCGCTGGATGCACTCTTTGTAAATGCTCTGGGTGGCGGGCATCACGATACAGCGGACGTTGGGCGCGACTTTCTTGCCCTCCAGGATCTTGGCGGCAATGGCCATGTCCTCCAGACGGCCGTTGGTGCAGGAGCCGATGACCACCTGGTCGATGGTGACGTCACCCACCTGGGAGATGGGGCGGGCGTTCTCCGGCAGATGGGGGAAGGCGACCGTCGGCTCGATCTGGCTCAGGTCGATCTCGATGGTGCGGACATATTCGGCGTCGGGGTCAGCCTCATAAGCAGTATAGGGGCGGTTCACGCGGCCGTCCATATACTTGCGGGTGATGTCATCCACGGGGAAGATGCCGTTCTTGGCCCCGGCCTCGATGGACATGTTGGCGATGCACAGGCGGTCGTCCATGGACAAGGCGGCCACGCCCTCGCCGCAGTATTCCAGGCTCTGGTACAGGGCACCGTCCACGCCGATCAGGCCGATCAGGTGCAGGATCACGTCCTTGCCGCTGACCATGGGGGGCAGGGTGCCGGTCAGATGGACTTTGATGGCTTCGGGGACCTTGAACCAGGTCTCGCCGGTGGCCATACCCGCAGCCATATCCGTGGAACCCACACCGGTGGAGAAAGCGCCCAGGGCACCGTAAGTGCAGGTGTGGGAGTCGGCGCCGATGATGCAGTCGCCGGCGGCGACCAGGCCCTTTTCAGGCAGCAGGGCGTGCTCGACGCCCATCTGGCCCACGTCATAGAAATTGTCGATGTCGAAGCGGTGGGCAAAGGTGCGGCACTGGAGACACTGCTCGGCGGCCTTGATGTCCTTGTTGGGGGTGAAGTGGTCCATGACCATGGAGATCTTGCTCTTGTCAAAGACCCCGGTGAAGCCTTCCTTGTCAAACTCCCGGATGGCGACGGGAGAGGTGATGTCGTTGCCCAGCACCATGTCTAACTTGGCGCGGATGAGCTGGCCGGCCTTCACTTCCGGCAAACCAGCGTGGGCGGCGAGGATCTTTTGTGTCATTGTCATTCCCATAGGGGATTCCTCCTCTTGTCTTATGTCATATAGATTACGGAATGAGCCGCACCCCCCAAAGCCTTCCCCTGGTGGGAAGGCTTTTTGGCGGGTGGCTCAGTCGTTGGTGGGGATAAACTGGTTGTCCTTGTTGGCCCGGTTCACGGCGGTGATGAGGGCATAGACGGACGCCATGGTGATGTCGCTGTCCACACCGACGCCCCAGTAGCGGCGGCCGGACTCGTCGGCGATGACGACGTAGGCAGAGGCCTTGGAGTCGGAGTTCGTCTCCAGGGCGTGCTCTTCATAGTCCACGAAGTGGTACTTGATGGCGGGGTTGGCGATCTTGAGCACGTTGCTCACGGCGTCCAGCGGGCCGTTGCCCTTGGCGCTGAGGTAGAACATCTCGTTGTGGATGGCCAGGGTCACGTCGGCGGCAGTATAGCCGTTCTCGCGGACCCAGGTGACGTCCTGGAGCGCAATGGGCATGTCCTTGTTCTGGTACTCATGCTGGAAGGACACCAGGATCTCGGCGGGGGTGAGCTCCTTGTGGGCGTGGTCGCTGATCTCCTTGATGAAGTAGCCGACTTCTGCGGCCATTTCCTTGGGCAGGGTGTAGCCGAAGTTGTGCTCCAGGATGTAGGAGATGCCGCCCTTGCCGGACTGGCTGTTGATGCGGATGACGTCGGTCTCGTACTCCCGGTTGACGTCGTGGGGGTCCAGCGGCAAGTAGGGCACGGTCCACTGGTGCTGCTGCGTCTCCTCCCGGAACTTCATGCCCTTGGAGATGGCGTCCTGGTGGGAACCGGAGAAGGCCGCAAAGACCAGCTGGCCGGAGTACGGCTGACGATAGCCCACGGACATACCGGTGAGATGCTCATAGAACTGCACGATCTTGGGCATGTCGGAGAAGTCCAGTTCGGGGTCTACCCCGTGGGTGAAGAGGTTCATGGCCATGGTGATGATGTCCACGTTGCCGGTCCGCTCGCCGTTGCCAAAGAGGGTTCCCTCCACCCGGTCCGCACCGGCCAGCAAGCCCAGCTCCGTATCCGCCACGCCGGTGCCCCGGTCGTTGTGGGGGTGCAGGGATACGGTGACGTGTTCCCGGTACTTGAGGTTTTCACACATGTACTCTACCTGGCTGGCGTACACATGGGGCAGGCTCATCTCCACCGTAACCGGCAGATTGATGATAACATTATTGCTTTCGCTGGGCTCCAGCACATCCAAAACAGCATTGCAGACCTCCAAAGCGTATTCCGGCTCCGTGCCCGTGAAGCTCTCGGGAGAATACTCGAAGCGGAAGTTGCCCTCGTACTCGGCGGCCAGCTTCTTGACCAGCTTGGCCCCGTCCACGGCGATCTGCTTGATCTCCTCCTTAGACTTCTTGAACACCTGCTCCCGCTGGGCAACGGAGGTAGAATTGTAGAAGTGAATGATGGCGCTGGGGGCTCCCTTGCAGGCTTCAAAGGTCTTGCGGATGATATGCTCTCTCGCCTGGGTCAAAACCTGAACGGTTACGTCTTCCGGGATCAGATCCTGCTCGATCAGGGTGCGGAGAAACTCATATTCGGTCTCGGATGCTGCCGGGAAGCCAACCTCGATCTCTTTGAAACCAACTTCCACAAGAAGTTTGAAGAACTCTACCTTCTGTTCCAGGCTCATCGGAATGACAAGCGCCTGGTTTCCGTCACGCAAGTCAACGCTGCACCATACCGGTGCTTTCTCGATGCTGTCTTTTTTTGCCCAGTCCATGCACGGAACCGGCGGCATATAGTACTGTTTCTGATACTTCTTTACATTCATCATGATTTTCTCCTCTCAGAAAGTGAAATATAATTTATTCTGCCGACATAAATTCGGGATGAAAGCATAAAAAAATCTCTCATCTTCTGTGTCGGCTTCTGACACAAGAGACGAAAGACTTGCTATCTTACGCGGTACCACTCCTGTTTTACAGAGATTTTCTCTGTACACTCTGCGGATACGGATGAAACATCTGCATATCCTGCCCCTCTAACGGTGGGTTTCCGTCTGCACCTACTCTTTTTATTCTAAATTTGGGAGCAGCGGCTCTGAGGTCAGTTCCACGGAATTCGTCTGCTGTTTCGCATCACCCAACAGCTTTCTGGATTCGGAAGCTCCATGTAGTATTCCTCTTCTTTGCCTTTTTCCTAACTTGGCTCTTATGTTACCATTTTTCTCCATCTCTGTCAAGCGCAAAACGCAGGATTCCGTAAAAATACACCCGCCGGAAAGGAGGCTCCGGCGGGTGCTCTAATACATGATTTCGTTGTTTTATTTGTTGTACTCTTCCAGGTATTTCTGGTAATCCTCTACCTGTTTTCCGTGGATTTCCTTGAGCTCATCCAGTGTAGTCGGAACAGCCAGTCCTAAGTTGTCCAGCCAGTCTTTCCAGATCCACAGAGTCTCACATGCCGGCTCTGCAACGTCGCCCGGGATACGGTAAATTCCGTTGTCTCCGGATGCATAGAACATAACGCCAGGATCTACGCTGTTGTAGTAGTCAACCATGTTGGTGTATTTCTTCATATACGGAGAAACATCCACCAGAAGGCCTGCGTCTACCCATTTCGTATAGTCAGCTTCCATGTTCCACCACCAGATGATGTCCGGTCGCTGTGTCTCATCGCCCATCAGAAGGGAAATTTTGGATGTTGCATCCGACCAGCCCGGCAGTGCAATGATATCGATATCCAGGTTGCAGCGGTCCTCCATCCATTTCTGCATTTCGCTCTCTCCTTTCCTTCCGGCGATATAATGCATTATTTTGCACCATTATTTTTTAATGTGTGATATTAACAAGGTTTTTATTCTTGCGTTTTTGTTCAGTTTAGTTTTCCTTAAATGCACCATTTTGCATTACTAATTAGTGTTTTTCTACATGGCATTTATGCACGAATTTGAATCATTGCAAAAAGGGAGCCGGAAACGCCCCGGCAGACGGTTTTTCTTCTCGTCCGCCGGGGCGTCCCTGGCTTTCTTTCTTTGTTCACTTTTTCCTGTTTTTTCTATTTCTTTCTATCCCTGGCGCTTGCACGAGGAACGGCGCACCACAACCTCCCCCGAAACGAGAATCCGCTCTTTCGGCGCTTCCGGGTGCTCCTCCCGCCATAAAAATTCATGCACCATACGGCGGCCAAGCCACTTCGTATCGACATGAACGGTTGAGAAGAACGGATACAGCATCCGGTCCTCATCATCATCAAATCCGGTCAGTGCCACATCCTCCGGCACGCGCACGCCGATTTTCCGGAAGGATTCTGTCAGTCTTTTGGCGATCATATCGTTGCCGCAGACAATCGCTTCCGGCAGTGTATCGTAGCTCGCCACAATCTTGTCAAAATTTTCCGGGTAATAAAAATGATCGCTCTCCATATTGGGGCGCACAAGCTCCTCATCGAGCGGAATGCCCGCCTGTTCCATCGCTGCAAGGAAACCGACATACCGGTCATGCATCGACTCATACGTGCTGCTGTGCTCACTTAGGAAACCGATCCGCGTCATGCCCTGCCCGATCAGATGGGACGTCAGAAGACTCACCGGCTGCACACCGTCCACACGCACGATATCGCCCATCGGCCGCTGTTCGATGCCGCAGTAATGGTCGAGCTGAAAGATGCGGTAACCCAGATTTACCAGTTTCTGCATATATTCCGGCGGCAGCATTTTAATGCAGAAGATCGCATCGATATTTTCATTCAGGCCGAGCGGCAGAATGCCGTTCGCCTCCTCCCGCTCCGTCACGACCGCAACGCGCGTCTGACAGTTATTGAGGCTCGCCTCCTCGGAGATGCCGCTCACGACACGGTCCCAATAAACAGCGGCATCCCGCGTACGCAGAACCATAATATTGTAATGCTTCTCCTGCGGTGCCCGAACTTCTTCCACATATACATTTTCGCCCAGATAGCCATTTCTTTTCGCCATCCGAAGAACTCTCTCCCGCGTCACCGGAGCTACCTTCGGATCATCCTTTAATGCCATGGCAACCGTATTCCGGGACAATCCCAGCTCCTTTGCCATACTCTGTATCGTTACTTTCCCCATAACTTCCTCCCTGTTTTTTCTGCGCAATTCATTTTTCTTCCGCACACGTCTTTGTCCGTAAGAAAAAAAGTGCCGTAAAACGACACTCTTACCGATCGGGGCAACAGGATTTGAACCTGCGACCTCACGGCCCCCAGCCGTGCGCGCTACCAAGCTACGCCATACCCCGTAATCATGTTTTCATTATACCAGCGAACTTCTGAAAAATCAATGTTATTTTTCCCTCTCCCGTTTCATTACATTCATTTCTTTATTTCGTGTCATATTCTCTTTTATTTTACTATATTGTCACTTTTTCTTTCTGAATATGTAATTTTTCGACGTTTTCCACGTATCATAAGTGAAAGGGGAAAATCGTATGCCATACAAACTTTCACCTCTGGCATGCCCGTCTGCAAAGACTATGTAAAAACTGAATAAAAGGAGACATCGTAATGGAAACTGAAATTTACTTTCTACTACACTCTTTAGGAATTGGTGCAAAATACCGCGGATTTCGCTATCTCGCCTATGGTATCGCTTTATGCATGGAAGACGAAGATTATCTCCTTCGGGTCAGCAAAACGCTGTACCCAAAGATCGCGCAAACGTTTCAGGTATCGTCCTCCTGCGTCGAACGAGACATCCGCACCGCTATTTCCGTCTGCTGGACCCGCGGAAACCGTGATCTGCTCTTTTCGCTTTCTGTGCATCCGGTTCTGACAAAACCGACCAATTCCGAATTTTTTGATATTTTAAGTTCTTATATCAAATACTACCGTGCTTTTCCTGCCTGTCGTCAGGAGGCATAAAAAAACGAATACAGAAAAGATAACACTTCCGCGCCCTATCATATTGGGGGATATGCATGGCGCGGAAGTGTTTTTTCTATGATAAAACGATAGAACGAAAAAAGGAGACTGCCCGCAAAGGCAGCCTCCCGATATGGATCATTTGACAGCAAACCGATTAGTTGTTGATCAGTTTGTCCTCGTTGCTCCAGCTGTACAGTTTTCTGACTTCTTCTCCGACTTTCTCTGACGGATGCTCTGCAGCTTTTCTTCTCATTGCACGGAAGTGAGCCTGTCCGCCTGCTGGGGACATATCCAGAAGGAAATCTTTTGCAAAAGTACCATCCTGAATATC
>OLSN01001619.1_pt1 | contig 18623 bp, 20 predicted proteins | sample 1672411 | NCBI WGS metagenome assembly OLSN01 (sample SAMEA3136683, study PRJEB25190) | human gut metagenome | biome: human gut; feature: human-associated habitat; material: faeces | place: Austria | collected 2013 | reverse complement strand
CAGTGGATTAACGATATTCGACTTACAGAAATCGGATATGAACGGCAAGCCTCTTCTTATGCAGATTATATTTTAGATGAATACGCCAGTGTGGTTGACCATCCTTAAAATTCAATTACGAAAAAGGGCAGTTCTGTCCGGCAAACAGCTGGGCAGGACTGCCCTTTCTATTTTTCCAAGCAGCATACAATCCGGCGAAATGACCGGTTTTGTATGCTGCTTTTTTTGTTGCTGTGCATAAGAAATAAAAGTACACAGAATATTTACAAATAAATTTTCCGATTTCGTTCTGCCTGATTCGTCTTAGTAGTTTAAAAGGGGGTGATATACACACTACCTGCAAAACTGCATAAGAAGGGAGGAACCAACAGATTGACTCCCTTTATCGATAAAAGCTGCAGAATAAAAATCTTTGACTGCTTTGTGAAAACTGTAATGCGAAATGAATATCGAGATGCAGCGGCAGAAAAAAAGAGAATCCAAAACCGTGAGGCGAAACCAGACCTGATGAATGTTCTGGAAATAGAAGATGTGTATCCGTCAGAGCATTTCATTTTGGATAACGAGAAGTATCCGTGTTTGATTGCTAGCGACTGGCTTTATGATGCTATGTTGGAACTTCCAAAAACACAGAGAGAAACGTTGATTTTGGAGTTCTGGTATGGATATGGCGATCAGGAAATCGCAGCGTACTTTCACGTCACGCCTCGCACCATTTACAATTGGAGACAAAAAGCATTTACAGCAATCCGCAAGTATTATGAAAGGAATGGCGATGAAAGAAAATGACCTTACATATGAATTGATCTGTGCCGCAGTAGATGGGGAGAAAACTGCTTTGGAAGAAATTCTCCGCTTTTATGACGATTACATCAATGCATTGGCAACGGTAAAAGGGGAGGATGCACAAGGGAAAACATATCGATATATTGACGAAGATCTAAAAGCCCGAATACAATTGAAGCTGATAAAAGCAATTCCTAAATGGAGAGGAACAGAAAAATGATAGAAACAGATTTATTTGAATTTGCCTATGTGCCGGATTGGTACGGGCAGTTAGAACAATTGGCAGAAATGGCGTTACCGGAAGCATGGCGATTCCGAAAGCCGCAAACCGAATGTAAAAATACAGATACGCCGATTTTGGAACGGTATCTCCATACGATGTTCCGGAAACTGAGCATCGATTACAACACCGGAGAAACGGAATATTTCCATGTGGAAAACAACTGTGCCTGCTTTCATACAGGACTGTACACAAGACAATATCAGGCAATTTACGCCTGCTTTGAACGAAATAAAAAGAAAGACACCACATTGAAATGGTATTTCACCGGTTTCTGTGATGCTGTTTCTTCCAAGCTGCGGTATGTAGAACCACTGCCCAAAAAGCCATATTTCCCGATAATGCAAAATGGTGTAAACTTCAATCCGGAATGGCCAATTCGGGTAAATGCAGAACACATTCTCAGCGACCCGGAAAATCGGGAACGGCTGCCAAAGAAGCTGCTTCGGTTTAAGAATCTGCCATTGCTGCTGGAAACAGCAGTGGAACTGGGCAGACGAAAAGCAGTAATTGAGCCGGGGCTGGTAGTACCGCAGGGATACCAGAATCAATTGCAGTTTCTGCTGCCGATCTGTTTAACAGATATGGAAAAACCGAACCTTGCCATGACCTTGGCAGAACGAAACGGATATTATCTGGGCAGCACTTGTCTGACACTGGAAATGGCATATCTGAATGCGAGAATGATTGCAAGACCCATTGCTCCGTGGCTGACCAGTTTGGTAAAAAAGTGAGAACATCCGATGAGGTGCAGAATTTTTTCTGCACCTTGTCGGTGTTTTGTAATTCTTGAAAGAATTCATTTTGTGAAACTTCTGTGAATCTTTTTCAAACTGGTCACGACCTGACCAGTTTGGGTTGTAGAATAAAAATACATCGGAAAGGGGGTGAAAGGCATGGGTCTCGTAGAACGGCGAGAAGAGATTTTGAAATTACTGATTTCCCGTCGGAAAAGCACAGTTCCAATTTTAATGCATGAATTTCATGTTTCAGAAAAAACGATTCGCCGGGACATACGAGCACTCATGCTGAAATATCCCCTTGAAACTTTTAGCGGAAACGGTGGCGGAGTACAGATACCGGAATGGTATGCTCCAAATAAAAATCTGCTGTCAAAAGAAGAAGTTACAGTTCTGGAAGAACTGCTGCAAAAGGCGGATGTATACCAAAGCCGAATACTAAAGCAAATTCTTGCCAGATTTGGTCCAGATACATATCGTCCATACAAAGCATAGGAGAAAAAGTGAAAGAAGTTCTAAAAATCCCCCTTAAAGCAACGCTCTATCGCCATCAACAATCCGCCTGCCGCTTTGCCTGCGAACGCTTTGGCATCCTGCCTTCAGAGACACACAGCAATGGCGTGGCATTGCTCATGGAAATGGGCTGCGGAAAGACCATCACCAGCATTGCCATTGTTGGAATTCTGTATCAGTATCGTCATATCAGAAGAATCCTGATCACAGCACCACTGTCTATTCTCTCTGTCTGGGAACAGGAATTTGCACGTTTTGCTGCTTTTCCATATCAGCTGACTGTTCTGAAAGGCAGCAGTACACAGAAAAAAGAACAACTTTCCAAGCTGCATGGGGATGGTTTGCAAATCGCTGTTGTCAATTATGAATCTGCATGGCGATTGGAGAAAGAACTGCTTGCCTTTGATGCCGACCTTATCATTGCAGACGAGGCACATAAGATCAAGGAAAACCGCACGGCACAGTCCAAAGCCATGCACCATCTCGGAGACAAGTCAAGATACAAGCTGCTTCTGACCGGTACACTCATTACCAACAAAGAACTGGATGTCTTTTCCCAGTACCGCTTTCTGAACAAAGAGATTTTCGGGACAAGCTTCTATGCTTTTCGCAGTCGTTATTTCGATATGTGCGGCTATGGGAACCATGTTCCGGTTTTCAAAAAGTCTTTGCTGGAGGAGTTCCTGCAAAAACTGCATTCCGTTGCCTATCGTGTAACTAAGGCAGAATGTTTGGATTTGCCTCAAATTACCGAGGAGATACGCACGGTAGAACTGGAACCGAAAGCAATGAAACTATACAAGCAGCTGGAAAAAGAAAGCTTTGCGGAGCTTGCAGGTTCGGAAATTTCGGCAGTGAATGTACTGACAAAAATGCTGCGTTTGTCGCAGATGACAGGCGGCTATCTCACAGACGATGCCGGAAGTATCACTTCTGTCAGCACAGCAAAACTGGATGCTCTGTCCGATATTCTGGACACCATGCTTGCAGAAGAAAAAAAGCTGGTCATTCTGGCAAGGTTTGCACCGGAACTGGACGGCATTCAGGAACTGCTGAAACGAAAACAGATTGGCTATGCGTCTGTGCGTGGCGGTGTTTCTAACCGTGCCGAAGAAATCCGGAGATTTCAGGAAGATGCAGAATGCCGTGTATTTGTTGGGCAGATCGCAGCGGCAGGTCTGGGCATCACACTTACCGCAGCATCCACCATGGTGTTCTACAGTCTGGACTATTCCATGTCTAACTTTGAACAGGCAAAAGCAAGAATCCATCGAGTTTCTCAGACAGAAAACTGTCTGTATATTTATCTGACTGCAAAGCATACAGTCGATACAAAAATCCTTCGTGCTTTGCGGGATAAGGTGGATTTAGCGAGAACGCTGGTAGACGATTATCGAAACGGAATCAACCCATTTCAGGAAGGAGTTTGAAATGCAAACACAGAACATGTATGAACTGGCGGAGCGGCTAAAACAACTCCGTGAGAAAAAGAAAGCAGCAGAGCAGCAGTTAAAGGACGTCCATGCAGAAATCGAAAAGACAGAGTATCAGCTTTCTATGCAAATGGCAGAAACAGAAACACAGAATTTCACCCGTGCCGGAACGATGTTTTCTCTGACCACCAAGATCCGTGCCTCTGCTGTGGCAGGACGCAGAGAAGAACTGTATGCAGCCTTGAAAGAAAACGGCTGCGGAGATTTGGTCTATGAGACTGTCAACGCCAACAGTCTGTCTGCTTTTGTCAAAGAGCAGATCGCAGAAAATCAGGATACTGTACCAGAGTGGCTGAGCGGTCTTGTCCATGTCTATGAGCAGACCTCTGTATCTGTTCGTCAATCTGCAAAATGAAAGGATGAAATCAATGAAAAATGAAATGATGGAAACCAGCCAAACGGGCTTCCTTGCTCTGCAGGACTTTGATCTTGCCGATGTGATGTGTGCAGAAATGGACGGCTTATCTGCTGCATTTGAACGAGTTAAGATCCCATCCGGCGGCGGTGTGATGTTTGAAATTCCCGGTGAGAATCCGGAGGAACCGGACACGGTAAAAACATTTTCAGCTGTGATCCTCTATCAGCATTCTTTGAATGCCTACTACCAAAGCGAATATCAGGGCGGCTCCAATCCGCCTGACTGCGGCAGCTTTGACGGGCACCACGGGGAAGGAAATCCCGGCGGCAGCTGTGATTCCTGCCCGCTGAATCAGTATGGATCCGGAAAGAACGGTGCAAAAGCCTGCAAGAATCGCCGTCGTCTGTATCTGCTTCGGGAGGGCGATATTTTTCCGGTAATTCTGTCTCTGCCTACCGGTTCTCTGAAGTCCTTTACCCGTTATCTGATGCGTGTGATTCCCAAATACAAGAATTCCAATGCTGTTGTGACAAAGTTCACACTGAAAAAGGCCGTCAGCAGCACAGGCATGAGCTATTCGCAGGCACAGTTTGCCGTAGAACGGGCATTGTCTCCGGAAGAATATCCGCTGATCACAGCTGTGACAGAACAGGTCAAGGCACTTAGTAAAAATGTGGGCTATGATACAGAAGATGCACTGCTTGTAGATCCCGAAACCGGCGAAGTCATGGAGCCGCTGAATTGAGGAGAATGCTATGGAGAATTACAGATGTGTCACTTCAGTGCAGGAAATTCAGCAGTATATCGGAGATGCAGCAGTTGTGGCTTTTGACTATGAGACTGCACCGAACGAGCCTTACCGCATGGAAGAAAAGGCGGCTCTGGATCCGCAGAAAAACCATATGACCGGATGCAGTTTTTCTGTCAAAGAGCATACCGGAATATATGTCCCAGTGGCTCACAAAGTAGGAGAAAATGTCGAACTGACATCTTTTTTGCAATTTCTGCGAGCTTTTCTCATGGACAAGCGTATCGTTAAAGTTGCTCACAATATTGCCTTTGAATCTGCAATATCCTATCATCAGAATATCGTGATCCAGCCGCCGGTGTATGATACCATTTGTGCAGCACAAATGACCTTGAAAAGCAACTACGCATTTCGCAAACTTGCTGACAGCGGTCTGAAAAAACTGGCGGAAGAATTGTGTCAGGAACGGCTGCCCACTTTTTCGGATGTTACAAACGGCAGACACTTTGACGAACTGGATGCACAGGATGCAGAAACAATACGCTATGGCTGTGCGGACTCTGATTTTGCCTTGCGGCTGTATTATATTTTCAACAACTGGTTTGACCGTTTTCTGCCGAAACATCGGTACCTTGTGGAAGAAATCGAATCACCTGCAGCGGTGTACTTAGGGCTGATGAAATACAACGGCGTGCCTGTGAATGCAGATTTGATGAAAGTGCGTCAGCAGGAGGCAGTGGAGCAAATGGAATATATCCGCAATGAAATTGCAATGTGCATTGGCGATGTTCCGATTGGTGCAAACTGCAGCACTAAAGCTTTCAAGGAGTATCTGTATCAGACTTTACAGCTGCCTGTTATGAAAGTCACAGCATCCAACAGAGAAGCAGCAGACGATGCCACAATGATCCTGCTGAAGGAATGGTGTGATGCCAATCGTCCGGAACTCTCTCCATTGTTTACGTTGGTACAGGAATACCGGAAATGGAGCAAGATCAAGTCCACCTACATTGACGGCTATCTGAAATTCCGAAACGCTGCAACCGGAAAGATCCATCCGGATTTCTTTGCATTGTCCACCGAAACAGGCCGCATGAATTGCCGCAATCCCAATTTACAGAACTGTCCCAGAAAAAGCAACGATCCCATCGGTGTCCGCAATTTTATTCAGGCTCCGGAAAATCATCTGATCTTGTCTCTCGATTTTTCGCAAATCGAACTGCGTGTGGGAGCATTCTACTGCCGGGACAAGACGATGATGGAAACCTATCAGAACGGCGGGGATATTCATGCGGCAACCACTGCCGTCATTTTTGGCTGTACCTATGCAGAAGCACAAAACAAGCATCGACCGGAATACAAGGAACAGCGTACCATCGCCAAGAACGTGAACTTTGGCACATTTTACGGGCTATTTCCAAAGGGACTGCAGAGCACATTGAAGTTCAAGGCAGGCGTAGAGAAATCTATACCGGAATGTGAAGAGATCATTCGCAATCTGAAGGCTGGCTATCCGGCTTTGACGGTCTGGCAGAATGAAACAAAGATGATCGCAAAGCAGAAACTGTATACAGAAACCTGGCTGGGACGCAGAAGGTATCTTCCCAATATTCGCAGCGACAACTGGGGACTGCAGTCCTTTGCGGAACGATGTGCCTTGAATACCCCGATTCAGGGAACGGCTGCGGATATTCTGAAGCTGGCAATTGTCCGTATTTTAGAAGGACTGCCGTTACGCCCATGGCTGAGACCGATCCTGCAGATCCACGATGAACTGACGTTTCTCATTCCGAAAGACAGATTGCAGGAAGCAGTGGCTTTTGTGAAAGGCTGTATGGAACAGCAGCCGTTTCCGGAGTTTGATCTGCCCCTTGTGGCAGAAGCATCTGCCGGAGAAAGCTTCGGCAATTTAGAGGAACTGGAGGAATGAACTTGGCAGAAACACACAACAAGGAAGGATACTTCTCGCCGACCGAATTTGAAGCAATGAAAAGAATAGAGAGCGAGGAGAAAAAGGCACGGAGACTGGCGGCATTCCGACCGCTTGTATATATCTGTTCTCCCTATCGTGGCAATACCAATGAAAACATTGAAAATGCCCGGAAATACAGTCGTTTTGCGGTAATACATCACAGTATTCCCATTGCACCGCATTTGCTCTTTCCGCAGTTTCTGGACGATACCCTAGGGGAAGAAAGGCAAACTGCAATGTTCATGAATCATGTGCTTCTGACAAAATGTGTCCAGCTGTGGGTATTCGGCAGCAGCATTTCTGAGGGTATGGAACAGGAAATACGATGGGCAAAACGCAGGCATATGCCGATTCGATATTTCACAGAAGAGATGGAGGAAGTTGTATGAACATATCGGCACAGGACGTGATCAATGCGATCTTTCATCCGGATGATACCGTATGTCTGCGTATTTTTGATGATCGGAAAGAAGGCATCTTTACCGGTGCCAAAATGTCCGTGGAGGCAGGAAAATTCTTTGCAGTAGAGTCCACTCTGAAAGAACATAACCAGAAAAATCATGGCATCTTTTTTGTGGTGAACTCCGGTGGTCAGACCGATGACAGCATTACTCGCATCAATGCACAGTTTGTGGAGATGGACGATAAAACTTTCGAGGAACAGCAGGCACTCATCGATGCGTTTCCGCTGCCGCCGTCTATGGTTATCAGAACAAGAAAATCCCTGCATACATACTGGTTTGTCAAAGAGGCAAAGGTGTCATTGTTTCGCCCCATTCAAAAGGCACTGGTGCAGCATTTCGGCGGAGATCCTGCCTGTGTCAACGAAAGCCGTGTCATGCGTCTGCCGGGATTCTATCACTGCAAGAAGGAACCGATCTTGGTGGAGTGCATCTCGTTTCACCCGGAACGAAGATACACACAGGAACAGCTGATAGAAAGACTGCCGGTTTCGCAAGAAGCAGAAGAACAACCGAAAGTACCGCTGCATGGAGAACAGAAAGGGATTGGCATTGTAGAAGCAGAATGCGATTTTATCAAGTACTGCCGGGACAATGCAGCTGCACTTTCTGAACATGACTGGTATGCGATGATCTCCAATTTAAGTGTGTTTGAAGGCGGTGCAGCGGTCATACATCGATACTCCAAGCCGTATCCGAAGTATTCTTTTGAAGAAACGCAGAATAAGATCCAGCATTTTCTTCGCAGCGGAACAAAACCTATGACCTGCCGCACCATTGCAGAGAAAGGCTTTTCCTGCCCAAAGCTGCGAAGTGGACAGTGCAGCTGTAAATCTCCTGCGGCTCTGTGTTTTCAGCCGCTTTCCATTGATGGCATTCGGGCACTGCTACAGCAGCAAAAGGTGCAAAATGCCGTGGTGGAAGATTTGCAGACTGCACGAAACTTTGTGTCGGAATATCTTTACAATGTGGACAGCGTGACTGCCGAATCGATGATCCATTACGATTTAAAGCAGCATTTCGGTTTCAAAAATGCAGATGTCAAGCCGCTGCTTGCTCTGCAAAAAGAACTGTACAAAGCCTTTCAAAACAAATCCGAAACACGGAAGCATCGCTCCGGCATGGAAATTCCCGACTGGTATGAAATGACAGAACGGGGTCCGAAGTTTCTGCCCGGTGTGCTTGCAGAATACATGACACAGAATGCCCCCGTGTTTTATTCTGCCGAGCAGTATTATTGCTATGAAAATGGCGTTTATCACAGCATTACGGAACTGACAGCAAGAAATATGGTACGGGATAAAATGCTGACCAGATACACAAAGCTGTCTCAGATCAATGATACCGAAGGACAATGGAAGATGCAGGTACAGAAGGATATTCGGGAACTCAATCCCAATCCCTATCTCATCAATGTGCGAAATGGCCTGTACAATGTGCTGGACGAAACCTTATCGGAGCACACCGCAAAGTATCTGTCTACGGTACAGCTGAATGTGCGATATATGTCCGATGCAAAGTGTCCCAGATTTCTGCAGTTTCTGCATGAATCCGTGGAGGAGGATCAGGTGACGCTGATTCAGGAGATGCTGGGCTACTTTCTCATTCCGGTCAATCATGCCCAGAAGTGCTTTATCATTGTGGGAAAAGGCGGTGCCGGGAAGTCTGTGCTGCTGCGGGTGCTGAATGAACTGCTGCTAGGAAAAGAAAATGTGTCCAATGTAGCATGGCAGGCACTCAGTGACCGTTTCAAGACCGCAGAACTTTTTGGCAAGTGGGCGAATATCTGTGCAGAGCTGCCCACAAAGGGCATTGAAGACAACGGCATTTTCAAGGCGTTGGTCGGAGAGGATTATCTGACTGTGGAAAAGAAAAACAAAAATCCCTTTTCTTTTCAGCCCTATGCGAGGCTGCTCTTTTCCTGCAACAGCATTCCGAAGAACTATGGGGACAAATCGGAGGGCTTTTACCGCCGTCTGATCATTGTCCGGTTCAATCATTCTGTGCCGGAGGACAAGCGAGATCCGGAACTTCTGGAGAAGTTCCGCTGTGAAGCAGATGGGATCTTTCAATTTGCCTTAGAAGGACTGCGGCGGCTGATGCAGAATCATTTTCATTTTTCAGAAACACAGGCAAATGCACAGGAACTTCAGAAATACCGGGAAGACAGCAACAGTGTGCTGGCGTTTGTTCGGGACTGCTGTACTTTGCAAATGAATGCAGAAGTGGGAAGAATGGAGTTCTTTGCACGGTATAAAGCATACTGTGACAGCTGCGGCATGGCTCCATACAGTCAGCAGAATTTCAACAACGAACTGGAAGCAAATTTTCCCACGGTTGTGAAAGCAGCAGACAGAACCGGAAAACGGAGAACGTGGAGAGGCATCAGCTTTTCAGAAAGCCATGTGTAGCTTGCCAGGGGAGAGGTCTGCACAGCGTTCTGACAGGGTTTACAGGCTTTGCAGGGAATTCCCGTAATCTTTTATATATTTCCTATTTTATATCCCCATATATTTTCTCATTTTTTATGAGTATAATAGAAATTTCCCTGTAAAATCAGTAAAGAGGTAAGAGGTGAGCAGTTTGAAAGAAGCGGATATCGTAAGGGCGATTTTGAGGTATCTGAAAACCGTGCCGAATTGTTTTTGCTGGAAGGAGCATGGCGGGATGTATGGAACGGCAGGAATCCCCGATGTGATCGCCTGCATTGGCGGCAGGTTCTTTGCCTTTGAAGTAAAAACGGAGAAAGGGAAAGCAACTGCTTTGCAGGAATCGGCTCTTCGCAAAATACAAAAATGCGGCGGAAACGCTGCCATCGTCCGTTCTGTGGAGGAGGTAAAAAGAATGCTGGAGGAGATCACGGCATGACAGCAAAAGAATACATGAAACAGGTACAAAGACTTCTTAGAAGGATTGACCGAAAACAAAAGGAAGCAGATGCTCTCCGGCAAAAACTTTCTCTTCCCAAATCACCTGCCTATTCTGATTTGCCCAAACCCGTATCGCCGGAATCTCACGCCGTGGAAAGCGGCGTTTCTCAGATCTTATCCTTGGAGGAAGAAGTAAAGACTGCAAAAAAGGAACTGGAAGATCTGAAAGCCGTTTTTGATACTGCGATAAAAGCCGTCACAGATACGGAGCATCATGATATTCTGGCAAAGCGTTATCTGGAATTCAAGGACTGGAATCAGATCGCAGAAGAAATGGGATACAGTAAACCTTCCTGTTATCGTTTGCACCGGGAAGCCTTGGCAGGGATGAAAAGTTGATAGTTCATGATAGTTCATAACACTTGATGATAGTTCGCATATGTGGTATACTGTAAAGTAGGAAAACAGGAGAAAGCGAAACAGCCTTTGCGGAAGAAATTCTGCGAGGGCTGTTTTTCGTGTCCATAAAGGAGAATCGATATGCTTGCAAAAGAAGTTTTAAGAAACAGTATGGATCTAAACAGACGCATCAAGGAACAGAGTGTGATTTATCAGGATTGGAAAGCTATGGCGATGGAAATCGATGAAGATGAAATACATGAGATCGTGGAGGCAGCGTGGGACGATCTGATTGCATCAATTCGGTTGAAACGGAAGCTGGAAGAACTTATCATGGCAAATCACAATGCCGACCAGCGTGAGATCCTTCGTTTGCGGTATCTTTACGCTGCAACATGGGATGCCATTGCAGATGAACTGAATGACAGCGTTGCCTGGGTGAAGGAACAATACCAAAAAGCATTGAAAAAACTCTCTGCAGAAACAGAAGATAGTTGCAAAGGCTGTGATTGCTGTGCCGAGGAAATGTAAGAAGCCCTGCAAGCATCCCCGCTGTCCCAATCTGACAGATGGTTTGTACTGTGCGGAGCATCAGCCCTTGCACCCAGACCGACCGTCTGCCGCCAAGCGTGGCTACGGCAGCAAGTGGCAGCGGCTGAGCAAGGCGTACCTCCGCCGGCATCCCTTGTGTGTGCGTTGCAAAGCACAGGGACGGTTCACGGCAGCAACCGTGGTCGACCATATCATTCCCCACCGTGGTGATTCGCATCTGATGTGGGAGGAAAGCAACTGGCAGGCTCTCTGCAAGCCCTGCCACGACCGCAAGACATGGATGGAAGACCGAAATCCCATCTATCGGTATTGATTGTGTCTGAAATGCTGCCGGTGGGGGGATAAAAATCGCTAATTGTGAATTTTTTACAGACCGGCGTTCCCTCTCACGCACAAAAACGGGTATTCAAACGCCCTATTGCCCCCCTCAGAGATATAAATACGAAAAAACACCGATAACATCTAACTTTGCCGACTTTTACAGCCGGCATTTTTTATGCCTGATTTAACATTATTGTTTGAATTTCTTTGATTTTTCGGAGGTGATGATATCATGGCGAAAGACGGTACAAACCGAGGCGGTGCAAGACCGGGTGCAGGACGACCAAGAAAGGCACTCACGGAGAAAATTGCTGAGGGAAAATCGGCTGAAGTTATGATGCAGCCTGCGGATATAGAATCCGCTGAAACACCGCCTGTCAGAGATTTCATGAAAGAATTACAGCGTGACGGCACAAAACTCCTTGCAGATGATGTGTATACAGAAACTTATCAATGGCTGAAAGAACGTTCTTGCGAGAAAATCGTCAGCCGTCAGCTTGTGGAACAGTATGCCATGAGTATTTCCCGTTGGATTCACTGCGAGCAGATCGTCACCAAGTACGGATATATTTCCAAACATCCTACAACTGGTGCGGCAATTGCCTCTCCCTATGTGGCAATGTCGCAGAACTACATGAAACAGGCAAACCAAATCTGGAATCAGATTTTTCAGATAGTCCGTGAAAACTGTTCTGTAGAATTTCAGGGCAATCCGCAGGAAGATATGATGGAAAAATTGCTGAGAAGCAGAAAGTGAGTTTTTATGAAAGCAGATAATAGTTTTTGGAGAGAACTGAAAAATAACAAACCCTATCTTACCAAACAGCAATACTGCACAATCAAGGGACAGGCTGTCAAAGGCAATATGGATGCCGCCCGAAAAGGTATGCTTAGAATCCAGCAGAGGAGGAATTACAGATGACCACAACTACAGAATTTCAGCTTGTTGACATCAACAAGTTAGTGCCTTATGCAAATAACGCCAGAACCCACAACAAGGAACAGATCCTGAAACTTCGCTCTTCTTTGCGTGAGTTTGGTTTTGTGAATCCGGTGATTATCGACCGGGAATACAATGTGCTGGCTGGACATGGACGCATCATGGCGGCAAAGGAAGAAGGCATTACAGAAGTACCCTGTGTGTATGCCGACCATCTGACGGAAGCACAGAAGAAAGCGTACATTCTTGCTGACAACCGGATGGCGTTAGATGCTGGTTGGGATGATGAACTGCTTGCTGTTGAGATGGAAGAATTGCAGAATCTCGGATTTGACCTTGGTTTGACTGGTTTCGATGAATCTGAAATTGCTGACCTTTTCGACATTAACAGTGATGAAGCAAAACAGGATGATTTTGATGTAGATGCAGAACTGGAAAAGCCCTGCAAATCCAAAACAGGTGACATTTGGCATCTTGGAAAGCATACCGTTATCTGTGGTGACTCCACTTTACCGGAAACCTATACAGCACTTCTTGGAGACACAAAAGTAAATCTTGTTTGCACAGATCCGCCGTATCTTGTCAATCTGGAAAGCACGTCAGGCAAAATCAAGAATGATGACCTTGATGATGAAAAAGGATATGCGTTTCTAAAATCTGCATTTGAGAGATTCAAAGATGCCATGGCGAAGGATGCAAGCATTTATGTGTTTTATGCCACCTCCAAGGCACGTGTATTTCATGATGCTTATGAAGATGCAGGCTTCAAGGTCGGTGCAGGACTTGTCTGGAAGAAAGACCGTCTTGTTCTCACCCGAACCGACTGGAAGTATATCCATGAACCGATTATCTGGGGCTGGAGAAAAGACGGAAAGCATATCTGGTATGGTGACCAGAAACAGAAAACGGTATTTGAGTTTGACCGCATTAAAAACAGCAAAGAGGACGGCTGCGGACATCCGTCCAGTAAACCAGTCCCGCTGATCGCCTATCTGATTTCCCAGTGTACGCAGACAAACGGAATGGTGCTGGATGGATTTCTGGGAAGTGCATCTACGCTTGTTGCCTGCGAGCAGCTAAATCGTGTGTGCTTCGGTGTGGAACTGGAACCGAAGTTTGTAGATGTGGCAGTAGAACGGTACATCAAGCTGCACGACGGAAATTCCGATGATGTGTATTTGATTCGGGATGGGAAGCGAATGGAATATTCGGAAGTAGAGGTGTCAGATGCGTAATCTCACCCTTGGCAGCCTCTTTGACGGCAGCGGCGGTTTCCCGCTTGCCGGACTGCTGGCAGGCATTGTGCCTGTCTGGTCTTCTGAAATTGAACCGTTTGCCATTCGTGTGACAGAAAAACGGCTGCCGCAGGTACAACACTTCGGCAATATCAGCGGACTGCATGGTGCAAAGCTGCCGCCTGTGGACATCATCACCTTTGGCAGTCCATGCCAGGATATGAGCATCGCCGGAAAACGAACCGGTCTGAACGGCAGCCGTTCTTCTCTGTTTCACGAAGCAATCCGTATCATCCGAGAAATGAGGTGTGCAAGCAATGGCAAATATCCAAGATACATCGTCTGGGAAAACGTCCCCGGAGCATTTTCTTCCAACGGCGGAGAAGATTTCCGCTGTGTCCTCGAAGCCATCTGTTCGGTCAAAGACAGCAGCATTTCAATTCCTCGACCTGCGGGAAAATGGACAAAAGCCGGAGAGATTCTGGCAGAATCCTATTCCCTCGCATGGCGAGTTCTTGATGCACAATACTGGGGAGTGCCCCAGCGAAGAAAACGGATCTTTCTTGTCGCAGATTTTGACGGAACAAGTGCCGGAAAAATACTATTTGAGTCCGAAGGCTTGTCAGGGTATTCTGCGGAGAGCCTCCGTGCGTGGCAAAGAACTGCCGGAAGTGCTGCGGACAGCTTTGGAACGGCAGGCTTGTGCTTGTGTGACCAGGGCGGAGAACGCATAGACATTCTGAAAGAACGCACTGCCACCCTTCGGGCAGAAGCCCATCATCCGCCTTGTGTACTGGAAAATCATCCTGCTGACAGCCGGCTTCAGATCTCTGAGAACGGAAAAGTACAGACACTGACTTCCAGATGCGGAACCGGCGGCGGAAATGTTCCGCTGTTGATGGATACGCCGAAAACACTGAAGATTCGCTGTGGAAAAGCCGGCGGCGGAAAAGGCAGTCTGATACAGGAAAACAAATCTGCTACGCTGTCCTGCAACAATGACCAGACTGTATTTCAGCCGAAAGCATACGGCATCAGTTCCTTTTCCAGCAATGCCATGCTTTCCGGTAATCCGCACAGTGGCATTTATGAGGCAGACACTGCCCGTACTTTGGACACCAGCGACCAGTCACCAGCAAAAAACCAAGGCGGTATTGCTGTGCTGGAAAGTTATGCTTTGCAGGGTTCAATGATCGGTCGGTCTGACCAAAACGGACCACAGGGCGGCGGTGTCAACAAAGATGTCACTTTCACTTTGAATGCTACCGACCATCATGCAGTGTATGCTGCTTCTACGGGAAATTTCAGCAGTGCATTTCGGGAAACGACCCCTACACTGCTGGCACGGGATCACAAAGACCCCAGTATCGTTTCCAGCGGTTATGCGGTTCGCAGACTGACACCGCAGGAATGTGCAAGACTGCAGGGATTTCCGGATCAGTGGTGCAGTGACCTGGCATCGAAAAATCCCACAGAAGAAGAAATCGACCGATGGGCAGCTATTTTTGAAGAATACCGAAAAGCGGTAAAACCGGAGAGCCGTCCCAAAAGCCGAAAGATGGTACAGAAATGGCTGCAAGATCCATATCGTGATGCAGCAGAGTACCGCCTTTGGGGGAATGGCATCTGTCTGAATGTTGCTGTTTTTGTACTTGCTGGAATCGTCTGGGCAGATTTGTGATCTGTTACAAATGACGGCCGAAACATTCTACACATCTCACAGTTGCTATCTGTGGGAAACAGAGTTAATATGTGTCATGGCGAAAGCAAAAACGCCGAAAGAAAGGAGTTTTTCACATGACCATTGCTTATCACAGTCAAAATCGAAAGGAACTGGTGAAAGCCATCAGTGAGATTATCGGCATTCCGGCAGTCTATCAATTCATGCCCACCTGTGCCTACCAAATCGGGGAATGCTATACCGTTACCAAGTCCGGGGATCTGGAAATCAGTGACCAAGCCGACCATAAGGAAACAGAACGGCTTCTTGCCGAACTGGCAAATCGGGGCTATGTTGTTCCAGACACATCAGAACCGGAATCTAAAGGCTTGACTGTGCAGATGCCAGCTGATTTCTTCACGGAACATACACTGGGCAATCTCCGGCAGATCTGCGAAAACAAGGCTGCCCTTTTTCAGGCAGCTTTTCAAACCGATTCGCTGGACATCATTCCGTCTGATGAAAAGGTGGAATTTCCATGGTTCACGGTCGAACAGGACGGTGATGCAGATGCCTACTGCACCTTCATTTCCATGCTCTGCGAATTTGCCAAGAACCAAAGCCGCATCAACCGCAAGCCGGACACCTCCGACAATCCCAAGTACACCATGCGGTGTTTCCTGATTCGTCTGGGAATGGTGGGAGCAGAATTCAAGGCGGCAAGAAAGGTCATTCTTCGGCATCTGTCCGGCAATTCCGCATTCAGAAAGGTTGGTGATACTGATGCAATTTCCGAGTAAATCGTATCTGGAGCAACTCCGAAAGCAGTATCCAAAGGGAACAAAATTACAGCTGATTTCTATGCGGAATGAAAAATATCCGATTCTTCCCGGAACAGTTGGTGTGGTCACGCACATTGATGATGCGGGCAGCATTCATATGCGGTGGGAGAATGGTTCTTCCCTTGCCCTGATTCCCGAAATTGACAGTTTCCAGACCGTATCCAAGGCGAAAAAATAAGGCGAAACCTCCTTCATTGTACGGTATGTTACCATACAATCGCAAGGATTGCAAGGGTGTATTCTACACAATCTTTTGACCTCATTTTCTGTAGATTTAGCCACTTGCTATATCCTCCGTTTAGAGTTAATATGGTTACAACGGAACGGGAAAAAACCCGAAATTACGGATGCCCTGAGCCGAGGCAGGATGCTGCCCGAGGCGAATGGGTATGCCGACATAGGATTTGAGGAGGCTGGAAAACATTATGAACGAAAAAACCGCAAAGCAAATCGAAAACCTGAAAACCCAGACGATTGGCGTGGAAATTGAGATGAACCACATCACCAGAAAGAACGCTGCAAAGCTCGCAGCCGACTTTTTCGGAACGGGACGCTACGAGGATACAGCACGCCGAAACGGCTACTACACTTGGTCGGCTTGGGATGACTTAGGCAGAGAATGGAAATTCCAGAAAGACGTCAGCATTGCAGGATGCGATGCCGAAAAGTGCGAACTGGTCACGCCGATTCTGAAATACGAGGACATTGAAACCTTGCAGGAACTGGTCAGAAAGCTTCGCAAAGCCGGAGCAATCAGCCACGCAGGAATAGGGGCTGGGGTTCATGTTCACATTGGAGCGAACGGACACACACCGCAAACCCTGCGAAACCTCGCCAACCTTATGGCGAGCCATGAACGACTGATTGCAGATGCCTTGAAAATCGACCAAGGCAGAATGAACCGATATTGCAGAACGGTCAATCCCCAATTCATCGAACAGCTGAACCAGAAAAAGCCCACCAACATGGCACAGTTCGCAGACATCTGGTATACGGCGAACGGTGCAAATTACGGCAGAAATCAGCACTACAACGACAGCCGATACCATATGCTGAACTTCCATGCAACTTTTACAAAAGGCACAATTGAATTCCGGTTATTTCAATTCGACAAGCCTGCCAACGGCAGGAAAAACGGACTTCATGCCGGACAGCTGAAAAGCTACATACAACTTTGCCTTGCCCTTTCCGAAATGGCAAAGGGACTGCGAACCGCCAGCCCGAAACCACAGCAAACGGAAAACCCGAAATTCGCCATGCGAACATGGCTGATTCGGTTGGGACTGGTCGGCGAGGAGTTCGCCACAGCGAGAAATTTTCTTACCAAGAACCTTGACGGCGATGCCGCCTTCCGGTTCGGCAGATAAAGGGGCAGCCTTTTGCTACCAGCTACACCAGACCGCTTCGGCGGTCTTATGGTGGTGAAAGGGTATCCCTTTCAGAAAGGATTTGATTGCATGAAAAAGTTTTACCTTGCCTACGGCAGCAATTTGAACGTGAAACAGATGCAGTTCCGTTGCCCGGATGCCAGAATTGTGGGGACTGCGGAGATTCCAAATTACCAGCTGCTGTTCAAGGGCAGCAAGACCGGCTCCTATCTGACCATCGAGCCCAAACAGGGCTGTACCGTTCCGGCGGCAGTCTGGTCGGTGTCGGAACGAGATGAACTCGCTCTTGACCGCTATGAGGGGTATCCCCATTTCTACTACAAAACGGAACTGGAACTTCCCCTTGCAGAAACCGGAAAAAAGCTGACCGCCTTTGTGTACATCATGCACGAGGAACGGAAACTGGGCATCCCCACTTCTGCCTACATCCGCACCTGTGTGGACGGATACCGCCAGTTCGGCTTTGACCTGAAACACCTGCGGAAAGCCATGGACATCAGCGAACGGGAGGTGTACCACCATGAAAACGGATAAGCCAGTTTCGGCGATATGCCCACTTTGCAGAAAACCCTACTCCGGTATTCCGGCACTTTCCAGAACGGACAACCAAACGCCCATTTGCCCGGACTGTGGCATTCGGCAGGCACTGGAAAGCATCGGCGTTTCCACGGAGGAACAGGAGAAAATCCTGTCTGTAATGCACCGAAAGTTCCCCATGTAACCGCCCTGTTTGCCCTGTGTGGGCTTTCAGAGCACTTGCCGAAAAACTGCCCAAAGTCAAAACCAGCCCCACACAGGCGAACTGTGCGGGGCTTGGTTGGTGGCTGCAATTTTCCGAGATGCCTTTTCCATTGTACTGTATTTTACCATAGAAAAGCAAGTTTATCCAGTGTCAGATCCACCAAATATACAGCGGAAATATCGCCTTATGTTCTGTACATTTAGCCGCTTGCTATACGCCGAAAGGTATGGTAATATACAGTTACCGAAAGGGAAAAACCACGAAATTTGGAGGAAAAACACAATGGTAGCATACGGAATCGCAAAGGCAAGAGCAATGGCAAA
>OLSN01001616.1_pt1 | contig 18647 bp, 18 predicted proteins | sample 1672411 | NCBI WGS metagenome assembly OLSN01 (sample SAMEA3136683, study PRJEB25190) | human gut metagenome | biome: human gut; feature: human-associated habitat; material: faeces | place: Austria | collected 2013 | reverse complement strand
ATACCGCTGACATTGGAAGCATCCAGGATTGTTTTCAGGGCTTCCAGTTTTTCCGGCTGGATAATGATTTCTAGTTTTTTCATAACTGAGTCCCTCCTTCTCGATTTAAAAAAAGAACAAAAAAGGCGTTCCCCGGATAATAGGGAACGCCGTCGTTCTTGATACGCTTTATTATAGCGACTGATTTTGATTTGTCAAATTATTTTTAAAAAAAATACAAAAAATTCGTGCATTTATTAGGTGTTGACGGATAAAATGTCATTTGCTAGAATAAAAGATAAGTGAAAAAGATTCCTTTATCAAGAAAGTTTTAAGTTAACAAAGCAATAAGTCTATATTTAAAAAGAAGATATATTTATACGGGGAGAAAAGGAGGAAAAATAAATGATTAGTCTCACATTCGGAGAGCAGGTAAAAATTGTTTTAAGCAGAAAAGATATGACGATTAAAGAGCTTGCAGAAGAAATCGAAGCAAGAACCGGGAAAAAGATGTCCCGTCAGAATCTGACACAGCGGCTTGGCAGAGATAATTTTCAGGAGCAGGATATGCGTATGATCGCAGATATTCTTGGATGCCCGTTCCAGCTCAGCATTCTGGGTAATGCGGATTCGGAAAAGGAGGCTTTGGATGAAGAAGAGATGCCGACGGGAAGAGAACTTGAGAAGCTTACCGCGAAAAAAGAAAGAAAGGCAGCAAGAGAAGAAGCAAAAAAGAATGTAGAACGTGATATTACAGTTGGAGAGATTGTAGATATACTTGAAGAGACAACAGCAGAACCGGAGAAAGAAGCTGTACAGATGGAACTGGATCTTGATGCAGAAGAACATGCTGCCAAGGAGACGGAAAGCATTGCGGATTCAGATACTTTGGAAGAAGATATTCTGACTGAAGAAGAAACAGAGCCGTACACAGAACCGGCAGAAGATGATGTGGAAGTATCTGCAGAAGACGCAGAACAGATTGAAGAAGAATTACAGGAGCCCGAACAGGAAATAGAAGCGGAAGTGGTTGAAGAAGCCGGGGCTGAGGAGATTCCGGAGGAAACTTCTGAAGCTGCTTACCAGGAAGAGGCAGAACCGCAGGAAGAAGCGTACCAGGAACAGCCGGCTTATGAAGAGAATCAGCCGGAAACCTGTCAGAAAGAGGAAAATCCTGTAGTAGAAGAGGCGGAAACTGAAGATGTTCATGAGGAGAAAAATTCACCATTTTCAAAACTTACAAAGCTGATTACTCCGAAAAAGGAAAAGAAATCTTCCGGATGGCCGCAGGATTTCCAGCCGATCAAGCGTCGGGAGGATATTGATGAAGATCTGGTAAATGGAGATGTGAACCCATATACCGGACATGAGTATCGGACAAACAGTGTGCGTATGCATCCACACAGAATCGGTTATGTACAGGTATATGACCGAAAAGATCACAAGTGGACAGACATGACAGAGTGGGCGTTCCTTGGGGTGGAAGAGCGAAAGAAAGCTACGATGGGAAAAGACTACGAGCCACCGATTTATCTGGATTAATCAATGAGTTATTTGTCAGAGCGGAAGATTCCGCTCTGATTTTTTAAAAATGGTAATTTTTACCGGAAAGTCAGAATAGTTTAGAACAGGCAGTTAGAAGGAAGGTGCAGGTGCTAGATTATGAAAAGCTTTATCCGGTATTTATATGAATATCAGAATGGAAAAAGGACAAGAAATACAGGTTTTGTGAAGGTTCTTGAACAGACAGATACAGCGGAAATCCAGATTTATGGGAGAGGATTTCCGGTGGCAGGAGGACGTACACTGGAAATATATCTCTTTTATGAAGAGGATGGCAAGTGTATTGGAATCCGGATGGGAGAGATCAGAGGCGCACAGGCGGCATTTGGCTACAAGCTGAGTTATACGACAGACGATGTGGGAGGAGATGGACAGTTTGGCAGGATTGGTGGAATGATCCTTCGGGCTGGAAACGGAGCGGATGCAGGATATTATGGAGCAGTCTGGGATGAGGCGAGACCGGTAGATGTTAGCAGGATGATTACGGAAGAAGAATGGAAGCTAAACAAATCGGGGAAAAATAAAAAAATTGCAAATGGCGGAGACGTGCTAAGCAATGAAAAATACGAGAAGCCAGGAAATGAGAAAATACTTGAGGAGAAAACAAGCCAGAGAAAATATGAGAATATAGAAGAACAGGAGACCTCAGAACAATCTAAAAACACAGATGCAGTTAGGAAATCGAAAAGCAACCCAAATGTGCCGGAAGAAAGAAACTCTCAGAACGCAAATTCAGATTTACCACCAAAAACCACAAAGGATATCATCTATAAGATCACCCGTCAGGAGCTTGCCGGACTTCCGCGAAAGGAATGGAAGCTTGCGAATAATCATTTTCTGCTCCATGGATATTATAATTACCATCATCTGGTATCATTTGAAAAAGAAGGGAAATGCTGGATTGGGGTTCCGGGACTTTATTTTTCGGGCGAGCAGCGGGCGGCAGGAGCATTTGGATTTAGTCAGTTCATGAAGCCGTCTGATGGTGAACTGGATCTGGAAGAATATGAGATTGAAGATGAGGAACATTTCGGTTACTGGTGCAGACCGGTAGGGGCAGTGATTCGAAAAGAAGTAAAGGAGAAGGAAGATGCGGAAGATATTGACCGAAGACGAAAAATACATGAAGGAAGCGATCCGTCAGGCGAAAAAAGCATGGAAGATTGAGGAAGTACCGATTGGTTGTGTGATCGTATATCAGGGGAAAATTATCGGACGAGGATACAACAGGCGGACAACGGATAAGAATCCCCTTGCACATGCAGAAATTTCTGCAATCAAAAAGGCAAGTAAGGTAATGGGTGACTGGCGGCTGGAAGAATGCACCTTATATGTAACGCTGGAACCATGTCAGATGTGTTCCGGAGCCATTGTACAGGCAAGGATTCCACGAGTGGTTGTTGGATGTATGAATCCGAAAGCCGGATGCGCCGGTTCCATCCTGAATCTTTTACAGGTGGAAGCGTTTAATCATCAGGCAGAGCTTACGACAGGAGTTCTGGAAGAAGAATGCTCACAGATGATGAAGAGCTTTTTCAAGGAACTGCGCAAGAAGCAGAAGATGAAAAAGAAAGAACAGGAATCAGCAAATATGCCGGAAGAAAATCCTTAATCGAAGAACCTGTCAAAGGCAGGCTTTTTTGCATGAAAAAAGCTACGGAAACAAAATCCGTAGCTTTTGTAATTTCTTTTTTTCTGTGCGCTGTGCGTCGAACTAAAGCCTACCAAACGTTACTCTGGCTGTAAACTCAACCCAGGCTACCTTACGGCACCCGAGAGGTTCTGCTTAGTGCTGCTTCGTTCCCGACCTGACACGGTTCACAGAGTCCCGCCGCGTAAGACCCAAATCTCAACGCCACAAACCAGAGGCAGCTTTGACAAGTAAAGCCCTCGGCACAGCATCACCCCCACTATAGCGGATTGTAGGTACAGGGTACCGCTAGCACCCCGGCTGCACAGAACATTATTTTACCGTGTTTTTGTAAAAATGTCAATGTATCTGAGGAGATTTTATTTTATCATTTTGGTTTACGCCAATCTGAAAATGGAGTATGATACTAAAGATAAAACTTTTTGGAAACGGAAAGGAAACGATATGAAAGTACTTTTAGGTGCAGTCAATGCGAAATATATACATTCCAATCTGGCAGTCTACTGTCTGAAAGCATATGCGGAAAAGTATGGTGATACATCAGATGAGATCAGTATTGGAGAATATACGATCAATCAGCAGCTCGATGAGATTCTGCGGGATATCTACAAAAGGAAGCCGGACATGCTCTGTCTGTCCTGCTATATCTGGAATCTTACTTATGTTGAAGAGATCTGCAGGGAGATCAAGAAAGTGATGCCGCAGATCATCATCTGGATAGGCGGACCGGAGGTATCTTATGATGGAGTAAAGGTGCTGGAGCGTCTGCCAGAAGTGGATGGCGTCATGAAAGGAGAAGGGGAGCAGACTTTCTGCGATCTTTTACACTTTTATCAGGAGAAGACAGCGGACGGATTTCAGAATATGAAAGGAATCGTATACCGGGAACAGACCGGGCAGATTGTGGAAAATGAATGGCGCAAGACCATGGAGCTGAGTAAGGTTCCGTTTGTATATGAGAACATGGAGCTTTTTGAACATAAGATTATTTATTATGAGACAAGCCGTGGATGTCCATTTTCGTGCAGTTATTGTCTTTCTTCTATAGATAAGTGTCTGCGGTTCCGTGATCTGGAACTGGTAAAAAAAGAACTGCAATTTTTTATCGATCATAAAGTACCTCAGGTTAAATTTGTAGACCGTACATTTAACTGCAAACATGATCACGCCATGACAGTCTGGCGTTATATCAAAGAGCATGATAACGGCATTACCAATTTCCATTTTGAGGTTGCGGCAGACCTTTTGAATGAAGAAGAAATGGAATTGATAAAAACCATGCGGCCAGGGCTGATCCAGCTGGAAATCGGTGTGCAGTCTACCAACCTGGATACGATACGTGAGATTCACCGGACAATGAAATTTGAACAGGTTGCAGAAGTGGTAAGGAGAATCAATTCTTATGGTAATGTACATCAGCACCTGGATCTGATCGCAGGATTGCCGTATGAAGATTATGAAAGCTTTGGAAAATCCTTTGATGATGTTTATGCACTGGAACCGGAGCAGCTGCAGCTTGGTTTTCTGAAAGTACTGAAGGGTTCTTATATGGAAGAGAAGAGAGACGATTACGGACTGGTTTATAAAGGAATGCCACCGTATGAAGTTTTGTATACAAAATGGCTTCCATATGAGGATACCCTGCGCCTGAAAGGGATCGAGGAAATGGTGGAGACCTACTATAACAGCAGGCAGTTCTGTTACACGCTTCCTTATCTGATCCGACACTTTAAAAGACCATTTACGCTTTTTGAAAAGCTGGCAGAGTATTATGAAGAAAATGGGCTGGATACTTTAAGTCATGCACGCACGGCAAGATATGAGATCCTGTATGATTTTGCAAGATTTTATGATGCAGAAAGATGTGAGGCGTATAAGCAGCTTCTGACACTGGACTTTTATCTGAGGGAGAATGCAAAGAGCCGTCCGTTATTTGCAGGCGATGAGCGGATTTCCAAAGAAGAGTTCCGCTTGTTCTATGACCGTGAGGATGAAGAGAGGCGTTATCTGGAAAATTATGAAAATATGGAGAAGCGGCAGCTTAGAAAAATGACGCACATCGAGAGGTTTTCTTATGATGTTCTGGGGGATATGAAAGAGAAAGAATGTGTGCTTCTGTTTGACTACCAGAACCGGAACCCACTGGATCATCAGGCAAAGGTATTTTGTGTTACAGAAGAAATCTGGGAATTATGCAAACAGTAACATCTGACAGTAGTAATGGATATCTTGAAAAAAGAAATGAAAGAGTATAGAATGAAAACAAATGTGTGATTTGAGGTGAAAAAAAGTGTTTAATCCAAAACAGACACGGAAGATAGCGGCAGTGATTATTCTTGTTGTTATTGTTGCAATGGTAGCAACATCAATTATTCCATATATCATATAAAATCAGGAGGATTTTTTTGATGGCGGCACGAAAGAAAAAGAGAGAGTTAAGTGAAAAGGCACAAAAGCGTATCCGGCAGAGAAATCTGCATGTGGGGATTACGGTTATTGCAGCCATCGTGATTATTTTCTCCGTGATTCAGTTCACATTATGGCGGTATGTGAGCAAGGTGGATGAGGAGTATATCTGCAAAAATGTTTTTATAGGGAAGACAGATGTATCCGGAATGACCAAGGAAGAAGCAGTGAAAGCAGTAGACAATACACTTGGAGATTATCGGAACAAGCAACTTGTACTGAAGGTAAAAGATCAGGGCGCAGATGTGTCAATCGAGGAAATGGGAGCGGAAGTAGAAAATATTGATAAGCTTGCAGAAAAGGCGGTCGGATACGGAAAAAATGGAAGCATCTGGAGCCGCTATCAGAAGATACATAATTTAGATAAGAAGAAATATGTCATAGATGAAAGCTTTAAAGTTGATGAAGCAAAACTCAGAGAGCTGATCCAGGAACGTGCGGTTCCGCTGGAACAGAAAGCGGTCAATGCATCGGCATCCTATAACGGAAGCGGATTCGATCTGACGGATGAAGCAGAAGGTTATACGGTTGATGTAGATAAATCCGTGAAGAAGATTAAGAATTTCATGAACAAAAAATGGAATTACGAGGACGCAGAAGTCGAGTTAAAGCTGGATATGGAAAAGCCGACGATCAAAAAGGCAGATCTGGAATCCCTGCAGGATGAGCTTGGCTCTTATACGACAAACGCCGGATGGGGGGACCGCGTGCAGAACATCAGGCGTGCAACGGAGCTGATCAACGGAACTGTTGTTATGCCGGGAGAAGAATTTTCAGTGGAACAGGCCACACTTCCTTACACAGAAGAGAATGGCTATGTGGCAGGAAGTGCCTATGAGAACGGACAGATTGTAGAGAGTATCGGAGGTGGCCTGTGTCAGGTATCTACGACGCTTTATAATGCGGTTCTTTATGCGGAACTGGAGGTCACCCGGCGTGCACCGCATTCCATGAGTGTCAGTTATGTAGAACCATCAAGGGATGCAATGATAGCGGAAGGAATCAGTGATTTTAAATTTGTCAATAATTACGATACACCGATCCTGATCGAAGGATATATTGATGGCAATAACCAGCTTGGTTTTTATATTTACGGAAAAGATACCAGAGCTGCAGGACATTCCGTGGAATTTGAAAGTGAGACTCTGGAGACAACAGAGTATACGAAAAAGTATGTAGAAGATACGGAAAGTGCGGTCGGCTCACAGGAAACAGAGGGAGCCGGAATGGATGGAAGCACGGCACGGCTCTGGAAAATTACCTATGAAAACGGAGAAGAGGTCAGCCGGGAAGTAATCAATAACAGCACCTATCAGACTTCTGATGTTACCGTGAAAGTCGGGACAAAATCAGATAATGCAGAGGCAACTAAGCTGGTGGAGGAAGCAATTGAAACCCAGGATCAGGAGAAGATTAATGCGGCGATCAGCAAGGCATCTGCACTTAAGTAATAAAAAGCAGGCGGCTGTTGGAAAGAATGGCAGAACAGAAAGAGGATAAAAGTATGAAAGCAGGAAGAGTATCACAGACCGTCTATCGGCGTTCGGTTTTAAAACAGATACAGAATAATATAGAAGGTATAGATTTTTTAAGACCGTCACAGGAGGAAACCTGTTATATAGCAGATGAAAGTGAAGAGCGGATCACAATCGCAACGGATGTTTCATTAGCCGGAAATGAAAAAGATCTTGGAGTATTTGCCATAGCGCAGGCAGTGGATCAGCTGGCTTCCAGAGGAGCGCGGGCATATGGAATCAGTGTCCGGATCATGCTCCCGACGTTTGCCTATGAGTCCAGATTGAAAGCGATGATGGTGGAGATTTCGGAGATATGTAAAGAAAAAGGTCTCAGGGTTTTCTTTGCAGATGCGCAAAGTGTAAATGGGATCCAGACGAGTATTGTTCATGTAACAGCACACGGTGAGGCAAAAAAAGAACAGCTGCTTGCAAGCAGATCGGCAAAAGCAGGCGAAGAGATTGTCCTGGTTAAATGGATTGGTATGGAAGGAACCTTACGGATCATACGGGAAGAAGGGGCGGCTCTGGCAGAGCGGTTTGCGCCGGGATTCTTAAATAAGTTGGAAGATATGAGAGATGAAATTTTCAGTGACAGGGCAATGGAGATTGCCGGCCGGAACGGGGTGTCAGCAATGCATCCGATCGGAGAAGGAGGGATTCTTGCAGCACTTTGGGATATGGCAGAAGGTGCAGGAATTGGTCTTTCGGTAGAGATGAAGAAAATGACGGTACGTCAGGAAACGATTGAAGTCTGTGAAGTATTTCATCTGAATCCTTACCAGCTTACCAGTACAGGAGCGGTTCTTATGGTGACACCGAAGGGTGAAGAACTAAAGGAAAGACTGAAAAGGGAAGGTATTCCGGCAGAGATCATCGGACACACAACAGAAGGAAACGAGAGGATCATCTGGGGTGGGGGAGAAAAAAGATTTCTCGACAGACCGGCACCGGACGAACTGGCACGAATTTATGAAATGAAGGAGAATGTAAATGCTTAATATTGTACTTTTTGAACCGGAAATCCCGGCAAATACCGGAAATATCGGAAGGACCTGTGTGGCGACGAATACCAGACTTCATCTGATCGAGCCACTTGGTTTCCGGTTAAATGAAAAGAACCTGAAGCGGGCAGGGATGGATTACTGGGAACATCTGGATGTGACGACTTATATTGATTACCGGGATTTTATGGAAAAAAATCCGGGAGCGAAGATTTATATGGCAACTACAAAATCACCGAATCTTTATACGGATGTTAAATATGAACCGGACTGTTATATCATGTTCGGAAAAGAAAGCGCAGGGATTCCGGAAGAAATCCTCTGTCACCACAAGAAAGACAGCATCCGGATTCCGATGATCGGAGATATCCGTTCACTGAATCTTGGGAATTCGGTTGCGATCGTGTTATATGAAGCGCTCCGGCAGAATGGGTTTGCCGGAATGAATACAGAAGGACATCTTCACAGACTGGAATGGGATGAATAAAAAAGTGCTGCAAGGCTAAAAACGCTTTGCGGCACTTTTACTATTGTGAAAAAAATGACTATATAAAATATTTTAAATAATCAACGCATTTAATGGCATTTATTGGTAAAAGTGATGACAATATTTGGAAATTGTATAAGAAAAAATACAATCGTGTGTAAACCAGTGGACATATTTCATAAAAAAGGATATAATAAATGGAAAGTGATATAGAGAATGGAGATAAGTATCATGAAATATAAACAAAGCGTATATAAAACCTTTGCACTCATCAGTCAGTTAGGTATCAGTATACTGGTTCCCATTTTGCTATGCACTTTTTTTGGTACATGGCTGGAAAAGAAGGTTTCTTTTCCAGTTTTTATCCCTTTGGTGATAGTGGGTGTATTGGCAGGTCTGCGCAATGCATGGGTACTTGCGAGACATGCGAATGAAGATCCGGAAGACAAAAACAAAAATTGAGCAGGGAGGAATGAAACAACATGAGTAAGACAGACAATACCGTACTGAAGGATATGATCATCACTATGCTTCTGTATGGAATAATCGCACAGATTGTATGTCTGATTATCCCAGGGGATCATCTGAGAATGACAGCAGGGCTTTGGATCGGGGTGGCTGCAGGTGTTTTCATGGTAATCCATATGAAAAACTCGTTGGATGAGGCGGTACTTTATGGAGAACAGGAAGCACAGAGATACATGCAGAAATCTTACGCGATAAGATATCTGGTTGTAGTTGTAGTATTTATAGCCGTCAGCTGGCTTCGGATTGTGAATGTACTTACACTGTTTGCAGGAATTATGAGTTTAAAGCTTGCGGCATATTTGCAGCCAATTATGCATAAGCTTTTCGCTAAATTCAAAAAATCTAAGTAAAGGAGGTAAAGCGCGTGGGGAACAGCTTAGGAATGCTGGCAGCTAAGGAGCCGGATTTTCAAATTCACGGTCTCGTTAAATTCCAGTTATTTGGGCAGGAGTTATGGCTCACCACTACACATGTCAGCATATTGATCGTAGCGTTATTACTGCTGATTTTTGCGTTGGTTGTCCGAGCTAAGCTGAGCGATGCCGAAGGCAAACCCGGAACCCTGCAGAATATTGCCGAGCTTATCGTTGAGATGCTTGACAATATGGTAAAAGGAAGCATGGGGAAAAACGGACTGGCGTTCCGGAATTATATCGGGTCTTTGTTTTTGTTTTTGATTGTGGCAAACCTTTCGGGACTTTTGGGGCTTCGGCCACCAACTGCAGATTATGGTGTAACACTTCCACTTGGACTTATCACATTTGTGCTGATTCAGTTCAATAACATCAAATACAACAAAATTGAGGCATTTACAGGCCTGTTCAAACCATTGCCGTTCTTGTTCCCAATCAATCTGATCGGGGAGATCGCAGCACCATTTTCCATCTCACTTCGTCTGTTTGGAAATGTGCTGTCCGGTACTGTAATCATGGGACTTATCTATGGTCTTCTGTATAAGATCGCATGGGCATGGCCGGGATTTCTACACATCTATTTCGATGTGTTCTCGGGAGCAATTCAGGCATATGTATTTTGCATGCTGACGATGGTATATATCAATGACAAGATGCCGTCAGCGGAGTAAAAAGCAAACTGGGATCTAAGTTCAGACAGTATCAGGTTTGCAGTGATTAAGGAGGAAAATTATTATGGGTAATATTTCAAATGAAGCTTTAATTTTAGCGTGTTCAGCAATCGGCGCAGGACTTGCGATGATCGCAGGTATTGGTCCTGGTGTAGGACAGGGTATTGCGGCAGGTCATGGTGCATCTGCAGTAGGACGTAACCCGGGAGCAAGATCAGACATCACGTCTACAATGCTTTTAGGACAGGCAGTAGCAGAGACAACAGGTCTGTACAGTTTGGTTATTGCACTTATTCTCTTGTTCGCAAACCCGCTTCTTGGAAAGCTGTAAAAAAGGTTTTGCCTGTAAAATAAGAGAAAGGAGGCAACGCCTTGGAACGTTTGTTTAATCTGGATGCGCAGCTTCTTTTTGATGCCTGTGTCATGGCACTCAGTATGCTTGTCATGTTCACGTTTCTGTCATATCTGCTTTTCAAACCGGTAAGAAAACTTCTGGAGGACAGAAAGCAGAGAGTTGCTGATGAACAGGAGTCAGCAAAGAATGACCGGAAAGAGGCAGCCGTTTACAAAGAAGAATACGAACAGAAATTAAAAGAAATCGATAAAGAGGCGCAGGCTATTCTCAGTGAAGCACGGAAAAAAGCGATGAAGACCGAAAATGAAATTGTTGCAGAAGCAAAAGAAGAAGCAGCAAGGATCATCACACGTGCCAATAATGAGATCGAACTGGAACGGAAGCGTGCGCTTGATGATATGAAGCAGGAGATGATCTCCATTGCATCAGCAATGGCAGGTAAAGTAGTAGCAGCTTCGATCGATACCAGTGTACAGGATGAACTGATCGAAGAGACATTAAAAGAAATGGGAGAACAGACATGGCTAAGCTAGTATCAAAGGTATATGGTGACGCCCTGTTTGAAGCTGCCCGTGACTGCGGAAAAATGGATGAGATATTCGAGGAAGTACAGAGTATCGGAGTGATCCTCGAAGAAAATGCAGAGCTTCAGAAGATTCTCGGAAATCCGAGAGTTATGCGTGAAGACAAAGAGCAGATGATCGAGACGATTTTCCGCGGACGTGTTTCAAATGAGATTGTAGAGCTGATGAAGCTGATGATCGAAAAAGGGCGCTACAGCAAGATAGATTCTGTATTTGAATATTTTATCGGACTTGTAAAAGAAGAAAAGAAAATCGGGATTGCATATATCGCTACAGCAGTAGAACTGAGCGAGGCACAGAAAGAAGCAGTCATGCAGCGGCTTCTTCAGACGACAAAATATGAATCCTTTGAGATGAATTATCAGGTAGATGCTTCTCTGATCGGTGGAATGGTGATCCGTATCGGTGACAGAGTTGTGGATACAAGTATTAAGACAAAGCTGTATGAACTGTCAAAGAGCCTGAAGAAAATTCAGGTATAGCAGTTAGAATTAGTAGAAAGAAGGTGGATTCGCTCCATGAATTTAAGACCAGAAGAAATAAGTTCTGTGATCAAAGAACAGATTGAAAGATATTCCTCTGAGCTGAACGTATCGGATGTCGGAACGGTTATTCAGGTGGCAGATGGTATTGCGCGTGTCCACGGCCTTGAAAATGCAATGCAGGGTGAACTTTTGGAGTTCCCTTCAGAAGTATACGGAATGGTTCTGAACCTGGAAGAGGACAACGTAGGTGCTGTTCTTCTGGGAGATCATAAGAATATCAATGAAGGTGATACTGTAAAGACAACCGGACGAGTTGTAGAGGTTCCGGTAGGCGACTGTATGCTTGGCCGTGTAGTTAATGCACTTGGACAGCCAATCGATGGAAAAGGACCAATCCAGGCAACCAGGCATCGTCAGATCGAGCGTGTGGCACCGGGGGTTATTTCCCGTAAGTCAGTAGATACACCGCTTCAGACAGGTATTAAAGCGATCGACTCCATGGTTCCGATCGGTCGTGGACAGAGAGAGCTGATCATCGGTGACAGACAGACCGGTAAGACAGCGATCGCAATCGATACGATCATCAACCAGAAAGGGCAGGGCGTAAAGTGTATTTATGTAGCAATCGGTCAGAAAGCTTCGACCGTAGCTTCCCTTGTTAAGACTCTGGAGACCTTTGGGGCAATGGATTATACAACTGTAGTTGTGTCAACAGCCAGTGAGCTTGCACCACTGCAGTACATCGCACCGTATTCAGGATGTGCGATGGGAGAAGAATGGATGGAGAACGGAGATGATGTACTGATCGTTTATGATGACCTGTCCAAACATGCAACTGCATACCGTACCCTTTCCTTACTTCTGAAACGTCCACCTGGACGTGAGGCTTATCCGGGAGATGTATTCTATCTGCATTCAAGACTTCTTGAAAGAGCAGCCCGTCTTTCAGATGAACTTGGCGGAGGTTCACTTACTGCACTTCCGATTATCGAGACACAGGCAGGTGACGTATCAGCATACATTCCTACCAACGTTATTTCCATCACAGACGGACAGATTTATCTGGAAACAGAGATGTTCAACTCTGGTTTCAGACCGGCCGTTAATGCCGGACTTTCTGTATCCCGTGTAGGTGGATCGGCACAGATCAAGGCGATGAAGAAGATCGCTGGTACAATCCGTATTGATCTTGCACAGTACCGTGAGCTGGCATCCTTTGCACAGTTCGGATCGGAACTGGATGCAGAGACTTCCGAACGTCTGGCACAGGGAGTCCGGATCAAAGAGATCCTGAAACAGCCGCAGTACCAGCCGATGCCGGTAGAATACCAGATTATTATCATTTATGCAGCAGTTAAGAAGCTTCTTCTTGATATTGCGGTAGAAGATATTCTGGCTTTTGAAAGCGGACTTTTTGATTATATTAAGACAAAATATCCGGAAATTCCAGAATCTATCAAGAATGACAAAGTGCTGAAAGAAGAGGTAGAAGAAGCTCTCAGAAAAGCAATCGGAGAATATAAAGAACAATTTCAGGCAAGGTAGGTGATACAAAGTGGCATCTATGAGAGATATCAAGCGTCGCCGTACCAGTGTACAGAGCACGCAGCAGATTACAAAAGCCATGAAACTTGTCTCTACCGTAAAGCTGCAGAAAGCAAGAACCCGGGCAGAAGAATCAAAGCCGTATTTTGACTGTATGTATGCAACAATGACCTCTCTGCTTGCAAAGGCAGGGAATATCAATCATCCATATCTGAAAGCAGATGATTCGAAGAAGAAAGCAGTCATTGTTGTAACATCCAATCGTGGACTGGCAGGTGGATATAACTCCAATGTAGTGAAGATGGTGACTGAAAATGAAGCCTTTACGAAGGAGAATATCCGGATCTATGCAATTGGAGGAAAAGGACTGGAACTTCTGAAACACAAAGGATATGATATTGTCGCTGATTATTCAGAGATGATCGAAGAACCGTCCTATGATGATGCGAAGAGTATTACAAAAAGACTTCTGACAGATTTTGAAAATGGTGAGATTGGTGAGATCTATCTGATCTACACATTTTTCAAAAATACGGTAAGTCACATTCCGACGATGATCAAAGTCCTTCCGGCAGAGGTGCAGGAAGAAGCGGGAGAAGAGGATGCAAAGGCGCAGCTTACACCGATGAACTTTGAACCGGAAGCGGAAGAGGCAATCAGCCTTCTTGTTCCGAAATATATCAGCAGCATTCTGTATGGCGCGTTTGTGGAAGCAGTTGCCAGTGAGAACGGTGCACGTATGCAGGCGATGGATTCGGCAACCAGCAATGCGGAAGAGATGATAGATGATTTGGAATTGAAATATAACAGAGCACGTCAGGGTGCGATCACACAGGAACTTACCGAGATCATTGCCGGAGCAGAGGCGATCGGATAAATACAGGTTTCTGTATGTAAGGAGGAGAAAATGGCAGATAAAAATATAGGGAAGATTACCCAGGTTATCGGTGCCGTTCTTGACCTTAAGTTTTCGGAAGGATACTTGCCGGAGATCAACGATGCGGTTGAGATTACGCGCAAGGATGGAGGAAAACTTGTGGTAGAAGTTGCACAGCATCTGGGTGATGATATCGTAAGATGTATCGCCATGGGACCGACAGACGGACTGGTGCGAGGCATGGACGCCGTAGCAACCGGGGGACCGATTTCAGTTCCGGTTGGCGAAGCAACACTCGGACGTATCTTCAACGTACTGGGTGAGCCGATTGATGAAAAAGAGGCTCCGAAGGATGTTGAATACGCACCGATTCACAGAAAAGCTCCAAGCTTTGAAGAGCAGGCAACACAGACAGAGATGCTGGAGACAGGTATCAAGGTTGTTGACCTTCTGTGCCCATATCAGAAAGGTGGAAAAATCGGTCTGTTCGGTGGAGCCGGTGTAGGAAAGACCGTTCTTATCCAGGAACTGATTACCAATATTGCAACGGAGCATGGCGGCTATTCTGTATTCACTGGTGTAGGAGAACGTACCCGTGAAGGAAATGACCTTTACTATGAGATGACAGAATCCGGAGTTATCAAAAAGACAGCGATGGTATTCGGTCAGATGAATGAACCACCTGGAGCACGTATGAGAGTCGGACTTACAGGACTGACTCTTGCAGAATATTTCCGTGATAAAGGTGGAAAGGATGTACTTCTTTTCATTGATAACATTTTCCGTTTTACACAGGCAGGTTCCGAAGTATCAGCGCTTCTTGGACGTATGCCTTCAGCGGTAGGTTATCAGCCGACACTGCAGACAGAAATGGGTGCGCTGCAGGAGCGTATCACATCCACGAAGAACGGATCCATCACATCCGTGCAGGCAGTATATGTGCCAGCCGATGACCTTACTGACCCGGCTCCGGCAACAACATTTGCCCATCTGGATGCAACGACCGTACTTTCCCGTGCGATCACAGAGCTTGGTATTTACCCGGCTGTAGATCCACTGGAATCTACTTCACGTATTCTGGATCCACACATTGTCGGAGAAGAACACTATAAAGTAGCCCGTGGAGTACAGGAAATTCTTCAGAAATACAAAGAACTGCAGGATATCATTGCAATTCTTGGTATGGATGAACTTTCCGAGGAAGATAAGCTGGTCGTATCCAGAGCAAGAAAGATCCAGAGATTCCTTTCCCAGCCATTCCATGTTGCGACACAGTTTACAGGTCTGGAAGGACGTTATGTTCCAATTGGCGAGACAATTCAGGGATTTAAAGAGATCCTCGAAGGAAAGCATGATGATATTCCGGAGGGATATTTCCTGAATGCAGGTAATATCGATGACGTGCTTGCCCGTGTGAAATAGGAGGGACGTCCTATGGCAGATAAATTTAAACTTAACATTATTTCGCCGGAAAAGAAGTTTCTGGAGGGTGATTGCGAATTCCTTGAATTTGTAAGTACTGAAGGAGAACTTGGTATCTATGCAAAGCATATTCCGCTGACGACGATTCTTGAACCATGCGTGATGCGAATCCACAATGACGGACAGCGTCAGGCCCGCGATATTCAACACCGAGGCCATCTTGTAACGCCGCAGCGTCGTAATGAAATTCTTGAATGCTATTTTCATCTTTCAAATTGCAATTTTAATCGTTTCCCCTCTTCAGGGAGTCACGTCACTCGCCGCCCAGCACGTGCGAGGGGTTCTCGTTGGCGGCGCGCCAGCTGCGCAGCGTAACCAATGCCAAAGTTATGGCCAGCACCAGCGCCAGCGCACCGAGGTATATGAGCCACGAGATGTCGGTGCGGTTTACGAAGCGCTCCATCCAGCGGGCGACGACATACCACGCCACGGGTGCGGCCACGACGAAACATACGGCCACGATGAGGGCATAACGTCGGTTGAGCATCCAGATGATACCCGAGGTCGAGGCGCCGAAGACGCGGCGCACGGCGATCTCGCGGCGGCGGTGCTGCGTCTCGAAGAGGACGATGCCGAAGACGCCCATCAGCGAAATCACCACCGACAGCAGCGCGAACATCGATACCAGCACCGTCTGACGTTTCACTTGGTCGTAGAGGCGCGCCACATGCTGGTCGACAAACTCTATCGAGGGCTCGTCGGCCGCAGGGTCGAACTCACGTACCGACGAACGGATGAAGTCGCAGACCCGTTTTATATCGCCGCCGCCACGGACACGCACATAGAAGAAACGCATGTCCTCCGTCCCGCACAGCCATTCAAGGCTGACCTTGTTCTGCGATACGTCATGCATCATAACGTCGTCGGTAATGCCCACCACCTTGCTGCCAGCAAAGTCATCGCCCACCTCAAGCGACATCAGCTCGGCAATATGGCGGTTCACGACGGAGCAGTCGTCGCGCCTCTGCGACGAGAGTCGAAACCCTTCGCCGTCGATCAAAGGGATGCCCATCACATCGAAGAAATTGTACCGGACAAAACACCTCTTCACCTCGATGAGACGGTCGCCATCCATCCAGCTGTACGTTTCGTTGAGACCTATCACGTCGCGCGAGGCGGCTGTGACGGCCGTTATGTCGGAATTGCCCTCGAGATGTGATATGAATGCGTCGCCGCGGCCTGCTATGTTCCCCGTCGACTCGAATACGAGCAGGTTGTCGCGGTCGAAACCCATGTCGAAGCGCATCATGTAGCGGTACTGCGTCCAGAATGCCGCCGACACGATTATGAGGGCTATCGAGATGGCGAACTGCAAACCCGTAAGCACCAGACGCATGCGCCGTCCCGCCACCGAGCCCGCGAAACCGCCCTTTACCGTGAGCGAGGCGTTGAACGAGGTGATGTACCATGCAGGGTACAACGACGAAACCAATGCTATGGCTACCGTTATCACCAGCACGAGCGCCAGCGCCGGCAGGTTGTCGGACATGGCCAGCGAGCAGGTCACATACTCGGCAATGAAGCTATCCTGCACCACGACCATAAGGTACAAGGTCAGCAGCAGTGAGCATAAGACCATCCCGACGGATTCGAAGAGGAAGTTCCAGCGCAGGGCTGCGGTCGAGGCCCCGAAAACCTTGCAGATGTTTACGGCGCGCATCCGCACGGGGATCAGGGCGAAGAAAAAGTTAACGAAGTTGATGAATGCAATCCCCACGATCAGTATCGCGATACCGAACAGCACGGCCGTGCCGCTCTTCGACCCCTGCTCTACGGTGCCGAACTTCAGCGTTTGCCAATAATAGATATCACGGATGGGCACCAGCCTCACGCCATCGTCGCCGACATTCGGCTCGGTACGCTTCCAAACCTCGGCCAGAGCCTCGGGCGAGGCTCCCTTGCGCAGCTTGACATAGTAGGTGTAATTCACCCAGTGCTGCTTGTCGCCCGTCAGATGGTCGTCTCCCGCATCCATCGCGATATGCACGTCACCCATCATGGTATTGGGGGCGAAATCGGCATATATGCCCGCCACCGTCATGCGCCGCGCAGGTTTGCGGCCGGCATCGGGATCATCCTCTTTGGCATCCATGTCGGGCAGATATACATCGTCGCCCGCATGCACCCCCATACGCTCGGCCAGCGACTCCGAGATAATGACGGTCTCGGGCTCCGACAGACGCCGCAAATCGCCCTCGACAGTGCGGAACGACAGCACGTCGAGCAGCGGCAGCGACATGGTCGCCGTCCTGTAATCGTAACGATCGTAGTTGTACTCAGTGCGTTTCACCCACACATACTCCGCCCCCAATCCTTTATTGCGTATGGTACCCGAACACTCCACATCGGGCCACAACCCGAACGTCCTCTCGGCAACACCGCGCGACGCGAGAGCTATCCAGTCCTCGGTGAAGCGCGTCAGCAGGATATACGTTCGGTCGGAATCCTTGATCGAACGGTTGTAGGTAATGTCGTAATATACCTGCGACATTATCACATAAAAGGCCAGAAAAGCCAGCGTCATACCCGCGATGTTCAACACCGAGGCCACCTTGTAACGCCGCAGCGTGGTCAGGAAATTCTTTATTGCAATCTTCATGGGTCGAATATTTATAGTGTTGTTTGTTTTACCATCCTTGCCCACGGACCGAACGCAGACCACGCTAACGGCATCACAGGCATATATTTTTCATTTCGTAGGGTTTCGGCAGCCGCGGCGGCACGCAATCCGCCCACGGCACGGCCCGTGTACGATTCTTGCCCGCACACTATCATGTCGGACCGCACCCGCACATGAGAGCCCTCGCTGCCCGCGCATAAGCACGGGCAGGCGGCATCCCGAAACATCATTTACAGGCGGTTGCGCACGTCGGTCACAAGCTCGCCGTCGAAGAGGCAGAGCGTACGCGAGGCAAACGACGCGTCGTGCTGCGAGTGCGTCACCATGATCACCGTGGTACCCTCGCGGTTGAGCTCCTGCAAGAGCAACATAACCTCCTGACCGTTCTTCGAGTCGAGGTTACCCGTGGGCTCGTCGGCGAGG
>OLSN01001614.1_pt1 | contig 18664 bp, 17 predicted proteins | sample 1672411 | NCBI WGS metagenome assembly OLSN01 (sample SAMEA3136683, study PRJEB25190) | human gut metagenome | biome: human gut; feature: human-associated habitat; material: faeces | place: Austria | collected 2013 | reverse complement strand
AGCATTTTGGCAACGCAGATGCCGTGCCGCAGCTGCCGGAGCGGTGCTTAAGCCGTAAGGCGGGAATTGTGCGGTGTTGCCCTAAGGTTTTGCAGTACCCCTCTGAACGAAAGGGTGGAGCATGACAATGTTGTGCAAAGATGCAGAGGCAAAAAAACTGGCAATCGGCCTGATGAGCGGTACTTCGGCTGATGGCATTGACGCTGTGCTGGTGGAAATCAGCGGGTACAGCACCAACACCCACGTGCGCCAGATGGCGTTTGTCACGCTGCCGTTCACCGATGCTGTGCGCAGCCGCATTTTACAGGTGGCGGCAGGGAACTTTGGCGGCAGCGAGGAACTTTGCCTAATGAACTTTTTGCTGGGCAAGCTCAGCGCAGACGCCTGCCTGGCAGTCTGCGCGCAGGCGGGCGTGGACCCGCGGAATGTTGCCTTTGTGGGTAGCCATGGGCAGACGGTGTTCCATGCCCCGGTGGAGCAGGACTACCTGGGCTACAAAGTGCGCGGCACCCTGCAAATCGGCGAAGCTTCAATGATCGTGGAAGCGCTGGGCTGCCCCGTGGTGAGCGATTTCCGCGTACGGGATATGGCTGCAGGCGGCCTTGGTGCGCCGCTGGTGCCGTATACCGAGTATCTGCTTTACCAGGACCCGCAGCGCAATGTGGCATTGCAGAACATTGGCGGTATTGGCAACATCACGCTTTTGCCCCGCGGTGCGGGCTTGAACGGTGTGCTGGCCTTTGATACCGGGCCGGGCAACATGGTGATCGATGCCCTTGCCGCCCGCATGACGAACGGAAAAGCCCGCTATGATGACGGCGGCAAAATGGCTGCTGCCGCTCAGGTCAACCCCGCCCTGTTAGCCTGGATGATGCAGGACGAATACCTGAAGCGCACCCCGCCCAAAACTACCGGCCGCGAAATGTACGGTGATGCCTATGTGGAACAGCTGCTGAAGAAAGCCAACGAGCTGGATGTGCCGCTGGGGGATGTGCTGGCCACCGCCACCCGCTTTACGGCGGAGTGCATCAGCGCGGGCGTGCGGGATTACTGCCCCGTCAAGCCGGACCGGATGATCGTGGGCGGGGGCGGCAGCATGAACCCCACGCTGCTGGCCCATATTGCCGACTGTCTGCCCGGCTGCGAGGTGATGACCAACGAGCAGCTTGGTTTGGACAGCAACGCGAAGGAGGCCGTGGCCTTTGCCGTGCTGGCGAACGAAGCCATGTACGGCCAGCCCAACAACGCCCCCGGAGCAACCGGTGCTGCACACCCCGTTGTGATGGGTAAAATCAGCCAATAACCGGAAAGGGGGACCATCCATGACCAGCATCGAAATCCGTGTGCGGGACTTGTATGATGATTTGAATGATTCCGAAAAAAAGGCAGCGTCCTTCTTTTTAAGCCATGTGGACAGCGTGTTTGTGCTGCCCATTGCCAAGCTGGCCAAACAAGCCGATACCACTCAGGTGGCCTGGGTGCGGCTGTGCAAGCACATCGGCTTTGACGGCTTGAAGGATATGAAAAAAGCCCTGTTCAACGAGCTGAACGAGACCAACGCTCCCACTGCCCAGCGGGAGAGCAGCGGATTCTTTACTGATATCCGGGACTATAACACCATCACTGAGATGGCGGATGCGGTGAAAACCAGCAGCATCTGCGCTATTGAGGACACAATGAAACTGCTGGATCCCGCCATTGTGGAGCGTGCCGCGGGGAAAATCATCCAGGCGGACAGTGTGCGGCTGTTCGGAGTGAATGCATCGTCGCTGGTAGCGCAGGACCTGTATTATAAGTTGATCCGCATTGGCAAGTCCGCCTGTTATGCGCAGGATCTGCACATTCAGCTTACTTATGCTGCAACTATGGGGCCAAAGGATGTGGGCATTTTTGTATCCAACTCCGGTACCACCCGCGAGGTGATGGAGTGCCTGCACCTGGCCGCCGCCCGGGGAGGCACCACCATTGCGCTGACCCGGTTCGACAACAGCCCCCTGGCACAGGCTGCGGACCTGTGTTTGTACACATCATCGCCGGAAATCAGCCACCGCAGCGGTGCAATGAGCAGCCGCATTGCCCAGATGTGCATGGTGGATGTTCTGTTCACCGCTGTTGCCCGCCGCAACTACCGCAAAGTGGAAACCGCCCTGGAAAACAGTTATAAGAGCTGTATGACGCACAGGGTGGAAGCGGAAAACTAAGTTAGGGGCTTTTCAATTAGGAATTAGCAATGAGAAATTAGGAATTGGAAATAGAGCAGGGCCCGGTGCGGAAATGGCACCGAGCCCTGCTTTTTGAGTGAATAATGTAAAAAATAAAGAATAATGTTGGTGGACCGTGATGCGGTGTGTCACTCAGAAAATATTGGGTTTGCTGCATTATAGAAAATATGTAAGAAGCAAGGAGATGCTCTGCAGGTAATGTTGACCACTGCGCCGGGGTGCTGCGCCAGGTAGGTAGAAACCAGTTTGTCCAGCACCAGAGCGCGGGCAATCACGCCGTTGTGCATGGCGGCATCCTTGCTGGAAAAGTCAAAGTTATAGTCCAGTTGCTGCACCAGCCGCACGGCGGTGTCATCGTGGATTGCGCCGTGGATCTGGCTTTCCTTGGCGCGGGCATACAGGGGTTGCGGCATGGGTTCCGGCATACCGGACAGGGTGATTTTTTCCATTTATGATATGAGTTAGAGCATATTAGCTTAAAGGTTGATAAAACGCCCCTTTGCAGGCGGCGGGACTTCTTACAAAAGCGTTATACCATAAAGGAAAGAAGGAGAAAAGTAAACGTTAAAAGAGAATGTTTCTTCATGATTCTTTATAATTGTGCCTTGCTCCGCTTCAAATGGCGGCTTCCTCATTCCTAATGAAAATATATTTCCATTCGCCCGGCCATATGATATAATGTTCCCGTTTAAAAACAAGGATAAGGGGAGAAAGTTATAAAACAATGAAAGACGAGAAAAAACGCACTCCGGCACAACGGACCTGACAACGGGGCGGCCGCGGGTAGCTGTCCATAAAACAGGTTTCACGAAACAAATAATATGGCAGTTGCCAGACAAGGGTTGCTGACAAAAAGGGGTATGTGCCGTTAAGACACATGCCCCTTTGCTTTTTTTGCTGTTTTAAAGGTTGATTATGGTTGATTTTTTTGCCGTCACGCGTTTTTCGGAGGGCGCTTGATGGGATTTGCCGCCCTACTTGAAAAGCGGGCTGAAACAGTCGCTTTGCCAAAGGAAAGTGAGAGCTATGTATTATCCAGAGGATACTGCAAGGAAGATTAGTTCGCGTTCATGCCGAGAGGCTCATAGGTCAGCAACTTTTTCTTCCAAAGGGTCTCCGTTTGGATTACTTCATCAGGGCGTCACGGCCTTTGGCAGGAGCTGCAAAATCGAGAACCGGAAGTGCGTATACCTATCCGGGTAGTCGCAGAGTAGCTCCTTCATCAGCTTGTTGTCGCCGTGCAGTGACTTCACATAGTGCGTCCAGCGCCCCAATAAGCCGCCCTTGCCGTAAGCGGAGCCAACATACTTCCGTCCGTTTTCCCGGTCAACAATGAGGTAGACCACGTTGACGGTGGAAAGCGCCGTGTGCCACGATTCGTATGCCGTGGGATCCTGCACGATCTCCCGAAGCTCTTCATAGGTAAGGATCGCGTTTTCGTATCCGGAAAAGATCTTCTTATCCCGAATGGCCACAATAGGCTTTTCGTTTGTGCCTCTCTGCGCCCAGGCAAGCGCGCTTTTACCCCATTCGATCAAGAGCCTGCTTTCGTATTCCTTCAGCAGGTCAATGCGCTCCAGATTGTAAAACATCCGCTGCCCTTGGAACCAATCCTCCAGTGGGAAATCCTTTGGCTTCGTGTCCTGCGTATCAATAACGCCGCCGCTTACCTTGTAGCAGGCGAAGAACTTTGCCGTCGTACTCTTGTCGATGATAATACGCACCAATAATCATACCCGTTGCTGAAGGTTTCACTCTGTACGCGGGTGTACTCCTCCACAATGTTCTTGTCATAGCATTTCTTGAATGCCTTGTCACCCAGCGAATGCCAGATCAGCTTTACCCGCTTCGGGTCAAGTCCCACATTTTTAAGCACATCGGAAAAGTTCAAAATTGCCATGGAAGCCTCTCCTTATTTTGTTCTCCATTTCAAATTCTACCACAGATTTTTTCGTTGTAAAGCGCACTTTCCCACTGACGCAGAATCTCCGCCAGCTCCGGCGGCAGACGTTTGCGGCACTCGTGCCGCAGTTCCTCTGGCACGCCGTAGAATGCCTCAGCGATGCTGCCGGTGATGGCGGCGAGGGTGTCGCTGTCGCCGCCGAGGGACACCGCCGTGCGCAGCGCCTGCCGGGATAAGGGCTTTACGGTCGGCTACAATAAGGGCGACAACTATTATCGTGCCAATAACGACGCGGGGTGGCATGTCTCGATCGATTATGTGGGCAACCAGATCATGAGCATTCGCATTGACGCGCCGGACACGAGCGCGGGCAGCACGACCTCCGGGACGCAGCAAAACGATGGCAAGCTCGTCAACGGCATGCGCAAGGAATTCAAAGAGGCTATGGACAGCTATGAGGCCTTTATGAACGAATATGTCGCGTTCATGAAAAAATACAACGCGAATCCGAACGATCCCACGCTGATGGCGGATTACGCACGCTACATGAGCAAGTATGCGGATGCGTGCGAGAAATTCAATCAGTGGGAAAGCGCGGACATGAACGACGCAGAGACCGCGTACTACATCGACGTGCAGGCGCGCGTCAGCAAAAAGCTGCTGGAAGCGGCGGGCTGACGGACAGCGCGGGCGCACCGTCCAAAGCGAAAAAATCCCCCGGAACGGATGTTCCGGGGGGTTTTGCACAGGGAGCGTTTATCCCTGTTTGCCGTTTGCGCCGGCGCAGGCGGGCTCAGCCTTGCCCGCTTTCTCCTTGCGGTGCGGCAGCACGGCAGCCACAGCGCCGAAGAGCACCGACGGCAGCACCCACGCGAAGCCCAGCTCAAACAGCGGCAGCTTGTGCAGGAACGTGAGCGGCACACCATAGCCGTCGAGCGTGCACAGCACGCTCATGAGCAGCGCGCCGATGACCGCGCCTCGGCTGATGCGGTCAGGCAGCCGCGGCACGACAAGCGAAATGAAAATGAGGACGAGGGTAGGCGGATAGACGACATCCAGCACCGGTGCGGCGATGGCCACGATGCGGTCGAGACCGAGGTTCGACACGACGGCGCTGAACACGCAGATGACGATGACAAACACTTTGTACGGCACCTTGCCGCGGCAGAGCTTGGCAAAATACGCGGCGGCGGAGCTGGTGAGCGCCACGGCCGTCGTGACGCACGCGAGGCCGACAACGATGCCGAAGATGATCATGCCGGTCTTGCCCATGAGGGCCTCGACGATGGCCATGACGAGCTGTGCGCGGCCAATCTCGTTGGTATACTGCGCGGAAACGGTGGCGCCGAGATAGGCAAGGCCCATATAGACCGCCAGCAGCAGTACGCACGCGAGGATGGACGACCCGCTCATGATGCGGAATTTCTTGCCGGACTCGGTATAGCCCTTGTCGACCACGCTCTGCAGCACGAGAATGCCGAACGGCAGCGCGGCGAGCGCGTCCATGGTCTGGTAGCCGGCCTTGACGCCGGTGACGACGGCGCTGTCGATCTGCGCCTCGGGCGCAATCGTGCCGAGCGGCGTGACGATGCCCTTGATGATGATGGCCGCAAGACCGATGAGCAGCAGCGGCGTGAGCACCTTGCCCACGATGTCCACCACGGCGGACTCGCGGATGCACAGCGCGAGGATGAGCGCGAAAAACAGCACCGAGAACACCACAGCGGACACGCCGGGCAGGTTCGGGGCGATGGCCATTTCAAACGTGCTGGCCGACGTGCGCGGGATGGCGACCATGGGGCCGACGCACAGAATGATCGCGCACATGAGGATCTCCGACGGCACACAGCCGACGCGCTGGAGCACGGCCTCGCTGCTGCCGACACGCAGCAGCGCGAACATGGCGGCGAGCGCAAGCCCGATGTCCGCGATAAAATACGCGCTGAATCCGGCCAGCCACTGCGGGCCGGACTCCATGCCCAGGTACGGCGGGAAGATCACATTCCCGGCGCCGAAGAACATGGAAAACAGTGCGAAACCGACAACGATGATGTCGCGTGCCGCCCGATTTTTCGTCTCTTTCATGTTTTCTCTCCTTTTGCCGTCCGGGCGCGGACGACAGCTTTCAATTTCCAAATATAGCGTATCATTCTTTTTGATAAATGAGAAACGAGAGTTGTTCATGGGGATATGAAAAAAGCAAATGACATGGGTCAGAAAATTTTATTGGTTGAGTTGCACAAATTCGTGGTATTATGAAAAAAGAATGATAAAAAGGAGGCAGCATATGGACGACGGAAAACTGCGGGCACTGCTTACGGCGGTGGAATGCGGCAGCTTCAGCAAGGCGGCGGCCCAGCTTGGCTACACGCAGTCCGCCATGACGCACCTGGTCAACAAACTGGAGGCTGAAGTCGGCTGTACGCTGCTCGAGCGCGACAGTCAGGGCATCCGCCTGACGGACGCGGGCAAGCAGCTGCTGCCTTATATTCAAAATGTGATCTGCGCGTGCGACACGCTCCTGCAGGAGGCCGCCGAGCAGAATGACCCGCGCACGCGCACGCTGCGCATCGGCTGCTTTGCGAGCATTGCCCGCGCGCGTCTGCCGGAGCTGCTGCGCGCCTTCCGCGAGCTGCACCCGGAAATTAAAATGGACGTGCTCGTGCGCGGTGATGAGCTGCCTGCCGCGCTCGCAAGCGGGGAGATCCAGCTCGCCCTCGTGGACGAGGCGCGCGCGCAGGGCTTTGACTTTCTGCCGCTGGCGGACACGCCGCTCGTGGCCGTCGTGCCGCCGGACTTCCCGTGGGAGGGGGAGACCATCCCGCTCGAGCGGTTGCTGCGCGAGCCGTTTCTCTCGAGCCCGGACCAGTACATCGAGCCGTTTCTCCCGCCGGACACCCCGCGGCTGGAGGTCACGGCGTCGGACGACGGGGCGATCCTGTCCATGGTCGCCGGCGGCCTCGGCGTGTCGGTGCTGTCGTCGTTTTCCCTCGTCGGGTACGAGGGGCAGGTGCGGGTGCTCCAGCTGGAGGAACCCATCGCGCTGCGGCTCGGTGCGGCGGTCAAGTCCGTGAACACCATCGGCACGTCGGCGCGAATGTTCCTGACGTTCCTGCGCGAATACTACGGCAAAGACGATACGCAGTGACGCGGTAAGACGCGGTAATGAAATAGCAAGAGCGGCCCGCACCGGATGGTGCGGGCCGCTTGCGCTGTGGAAATGGGAACATGATGCATGAAACGATGCAGGTGCGCTCGGGCTCAGTCCGAGAGTTTGCGCACGGCCTCGTGCGCGTCGCCGACGGCAAAGAGGATCTTGCGCGGCTGCTGCGCGTCGCCGAGGACCGTCACAGGGGCGACGGCTTCAAACGCGGCCGCGGCCTGCGCCGTCGGGGCAAAGCCCAGCGCCAGCAGCACCGTGTCGCACGCGATCTGCTGCTGCTCGTGCGCGTGCTCGACCGTGACGCTGCACGTGAACGCATCGCCGTCGATGCGCACGAGCTTCGTCGCGGGGCGGAAATCCACGTTCGAGCGCGCCATATAGTCGCGCATGAGCATGTCGTTCATCTTGAAGCCCGGCTCCGACGGGATGGTCTTGGCCATGTCGATGCACGTCACGTGCTTGCCCCACATGTCCATCTGCAGCGCCGTCTCGACGCCGACGAGTCCGCCGCCGATCACGACGACGCGCTCGCCCACATCACAGCAGTCGCACAGGGCCTCGGTCGCAAGGTACACCTTCGGGCAGTCGAGTCCCGGGATGGCCTTCGGCGCGATGGGCCGGCCGCCGGCCGCCCAGAGGATGTGGTCAGGCGCATAGGCCGCGGCGAGCTCCGGCGTCGCCGTGGTGTAAAAGCGCACGGGGATGTCGTGCACGAGGAGCTCGCGCTCGAAGTAGCGGATCATGCGGTGCATGTCGCGCTTGAAAAACGGCTTGCAGGCGCACAGAGCGTTGCCGCCGATGTGGCCGCCCGCCTCCCAGATCTCGACCGAATGGCCGGCCTGTTTGGCATAGAGCGCCGCCATGCAGCCGGCAGGGCCGGCGCCGACGACGAGGATCTTTTTCGGGTGGGCAGCCGGCGGAATGTCGATGCTGCCGTCCTCGTGGCCGCAGCGCGGGTTGAGCGCGCAGGTCGCCGTCTCGCCGTTGTAGACGCGGGCGATGCAGCCCTCGTTGCAGGAGATGCACGGGCGGATCGTGTCCGGCCGGCCGGCCAGCACCTTGTTCGGCAGGTCGGGGTCGGCGAGCAGACCGCGGCCGATGACCGCGATGTCGCACACGCCGTCGCGCAGGGCAGCCTCCGCCTTGTCCACGTCGCCGAAGCGGCCGTGCGTCATGACCGGCACATCGACCACGCTGCGGATGATCTTGGCCGAGCGCGACTGCAGCGTCATCTGCTGCATGCCGGCGGGCGGCATGGCGTTGGGCCAGTTTTCATGGCAGCCGGCGTCCACGTGCAGTGCGTCCGCTCCGGCGGCGACGATCAGCTTTGCCAGCTCGATGCCCTCGTCGATGGCGCGGTAGCCCTCGCCGTCCATGTAGTGGTCCGGCGTGAACTTGACGATGACGGGGAAGTCCGCACCGCCCTCTTCCTTGCAGATGGCGATGAGCTCGGTGAGAAAGCGCGCGCGGTTTTCCAGATTGCCGCCGTAGGCGTCGGTGCGCGTGTTCCAGCGACGGGTCAGAAACTGGTCGGTCAGATAGCCGCCGTAGGCGTGGATGCCCACACAGTCGGCCCCGCTGCGCAGCGCGATCTGCACGCTGCGGCGGAAATCTTCCTCCAGCTCGTGGATCTCATCGATCGTCAGCGCGTGGCAGCGCATACGCGGCACGTGCATCCACGGGCAGGCGGACGCGCTGATGGGCACTTTGTAGCGCACGGACGGCCCGCCGATGCGCCCGTCGCCGGGCTGGATCTGCGCGGCGAGCTTGCAGCCGCAGGCGTGGCAGCGCTCGGCCAGGCCGCGGAACAGCGGCGCGGTCTCATCGTTGAGGTAGATGGAGTGCTCGCCGGACTCGAACGCGAGCGAGGCGCGGATGTTGCAGAACACCATGGCCGCGCCGCCCTCGGCGCGCGCGGCAAAGTACGCCACCGAGGCAGGGCTCAGGTTGCCGACCGTGACGCCCATCGGCGCCATGACCATGCGGTTTTTAAGTTCCATGCGGCCGATCTTGATCGGCCGGGACAGAATAGAAGCCATAATTGCATCGTGCTCCTTGGATCACTTCTGCACGGCCCAGCCGCCGTCGACCGGCAGGCAGACGCCGTTGATGTACTTGGCCTCGTCCGAGCACAGGTACACGACCGCCCAGGCCGCGTCCTCCGGCATGCCGACATAGGGCATCGGCGTCGTGGCCTCAAAGTGCTCGCGGTACATATCCCAGACCTTCTCCTGCTTGGGCACCCAGACGTAGTTCGGGGCGAGGCAGTTGAAGCGGATGCCGTACTTCTTGCTGACCTGGTTGACCATGTTCTGCGTGGCCAGCTTGATGCACGCCTTCGAGAACGGATAGCCCTGCACGGCCGAGCCGTTGTAGGCCAGCGCCGTCGAGGACGAGAAGTTCAGGAAGCTGCCGCGGATCTTCTTTTTCATCATGTAGCGCAGCACCGTCTGGTAAGAATAGAGCATGGAGTCGATGTTCACGCGCATGACGTCCTCGATCATCTCGGACGTGATGTGCGCCCAGTCGTGCGTCGGGGGCGAGAACGCGGCCGCGCCGTTGACGACCGTGTCGATGCGGCCGTACTTTGCGTCGGCCAGCTTCTTGAGCTGCACCCAGGTGTCGCGCTGCGCCACGTCGGCCACGACCGCGATGCTCTCGCCGCCGTTGGCGTTGATCTCGGCGCTGAACTGCTCGACCTGCGGGTCGATATCGACCATGACGACCTTCGCGCCCTCCTGGCAGAAGAGCTCGGACGCCTTGTGGCAGATGCCGCCGGCAGCGCCCGTGATGATGGCCACTTTTCCTTTGAGTCTATCCATTATTTTGTCCTCCTCAGTTTGCCGTCGAGCAGACGGTAGGTCAGGCGCAGCGTCTGGATGCGCCAGCGATCGTCGTCACATTTGACCAGGTCGTCCACATACAGGCCGTAGCCGGAGTAGGTCTGGCCGTTGTCCTTGTAGGTGTGGTAGTCATGCATTTTGGTCAGCAGCTGCGCGCTGCGCGGACCGGTGAAGTGCACGATCTGGTTGTAGCCGAAGTGCATCGGCACCATGTCGTCGCCGCAGGTGCTGCGGTTCTGGGCCACCTGCGCGTCACGGTCGCGGAAGCCGGGGCGGCCGCTCCAGAAAGTGCGGAAGCCCGTCTCCGTGAACACGTCCGGCATGAGGTCGAACTCCTGGTTGTCAATGCACCAGAAATAGCGGTTCTTGGCCGCGAGGATCGCGGGGATCTCCGCGAGCTGCTCCGGTGTGTAGGGCAGGCCCGCGTCGGCGATGATCGCGCGCGCCAGCTCTTTGATCTTGCGATCGGCATCGATGGTCAAGTGCAGTCCCTCCTTTGAAGCTGTCATGCTTGGGTGGATTCGTTGTCCGTTCCGGCAGGCAGCCGGCGCCGCGCGGCGCTGACTCGGGAAACGCCTCCGGAGATCGTCAATATCTTATCACACGTTTTTCGCCCTGCACAGTGCATCCGCTGGATGCAGATTGCTTTTCGTGCATAAAAATTGCCCCAACTTGACCAAATGTTTTTGCGCGGTCATATTGAAAAAATCACGCAGCCGCGCGATTTTTTGCATCCGGACTTGCCAGCACGGCGCGCAGCGCGTATACTGGATGGGAAAGATGCGTGACTTTTTCGTCACTGAGTCAAGAAATGCGCACGCGAGGAGGCGAGGATATGACGTTCGGGCGCACCCTTCAGGAGCTGACACGGCTGTGCGGTGTCAAGCGCTGCAACCTTGCCGACGCGCTCGGCTATGACCCGTCGTACATCAGCCGGTGGATCAACGGCGTCAAGCACCCGTCGCTGCGCAGCAACGATGCGCTGCCCGCGCAGATCGCCGCCTATCTGACCGCCAACGCCGCGCCGGATGTGCGCGCGCGCATTGCCGGGCAGTTTGACCTGCGCTGTGATGCGGCCGACGATGCCGGCTTTTCGGCGGCGCTGGCGTCCCTGCTGGCCGACACGATCGCGGCCGACCGGACGGCCGGCCCCGAGCGGCCGCAGCCGACCGGCGCGGAAAATGCCGGCCTGAGCCCGGTCAAGGACATCGCGCTCTTCCCCGAGGGCATCTTCATGGCGCTGCAGCAGGCGCCATCCTCGGCGCGGCTGGACATGATCTGCACGATGCCGATCCACATTCAGTTCAAGAACAACGATGCCTTTTTCCGCCGCGTGCGCGGCATCCTCTCGGCGGGCACGGCGCTGCGTGTGGTGCAGTTCGTGGACATGGAGGATGTCTCCACGCGCACGGACAGCTTCTGCCGCTCGCTCTGCTATCTGCTGGGGCTGGGGAAGCAGATCCGGTACGAATTTTACGAATTTCGCGCCAGCCGCACAGGGTATGTCTACCTCATCCGCGACGCGCTCATGCTGCAATACCTGCGCGAGCCGTTCTCGCGCGAGGTATACCTGCTCGAGACGGCGGACCCCGCGCTCGTCGGGCGCTACTGCGCTGCGGCCGATGCCTACATCCGCGACCGGCTGCCGCTCGCGCAGGCACCGAACCTGCAGCAGCTTCGCCGCCAGCAGTATTTCCTCGATTACTTCACCCAGCCGCACGGCCGATGCCTGCTGCGGCATATGCAGCCGTTTTTCCTGCCGGAGCCGCTGCGGGAGCGGTTTCTGTCCCGGCACCCCGAGCTGCGGCAGGAGCTGCAGCTGTTTCTCGGCAGCGCGGAGTTTTTCGAGACGATCTTCCTCTACCAGCTCGCGCTCGTGGACTATATTTATACCGGCCGGCTGCACTTTCTCGGCACGGTCATCGACGTGCCGCCCGAGGCGCGGCGCGAGCATCTGCGCAGCATGATCGAGCAGCTGCGCCGGACGCCGGAGCGGCTGTGCATCCTGTGCACGCAAAACCGCGTCTGCAATTACGACGACCTGTCGGTGTCCGTGTTCGTCAACCAGCACGCCGCCTTCGTGCTCGACGGCGCATCCGGCGGCGCGCAGCCGGCCTACACCGTCAGCTCCGGCGCGATGGTGCACCAGCTCAATGTCTGGATGGATCATTTCCGCAAGCTCCCGGCCGCGCAGCGGCTGACCGGGCAGGACGCCATCGACTACCTCACCCGCTGTATGCGCCTATTGTGAGCCGCGGCGTACCGATCGACAAGGAGGAAGCACCATGCGCAACACCACACTCTGCTATATCGAGCGCGGGGAGCAGTATCTCATGCTGCACCGCGTGAAGAAGGAACACGACCTCAACCACGACAAATGGGTCGGCATCGGCGGCAAGTTCGAGCGTGACGAGACGCCGGACGAGTGCCTCCTGCGCGAGGCGCAGGAGGAGACCGGCCTGACGCTGACCGACTGGCGCTGCCGCGGCGTGGTGACGTTTTTGTCCGACGAGTGGGAGGGGGAATACATGTACCTCTTCACGGCGACGGGCTTCACCGGCACGCTGCGCGAATGCGACGAGGGGGATCTCGAGTGGGTGGACAAGGCTGCCGTACCGTCGCTGCCGTTGTGGGCGGGCGACAAAATTTTCTTCCGCCTGCTGGCGGAGGACGCGCCGTTTTTCCTGCTCAAGCTGCGCTATCGGGGCGACACGCTCGTCGAGGCCGTGCTCAACGGTGCGCCGGTCGCGCTTTGAAAAGCCAATTCATGACAGGGGGGGACCATATATGAGACGCAAAAAACAGATCCAGGCCATGCAGCAGGAGCTCGCGCTCCTGCGCCAGACCATCGACAGCGGCAAGGAGCTGGCCGCGCTGGCCACAAACACCGCGCAGCAGCTCAAAAAGCCGAGCATCAAGACCATCGCTGTGCAGATGATGAAAACGCCGCGTTTCCGCCGCGCCGCGCTCATCGTGGGCGGGGCCGCCGCCGCCGGCACGATCGGCGCTGTCGCCGCGCGCTACCGGTTTTACCAGACCATCGTCGCGCAGGAAGTGGAAAAGGCGCTCAAGCCCGTGCATGCCCAGCTCGACGACCTGCAGGCGACCGTAGACGCTATGGCCGAGGCCGAGGGCATCGAGCCGGAAAAGACCCGCAAGGGGAAAAAGCACCGCCGCTGAGGCGCAGCGAGCAGGCAAAATTCAAGCGAGCAGCACGGGCGCAGCACGTACTGCGCTGCAAGCTTGGCGCCGACACGAAGTGTTGGCTGCCGTTGGGGGCAAATTTTGCGGTATAAAAGGAAACGCGAGAAACTTTCCCCGCCTTTCACGTTTTGCCTGTCCCAATCCTTGTGATGATTTGTTTGCCGTAGTTTGGGCTCGTTGTATTGCCAGAGGCTTTCCTGATCGCATAGCCATAGGGCTTCATAAAAGGATGGAAGCTGCGGAAGAGCTGACCAATGACGGTTTCGAGATATGCCTTGATTTCCTGCACAGCACGCTTTTCGAGCGGTATGTTCAGAATGTCATATACGCATCCATCCTCTGCTGCTTTTTGCGCAGGAAAGATCCCGGAACGTTATGCCGGCACCTGTGCGCGCGGTCTGCGGGGAGCCCGCGTTGGGCGGTCGATGCGGAATTAGAATTGCGGCCTTCTTCATCGTCTCCGCTGCATCGAATGTCCTGTATGCAGACAAGCGCTATTCCGCTGCAGCGGAATAGCGCTTGTTATTTTTCTATGCTGCGGGACGGGACCCGTGTATCTTATTTTGCGTTGTTGTACACGTCCATATCCATGCGGTCAAGGCTTCTGGCCACGACCGTGGTGCCGACCAGATCGCCGACGTTATTGAGCGTCGTGTGCGCCGGGTCGATCACAGGCCAGATCGCCGCAAGAATGGGGATCAGAGTCAGCGGCATACCAAGTGCCTCCAGCAGCACGCCGGACATCACGACGCCCGCGCCCTTGACGCCAGCTGCGCCGATGGACAGGATCAGGCCGAAGAAGACGAACTGGAGCACGCTCGAAAACGTAACGGGGAAGCCGTAAAGATTCGATGCAAAGACACAGCACAGGCCGATGAACACCGCGAAGCCGGTCATACCGGCCGTGTTGCCCAGAGGCAGGGTGAAGCCGTAGATGTTCTCGGGAATGCCGAGATCCTCTTCGCTGATTTTGATGGACACCGGGAGGGTGGCTGCGGAGGAAGAGGTCGAGACCGCAACGAGGATCGCGGGAGCGATCTTGCGCATAAAGCCAAACGGAGGCAGCTTGGCAAGCAGCTTGATGATCAGCGGGTAAACCAGAATCAGAATGAGGAGGCAGATCACGTTGTCGGTAATCAGGAACACGAGAACTTCCTTCATCATCGCGCCGCTGATGGTGGAGACCATTGTCGCAATCAGAGAAAGGATGCCGAACGGAGAGAACTCAATGACATACTCCGTGATCTTGAGCATGACCTCGCTGCCTTCGTCGATGAACCGAATGACTGTTTTTGCCTTATCGCCCAGAGCGAGCAGCGCAACGCCCAAAAACAGGCAGAACACGATGATCTGCAGCATGTTGGCATTGGCCATGGACTCCACAATGTTCGTGGGGAACCAGCTGATGACGTTGTCAATGAAGCTGTAAGACTGTGCCTCCGCCGCCTCGGCGGCGGCGAGGAATTCGGTCGTTCCGCGGCCGGGCTGAACGATCAGGCCGCCGATCACGCCGCAGATGGCGGCAATCACCGCGGAGGCCATGATCCACAGAACATAGCGGATGCCAACCGTGCGGAGCTGTTTGACATCGCCCATCTTGCACACACCACTGGTAATGCTGAAGAACACCAGCGGTACGATGAGCATTTTCAGCATACGGAGGAAAATGTCGCCGAGCGGCGAGATGACCTCCGCGGCCTTCGGGGACACAAGACCGATGATCAGACCGATCACAACGCCGATCAGAATCTTTTTCCAAAGTGCTACCTTTTTCCATTTACTCATAAGATTACGCCCTCCTTCTGTTTGTATCTTTTTTCCTTATGCCTTCACGGTAGCTGCGATCTCGGCGGTAACGCGCAGGAAGTCGTCGATATCCTGCGTGCTGTGGCAGTGCAGCGGGGAGACGCGGATCGCGCCGGTCAGGCCGAGAGATTCCACGATGCGCTTGGAATACAGGCTCGTGTTCACGCGCTCAAAGACCGTGATGCCGCGTTTGTAATACTCCGCCGTCAGCTGTGTGAAGTCGATGCCGTTGATGCCGATGGCGCTGATAAGGTCGCGGTCCACGGTGTCCGCAGAATCGAGGAACACCTGCACACCGGGAATATGGCGCAGGCCGGGAACCTCGTCGGTTCCCTCCATCATGTGGATCAGCAGGGAGTGCTCCTGCAGGTGGATGCGCGTCATACCGGTAACGAACTGCTCGCGGCGATCGTCCGAATCGGTGAAGTGTCTGCCGATCCAGCAGACGTAATCGACGACCGCCGTGATCGCTGCATAGTTGGGATGCGGGAAGGTGCCGAGCTCCCACTCTTTTTCCGGCTTTGCGAGCAGTTTGTGGTGCGTCATTTTCGCAACACGGTCGGACACGTAGCCATAACCGCAGCCGCGGATGCCGAACATCTTATAGGGGGCAAAGGTCACGCCGTCGAGGCCGCACTGTTCCACATCCAGCACGCCGTGAGGTGCATGCTGCACGGCATCGGAGAGGATATAAATATCCGGATTGATCTTGCGCGCTTCCCGAACGATGGTCTCGATATCGAAAATATAGCCCGAGATGTTGGAGGCGCTCATCACGCTCAGCAGCAGCGTGTCCTTATCGATCTTGCTAAGGATCTCATCGAGATCGACGCCGCCGGTCTTGGGGTTCGCCATCGCCACGCGGAATTCCCGGTTGGTCAGACCGCAGTAAAGCTCCACAGAGTCATAAGCCGATGGATGCTCAATGGATGTTACGACTGCGTTGGTGCCCCATTTTTCATTGCGCATAATGGTGCTCACGATCTGGAACATCACCTGAGAGGACGTCAGCTCCGTCACCAGTGCGCCGGACTTTGCGCCGAAGATCACCTGCATGATATCGCGCATGCCGTCCGCTTTGACCTGCTTGAGCATCATGGAGGTGTCGTGGATACGTTCGGGGCAGTCGGGGATTTTTTCCAGCCGCGCTTTTTCCTCGACAGCGGCCTTCAGGCGCAGAGAACCGCCGGAATTTTCAAAAAACTGGCGCTTTCTGCCGAGATAATCCTCGTGCACGTAGTAGAACTTGTCCTGGATCTCCTTCAAAAAAGCATCGTCGAACAAAATTTTCTCGTCTGTAATCATGATAAACCTCCTCACTTTCTGTTCTGACTTTTGCTATCATTTTTTTCGAATCAAACATTTATTTAATTTGATTATAGAAAAAATACACTTTTCTGTCCAAGACAAAAAAGTGTATTTTCTTATAGCCAAAATCGTATGGCAAATTATTCTATTTTCTGCACGCCGCCGACCATGTCGCGGATAAACGCAAGCAGCGTTTCCTCCACCCTGGACCTGCCGGCCGCACGGTAGTAAAGGAAAATGTCCCGCACGTTCAGCGGGTCGGCGATCCTGAAATAGCACAGTTTGCCCGATGCCTCGATCGACAGGGCGGAAAGGCGGATAAAGGCGGCGCCATTGCCCGCGGCTGCGAGATGATACGTGGTCATGGAAGAATCCACCTGCATGATGATGTTCGGCGTAAAACCGGCATTTTTGCAGATCTGGATTCCACGGGAATAGCTGTCATTTCCCTCCCGAAGAAAGACGAAGGGCACATCCCGGAACAGGCCCACATCGATCGGCTCCGCCTCGTAAATACTGTGCACACCGTTGCTCATATCACCCGGGCGGAAGCAGCAGCTGCGCAGATGCGCATTGGTCACAAAGGTGGTGGGCACAGTCAGGATCAATTCCTCCGAGCCAAACTTCAGCGAGGTGATGCCATCCGTCTCGATCTTGTCGACCTCAAAGGCAAAGTCGATTTTTTTCTGGAGGATCTGACTGGCCAGTTCGTCGTTGCGCAGTTCCTGCCAGCCGATATGAATGTCGGGGTATTCGCTTTGAAACTGCCGGATGATCCCCGAGAGCATATTGGCACAGAAAAAGCTCGCGCCGCCAAACATCACACTGCCGTTGAGCCCCTTGGAGCACTCGCGGAAATGCTGCCGCATGTCGGCGTCCAGCCTCAGGATCTTCTTTGCCGCGGAGATATAATATTCTCCTTCCGGCGTCAGCGAGATCGGCGTTGTGGTTCGGTCAAAAATGGTGATATCATAATCGCTCTCCACTTTCTTCACCATGGCGCTGAGCGACGGCTGCGAGACGAACAGTCGCTTAGCCGCCTTGGAAAAGCTCTTTTCCTCATAGACGGTGTAGACATACCACATTTTCTTGAGCATCTGTCTCTGCCCCCTCGCTGCTATTTGCTTACATGATTCCATAATAGCTTATAGCTTTTTTCCGACCGATGCAACACCAATTCGCCCGCAGACAGCAAAATTATCTGAATTTTTAGCGGGTAATTTCTTTGGCAGCGGAAAATCCGGTGGTTTTTCTGATCCACGCAGGCATAAAAATCATGTTTTCCATCACGGCAAGCAAAGGCAGCGGTCACGGTATTCTGCGGCAGAATGGATCCTGATCTGATAGCTGTGCGGCTGCTCCATTTGCGGGGGAACACAAACGCGGAAGAAAATAAAAAAAGCTCGTGAAATCCAAGGATTTCACGAGCTTTTTGGCACGCCGTGAGGGATTCGAACCCCCGGCCTTCTGGTCCGTAGCCAGACGCTCTATCCAGCTGAGCTAACGGCGCTTAGTGCGCTCCTAACGCGCCTAAGTATAGTAGCATAGCCCGGCCGGAATTGCAAGCCCTTTTTCAAAAAAGTTTTCCTTTTTTGCGTTTTTACCAGCCCATCGTATCGCGGATGGTGTCCGTCACATCGCTGACCGTGCGCACCGCGTCCGCCACGATGTTGTTCGTGCGCTTTTTCTGCGGGTGCATCATCCAGCCCGCCGCCGTGCCGACCGCCATGCCGACACCCATGCCGATGCTCATGCCCTTGGCAAACTGCATTGCGTTCATTTTGCTGTCTCCTTTCACGTTCCTGCCTCCCTTCGCAGCTGCACTGCTGCGCGGATAGTATGTGCGCGGGCGCGCGGGAGTATGAAATCTGCGCCGCGCCAGTTTCTGGATTGATTCCCCGCCGCCGTCGGTGGTATACTATTTTTATTATCTTATCAAATTTTCTTCCGATCGTATGGGAGGGGCCGTTATGATCTTGCGCATTCTGGCCGTGGGCGACGTTGTGGGCGCGCCTGGCCTGACGTTCCTGACTGAGCGCCTGCGCGCGTTTCAGGAGCAGGAACACATTGATTTCACCGTCGTCAACGGCGAAAACGCCAACGTCGTCGGCGTGACGCCGAAGCAGGCCGACGCGATCTTCGCCGCCGGGGCCGACGTCATCACGCTCGGCAACCACACGTGGACGCGCTACGAGCTGCAGCCGTATCTCGAGCA
>OLSN01001608.1_pt1 | contig 18724 bp, 17 predicted proteins | sample 1672411 | NCBI WGS metagenome assembly OLSN01 (sample SAMEA3136683, study PRJEB25190) | human gut metagenome | biome: human gut; feature: human-associated habitat; material: faeces | place: Austria | collected 2013 | reverse complement strand
ATGCAAGGTGAGCGCAACGGCAGAATGGGAAAACGGAGTTTTACCTTTCTTGACATTGCCGAGCCGCCGCTTATCTTCTTGCAAAGATAATGCAAGGTGAGCGCAACGGCAGAATGGGAAAACGGAGTTTTACCTTTCTTGACATTGCCGAGCCGCCGCTTATCTTCTTGCAAAGATAATGCAAGGTGAGCGCAACGGCAGAATGGGAAAACGGAGTTTTACCTTTCTTGACACTGCCGAACCGCTGCTTATCTTCTTGCAAACATAGTCAATTATCCTGAAAGAATTGAATATTTCATCCAACTTTAACTAATGATAATTTTTTTGTCTCTTTATTTTAAGTTATCTTTGCATAAGATAAGCTTCGGTTCGGCAGTGTCAAGCTTGAAGAAACTCCGTTTCTCCGTCTTGCTGTTGCGCTCACCTTGCATTATCTTTGCATAAGATAAGCTGCGCTCGGCAGTATAAGAGCAAGCTCTCACTGCTCTCGCTTGCATTATCTTTGCATAAGATAAGCTGCGCTCGGGAAATTGAAAGCAAGCTTTATTTCCGCTCGCTTGCATTATCTTTGCAAACATGATAGATTGTCTCAGTAGAAAACAGTATTGTAATGAATATATTTAAAGCTTTGTTCGGGGGAAAAGAGGAAACCCGGGAAGAAAGAAGGAAGGAAGAGGAGGCGCGCAACTTTGATGTGCTAAAGTATGATGGAGTGAAGGCTTTGAAGATGCGTCAGCCGGCATATGCCGTGCAGTGTCTCACGCATGCGCTCGAACTGAAGGACGACTTGGAGTGTAGGGACTATCTGTCTCAGGCTCTTATCCAGAACAACGAGCTACCGAAGGCTTATGAACAGTTGCAAAAACTGGCGGAGGCACAGCCTGACAACACCAGGATTCTTATGCGTATGGCAGAGGTGGCTTATATGATGGAGGATTATAACGTCATGGCAGACGCATGCGAAAAGGCTCTGATGATAGATAATGAAAACCCTCTGACTTACTTCTTCTATGCGCGGGCATGCCGCGGACAGGGCGATGACAACAATGCTGTGGCTATGCTCACAAAGGCAATCTCGCTAAAGGACGACTATTATGACGCATATCTGCTGAGAGGAGAGATACTTCTTGAGACAGGTGAGGTGGATAACGCCGATGAGGATGCGGCTTATCTTTGTGAGCATGTGGCTGACAACGAGGACATACTTTTGCTGAAGGCGAAGATAGAAACGGCAAAAGAAAACTACGGGCAGGCAATAGACATATATAATAAGGTGATAGATCTGAATCCATTCTGTGCGACGGCTTTCAGGGAAAGAGGCAAGGCTAAAATGGCGGCAGGTGACGCGAGCGGAGCCGAAGAAGACATGAAGACGGCTGAGGAGTTCGAATCGGACCTGAATAAGGACGGTGACGAGAAAAAAGAAGACATGGAACAGAAGGTAAATCAGATATATAAGAACAATGATCCGTATGGTATTTTCAGCGGCAACTGAATAATATGACGGTATTTTGAGGTATCAATGAACATTTTATTGCAAAAGTTTTGGAATTGAAAGTTTTTTGTTATATATTTGCAAACAATAAAAACAACAGAATGATATGAATATGTCTTACGCATCTTTTTATAGCTTTTACTTTTACTTTGCAAGGAATTGTGAAGCGGGAAGATGCGTATAAATTTCAAGAGAAAGTATAAACGAGAATACAGCCCCGCTTCACTCAGGTGAAAGCGGGGCTTTTTTATTAATACAGAAAAGAAAGATGAAAAGAGTAGCGATACAAGGAGTGCACGGCTCGTTCCATGACATTGCGGTGCATCAGTATTTCAAGGACGAGCAGATACAGCTGATATGCTGTTCCACCTTTGAAGAAGTGTTCGCGGAAATGGAGCATGATCCGACCGTCATAGGTATGCTTGCGATAGAAAACACGATAGCCGGCAGCCTGCTTCATAATTATGAGCTGTTGCGCGCCTCGGGTGCAACGGTGGTGGGAGAGCATAAACTTCATATACAGCATTCCATCTGTTGCCTGCCGCAGGACGACTGGGACACGATAACAGAGGTGCATTCCCATCCGGTGGCATTGATGCAATGCAACAAGTGGTTGGCAAATCATCCTAAGCTGAAGATGGTTGAAGCCGAGGACACCGCAGGTTCGGCGGAATACATAATGAAGCATCAGTGCCGCGGATGGGCAGCCATCTGCAACTCGTCAGCGGCTGAGATGTATGGCATGAAGGTGCTTGAAGACCATATAGAAGACAACAAGCATAATTTCACCCGATTCCTTTTGGTATCCAATCCTAATAAAGCCGATTTCCTCAGACCTTTGGAAAAAGCCGACAAGGCGAGCCTTGTTTTCCTTGTACCTCATGAAGAAGGCAGTCTGTCAAAAGTTCTCACAATTCTTTCTTTCTATAATATCAACCTCACGAAGATACAGTCTTTACCTGTCATAGGACATGAGTGGGAATATCTTTTCTATGTGGATGTATCGTTTGACAATCTCACCCGCTACCGTCAGAGCATTGACGCGATAACGCCTCTTACCCGTTCGCTGAAGATATTGGGTGAATATACAGAAGTAAAATAGAATCAATATGGCAACAACAGTTACTCCCGCCGACAGGCTGTCGGCAGTACAGGAATATTATTTCAGCCGTAAACTGAAAGAGATAGCGAGGCTCAACGCCGAGGGAAAGAATATCATTTCGCTTGCGATAGGTTCGCCTGACATGCCTCCTTCAGACCAGACGATAGACAGACTGTGCTCTGTCGCGCGCGATGCCGACGCTCACGGCTATCAGCCCACGATGGGAACGCCTGAGCTGCGTGAGGCTATGGCGTTGTTCTATAAACGCTGGTATGGTGTGGAACTAAGGGCTTCAGACGAGATACTGCCTCTTATCGGCTCGAAAGAAGGAATCCTTCACATCACTCTCGCGTTTGTCAATCCTGGCGAGAAAGTGCTTGTGCCCAATCCGGGTTATCCTACATACACATCACTGAGTAAGATTCTCGGTGCGGAGATAGTGAATTACAATCTGCGTGAGGACAATGCCTGGCAGCCCGATTTTGAGGAACTGGAACGCATGGACCTGTCCGGAGTGAAGCTGATGTGGACAAACTATCCCAACATGCCTACCGGAGGAAACGCCAGACGTGAGACATACGTGCGGCTGGTGGAGTTCGCCCGTGCCAACAATATAGTGGTTGTGAACGACAATCCCTATTCGCTCATCCTCAACGAAAGCCCAATGTCTCTGTTGCAGATTCCCGGGGCGAAAGACTGTTGCATCGAGCTCAACTCGATGTCGAAGAGCCATAACATGCCGGGATGGCGTGTCGGAATGTGTGCCTCAAACCCTGAGTTCATCTCGTGGATACTGAAGATAAAGAGCAACATCGATTCCGGAACATTCCGGGGCATACAGCTTGCGGCGGCGGAAGCCTATTCCACCAATACTCCGGAGTGGCACCGCGAAGCCAATATCGCCACTTACCGCCGCCGGCGCGTCATAGCCGAACAGATAATGCATGAGTTGGGATGCACTTTCGACGCCTCACAGGTTGGCATGTTCCTATGGGGACGCATCCCCGGACAATACAAGGACGCCGAACAGCTCACCGAACGTGTGCTGCACGAAGCGCGTGTATTCATCACTCCCGGATTCATATTCGGTTCCAACGGCTCACGTTATGTGCGTATAAGTCTGTGCGCCAAGGATGCGAAGATGAACGAGGCGTTGCGTAGGATAAAGGATATGAATCTGGAAAATTTATAATAATCCAAGTGCCGCATGCGTCAGAGGATTCCCGTTACGGTTTAAGCGGGAGGATGACGGAGGCTGGCATTAATCATAAACAAGTAACTTAAAACATAATAACTATGGCATTGAATTTAGAACCATTACGCTTGCCGAGCGACAACAACGAACGTCCCTTGGTCATAGCAGGTCCCTGCTCGGCAGAGACAGAAGAACAAGTGATGACCACCGCACGCCAGCTTGCAGACAAAGGCTGCCGCATGTTCCGCGCCGGAGTGTGGAAACCGCGTACCAAACCGGGCGGATTCGAGGGTCAGGGCGAGACGGCATTGCCGTGGCTTCAGAATGTGAAGAAGTCCACCGGAATGCTTGTAGCCACAGAGGTAGCCACTCCCGAGCATGTTGAACTGGCATTGAAATACGGCATAGACATCCTTTGGATAGGCGCGCGCACGTCTGCCAACCCGTTCGCCATGCAGGCTCTCGCCGACAGTCTTAAAGGAGTGGATGTGCCGGTCCTTGTGAAGAATCCTGTCAATCCTGACCTTGAGCTGTGGATAGGAGCGCTCGAGCGCATCAATCAGGCAGGTGTCACACGTCTCGCGGCAATCCACCGGGGATTCTCGAGCTACGACAAGAAGATATACCGCAACCTCCCCATGTGGCAGATACCTATCGAGCTGCGCCGCCGTTTCCCGTCATTGCCCATAATGTGCGACCCGAGCCATATAGGAGGAAGACGTGAGCTGGTGGCTCCTCTTTGCCAGCAGGCTATGGATCTCGGCTTCGACGGACTCATCGTAGAGAGCCATTGCTCGCCCGACAGTGCGTGGAGCGACGCCAAGCAACAGGTCACTCCCGACGTGCTCGACTACATCCTCAGTCTTCTGGTCATACGCGACGAGAAGGTCACAACCGAGGGAATACACGTGCTCCGCAAACAGATTGACGAACTGGACAACCAACTCATCGAGCTCCTTGCAAAGCGGATGAGAGTCTGCCGTGAGATAGGGCAGTACAAGAAAGAGCATAACATGACCGTCCTCCAGACCTCTCGCTACAACGAGATTCTCGACAAGCGCGGCGCGCAGGGTGCTCTCTGCGGCATGAGCGCGGACTTCATCCGTTCTGTCTTTGAGGAAGTGCATGAGGAATCTGTAAGACAGCAGATGGAGATAATCAACCGTTGACGGTCTTGCAGAATGAAAAAACACCCCTTTAAACATTTTTGTCATAAAATAAATGAAATCATGCCTGCGTATGGTTTTTATGTAGTAATTTTGAAAAACGATGAGAATATTGGTAATGGGAGCAGGAAAGATGGGAAGCTTTTTCCTCGACCTGCTCAGCTTCAGTCATGAGACGGCGGTCTATGAGAAAGACCCTCTGCGCATGCGTTTCACTTATAACTGCCGGCGTTTCACCACTCCGGAGGAGATACGCGACTTTTCTCCCGAGCTGGTAATCAACGCCGTGACAGTGAAATACACCCTTTCCGCTTTCGAGGAGGTGATGCCTTATCTTCCCTCACAGTGCATGCTGAGCGACATTTCCTCAGTAAAGACCGGACTGCAGTCTTTCTATGAGCATTGCGGACATCCTTATGTGTCAACACATCCCATGTTCGGTCCCACGTTCGCAAACCTCAGCCAGCTCAGTCACGAGAACGCCATAATCATCAGCGAGGGCAGTGTCGAGGGACAGTCTTTCTTCCGGAAGCTCTACGCCTCGCTCGGACTGAACATCTACGAATACACTTTCGACGAGCACGACCGTACGGTTGCCTATTCGCTTAGCATTCCTTTTGTCAGCACTTTCGTCTTTGCTGCCGTCATGAAGCATCAGGACGCGCCCGGCACAACGTTTAAGCGGCACATGTCGATAGCCCGCGGAGTGCTTGGCGAGGACGACTATCTGCTGCAAGAGATACTGTTCAACCCCTACACCCACGACCAGGTGTCGGAGATACGCGACGAGCTCAAGGAGCTTCTCGACATCATCGACCGCCGTGACTGCAAGGGAATGAAAGCCTATCTCACAAAGATACGCGACAATGTAAGACCGGATATCGATAATATAAAATAACATACACAGTGCATGGCAAGCATTCTTATTGTGGAAGACGACATAACATTTGCCACGATGATTGGCTCGTGGCTGCGCAGAAAAGGTTTTGATGCGGAGAAGGTAAGCTCGGTGGCGGCGGCAAAGTCGAGGCTCCAGGACTCCGCCGGAGCGTTCGACCTTATCCTGTCCGACCTCCGTCTGCCCGACCACGACGGTCTTGTGCTGCTCGAGTGGATGCGCCATAGCGGCATGGACACGCCGTTCATCGTCATGACGAGCTATGCCGAGGTGCAGAATGCCGTGCTTGCCATGAAGTCGGGGGCTGCCGACTATATTGCCAAACCGCCTCAGCCCGACATCCTTCTTCAGAAAATCAACGACGCGCTCTCAATGAGTCATCCCGCAGCCAAGCCTGTGGCTGAGGACACGCCTGCCCGTAAGGCGTCGCAGATGGTGCCGCGCCACATAGAAGGAAACGACCGCGCCTCGCGACAGCTTTACGAATACATCTCGCTCGTCGCGCCCACTCCCATGTCCGTACTCATTCTCGGAGCGAGCGGCACGGGCAAGGAATATGCCGCCCGACGCATACATGAGCTCAGCCGCAGAGCCGGCAAGAGGTTTCTTGCCATAGACTGCGGAGCCATACCCAAGGACGTTGCGGCGTCTGAGTTCTTCGGACATGTGAAGGGAGCGTATACGGGTGCCGTGACCGACAAGAAGGGAGCGTTCGAGGAGGCTGACGGAGGCACGCTGTTTCTCGATGAGGTCGGCAATCTTGCCTACGACGTTCAGGTGCAGCTGTTGCGCGCCCTTCAGGAGCGGCGCGTGCGTCCTCTCGGCTCGACAAAGGAGATAGAGGTGGACATACGGCTCATATGCGCCACCAACGAGAACCTTGCCGGGCGTGTCGCCGACGGCGGATTCCGTGAGGATCTCTACCATCGCATAAGCGAGTTCACCATCCGCATGCCTGAGCTGAAGGAACGCGGAAACGACCTTTTCCTCTTTGCCGACCTCTTTGTGAAGCAGGCTGACGAGGAGCTTGGGCGCAATGTGCTCGGCTTCGACGACAAAGCCTCGGAGATGTTGGCGCGCTACGACTGGCCCGGAAACCTGCGCGAGCTCAACAATGTGGTGAAGCGTGCCACGCTGATCACGCGCGGACAGTATATTGGCGTCGACGAGCTGTCGCGCGCGCTCGGTCCGGTGAGTGAGGGAAACATGGCGTTGCACGACGAGAACGACGAGCTTCAGCGCATCAAGGCAGCCCTTCGTGCCACGGGAGGAAACAAGAGCAAGACGGCGCGTCTGCTTGCCATCGACCGCAAGACTCTATATAACAAAATGCAGAAATACGGTCTCCCGTTGTAGACCGTTCCACAATTATCTGTGGAAAAATTCCACACCGTCTCCACACATTCCCCATTTTTGTTTTTAATCAATATTCCGCGTACTGCTCTCATTATCAGTGCGGTAAGCCCGTATGGCATGTTCTGGCACGCACGTTGTACTATTATTTTGCGGATAAACGAGAACAACAGTTATAAATTTAAAAACAATAAGATTATGAGAAAGTTATTTTTTGCAGCCCTTGCGGCAACAATGATGGTTTCGGTAAGCAACGCATTCGCAGGTTACGGTTCTTCGGCACAGGTTCCTGTTTCCCTTCAGGACACGCCTGACAGTGTAGCCACTCCGGTTGTTCCTGCCGACAGCAACAGCGTAAGCGACAGCACTGCACAGACAGCTCCTGCTGCCATCGTCCTGCAATAAGCCTTACGAAGCATCAGCGATATAGAAAACATTTTTCTGACATGGAGGTTTTGAGAAAGCATTAGCAGAACCCTGTTCCGGTTGCCCGCATTGAGGGTTGCCGGAACTTTTGTTTTCCGCGCTTGCCTCCGGTCTTTTCTTTGTCAGCGTTGTCTTTTTTTAATGATGCGGTTTTCCGCATTTTTCATTATATTGTTATTTTTGCAGCTGTAAACAACGAAGCATATACCTGATGGGAAGAATAAGCGTACCGATAAAGGTTGCCTTGGGATATGTGTTCGTAGTGTCCATTCTGGGTGTGTCGGCATGGCTTGTCTATGACAACACACGCACGTATGTCACCACGAACGCAGCCGAGCGCGTACTCATGCAAAGGCGCAGCGTAGCCGACAGTCTTGTCTACAGCTTTCTCGAAATGAACAACAACGAGAGTGCCGTCTACTTCGGCATCGACGGAAGCTGGGATGACTTCGATCGCTCTGTAACGCTCACGCAGCACATAGCCGACTCTCTCAAGACGCTTGCGGGCGACTCCCTGCTCGGCGTAAAGACTGACGAGCTTGTCAGACTGCTCGAGCGCAAGCGCGAGAACACGCGCGTCATGATGGGCATGATGTCGCGCGGAAAGGGCGGCTCACATCTCGACAGCAAGCTGCACGACCTGCATTCGGGCAGAGACTCGCTCATCATCCATCCCGAAGGCACCGGAGTGAGGGAGAGACGCGAGACGGTGTATGAGGTGGTGAAGACAAGGAAGAACTTCTTCGGACGCCTTGCCGACGCCTTCCGGAAGTCGCGCAACGACACGGTGAGCGTGCGTTCGGACAGCGGAACGCTCGTTGCCGACAGCCTGACACGCAGTGTCAACATAGGCGACACCGTGGCTGGAGTGCTCGCAGAGATAAAGAAAGCCGAGACGGAGGACCACATCGAGCGCATGGCATACCTTGACCGCAGCGAGAAAGACATGCAGGCGGTGGGCATGCAGCTCGCGAGACGCATAGACCAGCTGCTGAAAGACATACGCACAGACGCCTATCTGTCGGTGCAGGCTTCCTTCGACAACGACGTGGCAGGGCGGCGGGCTGTGCTCAACAAGATAATACTGCTCTCTGCCGTGGTGCTGCTCTCCGCCATGGTGCTGCTCTTCAACATACGCCGCGACGTGCGCCGCGACAGAGAGTACAGCCTTAATCTGGAGAGGGCGAAGAACCGCAGCGAACAGCTCATGCGGCAACGGGAGCGTCTGCTGCTCACCATCACGCACGACATAAAGGCTCCCGCCGCGTCCATCTCCGGATTCATAGGTCTTCTGGAAGAATATGTGGATGGCGGAAAGCCTGCGCTCTATCTGAAGAACATACGTAGCTCTGCCTCTCATCTGCTGCGTCTTGTCGGCGCACTGCTCGACTATCATCAGCTGGAGAAAGGGCGCATGGAGGTGAAAAACACCAGTTTCCGCCCGTCGCGGCTCGTCTCAGGCTGTGTGGAGGAGATGCGTCCGCAGGCTGCGGAGAAGGGACTGAGGCTCGTGTGCGCCACGTCGGGCTGCGGCACAGCCGTGTGTCTGGGCGATGCTTTCCGCATACGCCAGATTCTGGACAATCTGCTCAGCAATGCCATTAAGTACACCTTTACGGGTGAGGTGCGTGTCACGGCGGAAGTGGGCGGCGGACGTCTGCTGCTCAAGGTGTCTGACACAGGGCAGGGGATGACCCCGGAGGAGAGCCGGCGTGTGTTCGACGCCTTCACCCGTCTGGACGGGGCGCAGGGCATAGAGGGCGTCGGACTGGGACTGTCCATCACGCGCGAGCTCGTCACTCTGCTCGGAGGAAATGTCTCTTTAAGGTCGGTCAAGGGACAGGGCACCACATTCACGGTCACTCTTCCGGTGGACGTGTCTCACGCATCAGACGGTGAGCCGGAGCGGAATGCCGCCGCAGACAAGCCTGCCATGCCTCCGTGCGGCAGTCTTGACATCATCATCGTGGACGACGACAGACTTCAGTTGCAGCTTCTCACGGAGATGCTCTCGCGCCTTTCCGGCGGAAAATGGCGTCTCACCGTGTGCCGCCGCATAGATGAGGCGCGCCGTATGCTCGCCTCGTCTGCGTATGACATTCTGATAACCGACATCGAGATGCCCGAGATGAACGGCGCCGACTTCATCCGTTCCATCGACCGCGGCGGCATGGCGGTGGTGGCTATGACCGCCCACGACCGCAGTGTGCGCCCGCTGCTCGAGGAGGCTGGCTTCGACGGATGCCTGTTCAAGCCGTTCGACATGGACACTCTCGCAGGAGTCATAATGTCGGTCTCGGGACGAAAGGCTGACGCGCCAGCTGCCGCACAGAGCGGTGACGCGGGACGTTTCGCGCCCCTCACGGCATTCGCGGCAGGCGACGCCGGGGCTGAACGCGAGATTCTCACCACCTTCGCCTCAGAACTCTCAGCCCACGAAAAGGCTCTGCGCAAGGCGGCTGAGGAATCCGACCGTGCCGAGGCGGCGCGCGTGTCGCACAAGGCTCTGCCCGTGCTCACAATGATAAATGCCGCCATCACCGGTGCGCTCGGCGGTCTGTCGTCGTCAGGCTCTGCCTCTCTCTCCGACCAGGAATTCGCCGCACGCTGCACGTATGTTGCCGACGGCATGGCTGAGATACGTCTCGAGGTGGAGTCTCTCCTGCGTTCCGTAGAGTGAGCACGGGGTGTTCCGTGTGCCGTATACTGCTCCTCATCCTGCCTGCATGGCTTTCCGCATAAATATACATTGCTCCGCATATTTATCCATTCCTCCTTTGCCGTCAACCCGCCATAGCCGTCTTATTTTCCAGCGTGAGTGTTCCTGTGCGCAAATACGCGAGTTTTGAGCGTTTTTACAACTCTTTGATATACAGTGGTATACATCTTTTTGCATTGCAAAACCCATGTTTCCACCGTGCGGAAAAGCCTGTTCCGTATGCCCGAAAAGCCTCTTCCGTGCAGCCGTACGGTGCGTTTCACACCGCCGAAGTGCCTTTTTCGTGTTACAATAAGGCCTCTTCCGCATCACCTGCATGGCGGAGCTGTGTGTTTACTGCCATTTTCCTTCGGTTTCATACCAATAATACGTTTTCTCCGCATTCTCTTTCCCGATTTTCTTTTGTAAATATTTTTTACTTCCACAACTGCATTTTTATGCATTCTCACGGTTGTCCGCGTCTCTCGCGTGACAATATGTCATGCCGTTGTCACGTCACCACTGCCCCGTAAGTTGAAAAAAGTTTTCGTATGTTTAAAATACTCCGGCGCAATGTTTAACGATGTTTTCGCGAGTGTTAAAAACTCCGCCGCGACGGCTGACACTGTGTCATGCGGGCACGCTTGTTGCATATAGTCGGTTGAACGTCTGAAGTCAGGACGACGGAGGACGCCTGCAAAGCATAGTGTAACATAAAAATAAAAACAGGAGGATTAGTTATGATGCCTATCAGAAGATTTTCAGAACAGAGTTGGTTTCCCGATTTGTTTAACGATTTCTTTTCCAACGACCGGTTGTTCAGGGCGAGCACAACAGCTCCGTCGGTAAACATCGTGGAGGAGGAGAAGGATTACAAGATTGAGGTAGCCGCTCCGGGAATGACTAAGGATGACTTCGATGTGCATCTGAGCGAGGACAACGAGCTTGTGGTCGGCATGGAGAAGAAGACGGAGAAAAACGATAAGGATGCCAAGAACAGGAAATATCTGCATCGCGAGTTTTCTTATTCTCAGTTCAAACAGTCGTTCACATTGCCCGAGAATGTCGACAAGGAGCACATCACGGCTAACGTCAATGACGGTGTTCTGACGGTATGCCTGCCCAAGACTGAGGGCTGTGAGAAGAAGAACGAGGGTCGCAGGATAGAGATTGAGTAATCTTACGGCTGTCGTATAAGGCTTAGGGCGGTGTCCGCATACGTTGCGGGCGCCGCCTTTTTTGTTTTGTGGGAGTGTAATGTCTGTTATGTTGTTTATCAGGATCGGGATAGTATGGCGGAAACGGTGACGGTGTTATATGATGATGTGTCCATAGTGTTGTTCCGAAGGATGTGTGCGCGGTACTCCTGCGGGACTTTTGCGGAAGGTTGTTTTTTAATAAAGGATTTGCCGGACAATCTGTATGCGGGTTCCCATTACCATCACCGAGACTGTCCCATACATGAAAACAACGCGGCATTATACGTGGACTATCCAAAGTAGAGACGCAAAATTTTGCGTCTCACAAGCAAGTATGCGCAATGAATTGATGTGATTATATGTCTGACATTGCCGCGTTTTTTAATCGGGAGACGCAAGTATGCGCGATGAACTGATGTGAATATATGCCTGACATTGCCATGTTTTTTAATCGGGAGACGCAAGATTTTGCGTCTCTACAGGGCGGACGCCATCATTATTTTTATAAAAAAACAACGTGGGGAAAGGGTAGTGAAGAGTTATTTTTACTACATTTGCATAATGTAGGATTCGGCTCGGCAGTGCCAAAGATGTAAAAACAAGTTTTTCCCTCTTTGTCGTTGCTCTCGCCTCTCGCTATATCTGCAAAATTAAAAACACTGTTGCGGTGACTCGCGGAGCCGTGCGGCAAACGCATTCCGTTGCGGTCGCAAGCATCAAAATAAAACCTGAATGATCACACTATGTCGTTACTGCTGCTCTTTTCTACCTTTTTCACATTTGTCGAGCTTAATTGCGAGAATCTGTTCGACTGCAATCACGACTCTCTGAAGAATGATACCGAGTTTCTGCCCGACGGCTCTTACCGCTGGACACGCACACGCTACTGGCGCAAGCTCAACCACATTGGGCAGGCTGTGCTTGCGTGTGGCGACGGACAGGACGGGTGGCAGCTGCCCGACATGGTGGCTCTGTGCGAGGTGGAGAACGACACTGTGATGCGCGATCTGACCCGACGCTCGCTCCTGCGAAGCGCACGCTACGAGTATGTCATGACCGACTCGCCCGACGAGCGTGGCATAGACGTGGCTCTGATGTACTCTCCCTTCTCGTTCGCGATGATAAACCACCGCACCGTAAGGATTTCTCCGCCAGACGGCATGCGCCCAACGCGCGACCTGCTCTATGTCTGCGGAATGACGGCAGACGGCGATACGCTCCACGTTATTGTGACTCACATGCCGAGCCGGAGGTCGGGTGTGCGTGTGACCGACCGCTACCGGGATATTGTGGCGCGTTCTGTCGTGGCGTTGGCTGACTCTGTGCGCCTTCTGTCTCCGGACGCGCCCGTCATCGTTGCGGGCGACTTCAACGAGTATGCGGGCAAGGGATGTGTGGCGACAGTGTGCGGGGCGGGGTTCACAGACGTGTCCGACGGTGCTGTGGGACGCAACGGGGCGGAAGGCACCTACCGCTATCATGGAGGGTGGGGCAGTCTTGATCATGTGCTCGTGAGCGGCACGCTCGCACGGCGGTTTGCCGGTTGTAGGGTGGAGGACGCGGCGTTTCTGATAGAGGAGGACGGACGTTACGGTGGTGTGAAGCCGCGCCGCAACTATCTCGGACCGCGGTGGCTCGACGGCTACAGCGACCATCTGCCTCTGGTGGTGAGATTCAGTTCCGGACCGTGAGTGTCACCGCATTCCCGTGACGGTGGTAGTCCGGCGGTCAAAACGGTGTATTGCAGTGAGTTGACGGCTTTTTTATGCACACCGCAAGCACATGTGTGCGCAATTTCACCGGCAGTGTTTTAAAATATTTTAAATACCCTGTTTTAGTTGGTCTTTTTCATTATAATTACTTAATTTTGTAATCAGCCGTGTCACTTTCCGGGCTTTTTGGAGCGGCGGGGATTGACAGGCTGATAAACATCAATGAAAAAATAACAACACCGGAACAAATATGTTTGAAAATCTAAGCGACAGACTTGAACGCAGTTTCAAGATTCTCAAGGGTGAAGGAAAGATAACCGAAATAAACGTAGCCGAAACTCTTAAGGACGTGAGAAGAGCGTTGCTCGATGCCGACGTGAACTACAAAGTGGCAAAAAGCTTCACCGACGAGGTGAAAAAGAAGGCACTCGGAATGAATGTACTGACGGCTGTGAAGCCCAGCCAGCTCATGGTGAAGATTGTGCACGACGAGCTTGCCGAGCTCATGGGAGGCGAGGCGGCGGAGCTGCACCTCACAGGCAAACCGGCGATAATACTCATGAGTGGTCTGCAAGGTTCGGGTAAGACCACCTTCAGCGGAAAACTCGCCAACATGCTGAGCAACAAACAGCACCGCAAACCGCTGCTCGTGGCGTGCGACGTTTACCGTCCGGCTGCCGTAGAACAGCTGAAGGTGGTGGGCGAGCAGGTGGGAGTGCCTGTCTATTCGGAACCGGGCAACACCGATGTTGTGGAGATTGCCATGCACGCCATAGCCGAGGCGAAGGCAAAAGGCAACGATGTGGTGATTGTGGATACAGCCGGACGACTCGCCGTGGACGAGGCGATGATGGACGAGATATCCAATCTGAAGGAAAAACTCAATCCGGACGAGACTCTGTTCGTGGTCGACTCCATGACTGGTCAGGACGCCGTGAACACGGCGAAGGAGTTCAACGACCGGCTCGATTTCGACGGAGTGGTTCTCACCAAGCTCGACGGCGACACACGCGGAGGTGCCGCGCTGTCCATACGCTCGGTTGTCACGAAGCCTATAAAGTTTGTAGGTACGGGCGAGAAGATGGATGCCGTGGACGTGTTCCACCCCTCGCGAATGGCAGACCGCATACTTGGCATGGGCGACATCGTGAGTCTTGTGGAGCGCGCACAGGAACAGTTCGACGAGGAGGAAGCCCGCAGGCTGCAGAAAAAGATACAGAAGAACAAGTTCGACTTCAATGACTTCCTCGGTCAGATAGAACAGATAAAGAAGATGGGAAACATAAAGGACCTTGCCGCGATGATTCCGGGAGTGGGCAAGGCTCTGAAAGATGTTGACATAGACAATAACGCTTTTAAGGGCATCGAGGCTATCATACGCAGCATGACGCCTAAAGAGCGCACCAATCCGGAGATTCTCAACCAGAGCAGACGTATGCGCATAGCTAAGGGAAGCGGCACGAGCATCCAGGATGTGAACCGTCTCATCAAGCAGTTCGACCAGACCCGCAAGATGATGAAGATGGTGACAGGTGGCTCTATGAGTAAAATGGCTGGCATGATGGGACGTATGAAGGGCATGCCTAAATTTTAAATAATCATTATGCAACTGATAGACGGAAAGGCAACGGCTGCGGCCATAAAGGCTGAAATAGCCGAAGAGGTTAAGAATATAGTTGCCGGAGGCGGCAAACAACCGCATCTGGCGGCAGTGCTCGTGGGGCATGACGGTGGTTCGGAGACTTATGTCAGGAACAAGGTCATTGCCTGTGAGCAGTGCGGATTCAAGTCGACACTCATACGTTATGAGGACAACGTGACGGAGGAGGAGCTTCTCGGGTGCGTCGACAGACTCAACAAGGATGAGGATGTGGACGGATTCATCGTGCAGCTGCCGCTCCCCGCGCACATCGACGAGCAGAAGATAATAGAGGCGATAGACTATCGCAAGGACGTTGACGGGTTCCATCCGATAAACGTGGGACGCATGGCGATAGGGCTTCCTTGCTTCATCTCAGCCACTCCACTGGGCATTCTGACACTGCTCCGGAGATATAATATCGGGACTTCGGGCAAGAAGTGCGTCATCCTCGGACGCAGCAACATCGTGGGAAAACCCATGGCGCAGCTGATGATGCAGAAGCAGTATGGCGACTCAACGGTAACGGTGTGCCATTCACGGTCGAAGACTCTGAAGGAGGAATGCCGTGAGGCTGACATTATCATCGCTGCTATAGGACAGCCGGACTTTGTCACCGCCGACATGGTGAAGGAGGGCGCGGTTGTCATCGACGTAGGAACGACGCGTGTGCCGGACGCTTCACGCAAAAGCGGATTCAGACTCAACGGCGACGTGAAGTTCGATGAGGTGGCTCCGAAATGTTCATTCATAACGCCTGTTCCGGGTGGAGTGGGTCCCATGACGATATGCTCGCTCATGAAGAACACGCTTGCCGCAGGCAAAAAAGAGTATTACAGACAGTGACGGCAGAAGAGTATTACAGGCTCGGTAACGAGTGCCGGCAGCGCGGCGACTGGAAGCATGCCATCGAGAATTATAATGAGGCAATAGAGCTTGACCCTCAGTCGCCTGCGGTAGAGGCAAAACAGATGGTTGAGAATATCCTTGACTTCTACTGTAAGGATATATATAATCCATGAGGAAAAACCATGTGGCGGACTTCTTGCGCCCTGACTGCACAGGTGAATGGCGTTGGCGGTTTTGCCACATATTAAAAACATAAGGACAATGGGAAAATTTAGAGGTGCTATTGTTGTAAATACCGACCGGTGCAAGGGCTGCTCGCTCTGCGTGGAGGCTTGCCCGAAAGACGTTATTGCTTTGGCACGCAAGAAGGTGAATGTGCATGGTTATCCGTTCGCCGAGGTGGTGAGTCCGGACGACTGCATCGGTTGTGCGTCGTGCGGAATAGTCTGTCCCGACGGATGTATAACGGTTTATAAGAAAAAAATGGAGGATTGAGTTCTATGGCACAACATGAAGTAACACTTATGAAAGGCAATGAGGCCATTGCCCACGCCGCCGTCAGATGCGGCGCAGATGGCTTCTTTGGCTATCCGATAACTCCTCAGAGCGAGATAATCGAGACGTTGTCGGTAATGAAACCATGGGAAACGACCGGCATGGTGGTCATTCAGGCGGAAAGCGAGGTGGCTGCCATCAATATGGTTTACGGCGGGGCAGGAGCCGGAAAGAGGGTTATGACCTCCTCGTCAAGCCCGGGCGTGGCACTCATGCAGGAAGGTATATCATATATGGCGGGCGCGGAGATACCCGGAGTGTTTGTAAACGTGCAGCGCGGAGGTCCCGGACTGGGGACAATACAGCCGTCGCAGAGCGACTATTTCCAGTCAACGAGGGGCGGAGGAAACGGTGACTATTATGTCATTGTGCTCGCTCCGAACTCGGTTCAGGAAATGGCTGACTTTGTGGACCTTGCTTTCGAGCTGGCGTTCAAGTATCGTAACCCTGCCATGATTCTCTCCGACGGAGTGATCGGACAGATGATGGAGAAGGTGGTTCTGCCTCCGCAGAAGCCCAGACGCACAGAGGAGCAGATTCTGAAGGAATGTCCTTGGGCGACGACAGGACGCAGCGCGGACCGTCAGCCAAACATTCTCACGTCGCTCGAGCTGAAGTCCGAGATAATGGAACAGCGCAACCTGCATCTCCAGGAGAAGTACAGGCAGATAGAGGAGAACGAAGTCAGATACGAGACATTGATGACCGACGATGCGGATTATGTCATCGTGGCGTTCGGAAGTGCCGCGCGCGTGGCGGAGAAAGCCATCGAGCTGGCGCGTGAACAGGGCATCAAAGCCGGTCTGTTCCGCCCCATCACCTTATGGCCCTTCCCGAAGAAGCCTCTCTGCTCGGTCGCTAAAGACTGCAAGGGAGTGCTTGTCGCAGAGATAAACGCCGGTCAGATGGTAGAGGATGTGCGTCTCGCATTGAACGGAACGGTGAAGGTTGAGCATTACGGCCGTCTTGGCGGTATTGTTCCCGAGCCGGAGGAAATAGTTAACGCAATAAAGGAGAAGTTGGCATGAATGACATAATATCACCTGAGAATCTGGTTTACAGCAAACCGAAGCTCATGAACGACACCCAGATGCACTACTGTGCGGGTTGCTCGCACGGCGTTGTGCACAAGCTGGTGGCAGAGGTTATTGAGGAGATGGGGATGGAGAACAAGACTGTCGGAGTGTGTCCGGTGGGCTGCGCGGTGTTCGCCTACCGTTATCTTGACATCGACTGGCAGGAAGCTCCGCACGGTCGCGCACCGGCACTTGCCACAGCTATCAAGCGGCTTTGGCCCGACCGGATGGTTTTCACCTATCAGGGCGACGGCGACCTTGCCTGCATCGGAACTGCCGAGACCATCCACGCGCTCAACCGCGGAGAGAATATCGTCATAATATTCATCAACAACGCCATATACGGAATGACCGGCGGACAGATGGCTCCAACCACTCTCATAGGTCAGAAGACAAGTACCTGTCCTTACGGACGTGACCCTGAGCTGCACGGCTATCCGCTCAACATGACCGAGATTGCCGCCACTCTGCGCGGCACTTGCTACGTCTCGCGCCAGAGCGTGCACACTGTCGGGGCGATAAAACAGGCGAAGAAAGCCATCAGAAAGGCTTTCGAGGCATCCATGGCAGGCAAGGGCTCGTCATTGGTTGAGATTGTCGCGACATGCAACAGCGGCTGGAAGCTCACACCGGTGAATGCAAACGAGTGGATGGAAGAGAACATGTTCAAACAGTATCCAAAGGGTGATTTAAAAGACACTACAAACGAATGAAAGCAGAAATAATAATATCCGGATTCGGAGGACAGGGTGTCTTGTCAATGGGCAAGATACTTGCTTATTCGGGACTGATGGAAGGCAAGGAGGTCACTTGGATGCCGGCGTACGGTCCGGAGCAGCGTGGCGGAACGGCAAACGTCACTGTCATTGTGAGCGAAGAGCGCATTTCATCACCCATTCTCAGCCATTACGACGTGGCGATAGTGCTCAACCAGCCTTCTCTCGACAAGTTTGAGCCGAAGGTGAAGCCCGGTGGCATATTGATATACGATTCTTTCGGAATAATCAATCCGCCTACCCGCAAGGACATCTCTGTGTATCGCATCAACGCGATGGAGAAATCTGCGGAGATGAAAAACGCCAAGGTGTTCAACATGATAATCCTCGGCGGTCTGCTTAAGGTTTGTCCTGTAGTGAGCACGGAGGGTCTTAACTCGGCTCTTTACAAGACTTTGCCCGAACGGCATCACGCCCTCATCCCCCTCAACATGCAGGCTGTGGATGAAGGAATGAAGCTGATTGAGAAACTGTAAGGTGTCTCTTGTCTGACGGACGACGCCTGTCTGACAGGCAGAGACATATATATAATAACGTGAGTTCGATGAATTATAACTATTTGTAAATTTGGTGATTAGCGAAAAT
>OLSN01001601.1_pt1 | contig 18790 bp, 15 predicted proteins | sample 1672411 | NCBI WGS metagenome assembly OLSN01 (sample SAMEA3136683, study PRJEB25190) | human gut metagenome | biome: human gut; feature: human-associated habitat; material: faeces | place: Austria | collected 2013 | reverse complement strand
AGGTGGGGATGATGTTGTTGAGGATGGAGCGGCCGGTGCGCCAGTCGCTGCCGCCGCGGGAGTCAACGGCCTTCTGCTTGGCGGTGGAGGCGTGAATGGTGGACATAAGGGACTGCTCGATGCCGAAGGTCTTATGTACCACATAGGCCAGGGGCGCCAGGCAGTTGGTGGTGCAGCTGGCGTTGGAGATGACCTTCATGTCGGGGCGGTATTCGTCGCTGTTGACGCCGTAGACGAAGGTGGGGGTGGCGTCGTCCTTGGCGGGTGCGGTGAGGATGACCTTCTTGGCGCCGCCCTTGAAGTGACGGCTGGCCTTGTCGGTGGTGGTGTTGGCGCCGGTGGACTCGATGATATACTCGGCCTCGCTGTCAGCCCAGTTGATCATGGCTGCGTCAGACTCGCTGTACACCTTGATCTTGTGGCCATTCACGATCAGGTCGCCGCCGGCATGTTCCACCATGCCCGGGAAGTTGCGGAACACCGAGTCGTACTTCAGCAGATATACCATGTAGTCGATGTCCGCCTTGCGCAGGTTGATGCCGCGGATATCAAAGGTCTCCGGGTTTTCGCACATAATGCGCAGGACGATGCGTCCGATGCGGCCAAAGCCGTTGATGCCGATCTTGATAGCCATATTGTTTTCCTTTCACATTCGTTGCCGCCATGCGGCCTTTTTTGTTCCATCTAACATTATAGTACGGAAAGGAAACATTGTCTCCCTCTGAAACGAAAAATAAATGTAGAAAAAATGTTACCTCTTTTGTGCATTTTGGTGAGTTTTCAGAACTTTTAGAGTGGTATAAGTGGAATGTTCCATACATTCTTGACCTTATATGACGATCTTTCGGCGGTAAAAACCGCTTTTCCGGTAATCAAGAAGAAACAGAAAGCGCCAACCCGGAAGGGCTGGCGCTTTCTGTTGTGTGTTTTGTTAGGAGAGAGAGAAAAATCACATAAGGATTGGCTTCCTTTTGGATGAGTATATAGTACCCTATATTTTTTTCCGAATCTTGAATTGCCTATGAACTTTTTATGAACATTGGAAAGGATTTGTGAACAAACAAGCCTTTTTGCCGAAGGATTCGGCGTTTATCGGAACTTTTTGCTCTCCGCCACCGCCAGCTGGTCGCAGCGGTTGTTCTTCTCGTTCTCGGCGTGGCCCTTGACCCAGTGGAGGCGCACATTGTGACGGGCCAGCAGCGGCAGCAGCTGCTGCCACAGATCCACATTCAGCACCGGCTTTTTGTCGGCCTTGATCCAGCCCTTCTTCTGCCAGCCGTACAGCCAGCCCTTGTCGATGGCGTCCACCACATATTTGGAGTCGCTGTACAGCTCCACGGTGCAGGGCTCCTTCAGCAGGCTGAGGGCCGTCAGCACGGCGGTCAGCTCCATGCGGTTATTGGTGGTCTGGGCCTCGCCGCCGGAGAGCTCCTTCTCGTGGCCCTGCCACTCCAGGATAGCGCCCCAGCCGCCCGGGCCGGGATTGCCGCTGCAAGCGCCGTCGGTGTAAATGGTTACTGTTTTCATAATTGCTTCGTTCCTTATCAGATTTGTAAGGGGGAGTTTCGCGCCCCGGCGCGAGGGATATTCCGCGTCTCCGGACGCGGGACACTTTTGGCCACGGCCCCAAAGGCCGCTTAAACCTGCGGTTTAAGAATCCGCCCGCGCTATCGCTTGTTATAAATATGCGGCCATTTACCGCACGTTCACGGCAAATATTTGTTATCGCTGCGAATGACGAATCGACTTTCTTCTTGCGCCGCTGCCGCTGATGTTATCAACGGTAGAACCAACAGCGCTGTCCGATGTAAGCATTAGCGGCAGCGGCGCAGGAGTAGAGACGATCCTTTTTACGAAACGAAAAAGGGAATTTTGCGCGAACGTGTGGCAGAGATTTATAGTTTTACACAATGTGTAGCGCGCAGGAAGTTTTGAAACCTTTGGTTTCAAACAGCGTTTTTGGGTCCTTTTGCCGCTGTGGGCAAAAGGACCTCGCGCTCGGAAGCGCGAAACTCCCCTTTACACAAGGGAGACTTTTTACTCCACCCCAACAACGACCACCGTCTCCCCTTCCACGCGGAAGGTCACGTTGCACCCGGCGTAGGTCAGGCCGTAGACCCGCTGGGGATCGTCCTGATACCGGGGCCGGGGATCGTTGGCCAGCACCGCCAGCAAGCCGGGCCGGTCTGCTTCCGGCAGCTTTTCCAACAAGGCGGGCGGGCAGGCCACCGCCAGTGCCTCACTGTTGAGCGCATCGGTAAAGCCGCCCCTGGCGTCAGGCCGTGCGTCGCAATAGGGCAGATAGGGCTTGATGTCCAGAATAGGCGTGCCGTCTACCAGATCGGCGCCCCGGACATGGATCACCGGGCCGTCGGGGGTATCCCACGCCACGCCTGTCAGCTCCACGCAGCTCAGGCCGATGGGGTTGGGCCGGAAGGGAGAGCGGGTGGCGAACACGCCCATGCGCTGGTTGCCGCCCAGACGGGGCGGCCGCACCGTGGGGGACCAGTCCTTCCGGATGGCCTGATCGAACACCCACACCAGCCACAGGTGAGAAAAGCCCTCCAGACCCCGCAGGGCGTCGGGGTTGCGGTACTCCGGCGCAAAGACGATCCGTCCCGCAGTGGGGGCAAGGCCGCTCTGCCGGGGGACGCCGAATTTCTCGGCAAAGGGGGTATGGATACGGGCGATGATGGAAAGGGAAAGGGTGTCCATAGGGGTCTCCTTTTGATTTCTTTTTTTAGGAGAGTTTCGTCCCTGCGGGGACGAGGTACTTTTGGCCATTGTCCCAAAAGTACCCAAAAGGACAACTTGAAACCCAGGTTTCAAGACTTCCTTGCGCGCTATGCATTTTCGGATTTTGATACTGTATACCACACGTTTGCGCAAAATGTTTCGTATCGTTTCGCCATTGAATCGTCTTTGCTCCAGCGCCGCTGCCGCTGGCAGATACGTCGAAAAACGCTTCGGTGTCTACCGTTGAGAACGTGAGCGGCAGCGGCGCAGAAAGAAAGTCGATTCGTCACATGCGGCGATAACAGCCGTGTTCTGTGAACGCGCGGTAAAAAACATCAAATTAAAAATGGGGTATAGCGTGGGCGGATTCTTAAACCGCAGGTTTAAGCGGCCTTTTTGGGGAGCGATCCGAGCGCTGCCAGCGGCAGATGACGTGAGGTGAGCGAGTGGCAGCGGTCAAAATTTCAAGCGCCCGCCGTAAGGCAGCGCAGAAATTTTGGGCACCGCAACAGGACACTTTTGGGGCCGTGGCCAAAAGTGTCTCGCGCTCGGAAGCGCGAAATATCTCCTGCCCTGGAGGACGAAATATTCAACAACAGGGGAGGGGCATGGCCCCTCCCCCCCACGCTTATTCTTCCTCGTCCTTGTCGGTGAGGGCCATGGCGATCACGCGGTCGCCCTCCTCCTTGAAGCGCATGACGATGACGCCCTGGGTGGCGCGGCCGGTGCTGCGAATATTCTCCACCGCCGTGCGCAGCATGATGCCGCTCTGGGTGATCAGCAGGATATCCTCGCTGCCGTCCACCACCTTCATGCCCACCACGCCGCCGGTCTTTTCGGTGACCATATAGTTCTTGATGCCGATACCGCCGCGGTTGGTGACACGGTACTCCTCCACCGGCGTCTGCTTGCCGAAGCCACGCTCGGTGATGGACAGCACCTGGCAGCCGTCCACCGCCTTGGCCGCGCCGATGACACGGTCGCCCTCGCGGAGGCGGATGCCCCGGACGCCCACGGCGTCGCGGCCCATGGAACGGACGTCGTTCTCGTTGAAGCACACGGCCATGCCGTCATAGGTGGCGATCAGCACACGGCTCTGGCCGTCGGTCTCCAGCACGGACACCAGACGGTCGCCCTCGTCCAGACGGAGGGCGCGGATACCGTTCTGCCGCAGGTTGCGGAAGGCGGACACCGCCACACGCTTGACGGTGCCGTTCTCGGTCACCATGGTCAGCTGGAGATTGCTGCTGTCGGTCTCCTCGCTGGGCCGGTAGTGGATCATGGCCTGCACCCGCTCGTCGGTCTCGATCTGGAGAATATTCACCAGCGCGGTGCCCTTGGCAGCCTTGCCGGATTCGGGGATCTGATAGCCCTTCTTTCGGTAGACCTTGCCGGTATCGGTAAAGAACATGATGAAATCATGGGTAGAGGCGGTAAACACGTCGCAGACGTAGTCCTCGTCGCGAGTGGTGATGCCCTTCTTGCCCATGCCGCCCTTGGACTGGGACGCGTACTCGCTGACCGGCGTGCGCTTGATATAGCCGTTGTTGGTCAGGGTATAGACGCACTGCTCCTCCTCGATGAGATCCTCGATGTCGATCTCGTCCTCCACGTCCTGGATCTCGGTCTTGCGCTCGTCGCCGTACTTGTCGGCGATGGCGGTCAGCTCCTCCTTCAGGATGGACTTCACCAGAGACTCGTCGTTCAGGATGCGCAGGAAGTAGGCGATGCGCTCCTCCAGCTCCTTATACTCGTTCTGCAGCTTCTCCCGGTCCAGGCCCTGCAGGGCCTTCAGGCGCATATCCAGAATGGCCTGGGCCTGCACGTCGTCCAGACCGAAGCGGGCCATCAGGTTCTCCTTGGCGTTATCGTAGCTGGTGCGGATGATCTTGATGACCTCGTCGATGTTGTCCTGGGCGATCAGCAGACCTTCCAGCAGATGGGCGCGCTCCTGGGCCTTCTTCAGGTCGAAGCGGGTGCGGCGAACGATGATCTCTTTCTGGAACTTGAGATACTCGTCGATGATATGCCGCAGGGATAAGATCTTGGGCTGGCGCTGGTTTTCCACAAGGGCCAGCATATTGATGGCGAAGGTGGTCTGCAATTGGGTCTGGGCAAACAGGCGGTTCAGCACCACCTGGGGATTGGCGTCACGCTTCAGCTCGATGACCATGCGCATGCCGTTGCGGTCGGACTCGTCCCGGATATCGGAGATACCCTCGATACGCTTGTCCTCCACCTGATCGGCGATGGACTTGATCAGCATGCGCTTGTTCACCTGATAGGGCAGTTCCGTGAAGATAATGCGGGTGCGGCCGCTGCCGAACTCCTCAAATTCATGGCGGGCGCGGACCATCAGGCGGCCGCGGCCGGTGGCGTAGGCGGCGCGGATGCCGCTGCGGCCCATGATAATGCCCTTGGTGGGGAAGTCAGGGCCCTTCACATGCTCCATCAGGTCAGAAAGAGTGGCCTCCGGGTTATCCAGCACGCAGATGCACGCACCGATCACCTCCCGCAGGTTGTGGGGCGGGATATTGGTGGCCATACCCACGGCGATGCCGCTGGAGCCGTTCACCAGCAGGTTGGGGAAACGGCAGGGCAGCACACGGGGCTCCCTGCGGCTCTCGTCGAAGTTGGGGTCCCAGTCCACCGTCTCCTTCTCGATATCCCGCAGCATCTCGTTGGAGATCTTGCTCAAACGGGCCTCGGTGTATCGGTAGGCGGCGGGGGGGTCGCCATCCACGGAGCCGAAGTTGCCGTGGCCGTCCACCAGCATATAGCGCATGGAGAAGTCCTGGGCCAGACGCACCAGCGCGTCATAGACGGAAGCGTCACCATGGGGGTGGTACCGGCCCAGCACATCGCCCACGCAGGTGGCGGATTTCTTAAAGGGCTTGTCGGAGGTCAGGTTATCCTCATACATGGCGTAGAGGATACGCCGGTGCACGGGCTTCAGACCGTCACGCACGTCCGGCAGGGCGCGGCCCACGATAACGGACATGGCGTACTCGATATAGGAGTTCTCCATCTCCGGCACCAGCGGGGATTCCACAATGTGCTGATCAGGGAAACGGATCTCCTCGGGATCGTATTGGGGTTTTTTGGACATAGTATTGTACCCCTCCTTAATAATCCAGATTCACGGCGTATTTGGCGCGGCGCTCGATGAACTCCTTGCGCGGCTCCACCTTTTCGCCCATGAGGACGGTGAACGTGGCATCGGCCTTCACCGCGTCGTCCAGCGTGATGCGGCGCAGCGTGCGCTTCTCCGGATCCATGGTAGTCTCCCACAGCTCATGGGGGTTCATCTCGCCCAGGCCCTTGAAGCGATTGATGTCGATCTTCACATTGGGATTGCCGCCGCGCATCTCGGCGGAGATGGCGTCCCGCTCCTCCTCGCTGAAGGCAAGGCGGGTGGTCTTGCCGCGGCTCAGCTTGAAAAGCGGCGGCACGGCGGAGTACACATAGCCCTGCTCGATCAGGGGCCGCATATAGCGGAAGAAGAACGTCAGCAGCAGGGTACGGATATGGGCGCCGTCCACATCGGCATCGGCCATAATGATGATCTTGTGATAGCGCAGCTTGTTCTCGTCGAAATCCTCGCCGATTCCGGCGCCCAGGGCAATGATCACCGGCTGAAGCTTATCGTTGCCGTAGACCTTATCCACACGGGCCTTTTCCACGTTCAGCATCTTGCCCCACAGGGGGAGGATGGCCTGGAAGCGGGAATCGCGACCCTGGGTGGCGGAGCCGCCTGCGGAGTCGCCCTCCACGATATACAGCTCGGTCAGCTCGGGGTTATTCTCGTTGCAGTCACGGAGCTTGTCCGGCATGGCCGCGCCGCCCAGCACCGTCTTGCGGCGGATGGACTCCCGCGCCTTGCGTGCCGCCTCGCGGGCGCGGTTGGCGGTCATGGCCTTGTCCAGAATGGTGCGGGCCACCACCGGGTGCTCCTCCAGATAGGCCGCCAGCTGATCGGACACGATGTTGTCCACCAGCGTGCGGATATAGGCGTTGCCCAGCTTGGCCTTGGTCTGGCCCTCGAACTGGGCCTCGGTCAGCTTTACGGAGATGACGGCGGTGATGCCCTCGCGGACGTCCTCGCCGGAAACCTTGTCGCCGTCCTTGATCATGCCGTATTTCAGGCCGTAGGCGTTCAGCACACGGGTCAGCGCCGCCTTGAAGCCTGTCTCATGCATACCGCCCTCCGGCGTGTGGATGTCGTTGGCGAAGGACACCAGTGTCTCGTTATAGCCATCGTTATACTGCATGGCGATCTCGGCGGTGGCGTCGTCCTTGGCCCCGGCGAGATAGATAACTTCCTCGTGAAGGGGGGTCTTGTTGCGGTTGATATAGGTGACGAACTCACGGATGCCGCCCTCGTACCGCATGGTCTCCGACTGCTCTTGACCGGGCCGGGCGTCGGTGATGGTGATGCGCAGTCCCGCGTTCAGGAACGCCTGCTCCCGCATGCGGGTGTGCAGTGTCTCATAGTCATACTCCAGCGTGTCAAACATCTCGCCGTCAGGCTTGAAAGTGACGGTGGTGCCGGTATGGTCGGTGGTGCCGATGACGGTGATCTCCTGCGTGATGGCGCCGCGGGAGAACTTCATCTCATGGATCTTGCCGTCCTTGTGGACCTGCACGGTCAGCCACTCGGAAAGGGCATTGACCACGGATGCGCCCACGCCGTGCAGGCCGCCGGACACTTTGTAGCCGCCGCCGCCGAACTTACCACCGGCGTGCAGTACGGTAAACACCACCTCCAGCGCGGGACGACCCGTCTGCTTCTGGATGTCCACGGGGATGCCGCGGCCGTTATCGGTGACGGTGATGGTGTTGCCGGGGTTGATGGTCACGGTGATGTCGGTGCAGTAGCCGGCCAGCGCCTCGTCGATGGCGTTGTCCACGATCTCGTACACCAGGTGGTGCAGGCCGCTGGCACTGGTGGAACCGATATACATGCCGGGCCGCTTGCGCACGGCCTCCAGACCCTCCAGAACTTGAATTTCCGAGGCGTCGTATTCCGTTTCCACATGGGTGACGTTTTCAAATTCAGACATATTGTATTCTCCTCTGTAAGAAGGGATTTGCGTATGAAGCGACATATACCATATCATGTGCGGCGGGGTGAGGTCACCCCGCCCTACGCACGGTGTTACGATATGTTTCCGTAGGGCGGCATGACCACATGCCGCCGCGTATTACGCATGGCGTGTCTTATTCCAGCTCCTCTTTCCAACTCTCGGCGCGCTTTTGCAGCGTTGCCGTATTGAGTTGGGAGAGATAGACGATCTGCCTATGATAGGGGTGGTCGCACAGCAGGAAGGAGCGGGGGATATCCTCGCACACGGAGATGACCTGTCCCTCCGCCTCCGCGCCATCCAGAAAATTACGGGTGTGCTTCGAGTAAGTGGTGTTGTCCAGATCAAAAATGCCGATGATCCGCTTGTCCTCCACGGTAACGCTCTGGCCGATGTGCAGATAGGGCATCACAGCACCTCCCCGTTTTTCACATGAAACACCTTGCCGTTCAGTAAAGTGTCCAGCCGGTCATTCTCGCAGCAGGTGATGAACACCTGTCCTCCGGCGATACGGTTCAGGACATATTCCTGCCGCAGAGGATCCAGCTCACTGAGCACGTCATCCAGCAGCATGACGGGATATTCACCGAAGGTGTCCTTATGGATCTCCCGCTCCGCCAGCTTCAAAGCCAGCGCCGCCGTCCGCACCTGCCCCTGTGAGCAATACTGCCGGGCACTGTGTCCGTTTACAGTGACTTCGATATCGTCCTTGTGGGGCCCGCTGAGGCACAGCCGGGAGGCGATCTCGGCGGCGTAGTGACTCTGCTGATGCTCCGCCAACTGCTGGGCAATGACAGATTGCTCCGCCAGCGGATCGGTGACGGTTTTCACCGTCTTATATTGCAGATCCAGCACTTCCCTGCCGCCGCTGCACTCGGCATGAGCCTGGGCGGCGTATTGCCGCAGCTTCTCGCAGAAGCTGGCCCTATACCGGATCAGCACTGCGCCCACCTGGACAAGCCGATGGTTGAATTCCGGCAGGGTATCTAAAAGGCCCGGAAAATCTTCGCTGTCCCTCAAAATACGGGTCTTGTGCTCATAGAGCCGTCCATATTCCGCCAGCGTCTCGGCATACCGGGGCCGCAGCTGGCACAACGAGAGATCCATAAACTTCCGCCTTGCCGCCGCGCCGTCACGGATCAAAAACAGATCCTCCGGCGCGAAGAACACCGTGTGCAGCACGTCGCTGAGTGCGGCGGCATTTTTCGCTGTTACGCCGTTGACGGTCATTTTCCGCTTTTTGCCGCGGGCAAGCTCGATATGGGTCACAAACTCCCGGTCACGAGACAGGATGCGGCCCTCCAGCACCGCGCCCGCCGCGTCGAAGCCGATCAGCTCCTTGTCGGCGTGGGTGCGGGGCGATTTGCCGCAGGAGAGATAGACCACCGCTTCCAGCAGGTTGGTCTTGCCCTGGGCGTTCTCGCCGTAGATCACGTTGCAGTCTGGATCAAAAGTCAGGCTCTGGCGGCGGTAGTTGCGAAAGCCGGAAAGGCTCAGCTCATTGATCCGCATACGCTACAGTCAGCTTTTTGCCGCCGAAGTCCACGGTGTCGCCGGGGCGGAGCTTTTTGCCCCGCTGGGTGCAGACCTCGCCATTGACGGAGACGGCGCCCTCCTGGATCAGCACCTTGGCCTCGCCGCCGGTATACACCAGCCCGGAGAGCTTGAGAAGATCCTGTAATTTGATGAATTCTGTGGTGATGGTAATGGTTTCCATAATGATTTCCTTATTTGATGGATTGATAAAGGGAGTATTCCGTGCCTCCGGGCACGGGACACTTTTGGCCGCGGCCCCAAAAGTGTCCAAAAAGGCCGCTTAAACCTGCGGTTTAAGAATCCGCCCACGCTATGCTCTGTTTATATTTGATACCCTTTGCCGCGCGTTCACAGAACACGGTTGATTTCGTTGCGTATGACGTATTGACTTTCATTTTGCGCCGCTGCCGCTGATGCGTTGCAACGGTAGAAGTTGAATCGCTGTACGCGGCGGCCTGAGGTCAGGCCGCCCTACGAAAAGCTTCGATACCTGTCCGTAGGGCGGGGTGACCTCACCCCGCCGCACGGTGAACGCATACGGTATTCCGGCGTAAAATTCAGCGGCAGCGGCGTCGGGGCGTTAAGAAAACATGCCGGTGGCATGTTTTTAGCCTCCGATCTCGGCGGCTATGCCGCCGTAGCATCCATCTTAGTTTTCACAGCAAAACTTGAGCTGTTGTACAGCTTTGACGTGTATGAGCCATAGCGCGCCGGGAGGTGAAGGAACCGGAGGTTCCTTCCCGTGCTTTTGCCTACTTTTGTCACTGTTGACAAAAGTAGGTCGCTCCGGAAAGCGAAACACTCCAAAGAAATTTCAACATTTCCCGTGGAATTCACGTGGAAATCTTGTGGAAAAACAGCTTGTCCCGAAAAGCTGTGGAAACCGTTCGCCTTTTCCCACCATGTCCCGTGGAAAAGAAATGGCGGAAAATAAAGGAAAAAGAGGGTTTTCCACAGTTTTATTTACTACTGAGAATACTACGAATAAAAAGATTAGTTTATGTTGTGTTTCCGAAAAATATTCCTATATTTTTTCGAAAGCGAACGACAGGAAAGGATCGTCTATGCTGAAATTCTCCTGCGAAAAAGCGCTGCTGCAAAACGCGGCAGCCACCGCCAGCCGCGCCGTTTCGGCAAAAAGCTCCATTCCGGCGCTGGAGGGCCTGCTGCTGGAAGGCGGCGAACGGCTCACGCTGTCCGGCTATAACACCCAGACCGGCATCCGTACCTGCATCGAGGCCGACGTGAACGAGACCGGCCGCATCGTGCTGAACGCCCGGCTCTTCGGCGACATCATCCGCCGGATGCCTGACGACATGATCGTGCTGTCCGTGGATGAAAAGCTGATGGTACATCTCAGCTGCGGCGACGCCAGCTTTGATATTCTGGGCCTGTCTGCCGATGACTACCCCGAGCTTCCCTCGGTGGAGCGGCAGTGCGGCGTGGCGCTGCAGCAAAAGACGCTGAAGGCCATGATCGGCCAGACGGCCTTCGCCGTGTCCACCAACGAGAGCCGTCCCGTTCATACCGGCTCTCTCTTTGAGATCGATGACAGCGGCCTGACCATGGTGTCGGTGGACGGCTTCCGCCTGGCGCTGCGGCATGAGCCGCTGGAGAATATGGACGGCGGTGCTTTCAGCTTTGTGGCGCCGGGCAGCGCACTGAAGGAAGTGGAGAATATCTGCGGCGATACGGACGATATGATCCACATCACCTGCGGCAACCGTCACCTGATGTTCGAGGCAGGGGAGACCCAGCTGATCTGCCGCCGTCTCGAGGGTGATTTTCTGGATTACAAGAACGCCATTCCCAAGAACAACCCCATTCTGGTGGACGTGGAGAACAGCGCCCTTCTGCAGAGCCTTGACCGCGTGTCCGTGGTGATCAGCGAAAAGCTGAAAAGCCCTGTCCGCTGCGTGTTTGATAAGGATCGGATCTATCTCAGCGCCCGCACCAGCAATGGCGAGGCCAAGGACATCTGTTCTGCCAGCGGCGACGGCAACGAGCTGGAGATCGGCTTCAACAACCGCTATCTGATGGAGGCGCTGCGGTACGCGCCGGCGGACACCGTGCGCATGGCGCTGAATACCAATATCTCTCCCTGTGTGATCACTCCCACCGACGGCAGCGACAGCTTTCTTTACATGGTGCTGCCGGTGAGATTGAAGGCGCAGTAAGGGGTGTTTCGCCCTGCGGGGACGAAGACGGCCTTCGGCGACCCACGTTTCCCAACAGCTGGAAAAGTGGGCAAAAGAGCCGGAAGAAACCGATGGTTTCTTCACTTCCTTGCGCGCTATGTCCTTATGCGAACCTGTAACTGCATACCGCGCGTTTGCGGAAAATATCCATTTACGCGGCTGTTATCGAATTGCATCAGCACCTGCGCCGCTGCCGCTGGTGCGGTGCGACGGTAGGAGATGAATCGCTGTACGCGGCGGCCTGAGGGCAGGCCGCCCTGCGCAATGAACATCGAACCCATTTGTAGGGTGGGGTGCCCTCACCCCGCCGCATGGCTGCCCCGTTGCTTTCTGCAAACCGCCCCGTTACAGGGCGTCGAACTCCTCACGGGTCAGCAGCAGGTTCAGCGCGTCCAGCAGCCCGGCGGTGGTGAGATGCTCCGGCAGCTGCAGGGCCTGCAGCAGGGCGGCCCGGCGCGGTACGCTGCCGGGGCCGATAAGCCCCTTGTCCATCAGGTCGGCGCGGGTGATGCCCGCACTCTGCCGGGCGGCGGTGTCCACCCCCTCGAAGGTGGCACCGCAGCGGCGCAAGGCCTCCAGCAGCACGTCGGGGGACATGCCCTCTACCCCCAGCTTGCCCTCCTTGCCGCCTTTCTTCTTGCGGCGCTCCTTGCCCATCACGTCGGGCACATACGCCTGCTTCACCTGCTCCGGCGGCAGTGCCCCCTTCAGGTGATTGCGGATGACGAAGCCCGCGCCGTCGGGGTCGGTCAGCAGGATCACGCCCCGCTTTTCCGCCAGACGGCGGAAGTAGGCCAGCTTCTCCTTATCGTGGAACACGCCGAAGCCCTCGGTGGTCAGGATCACCGCGTCCACCACCTGGGACAGGGCGTTTTTGTCGTACCGGCCCTCCACGATGATGACCTCACGGATCCGGGGCTTCATCGCGCACCTGCCAGTTCCATCAGGAACAGCTTCAGCTCCGCCTCGCTGTCCATGCCCCGCTCACTCTTCATGCGGCGGTCCAGCTTCTGGCAGCGGATGACGGCGGTGCTGCACCAGTCGTGATCCACCTTTTTCGCCGCCTGCATCAGCAGCTTGGCGGGATAGTCGCTGCTCATGCCCCAGAGCTGCTTCAGCCAGAAGCGGTCCTTCCCGCTGTCCAGGGCCATGCGGGCGGTGTACAGCCGCCGCAGCTCCTTGCCCAGGGCTGCCAGGATCATGATGGGCTCCGTCTGCATCCGCAGCAGGTCGGCCAGCACACGGGCCGCCTCGTCATATTTCCCCGCCGTGACGCAGTTGGTCATGTCGAACACCCGGGCGTCCAACACTGGGTCGGCCACCGCGTTGATGTCGTCGATGGTGATGCGCTCCTGCCTGGCATAGGCGGCGATCTTCTCGATCTCCGGCACCAGCTCCGTCATCAGCGTGCCGCAGGTGAACAGCAGGTGGTCGGCGGTGATGGGGTCGATGTCGTGGCCCAGGGCCGTAAAGCGGCGGCGCAGCCAGTTGACCAGCTGGGCGCGCTCCTGCTGGGCGAACTCCACCGCGCAGACGTATTTGTCCAGCGCGGCGCACAGCTTTTTCATCTTGCCGTCCCGCTTGTATTCCAGTGTGTCGTAAATGAAGATCAGCGTGCAGTACTCCGGCAGATCCTCCAGCAGGGCGATGAGGGCATTGCGCTGGCCCTCGTCCAGCTTGAACAGATCCATGTCCTCCACCGTCACCAGCGTGTGCTGGGCCATCATGGGCATGGCCTCCACCACCTCGGTCAGGGTCTGCACCGTCAGGCCCTTGCCGCTGAGGTGATGGTCGTTGAACTCCTCAAACCCCGCCGGGATCAGCAACTGCCGCACCTGCTGCAGATACCGGGCCCGGAGATACGTCTCCTCGCCATAGAAAATGTATGCGTTCTGCAGCTGCTGGGCCTTCAGGTCGGCCTTCAGCTGGGTAAAGCCCTTATGCTCCGCCATGTTCTTCTCCTCCGTGAATGGTAATGCTGCCCTCCTGCTCCGTGCAGCGCACCGCCGCGCCCGCCTCCAGCAGGCGCGCGATGGTCTCCGGCGCGGGATGGCCGTAGCTGTTGCGGCCCACGCTGATGATGGCGATCTCCGGCCGGGTGGCCGCCAGAAATTCGAAACAGGAGCTGTATTTGGAGCCGTGATGGCCCACCACCAGCACCTCGATATCCGGGATGGGGTACCGGGCGATCAGCGCCCGCTCGGTACTGTCCTTCATGTCGCCGGTGATCAGCACGTCAAAGTCATTGGCGCTGCCCAGCACGGACAGCCCCTGCTCGTTCATGTCGCCCTCGCCCACCGGCGGATACAGCGTCACGGTGATGTCGCCCACCGTGGTCAGCGTGGTGCGGCGCACCCACACCACCTGAATGCCCCGGCGCTCTGCCAGCGCCAGCAGACGCTCCCGCACGCCGTATTCGTCCTCCATGTCCGGCAGATACAGGGTGTCCGCCTTCATCCGGGTCAGCAGTGTGTACAGCCCATTGGTGTGGTCGGCGTGGAAATGGGTCACCACCACCGCCTTCAGACGGTGCAGGCCCATGGCGGAGAGCTGATCCGCCGCCACCGCGCCGGCGTCGATATAGCTGTTGGCGCTTCCGCAGTCCACCAGTACCGCCTGGCCGTTGGAGTACAGTGCCACGCTCTCACCCTGGCCCACGTCCAGCACCGTCACGTTCATGTTGCCGGTGTGGTAGATCAGGGTGTTGCACCAGATGGCCAGCACCAGCGCCAGAAGGGCGGCCGCCGCGGCGTACCAGTACTTCCGCTTCCGCCATCTCTTCACCGCGGCGCACAGGCCGAAGCCCAGATACGTCCCCGTCAGCCACAGCCGCAGGTAGTGATTGTCGAAATACACCGCGTGGTACCGCCACCGGGTCAGCACATAGGCCAGCCACAGCACCGTGTGGATCAGGGCGTAGGCAATCCATCCCAGCACCCGCGCCGCCGGAAGCCACGCGAAGCCCACCAGCGTGGTGACGAAGGCCGCCATGAAGCTGTAGCCCGCCAAAGGCACCGCCAGCAGATTGCCCAGCGGCGACACCAGCGACAGTGTGTTGAAGTAATAGGCCGCCAGCGGCACCGTGCAGATCATGGCGCTGAGGGACACCGCCAGATTGGCGCAGCCGAAGGCCAGCATCCGCCGGATGTGCTTGTTCTTCCCCCGATACCAGTCGAAAAACAGGTGATACAGCCGGTCGGACAGCACGGCGATGCCGAAGGTAGCGGCAAAGCTCAGCTGCAGACTGATGGACGCGGCGGCGAAGGGGTTGCCCAGCAGGATCACCAGCAGCGCCGTGCCCAGGCTGGTCAGCGGATCGCTGCCGCGGCGCACCAGCGGCGCCAGCAGCACGAAGCCCTGCATGACGCAGGCCCGCACCACCGACGGCGTCATGCCCACCATGCACATATAGAACACCAGCGCCGCGATGGACGCGCCGCAGAACAGCCGCTGCCGGGAGCGAGGGATCAGCAGCCCCAGCAGGGTGATGAGAAAGGCGCAGTGCAGTCCTGACACCGCGAACAAGTGGGCCAGGCCCGCGCCCCGCATGATGGCGTAATCCTCGTCGGAGATGTCGTATTTGTCGCCGGTCAGCTCGGCGACGATCAGGCTCGCCGTCCGCTGGTCGTCCCAGATAGCCCGGATCTTCTCCTGAAAGGCGTGGCCCACCCGCAGGGGCAGCCATCGCAGGCTGCCAGCCTCTCCGGCCTCCACCGTCAGTTCGCCCCGGTCATACAGCAGGGCGAACACGCCCTTGGCGGTGAAGGTGGTCAGCCGGGTGTCGGCGATCTGACCGGCGTCGTTCCACTGGGCTGTGCCGGACAGTATATTGCCCGGCTCCAGCGTCAGCAGCGTCTCGTCGCCATACAGCACCGCCTTTGCGCCGGGATGGCCCGCCAGCCGCAGCGTTACCTTGGCGCCGTAGTCCGTCTCCTGGGGATAGGCGCAGACCACGCCGGAGAAGGGGCCTTCCTGCCCGCACTTGTCCAGCACCGGCTGCTGTACCAGATGTTGATAGCCGGTGAAGTACAGCAGCGATACCGCCAGCGACAGGAGCGCCAGTGCGCAGCGCTTGCACCAGCGCCAGCGGCGGCGCAGGCAGAACGCGCCCACGGCCAGCACCAGCGAGACGGCGGCCGCCGTCAGCCACCAGCCGCCCTGGGGAACCAGAGCCGCCGCCAGTGTGCCCGCGCCGAAGGAGAAGGCGGCGATGGCCAGTGCGCGCATATGCCGTCTCCCCCTTTCGACGATGGTCATTTTCTTTATTATACCAAATTTTCCGCCCGCGGGCAACAGGAAGAACCGGGCAGGCGGAAGAATGGCGCGCTCCCGCTTGGTGAAAGTTCGAAATTTATTTTCCGCGCCCTCTTGACAGGAGGGATCGTTTGTCTTATAATAACGCATCGTTATTGATAACGTTATATTATTTTTTGAGGTGATAACATGCCTGCTGTAAAAAAAATCTCCAGGGACAGGATCCTTGACGCCGCTGTCCAGGTGCTGCGTGACGGCGGCTTTTCCGCCATCAATGCCCGCAGCGTCGCCCGGAAATTGGGCTGCTCCACCCAGCCCATCTATCTGTCCTTTCGGAACATGGACGAGCTGAAGGCCGCGCTGACGGAGCGGGCCATCGGGATGCACACCCAGCGGGTGCGGGATTCGCTGCGGGCCCATGAGGGGAACGACAGCCGTTACAGCAGCTATGGGATGGGGTTCGTTAAATTCGCGGCGGAGGAAAAGCAGCTGTTCCGCTGGCTCTATCTGGAGGGGGAGCAGCTGGGGCCGTATCAGAACGACGTGCTGCTGCCGGAGGTCATCGATGTGATCGTGGAGGAATTCGGTTACAGCCAGGAGGTGGCCCGCCGCTTCCATCAGGACATGATCTACTTTTCTTACGGCCTGGCCATTCTGGCCAACACCGACCATCTGCGCCTGACGGAGACGGAGCTGCGCGAGGCCTTCCGGCGGGAGTTCCGCGCCTTAATCGCCATCTACGGCAAGCCCACAAAGATGCCGCCCTTTGCCGAGAAAGCGGGTGTGGTGCTGTGAATCTGACGGTATCCTTCTCCTGGGCCGGGCTGGTGGTCTTCACCCTGCCCATGCTGATCAACATCGCCTATGTCCTCTTTCCACCGGTGGAAAAAACGGAGCCCGCGGCGGTCACCCGCTGGGTGGAGCTGGTGGAGCAGGGCAGCCGCATGGCGTATCTGCTGGCGGTGGTGCTGCTGGTGAGCCGTCAGCCGCTGGCACTGCGCAGCGTATGGCTGTATCTGGCCGGCGGGTTTCTGGCGCTGTACTATGCCGTCTGGCTCCGCTATTTCGCGGGCGGGCGGAAAACGGAGCTGCTGCGCCGGGCGTTTCTTCTTGTCCCGCTGCCGCTGGCGGTGTTTCCGGTGCTGTATTACCTGTGCGCCGCCATCTGGCTGCACAATGTCCCGGCGGTGATCATAATGCTGATCTTCGGCGCGGCGCATATCACGGTGTCGCTGCAATCATTCAGAAAAGAGGAAAACAGATGAAAGAACGGATCGTATACGTCCACGGAAAGGGCGGCTCGGCGGAGGAAGCCGAACATTACAAGCCCCTGTTCCCGGACAGCGAAGTTATTGGCTTTGACTACCGCGCCCGGACACCCTGGGAGGCCGCGGAGGAGTTCTCCACGTTTTTCGCGCAGCAGCGGCAGGGCTGCGGCTCCCTCACGCTGATCGCCAACAGCATCGGCGCGTTTTTTGCGCTGTCCTCACTGGATGAGACGCTGGTGGACAGGGCGTATTTCATCTCCCCGGTGGTGGACATGGAGCGGCTCATCGGCGACATGATGCGGTGGGCCAACGTGACGGAGCGGGAGCTTGCGGAAAAGGGAGAGATCCCCACGGCCCTCGGCGAGACGCTGTCGTGGGATTATCTTTGCTATGTGCGGGCGCATCCCGTCTCATGGCAGGTGCCTACCCATATTCTGTACGGAGAGCACGATAACCTAACCTCCATTGAGACCATATCGGCCTTTGCGGAAAGAAACGGCGCGGCGCTGACCGTCATGCCGGGCGGGGAGCATTGGTTCCACACGGAGGATCAGATGCGGTTTTTGGATGATTGGATCATACACGCGCGGGCAATATAGAAGCACCTGCGCCGCGATATAGGAAAGAAGAGATGTTTTATGAAGGTTGAGATCAAAACAGAGAGACTGACGCTGCGGCCCATGTCCGACGGCGCCCTCGAGGCGCTGATGGAGCGCACGGACTCCGACGAGCTGCGGAGTGCCTACGGGGAGATGCTGGACGGCTGCAGGCGGGATCCGGAGAACCGGATCTGGTACGCGCCGTGGGAAATGGTGCGGAACGACGGCGGAGAATCCATCGGCGACGTGGACTTCAAGGGCCCCGCTAGGAACCACGCGGTAGAGATCGGTTACGGTGTGCAGCCGGAGTATGAGGGCCGCGGCTACACCACCGAGGCGGTACAGGCCATGACCCGATGGGCGTTCAGCCAGAAGGACGTGGTGTTCGTGGAGGCGGAGACCGATCCGGGCAATAAGGCGTCCCAGCGTATTTTGGAGAAGTGCGGCTTCGTGCCGGATGGAACGATGGGGGAGGAGGGCCCGCGCTTCGTGCTGGAGAGCCCGATGACCAACCAGACGCCCATCTATATGCTGTTCGGCATCGCCATCGGTATGTCCATCGGGCAGATGCGCGGCCAGATGCTTTGGGGGATGGCGCTCGGTATCGGCCTTGGCGTGCTTGCCGGTGCGCTGCTGGACGGCTCCGCGAAGAAGAACTGTGAGACTTTGCGTCAGCAGCGGACGAGCGGGAAACCACAGATATAAAAAGTGCCGCAAGCCCTTTTTGAGGCTTGCGGTACTTTGGCACCCCCGGCCAGACTCTAACTGGCGGCCTACCGCTTAGGAGTCACGATTATAACTTATACGTCGTCAATCGTAGTCCTTCACGACTCTCGTAGTACACCGAATTACACAGTCTTCAGGGGAGCAATCTCTTCATTCAGCATTGTTGATACTCCGCTATATCTGCTGGTATTTCGTAGTGCAATTAGCAAAATGTTAGCAGTTTTACAGAGGAGTCAAAATCTAAATCAGTTGGTTCGATTTTGAATTATAGCATAGAACCATCGTGAATGGAAGTATTTTTGGAGGTTTCCATGTCAGAATATACACTTGAGATCAAACAGATTGTAGATTATCCACGATGTCGGATCTACCGACAGTTCGTGCAAGCC
>OLSN01001598.1_pt1 | contig 18796 bp, 15 predicted proteins | sample 1672411 | NCBI WGS metagenome assembly OLSN01 (sample SAMEA3136683, study PRJEB25190) | human gut metagenome | biome: human gut; feature: human-associated habitat; material: faeces | place: Austria | collected 2013 | reverse complement strand
CGGTCGGGCGCCTGTTCGACGCGGCCAGCGCTCTGCTGGGCATTTGCACGGAGCCCAGCTACGAGGGCGAGGGGGCCATCCTTCTGGAGGCGGCTATGGAAGCCGCCGGGGCCGACGTGGCCGGCGCTGCGGCTGTCGAAGAGACCGCGGGCGTGGCAGGTGAGGACGAGCTGGCGGCGAGGGAGCGCTACGCCGTCATCGTCGAGAAGAACACCGCCACCGAGACAAGTACCGCGCAGGACACCTCGGTGCTGCTCCTGGATGCCGAGCCCACCTTCCACGCGTTGCTGGACGACCTGTCGGCGGGAGGGCCGGCGTCCGTCATCAGCCGTCGCTTCCACGATGCCATGGTTGGCGCCATCGTCATGAACGCCGAGTTGGTGCGAGCCATGTACGACATTTCCACGGTGGCGCTGTCGGGTGGCGTGTTCATGAACCGCTACCTTGTGGAGCACGTGCTGGCTGACTTGGCCGCTGCTGGTTTCACCGTCGCCATCAACCGCGATCTGCCCCCCAACGACGGTTGCATCAGCCTGGGTGAAGCCGTGGTGGCTTCCGCTCGTTCGGGCGAGTAGGGCGCCTCTCGAAACCTCGCCGACTTCCTTGGGCGAACCTGCGACAATGGGGCATTGAGAAACGAATCGAAGGAGTAGCGTATGTGCTTGGCAATTCCTGCTAAGGTGGCGGCCCTGGAAGAGGGGAACTTGGCCACCGTGGACATTCTGGGCGTGACCCGCGAGATTTCCGTCGACCTGACGCCTCAGGCCCAGGTGGGCGACTACGTGCTCGTGCACGCCGGCTTCGCCATCGAGGTGGTGGACGAGCAGTTCGCCCTGGAGACCATCGAGCTGGTAAAGCAGTTCCCCGAACTGGCCGATTTGAACGAGGCTCCCATGCCGGCCTAAGGAGGGGCGGCAATGAAAAAGCCGCCCCTCGCATAGGAAGAACGGCTCTTCATCACATTAATAGGAGTAATGTGAAGCAGTCGTGCCCGGTGCCACGGGCATTCCGCTTGTCCGCATTGTACACCCTTGAAGGAGTGGTTGCAAGAATGGACGCCATGCAGCAAGAACTGAAGGCATTCAAAGATCCGAGGTTGGCGCGGGGGCTCATCGAGTCCATTCAAGCGCTGGCCCCAAAGTCCGCGACGCTGATGGAAGTGTGCGGCACCCACACGGTGGCCATCGCGCGCAACGGCATTCGCGGCCTTATGCCCGAGGGGGTGCGCCTCGCCTCCGGCCCGGGGTGCCCCGTGTGCGTGACGAGCAACCACGACATCGACAAGGTAATCGCGCTGGCCCGTGTGCCGGAAGTGGCCATCGCCACCTTCGGCGATATGACCCGCGTGCCCGGCTCCACGTCCAGCTTGCTGGCCGAGCAGGCGGCGGGGCGCTCGGTGGAGATCGTTTACTCGCCGCTGGACGCCCTGCGTCTGGCGCAGGAGAACCCGGATCGGCAAATCGTCTTCGTCGGCGTGGGCTTCGAAACCACCACGCCGCTCGTAGCTATGGCCATCAAACGAGCGCGCGCCATGGACCTTGCGAACTTCACCGTATACGGCGCCCACAAGAACATGCCCGGGGCGCTGGAAGTCATCATCAACGACCCGGCGCTGAAGCTGGACGCGCTCATTCTGCCGGGGCACGTGTCCACTATCATCGGCGCGGAGCCCTATCGCTTCCTGGCCGAGAAGTACGGCATCCCCGGCGTTATCACCGGGTTCGAGCCGGTGGACGTGCTGCAGGGCATCGCCATGATCATGCGCCAGCTGCACGAGGGTCGCGCCGACATCGAGATCGCCTATGCCCGCGGCGTGATGCCCGAGGGCAACCCGGTGGCGCTCGCCGCCATCGACGAGGTGTTCGAGACCTGCGCGGCCACCTGGCGCGGCTTGGGCGAGATTCCTGGCAGCGGCTACCGCATTCGCGACGAGTTCGCCGAGTTCGACGCCATGCGCCGTTTTCAGCCCGACGTGGAAGAGGTGCGCGAGCACAAAGGCTGCCGCTGCGGGGACGTGCTCCGCGGCATCATGGCGCCGAGCGAGTGCCCGCTGTTCCGGAAGGTTTGCACGCCGGAGAACCCCGTGGGCCCCTGTATGGTCTCCAGTGAGGGCAGCTGCGCGGCATATTATCGGTATTACTAGATAGAGGTTCCGTTCGCCCTGGCGGGACGAGCGGACGAGCCGATGCTGCAGGTGCGATTGCGATTGCACAGTCGCAACCTCGCTGATTTTCTTGGGCGAACCCGGGATGAGATGAAGATGGAACAGAAAAGTCACTACATGTACGTGTTGGAATGCGCCGACGGCTCGCTGTACACGGGCTATGCCGTGGATGTGCAGGCACGGCTGGCGGCGCACAACGCTGGCAAGGGAGCGAAGTACACTCGCGCCCGGCTGCCGGTGAGCTTGCTTGCCTATGCCGAGTTTGCCAGCAAACATGATGCCATGCATGCGGAATACGTCTTCAAGCAGCTTTCCCGCAACGAGAAGGATGCCCTGCTCGCCTCCGCCTCGCATTCCAGTTTCGAAGAGGCCTTGAAAAACATACTCACCTGACATCGCTTAACGGGCGCGACCTAGAAGAAGCAGCAAGTCGCATCGCTTTCGAATCTGGTGGCAAATGCCAGTTCGACCCCGAAATGGTAAGAGGGGGGAGGCCATTGGGGGTGCGGACGTTTTTTCGTACCTTCCTACGCCGCCCAGCCCTCGCTGCGGCGGTACTCGTCGGGGCTCAGCCACCCCAGCGAGCGCTTGATCCTCCCCGCGCGATAGTACCGCAGGTAGGCGTCGAGCCTCTCGGAGAACTCCGCGAGCGTCACCCCCTCCCAGTCCCGGTAGTGGAAGAACTCGTTCTTGAGCCTGCCGAAGAACCCCTCGCAGGCCGCGTTGTCGGGGCTGCAGCCCTTGGCCGACATCGAGCGCGCGAGCCCGTGCTCCGAGCAGATCGCGATCCACTCCGGCCACCGGTAGTGGCCCCCGCGGTCGCTGTGCACCACGGTGCGCGCGCCCTCCCGCCTGGCCGCGAGGGCGTCGAGCAGCGAGCCGTTGGCGAGCGAGGCCGTGGGCCTGGGGCCGATCCGCCAGCCCGCCGGGCGCCCGTCGTAGCAGTCCACCACGGCGCTCAGGTAGGCCTTGCCGGCGGGCAAGCGGAACTCGGTGACGTCGGTGACCCACAGCTCGTCGGGGGCCGCCGCCGAGAAGTCCCTGGCCACCAGGTTCGGCGGGGCCGCCGAGACCTCCCCCTCGTAGGAGCTCCACCCCCTGCGCCGCCGCCTGTTGTAGACGACCGCGAGGCCCTCCTCCCGCATCAGCCGGCGCACCACCTTCTCGGACACCCGGCGCCCCTCGCGGCGCAGGCGCGCCCATATCGTGCGGTAGCCCCAGTTGCGGCCGCCCTCCTCGAACAGCTCCCGCACCCGCCCGCGCAGGGCGGCGTACTTGTCGGGGCGGCGGAGCCGGGCCCGCCAGTACTCATAGGAGCTCCTCGATATCCTCAAGAAAGCGGTGATCTCGCGGAGGGGCCTCCCGGTCGCCGCGCGCAATCTCTCGCCCAGCTCGCACTTTCTCCTGTTCGACATCGAAGCCGGGTGCGAGCCTTCCCCTTTTAGGTCGTCCAACACCGCCCTGAGCAGCATGTTCTCGGTCATCGCGGCCTCGTAGGCCGCCCTCTCCGCCTCGTTCAACGGGCCCTCCTTCGCATCGGGAGGGTACATCCTAGCAGGCGGCCGTGGAGGTCTCGCGGCGCGGCCGCGGGGCCTGGTGGGCGGCCCCTGGCGCGCCCAGCGCCTCACCGACGTGAGGCTGGCGCCGCACAGCTCGGCGGCCTCCCTCTCGGCCATGCCCTCCTCGAGCGCCAGCAGCGCGAGCTCGACCGTGTCCCTGTCGTACATGCGGACTCCTTCCCGGACCCTTCTCGGTCCAAGTTTTTGTCCGCACCCCCGCGGTACGCCATTTCGGGGTCGAAGTGGCATCTGCCCCTTGAATTTGAAAGATACCTAAGCTGACGGGTGGCTTTGATCGCTCGGCCCGGAGGTTTGCCTGATGCCCAGGTCCAATTCCTGCAGGTAGCTGCTGGGTTCGATGTCGCAGGTGCGGACGCCGTTGCGCAAGCGGATGCGGGGGATATGAAGACGCAGGCGCTCGGCGGTTTCCAAATCGCAGCTTTCGAAGCTGGTGAAGAGAAGCCGTCGGGTGGCGCGCTGCTCGGCCAGCGCAATGGTGTCCCGGTCGGTCGCTTCCTGGCGGACACGGGCGCCGCCGACGATGACGCCGGGGTCGCACATATCGCGCGAGGGGATGAAGCCGTTCACGAAGCCGCCGAAGATGACCACCTCGAAAGTATGGCCAAAGAGGTCTTCGGGGGCGGCGATGGCGACGGCCGGTGCGGGAGACGTTGGAGTCGCCGCTGCATCGTTTTCACGCGTTTCAGTAAGGTTGGCGAGGGAGAGGGCCGTGTCGGCTTTGGACGAAGAAGAGCTCTCACGTGCTCGATTGGCTGCGGCCGCCGGCGAGGTGACGATTGTCGGCTGGTCGTTCCCGCTGCGCTTTGCAAGCAGTCTTTGCGCCTCGCGATAGGGGGTGAGCAGGCTTTGGGTGAAGGGGCTTGTTGCGAGAAGGCCGGGCAGGGCGTCGGCGTCCAGTGCGGCGAGAGCTTCGGCAAGATTGAGGCCCTGGGGTTGCGCGATGCGCCGCAGCTCTGAGACGGCGGCGGATCGTCCGAGGGCGTCGTCGAAGCTGAGCCATTGGCGCCAGGCAACGGGGTCTCCTGCAGGGGAGAAGGCCGCTGGCGCGTTATGGGTGCCGGCGTTGTTGGGGTTGGCGGCAAGCGGGTCGGACGGGTCTGCAGGTTGCGAGGCGCTTCGATAAAGTTGCCCCAAAATGCGTTCGCGTTCGTCGTCGCTGACGGGGGCGAGGTCGCCTTTTGGGGCCTTGAGGGCGGGATGGCCCAGCGAAGTTGCGAGAATACCCACGGACGCGAGCGCTCGTTGTAGATTGGTGCGCCAGATGCGGTTAGTGCCCACGACGGCGATGACGCGCGGGTCGGTGCCGCTGGCCAGCTCCTCGGCAATGGTGCGAGCGACGAGGCCCATCTCGCTGGCAAGGTCGGGTGCCGCCTCCCAGGCGCGGTCAAGGGGATGGAAGGGCGTCTCCAGCGTCACGCGCTGCAGCGGGGCGTGGGCCGCTTCAAATTCTTCGAACCCCGTGGTGCAAGGGTAGGGCTCGAAGGCGGGGAGAATGTCGTCTTCGCTGCCAGCTATGGCGATCTTGTCGGTGGCGAGCAGGTTCACCAAGTGCTGGGAGGCGCGACTCATCAGCAGATAGTCATCCGCCAGCACGACGGGCGAGCCGAAGCGCTGGCGCAGCGCCGGTTCGGCTTCCAAAGCGCGCACGGCCAGGTTCACGGCTTCGCCCGGCAAGACGGCCTCTTCGAAAATGAGGATGCTGCGGGCCAGATCGAGAACGGCCTGTTCTTCGGTGGTCTGAATCCAGTCGGGGTCGCTGTCGCTCAGGTTCGCAAGGCCGCATTGCAGAAAGGCCCACAGCTCGCGCAGGCGTCGGCGCTTCAGGCCGCACGTTTTCAGATCCTCGTAGAAAACGGCCTCCTCGGCTTGGCTGAGCACGCGGCCGCCTCGGCCCGTGGCCCGCTGAGCGAGAGGATCGGCCAGAATGCGGCAGGCGTAATCGAAGGGTGTGGTTACCAGGCTCGTGCACAGGCCCGTGCGTGGGCCGTGCTGACAGGCGGCGGATTCGGCAGGCCCTGCGGCCTCTGCGGGCGCGTCCGCCAGTCCGCGCTGCGAAAGGCGAAGCGCGGCGTCATCAATCGTCACAGGAGATGCGCAGAAGAACAGAAATGGCGGCTGGGTGTTGGGGCTCGCGGGAGCCGCCTCGGCCCAGGCCGCGGCGCGTTCGACGAGCGCACCCGTTTTGCCCGAGCGGGGATCGCCCGTGATGCAAAGCGCTTCAGCTGCTGTTGGCGATAGGGTCATAGGTTGCCTTCTGCTCGAAGTTTCGGGAAAGGGAAGCCCAGCAGTTCGAGGACATTGGGGAATCGAGACCGCCGGGCTCCCCCTGAACGGCCTTTCGCAGGGGCGCAGGAAGGGGAGGCGCCTGATGCGGTAGGGATCCGAAGCGAAGGGTGGGGAAGAGAAAGCTTCGGGAAATGGGGAGTGCCGCATCGAAGGAGGAGGGGAAAGGCCGGTCAGGGAGAGGCTGGGCTGCGGTGCGATGGTCGTGCAGGTAGAAGGGCTTGCCTGCACGGGCGCCGCGCCCAGCTTCTTCCCAAGGAGAGGAGGCGGGCGTTACGAGAGAGCCTCGGACGGCTCGTCAAGGTCGAGGTCGGGCTCGACAGCCGGAGTGCCGCTCGCCCCAGCCGGCGTCGGCTCGAGCGCCGGGGCGCCGGCTTTCTTGGGGGCGATGAGCGGGAAGGTGATGGCGTGGCCCGGGCACGCGTCGGCGCAGGCGCGGCAGCGGGTGCACTCGTTGAAGGTGGTGCCCAGCTCCGGGTGACGCGGGTTGATGCCTACCTCGCATACCACGGCGCAACGTCCGCAGGTGGCTCCGTGGGCGGTTTCCAGGCATTTCTCATCGTCGATGGCCGGCTGGAACGTGCGGTTGGCGCGACCGATGAGGCTCATGAACGACGAGATGGGGCACAGGTGCGAGCACCATTTACGGAAGAAGATCACCTCGACGGCTATCAGCGCCGGGATGATGAGCACCGACCAGGTGACATCGCCGCCGCCGAACAGCGCGATAAGCAGAAACACCATGGCGAACGACAGACCCACGGGGCATACCAGGCAGAATACCGGGAATCCGAAGATGGCGGCGGAAAGCAGGGTGCCGCCCAGGATAATGTGGCGGGAATCGGCCGGCTTTCGGTCGGCGCAGGAGGAGCATCCGCTTGCGCACGAGGTTTTCAGGGCGCGCTTCTCGGCGGCGGAAAGGGGCGTGGCCTTCGTTGCTGGCGCCGCTGAGGTAGCTTCGGTTGCGGAGGGGCGACCGAGGTCGCCCCCTACGGAGGAGATCCCAGGGGCAGCGTCGGGCGCGGAGGAGATCCCGGAGGCAGCCCCTGCCGTAGAGGTGCCGCCCTTCTTGAAGATGCCGCGCAGCTTGCTCCATACGGGCACGGGGCAGAGCCACCCGCAGAAGGCGCGCCCCAAAAGCAGGATGGCGGCCACGGCCAGCACGATGGAGATGACCGCCCGCGGCACGAGCATCTTGCTGGCGAGCATGGTGCCCAAGGCTCCAATCGGACAGATAAGTGAAATGGATTCCCAGCCGAAGGCCGACAACGTACCCGCGCTGATGTGGGCGGCGTAGGCCACGCCGGCGATGCCCAGCAGGGCCAGGGGAATGATGATGCGAAGTTTCTGACTCATGACGACTCCTTAGGCCTCGCTCTCGGGAACGACGATGATGGCGCGCGAGGTGGCGCCGGTGGTGTAGGAGCCCTCTTTCTGGGACACGCACACGCTTTGGCAGGCACCGCACCCGTTGCAGTTGTCGGGTATGACGACCGGGCGCATGTTCTCGTCCAGCTCGATGGCCTCGTAGGGGCACGCGTCGTAGCAGAACCGGCAGCCGTTGTTCTTGTCCCAGGCCAGGCACCATTCGCGAATGAGCACGGCCTTGCCGATGATGGTGGTTTCGGCGGTCGCGTCGGCGGGCAGCGCCAGCGCCTCGGTGGGGCAGGCCGCCACACACAGCGGAACCCCGTCGTTCTCATCGGCGCAGAAGTCGCACCAGCCGTCGTTGAAGTTCGTCGTGGGAGTGCGCATGGAGACGATGCCGTCTTCAATGTGGGCCGGCCGCAGCGCGCCGCGCGGGCAGGCTTCCACGCAGCGCTCGCAGCGAATGCACGATGCTACAAGCCGGCTCTCGTCCTGGCCTCCGGGTGGCCGCACCTGGGCCTCCGCGGGCACCAGCTTCAAGCCGCCCATGGCCAGAAGCACGCCGGCTCCTCCCACGCCCAAGGCGAAGGTGCGCCGGGACATGCCCGCGCCTTCTCGTTTCTTCTCGTCTCCCATGTCTTCTCCTCTACTTAGAGGGCCGACGCGACGGATGCGACCGGCCCGAACGCTAGTCCTCCGCGAGCAGCTCTTCCAGCACCTCGCGGTCGGTCTCTAGAAAGCCCTCCGTGAGGAAGGCGAGTCCCCGGTAGAAATCGGTCTTGGCGAACTTCTTCACCTCGGCGGTGAGCAGCGGCGCCCAGCTGTCCAGGTGCACGTCGAGGAAGTTGTACTGCGCGCGCACCCACGACGTTGCTGTGTCGGTATCGCCCTTGCAGAGCGCTTCTGCGGTGCGGTCGGAGAGAATTTGCAGGTACTCCAGCTCCAGCGCAATGTGATCCTCGCCCTCCTTCCAACTCTCCTGCTTGGAAAGCCCGGCGGCACGGTACAGCGCGAGCACCTCGTCGCGGGCGCTCTGCATGAGCAGGCGCTTCTCGCTCACGTACACGCTTTCGAAGGGATAGGCCGCCGCATGGCCCGAATAGCCGTGGCCGAAGAAGGTGCGCATGTAATCGGCGGCCAGCTCGGTTAACGTGTTCTCCCAAATGCCGGAGAGGTAGGTGGCGATGAGGCGGTTGCCCGTATCGCCGGCGTCGGTGCCGGTCTCGATGGGCCACAGCGTGTCGTGCAGCTCGCCGAGTAGCTCGGCGTCCACTTCCTTGGCGTACAGGCGCGACAGCAGCCCGTAGGTGGCACTGCGGTGCTTGAACAGCTCGATCAGCTCGGACGGCGCGAGAGCCGTCTCTTCCAGAACTTCCTCAGTCATGGCTCCTCCTTACCAGTTCACGCCATCGGTGAGGGTGGGTACATTGGCGCACGTCACGTCGTCAACGGCGGGCACTTCGTAGTCGTCGACCACCTTGGCCAGCGCGCCGGCCAGCGCCGCACGGCCCGCATCGGTGGCGTGCCAGGCGCCGTCGGCCCAAACGAAGGCGCCGGCGCGCTCCAGGCTTTCCACGAAATGCTGCACGTAGAAGCGACGGTTCTCGGCGATGGCCGGATCGGTGTCGACGGCCACGGACATGAGCCCCATGGACGTGCCCTCTTCGGTGTCGGCCATGAGCAGAATGCGCTTGTACACGGGGAGGAACTCGGGCTCCTTGGCGAAGAGGCGCTCGATGCGCGCGGCGGGGTCGTCCTCGGCGAGCACCGTGGCGCCAGCTTCGGTGGTCTGCCAGTACACCGGTGGCGGGGTGGTGGGGCGCCAGAAGGCACGGCCGTCCACTTCCACCATCTCGGGCGCTCGCACCTCGTCGGTGTAGGGCTCGCCGGCATCGGTTACGCGCGCAAGGGCGCCGGCCACTTCCAGCATGGTGCAGAAGTTGGAAGGCGTGTACACGGAGAACTTCCGGCCGCTGATGCGCTCGACGGCTTCCTTCATGGCGCTGGTTGCCATCGGCGCCTCGCAGGCGGCCAGGATGCCCAGCAGCGTGGCGCGGTGCGGGCGCATCTGGGACAGAAGTTCGCGGGTGCGCTCGTCGGCGGGGCGGGCGGCATAGGCCGGGTCATCGGTGCGCACCGAGTTCTCGATGACGGGCACGCGATCGGGGTCGGGGGGCAGAAACTCCGTGCGTCCCTCCACGTTGGGCAGGAATATCTCGGAGGAGTCCAGCTCGGCGGGCTCATCGCTGACGGCCCAGGTGTCCAAGGTCGGATCGAAGCTGAAGTTGAACGCGGACAAATCCGGTGTGCTCACGGGAGCTCCTTTCTAGTTCAGGCCGGCATCGCGCAGAAAGCGCTGGCTGCCGACGGTGGTCGGCCGTGCCGCTCCCATCTCGCTGATGAAGTGCGTGGGAGTCAGACAGGCAAGGGAGACACCGTCGCGGGTGATCGTGCGGCGGTAGGGAAGGCGAATCTGATCGGCCAGGGCAACGTCCGCCTGAGCGAAATAGGAGAGCACCACATGGGGCCGATCGCCGGCGACAAGGCGGGCGAAGGCGGCGCGCTGCTCCTCTTGGGCCGCCCGGCTCGCTTTGTCGTCGCCTGTGGCCGCCGCCGTGGGCATAAGGCCCTCAGTGCAGCCGACAACGAACAGCCACTCGACGTTTCTCTTCGGGGCGCGGAAGTCGAAGATGACAGCGGCGCTACCGCTCGGCACTTCGCCGGCCTCTGCGATGCTGGCGCGCACGCCCATGACCTTGCAGGCCTGGGCCAGCTGTACGGCCCAGGTGCGGTTCGGCACGGAGAAGCCGATCTGATGGGGCAGCACGGCGTGATCGCGCAGCAGCACGGCGGCCCCTGCGGCAATGCCGCGCACCTCATCGGCGGGGCTATCCCACTTCACGAGGGCGTGCACGCCACGCATCTCTTGGGGCTGCTGGGCCGCTACGGACGCGTCGTTGCGCGAGACGGGCGAGTTGGCGGAAGCGTTCTCGGGTGCCATGGGTATCTCCGCTAGCCGACGAAAGCCGCTGCGACGGAATCGTAGGTGCGTGTTGCGCCATCGGCCCCGATGACGGCCCACAGGGTGTAATCGACGGGGAAGTCGAAGGGGTCTTCCTCTTCTTCCTCTTCGCGCTGGGGACGCGGCAGTGCCTCGGAGTCGGTGGGAGGCACGGCGGTGTTTTCGTAGCTCTTGGCGATGACGTCCTCGGCGAGAAGTTCCTCGCGGGTCTTCTCCGGCGCGGGTTCGGCTGCCTCGTCGGCAACGTCGCCGCTCGGCGCCTCCTCGTCGGTGTCGGGCTCTTCCAAAACCTCGGGATGCTCGGCTGCCCAGGCCTCCCAGGCGGCGTCGCGCTGAGCGTTCCATGATTCGGCGCAAGGCAGCTCCACGCGCACGGCCTCGGCGAAGGTGCCGTCGTTGCGCAGATTGCGAGCGGCGGTGACCCGTTCGGCTACGGCTTCGTCGACGGCGCCTGCGCCCTGGGGCCGCACCGCGACGGTGAAGGCTCCGGCGCCCAGTTCGATATCCAAGGTATCGAAGTGCACTTCCGGATAGCCGATCTTGCGCTGGCGATCGTTGAACACCTTCATGTTGTTGCCGATCTTGCGCAGCATGTTGCCGATCCAAGGCCCCACGATGGTTTCCCACCGCTCGTCGGCGCCTTCGTCGGCAGAGTTAAGATAAGAGTAGGTGCCCATGTTCACGATGAGACGCGCCGTGTTGCGCACGGGGGCGTCCTCCGCGCTTTCACACGCATGGGTGCGAATAACGGGCGTGCCGATGTGGGCGTAGCTCCGATTGATTTCGAGGATGGTCTGCTCGGCGGCGACGCGCTCATCCAAATCGAGCACGAGCGTCAGCGACGGTCTTAGCAGTGCCATGTTCCCTCCTTTTCTCTCGATTCCCCAATACGCCGAGAAGTTTAGGAGGGCTTTCATAGCCAGAATAATATGGTTCCTATGATTTCGCCTATGAAATGGCCTTTATGATGACGAAAACGCCAAGGGGGCTGCGCCCTGCGGCCTTTGTTCCGCAGCGGCTGGGACAAAGGCCGCGGGTCGCGGTTCCGGTCGATACGCAGAGAGGACGCAAGGGGGAATCATGGCGAGCATCGATACCATGCTGGGACTCATCGGGAAGCTGGAAAGCCCGTACATCACCGTGCACCAGGAGCGGTGCGCGCTTGTTCGCAACCGTCACGCCGACTGCCTGCGCTGCGCCGAGTCCTGCGCGTCGGGCTGCATCTCCTACGACGGCGAGGTGCTCACCGTGTCGCCGGAGAAGTGCATCGGCTGCGGCACCTGCGCCACGGTGTGCCCCACCTGCGCCCTGGAGGCCCACCACCCGAGCGATGCGGCCCTCACTGCGGCGGCCCGCGCATCGCTTGCGGCCAACGAGGGCGCGGCCTATCTCGGTTGCGGCGAGCTTTTGGAGCGGGCGCGCGGCCGCTACGATGAAGAAAAGATCGCGCGTGTGGAATGCCTTGGCCGCGTGGACGAGTTCCTCCTGGCCGATCTTGCCGTGGAAGGCGCCCGAGAGGTGGCGCTCATCCACGGCGACTGCGAGCGCTGCGATCACGGGCGGGGTCGCGCCTGCGCCGAGGCGGTGGTGGAAACCGCCGAGAAGCTGCTGGAAATTTGGGGCGCGCCCATGACCGTGCGCTTCTCGGGAAAGCTGCCGGCCTCGGCCAAGAGGGCCGCCGACTACGACAGCGGGCGCCGCGCCGTGCTCGCGGAAGGCGCCGCGCTGGCCGCCCGTGCCGGGGTAGTCGTAGCGGAAACGGCGGTGACCGAGGCGCTGGGTGACGCCAGCAACGCGGATGCCGAGGGCGCGTCGGTCGCCGATGCCCGCGACGTGGGTCGCTATCTCAAAGTGATGGACGACGGTACGCTGCCCCATTTTATTCCCGACCGTCGCGAGCGTTTGCTCGACAGCCTGGCGGCCTTGGGCGAGCCGGAGGACGTCATGGTGGACACGCGCCTGTGGGGTCACGTCGTCATCGACACCGATGCGTGCGTCTCCTGCCAGATGTGCGCCGTGTTCTGCCCCACCGGCGCTTTGGCGAAGTTCACCGACGCCGACGGCACCTTCGGCGTGGAGCACCGTCCGAGCGACTGCGTGAAATGCCGCAGCTGCGAGGCCATCTGCCCCGAGCACGCCATCGAAATCTCCGAGGAGGTCTTCGCCGTGGATCTCCTGGGCGGCGTCACCGACCGCTACGTCATGCGCCCCCGCGCCGTGCAGCACGACACCCCCCACACCATCTGGCACAAAGCCCAAACCATGATGAAAACCGACCAAGTCTACGAGCGCTAATCCACCACCATGGATTCCACCAGATCGATGAGCTCGTGCTGGGAGTGGACGTCCAGCTTGCGGTAGATGTGACGCATGTGGGTGTTGGCCGTGCCCGCGGAAATGTAGAGAGCCTCCTGGATGGCGGCGGAATTGCGGCCCTTCGCCAAAAGGAACAGCACCTCGGTTTCCTTGCGCGACAGCAAAAAGGTATCGGCCACGGCGGCGCACTTCCGTTTGAAGCGTCCGGCGCGCTGCTCGGGAGATTCTTGGACGGCGGGAGTGGCTGGCTCCGGAATATCGCCCGGTGCAGAAGAGACGGCTCCCGGCGTATCAGATGGCATCGGCACCACGGCTTCTTCGACGGAAGGTTCGCTTGCGGCAACTTCCCCGCCCATCAGCTCTTCCAAGTCGGTCTGGTCGTCCAGCAGAGGGCAGAGGCGACCGCGTATGAGCGTGCTGCGCATCTCGGCGCCGTTGGGCAGCGTCGCTACGCCGAGGGTCAGCGCGATGAGCCCGACCAAAGCCAGCATCATCGGTTCGGCCGGCACCGCTTCCAAAAGACCGCCTGGTTGCAGCATGAGAAAACCGGCGAGGGAACCGGCGGACAGAAGGCCGTGACCGAAGCCGAAGGTGGTAAAGGCGCTCACACGGTAGCTCTGGGCGATGTCGACGTACATGACCCACAGGCACGCTTCCAGCATGAAGTAGGAGCCGAACAGGGCGAAGCAGCGGAAGGCACCGTCGATGCCATAGGGGGTGCACAGCGTCACGAGCAGTACGGCGATGAGCGGCACGAGCACACGGAAGGCGAAGTTGCGCGATTTGCGCAGCGTGAGCATGGCCATGATGAGGGCTGCGCAAGCGAACAGGCTCGCCGCGAACACCGAGAAGGAGAAGGCGCTTTCCGCACCGCCCGCGGCCAGAAGCAGGTCCAGCAAAGGCCCGGTGAGCGCGCAGCAGCGTAGGATGCCCAGAAGCACGCCGAAAACGGCCGAGGGAACACCGAGGCGCCCTACGAAGGAGGCGGTGCGCACGGGCATGGTCATGAACGAGAACTCCAGCTTGTCCACCAGATCGGCGGAGCATTTGTTCAGGCAGAGCAACTCGAGGAATGGCAGAGCCAGACATAGAAGGGCGCCGGCCGGCACAAAAGCCGCGCTCACGACGAGGGTGAGGGCGAACGCCAGCGCGCTCACCACCATGGAAAGCGCCGCGCACAGCGCAATGGTGGGCAGGTCGCACACGCTGAAGGAGACACCGAAGCTCATGAGCAGCATGGCCGATCCCACGCCGCTCGCCACGCCGGCAAGCACGAAGAGCGCGGCAGCCAAGGGCCCTACCGAGACCATGTTCCCCGCCATGCACAGAAGCGTCGCGCAGGCCACCAAAAACGCCGCGATCGCACGGTTGCGGCGGATGTGCGCCGGCGTGTCGAAGAGTTGGCGGGCCTGTTTCAGAAACACGGCGTACAGCAGCAACGCCACGGCGTGGAAGACGCCGGAGGTTGCGGAAAGCAGCAGCTGCATTGAATCCGCTTCGGGAAAGAGGATGTACTGCCCGTTGAACATGAAGAGATAGACCCAGGCCCAGTGCAGCCCGAATCCCACGATAAGCGCCGGCGATACTTTCCCGGGCGCCCCGGTCTCCTCCTCGCGGTATTCCACTTCAACTTTGATATACGGCAGCTTCATAGTTCCCCTGTTCCAGCGCATCATGCAACAAGGTGCCCGGTATGGCGGCCCCTTGCCTTTCGTCCATGCAGCTGCTCCCCGTATGTCCGCAGCAGAATTATGTCCTGCAATGATAACACAGAGTCAGCAGCCGGCGCGAAAAATCGTGCGGATGCGGGCCGTTTTAGAGAATCCGCAGATCAAAACGGCTCATATGATCCTCTCCCCTCAGAATAATAGTCCCAAATCATAAGCCTCCTATGAAGGGGGACGATGCGCGCCTCCGTAGAATGGCGGCCGTAAGGCACCGTCCTGTCAGCGTCCCGGGGAAACCGGTGAGGGCGCGGAGGTAGCGGGCGCAACGCACAGCGCCAGCCTTCCGCCGAGTCGGGGGACAAGCCGCTCCATTTCGGTGCAGGAGAGAAACGGCAAAGGAAAAGGAAAGAGAGAGGTGGGGATTTTATGGCACAGCTAACCATGTCGCGTCGCAACTTCATGAAGACGATGGCTATCACCGGTGCGGCTGCAGCAGTAAGTTCCTCGGCGGTCGCGCCCATGCGAGCTCTCGCCGAAGATGCCGACGCTACCGCTGGCGAGCTGAAGCACGTGCGCACGTGCTGCCGTGCTTGCGGCAAGGTGGAGTGCGGCGTCTGGGTGACGGTTCAGGACGGCAAGGCCATCAAGGTGGAAGGCGACGAGTCGGCGCCCCAAAGCCGCGGCCATTGCTGCGCGAAGTCGCAGTCGTCCATGCATGCGGCCTATCACCCCGATCGCCTGCGCTACCCCGTGAAGCGCACGAATCCCAAGGGTTCCGATGATCCCGGTTGGGTGCGCATCACCCTGGATGAGGCCTTCGAGCTGTCGGGCCAGGGCTTAGGCGAGGTCGTCGACAAGTACGGCGGACAGTCCATCTTCGTCATGTGCGGAACCTCGCGCGTGTGGTCGCTCGGCCCCTACCAGGGTATGAAGCAGCTGTTCGGCACCCCGAACGCGCACTTGGCCTACCAGGTCTGCAAGGGCCCGCGCCACTGGGCCGGCATCATGACCGACGAGATGGGCTCCCCCTGGATGGAAGTGGAGGCTGAGCCGAAGGTGTACCTGCAGTGGGGCACCGCCGTGGAGTACTCCAACTACGACACCACCAACCGCACCATCTCGGACGTGGCCCCGCATGCCACGGCGCACATCTGCGTCGACCCGCGCGTGACGCCGCTTTCCAAGGAAGCCGACATCTGGCTACCGCTGCGCCCCGGCACCGACGGCGCGCTGGCGCTCGGCTGGTTCAACTGGATCATCGAGAACGAGGCCTACGACGACACCATGGTGCGCCGCTGGTCCAACGCCACCTTCCTGTTCTGCGACGACAAGCCCTGGAAGACCGAGGGCTGGCTTGTGGAGGGCAACGGCGGCATCGACATGCGCACGAAGCTCATCACCGAGTCCGACATCATCGAGGGCGGCAAGTACCAGCGCTTCATGGTATGGGACGAGAACAACAACCGTTTGACCTACTGGGATGCCGAAGAGGGCAAGTGGGAAGGCGAGATGCACAAGATCCCGACCACGGGCTCCTTCATCGAGCATCCGCTCGAGGGTCTCGTGGCTCCCGGCTGGCTGCCCGACCCGTCGGTGTGGTGCGACCCGGCCGACGCCAAGTTCGACGCCTATTGGGATGAAGGCAACGAGAAGGGCAAGGTCACGAATCCGGCCGGCCTGCCCAAAAAGCCCGCGCTGTTCCCCGGCGAGGTGGCCGTTACCCTGAAGGACGGCAAGACCTACCAGTGCCGCACCGTGTGGGACGGCTTCCACGATCTGACGAGCCAGTACACCTGGGACAAGGTGGAGGAGATCACCGGCGTGCCCGGCGAGAAGGCCGAAGAGGCCGTGAAGGTGTGGACGACCCGCGTCGATCCGCGCCACGGCAACGGCGGCATCCACTTCCAGCTGGCCACCGACCAGAACGGCAACTCCATCCAGAACTGCCGCGTGCTGCAGATGCTCTCCTGCGTGACGGGCAACTCCGACGAGCCCGCCGGCAACCGCGGTTCCTGCAAGAGCCAGTTCGACGGCAACCCGGGCCGCTCCAACATGCAGAAGGCGGCGCCGTGGGGCGATGCTGCGAAGGTGTGGCCGGGCCGCGACTACTCGCTGGAGGAAGTCGCCAAGCACATGCAGGACTTCGTGCAGTACCTCATCGACGAGGACTCCCCGCTCGCCGAGCGCTACGGCAACAAGGTGCCCACCGACGAGGAGGCCATCGTCATCGCCAAGCGCATGGGCGGTGCCATGCTTCCCTCCCAGGGCTGGCCGAACCCGACGACCATCTTCATGCGCCAGGCCGGCCAGGTGGACGCCGATCGCTTCCCGCTCAACCGCTTCTGGGCTCGCTGGGCCGACGCGAACTGCATCTGGGACGCCTGCCTGCAGGATCCCGATTGGTCGCTGGCCATGGAGAACGAAAACAAGGAAGTGGGCTACAACGTCAAGGAGACCCTGTACGCCCTGCACGGCGGCGTGTGCCAGTCCGGCGACATCATGAATATGGGCAACATTGCCCGCGCCTGGGACGCCACCACGCAGCTCGACTTCTTCGTCGACATCAACCTGTGGTTCTGCCCCAACAACGGCAACGCTGACATCATCTTCCCCTGCCAGCATTGGATGGAGCTCGATTCCACCCGCGTCTCCCAGGGTTCCGGCGGCATGTTCGGCTGCTGCTGTGCGGCCATCGAGCCTCCGGGAGAGACCATCTATGATCCCGACTGGAACGTGGGCATGTACAAGGCCATGGGCGTGCCGTGGAACACGAAGGATCCGGACGCCGCTCCGGCCGAGAACCTCAACTATGCGCCGCAGTGCCAGACCTTCATCGACAAGTGGACCGAACAGCTGGGCGACGACTACGACGCCTCCGGCGCGCCGAGCTACCTATGGCCCGACCACGACCGCGTGCTGAAGGACAACGTGGACAAGTGGTGCACCGCCGAGTTCCCCGAGGGCCCCACCTGGGCCGAGGCCAAGCAGTGGTTCACCGATCACGGTTGGATGGACTGCCGCGAGTGGCATCCCGAGCGCTGGGGCACCTTCCGCCGCCACGAGATGGGCTGGCGTCGTCAGCAGGGCGGCTTCAACCTGTTCCCGCTCGTGGACTTCCATCCCGGCTTCATGACCGCCTCCGGTTTGGTGGAGATCTGGTCGCTCGTGTGCGAGGCCTACATCTGCAACATGGGCGAGGTGCCGGAGGACTCCGACAAGTGGGCGCACTCCGACCTGCCGCAGTTCCAGGGCGACGACGACCGCTTCCCGATCTACCGCGAGCCCACCGACTCGCCGGTGGCGAAGCCCGAGCTGTACGACCCGGCGCTGATCGATTCCGCCGACGACACCTACTTCATGAACCACGGCTACAAGGACACCCTGAAGGCCATGCCCGACAACATCTTCCTGATGACCACGGGCTCCCGCCAGCCCACCTACTTCCACTCCGAGCATCGCCAGTTGCCCTGGTGCCGCGAGGTGTGGCCGTCTCCCCGCATCGAGATGAACCCGAAGGACGCCGAGCGATTGGGCCTCAAACAGGGCGACTGGGTGTGGATCGAGACGCCGTGGGGCAAGGTCCGCGAGGTGCTCGATTTGTACTACGGCATTTCCCAGGGCGTGGTGAACGCCAACCATGCGTGGTGGTTCCCCGAGTTCGATACCGCCTCTCATGGCTTCGAGCTGGTGGGCATCAACGTGGTGAACGACCCCTACGGCCAGGACACCGTCGGCGGCTGCGCCACGATGCGTTCCACCCCGACCATCGTGTACAAGGCCACGGCCGAGAATTCCCCGTTCGGCAATCCGGTTCCGTGCGATCCGAATGGCGTCGAATGTATCCATGATGCCTCCGACCCGCGCCTGCGCGAGTGGGTGCCCACGGGCAAGGGCGTGCGCGCCCGCTTCGAAGGCGAACCCGAGTGGGATGGGAGCGTGATGTAAGATGGCCCGCTACGCTATCGTTACCGACCTGAACCGCTGCGTGGGCTGCCAGGCCTGCTCGGCGGCCTGCAAGACCATCAACGGCGTTATGCCCGGCGATTTCTGGATCAAGACGCTGCGCATCGGCCCCACCCCTAAAGAGGGCGGGAGCGGCGACTGGCCCGATGTGGAGATGTACTTCCTCCCCATCCAGTGCCAGCACTGCGAGGATCCCGAGTGCGTGAAGGTGTGCCCGACTCAGGCGTCGCACGTGACCGAGGACGGCACGGTGCAGATCGACAAAGACAAGTGCATCGGCTGCCAGTTCTGCGCCATGGCCTGCCCCTACGGCGTGCGCTACTTGAACGAGGAGGAGCGCGTCGTCGAGAAGTGCACGCTCTGCCAGCAGCGCACCGCCCAGGGCGAGCTGCCCCAGTGCGTGGCCCAGTGCGGCGCCCGCGCCCGCTTCTTC
>OLSN01001588.1_pt1 | contig 18879 bp, 16 predicted proteins | sample 1672411 | NCBI WGS metagenome assembly OLSN01 (sample SAMEA3136683, study PRJEB25190) | human gut metagenome | biome: human gut; feature: human-associated habitat; material: faeces | place: Austria | collected 2013 | reverse complement strand
AAAGCCGGGGCTAATGTTTCAATTATATTGGGACATTTTCAAAAATGCTTGACACCCTTTATTTTATATGCAGGTGTTATTTTTTTATTCAAATTAGTAAAAACACTTTTATCAATATTTTATTTGACAATATTCTCTATTTGTGATATAAATATCTAGTGCTTAACGCACAGCAACCTTTAGGGGTGTAGTTCATCGGTAGAATAAGAGTCTCCAAAACTCCAGAGGAGGGTTCGATTCCTTCCACCCCTGTTATAAAAAAATCGTGTTTTTAACACGATTTTTTATTTTTACATAAACTTATTTAAACTTTATTTTAAATTTAATTTCATAAACAATGCCTTGTCAAAAAACAAAACCTTCAGTGCTCAAATGACACTGAAGGTTTCATTTTATAAGTTTATAATTCAGTTTGCCGTATTGGTATTAATATATTTTTAAAAATAAATTTAATTATTTTCTCTTATACCGGCACTACTTTATAAACATTTTTCTATTTTGTTTTAATAGCTTTAACTTTTGACCATTTACCAAATTTCTTTTTCTTTTTAACAATTGTATATGATCTTGTTCTTACAAAATACTGTTTCTTTTTCTTTAACTTCTTAATAACAATGCTATTTTTCTTTGTTAATTTAGTGATTGTTACTTTCTTTTTAAATTTCTTTGAAGTAGAAACCTGTACCTGATATCCTTTTGCTTTTGCAATTTTCTTAATGGAAATCTTTATACTTCCTTTACCGGCTTTTAAAACATTTCCTTTAATTGCTGCTTTAGTTGTTGTATTATTTGCTGCATTATCTACCACATTGTTTGTTGTCGGTGTTGTTACATTATTCTGTCCCGGTAATGTTGTTGGCTGACCTGATTGATTTGGCTGATTTATCTGTGAGTTACCTCTAACAATAATAAATCTTGTATATCCAATATGTTCTCTATACTCACCATCTTCATCATAACTTACCTTATAAACATCACAATAATAGGAAACAGGATTCTGATATGAATAAATATTAGTTGCTGTTACATTACTTATGTCATAAACTAATTTTGTTCCAAGATTTTCATCCTTTTCATTTGACCATTCACATATATAATTTTTATTTAATGATACTTTTGTTCCATTTTCATATACGTCCGGAACAAGTGTCACTGCACTTCCTTCATTTGCATATACAACTTTCATTTCAGAAACACCCGAAAAATCAGAATCCGATTTATTAATATACGCATATGATTCGTCTATTTTTTTTCCATTTTTATAGATTGCATATGTCCAATATGTACTTACATCACCATTTATATAAAAATCATTTTCAGATAAATTATTTAATAAAACAAATCCATCTGAAGAAACTTCCACAGGATTACCATATTCATAATAATAATCATCATCGTCGCTATCATAATATCTCTTTCCTGTGTTCTTATACCATTTTACAGTTATTCCTTCATTTGCAGGGTTAACCTCATTATATGTTTCGGCATTAGCAACATCAGCTTCAAGTATACAACTCTGTCCTGCCATCGTTGTTATATCAACAGCTCTCGCTTCATATGCATATTCTTTATCATTTATATAAAATTGAGTTGAATCAATCTCTTTCCCATTTTTACTAATTACACATACATATTGTACATTTGAATCTTCTTCATAGAAATCACTTTGGCTGACATTGTTAATTGTATATGATGTTCCTCTTCCAACTTCCTGACTTGTGTAGTCATCAGTTTTATACCAAATACATGTAATTCCTTCTTCATCCGGATTAACTTTTTCTCCCTGATAATTTTCAACCCATACATTTAATGAAGCACTATCCCCTTTATTTACATATATATTACTTCCATCGCTATTAACTTCGTAAGAATATTCTATATCATTTATGTAAAAATAAAGAGTTGTCTCATCGTCATCATAACTACAATTAACCTTATATATAACATTATTAAATATATTCTCTGTTATATTATTTACTGTATATGAGCTTCCATTGCCCAATTCTTCAGTTTTATCTGTTTCCTCATCTTCCATATACCACTTGTATGTTATTCCAAGGTTTCCTAAATCTTCAATGTAATTATAATATTGATCCTTTATATATGGTTTTAATTCAACCGATTCACCTACTCTGGCATATACATTATAATTACAATCCATATAATTAATTCTTGGTGTATATTCTGAAGCAATTAATTCTGTGCTAAAATTAGAATTAGAAAATTCTCTAACATCTATCTTATATTCTTTATCTTTATATAATGTAGCTGTTAAAAGAAAGTTATTGGAATCTCCGGTATCATCATTATCAACAAGTTCCTTCCAATCTGTTCCTTCTTTTACATACAAAGTTCCGTATGTATCATCCTCTCCCTGTGTGTACAACATATAGTACCCATCTTTTTCAACTGTAAATTCATAACCTACTGTTTCACCCTGAGATGAAATTGGAATTGAAGTATCAATATGAATATTATTTGTTCTGGATGTTATATCCGCCTTTACTTGTGTTGCGTTGCCAAATGTAATTCCTACTGTCAATGTTGCAATCATTGCTACAGTTTCAGCAAATGCAATTGTTCGTTTTACATTTTGTCTCATTGTACTCTCCCTTCATTTATTTGTTTTGTTACTTTATAAGTTCACAAATTTAATGCATAATGTGCATATTATTTAGAATCATACAAGAACATTATACATTAATATGTGACGTTTATCAACTGCTTTGTTTAGCTATTTTTTTACAAATAAAAACCTGAAATTGATTTTAAATTTTATTAGCAAAATTAAAATCAATTTCAAGTTTATTTATAATTATGTATATACATTTTTATTTTTTAGTTTTTACAGCTTGTATTTTTGTCCAGGCACCATATACTTTCTTACCATTAACAATTTTATAAGCTCTTACTCTTACTAAATATTTTTTATTTCCTTTTAGTTTCTTAACAACAGCACTATTACCTTTAACTGTTTTCTTTATAAGTCCTTTATTCTTAAATTTCTTTGTATTTGATATTTGAATTTCATATTCCTTTGCATTTTTAACTTTCTTAAGAGATATTTTAACAGCATTTTTTGTTGTCTTAACTGTTGCTTTAGTTTTTTCAACATTTGTTTCTGTTGAAGCAGACGGTGCTACAGTTGTTTATGCTATAGATGATTCAATTACCTGTGTTGTAGTATTTCCCGCCACTTTAGTTGTTGCTTCAGGATCTTTTACAACTTTATTATTTAACGAGTTAATTATTGTAGGTGCAAACATTGCGCTTCCATCTTTATATACGCCACATTCTATATTAGTTGTAGCAATATTATCAAATTTACCCGTGAAATTGTATGTTGGTTGTGTACTGATACACTCCTCATTACCTTCCTAATACCATTTATAAGTAAATCTAGAATCGTTATGATGTGATATTTTTAACTATATATGAACTATATGTTGATATAATGTTTTCATCATCTCCACCCATAAACCATTTGTAGGTATTCCTTCAACGCCTAAATCTTCAACAACCTGTTCGTTTTCTACTACTAAGTATGGTTTTAATTCGATATCATCGCCAACGTTGCAATATATATTTTTTGATCTCACACCTGTTACATCAGGTTCCCATTTTTCTACATATACGGTTGCATTAAATTGCTGGTTTTCAGCTTCTCTTACATTTATTTTATAATCTTTTCCAGCATGGAATGCATATTTAATAACAAAATTGCTGTTCGTATGAGTGTCCTCATAATTTATTAGCATTTTCCATTCGCCATTAACTTTTTCATATAAAGTTCCATAAAATTCATATTCACATATTTCACTATAAATTTTATAATAACCTGTCTCACTTACAGAAAATTCATATTCTGCTTCTTCATTTTCCTGTGCCGATATTTCAATTGATGAGATAAGTTGTATATTATCAGCAGCCTCTGTCTGTTCTGTTCTTGCAAATGAAATTCCTACAGTTAACATTGTAACCATAGCAACTGTTTGAACAAGTGCCATTACTCATTTTAAATTCATATTTTTCTCTTTTTTCTTTAGTATTGTGTAATTTATAAATACACTTATATATAAATTAATAGATTATACTACTCAACTTTATTATATTAAAATTTCGAGTATCATTTACTAATATCATTATATATTTAGTAATTAATTATTATCTTGCTATCTTATTCAAAATTAATTATTAATTTCTATCATATATATTGCTAATTTATAATTTTAACTTTTATGCTATAAATATTACCTTATTAACTCTTTTAGTTACTTTAAACTAAATCCTGTGCTTCTTTTACATTGCTAATGCCTATTAATTCTATTCCACTAGTATCTTTTAAGCTATCTATTGATACCTTTGGAAGAACACAGCGTTTAAATCCTAATTTTTTTGCTTCTGCAACTCTTTGATCTGTCATTGCAACTGCTCTTATTTCACCTGCAAGACCTACTTCACCAAAAAATATTGTATCAGCTTCAATGACTCTGTTTTTATAACTTGATAGCATAGCCATTACAAGTGCCAAATCAAGTGCAGGTTCAGATATTTTCATTCCTCCTGCAACATTTACATAAGCATCAAAATCTCCCATTTGAATTCCAATTCTTTTTTCTAAAACTGCCATCAAAAGATTTACTCTGTTGTAATCAGTTCCCACCGCAGTTCTTCTCGGCATACCAAAATTACTTCTTGTAAGAAGTGCCTGTATTTCCACTAAAATAGGACGTGTTCCCTCCATAAGGCAGGCTACAACTGAACCTGAAGCATCTGTAGGCCTTCCCTCAAGCATAAATTCTGAAGGATTAAGTATCTGCTCTAGTCCTTCACTTCTCATTTCAAATACGCCTATTTCATTTGTAGAACCATATCTGTTCTTTACACCTCTTATAATTCTGTAAGCAGCATGTCTATCTCCTTCAAAATAAAGAACTGTGTCTACCATATGCTCTAACACTCTTGGTCCTGCCACAACCCCCTCTTTTGTTACATGACCTACTATAAACATTGGAATTGTACTTCCCTTTGCAACTTGCATAAGAGCGTTTGTAGATTCTCTTACCTGACTTACGCTTCCCGGTGCTGAACCTACTTCTTCACGATACATTGTCTGAATCGAATCAATAACAACAATATCCGGATTGCATACTTTTATCTGTTCTTCTATGGTGTCAAGACTTGTTTCGCACAAAAGAAGCATTTTGTCATTAAATTTTCCTATTCTGTTTGCTCTTAATTTTATTTGCTTAACCGATTCTTCACCTGATATATAAAGCACTTTTTTTCCATCATTTGACAGGTTTCTGCATATCTGCAACAATAACGTTGATTTTCCAATACCTGGATCTCCACCTACAAGTACCATTCCTCCAGGCACAATACCCCCACCTAATACTCTGTCTAATTCAGAAAATCCTGTTGAAATTCTTTCTTCATCTGCTGCATCAACTTCATTTATTGCTACCGGTTTACTTTCAAGTATATTTCTTCCCGTAAGTCCCTTTGTTTTCTTTGTGACTAATTCTTCTACAAATGTGTTCCATTCTTTACATCCCGGACATTGTCCTAACCATTTGCTTGTTTCATATCCGCATTCTTTGCAAAAAAATGCTGTTGTCTTTCCTTTTGCCATATTTCTCCTTTTTCAATCTCTGGGGGTGAAGCAGGATAATTTTGAATAAAGTGCGCTCGCGCTGCTTGCCGCTCGTAGCGGTTCTAAATCTTCCGCCACATTCTGACTTCGAAACCATTGGTTTCTGTCAGAATATGGCGAAAGATTTGAACCGACGGCGGCAAATGCTCTTTATTCAAATTTATCCTGCTTCACCTTCCGGGCTTTAAAACTCTCGCTTCTTCTCAGTGATTATGCATTCGCCAAATACTATCTGCTTTTTTTGCAAGCAAAAAGCAGATAGTATTTGGCTCATTGCGTATAACAAAAAAAGTGCCATGTTGTTTGACACTTTTTTAGTTTATTTTTATTTTATTATTGTGCTTATTGATTATTAAATTGCTACAACTTTTACGTGTGTTACAGCTTCTTTATCAGCATCTACACTAATTGTAAGCTTACCGCCTAAATTAGTTTTCATTTTTCCTACTGCTCTGTTGCTGATGAAAACTTCATATTCTTTTTCTGCTGTTAATTCAAGTGTTATCTGAGTCTGTCCTAATCCTTCAACAAAGAAACTTACTTCATCAGCTGTTGCTTTGAATGCATTTACTGCTGTTCCTGGTGTTGATTCATATACAAACATTCCGTTTCTTTCTAATTTAGTAATCTCATTGAAAGTCTTTACTTTGTACATATCACCTGCAACTTCAAAATCTGCAAGCTTTGTCTTCTTATCTAATGTATAATCACCAAAGCTAATAGAACCATCGCTTTCTTTTCTAATCAATTCGCTTACTACTGCCATCTTATCCTCCTGTTACTTTCGCCCGTTAATTCCGTCAGGCGTCCTAATGTTTTTTTCATTATAACATACTTGTCCATTTTTTTCTTCCAAAAGTCGTATATAATTTATTAAATTTTTATTACAAATTTATCACCATTTGTTCAATTATTTCTTTAAAATAATAACCTCTTTATTTCTAACTAAAATAGTAATACTGTCTCCATTTGTAACATTTCCATTTAATATTTCATCTGACAATGTATCTTCAATTTTATTTTGAATCATTCTTCTGAGTGGTCTTGCCCCATACTTCTTGTCAAATCCTTCCTGAGTTATATACTTCTTAGCAGAATCAGCAAATTTGATATCTATATCCATCTGCTCTTTTACTCTGTGTTTAAACTGGTTAAGCATGATGTTTACAATCTTTCCTACTTCATTCTTTCCAAGACTGTGGAACACAATAATATCATCAATTCTGTTTATGAATTCAGGTCTGAAAATTCGTTTAACATCTTCCATGACATTTGCTTTCATTTTTTCATAATCCTGTTTTTCATTTTCTTCTGAATTGAATCCTAATTTTTTAGGTTCCATAATTCTTGATGCACCTGCATTACTTGTCATAATCAGAATTGTATTTTTAAAGCTTACTTTTCTTCCTTTAGAATCAGTAATGTGACCATCGTCAAGTACCTGAAGTAATATGTTAAATACATCCGGATGTGCTTTTTCAATTTCATCAAATAGTATAACTGAATATGGATTTCTTCTTACTTTTTCACTTAATTGTCCACCTTCATCATATCCTACATATCCCGGAGGTGAACCTACCATTTTAGAAACGCTGTGCTTTTCCATGTACTCAGACATATCTACCCTGATAATTGCTTCTTCTGAACCAAATACAGATTCTGCAAGAGCTTTTGACAATTCTGTTTTTCCTACACCTGTAGGTCCTAAAAACAAAAATGAACCAATTGGTCTGTTTGGATCTTTCAATCCTACTCTTCCTCTTCGTACAGCCTTGGCTACAGCTTTTACTGCTTCATCCTGACCTACCACTCTCTTATGAAGAACTTCCTCTAATTTAATCAAACGCTTTGTCTCATCTTTTGTTAATTTGCTTACCGGAATTCTGGTCCACATTGAAACAACTTCCGCTATTTCACTTTCACCTATTACAGGTTTATTTTCATATTTATTTGTGTTCCATTTTTCAGCAACTTTATCTAACTTAGTCATTGCTTTGTCTAAATTAATCTTAGCTTCGCTTCCTGTCTTAAAGTCACCCTTCTTTATGGAGTCTTCCAACATATTTGTGTAAAGTTCCACATTGTTTTCAGCATTAATAACTGCTTTTGTTTTTGGTGTTCCTTTAAGTCTTGCCTTTGCACATGCTTCATCAATTAAATCAATTGCCTTGTCAGGAAGGTATCGGTCATTAATATATCTTTCAGATAATTTGGCTGCTGCATCAATTCCTTCTTCTGAGATTACAACGTTATGATAATTTTCATAAGTCTCTTTCAAACCATTTAAAATTGTAATTGTATCTTCTACTGATGGTTCATCCACCATTATAGGCTGAAATCTTCTTTCTAATGCTGCATCTTTTTCGATATTTTTTCTGTATTCATTTATTGTTGTTGCTCCAATTATCTGTATCTGACCTCTTGCAAGTGATGGCTTTAATATATTTGAAGCATCCATAGAGCCTTCTGCACTTCCTGCCCCTATGATTGTATGAATTTCATCAATAAAAAGAATAATATTGCCTGCTGCCTGAACTTCACTTATTATCCTCTTAATTCTTTCCTCAAATTCACCTCTGTATTTTGATCCGGCAACCGTGCTAGTCAAATCAAGAATAAATATTCTCTTATCAAGCATTGTTTCAGGAACTTCTCCTGCTTCAATTTTCTGTGCAATTGCTTCTATGATTGCTGTCTTACCTACACCCGGTTCACCTATAAGGCATGGGTTGTTCTTTGTTCTTCTGCTTAAAACCTGGATAACTCTCTGGATTTCTGTTTCTCTTCCTACTACAGGATCTAATCTCTTTTCATGTGCATCTCTTGTTAAATCTCTTCCAAACTGTTCTAATGTAGGCACATTCGATCTTCTGACCGGCTCTTTTCTTCCCTGCTTAACATAAGCTCTAAACTCATTTGGGTCTCTATCTGTAAGTTTTAAAATATCTATGCATAAATTCTTTAAATTTAGTCCAAAACTTGTTAACATTCTATTTGCCTGACATTCTGAGTCAGCAATTATTGCGAGTAAAACATGCTCTGTACCTACTTCATTTACTCCCATTCTTCCTGCTTCGAGTTTTGCTCTATCTAAAACACTCTGACTTCGTGATGTAAATTTCAAATTATTTCTTGAAATTCTTCTCTTAGTCTTTAAAATATCTTCCTCTGTAATGTCTTCGCCTATTGCCCTGATTATATCGTGAGCTTCAAGTTCATAATTGTATAATATATTCGCAGCGACACCGTCAGTAACCTTTGCAAGCCCACCTAGAAGATGCTCTGTTTCTATATAATCAGCCTCAAAATATACAGCAATATCTTTTGCATATTCTAAAGCCTGTAAAGTCTGTTTTGTGTATTTTTTGTCCTCCATTGCTTCCCTCCTATTCTTTTTCATCGTATCAAGCGTTTGTGTCTTTTTTGCAAATGCCATTATTATATGTCAGAAAGGACCCGAAAGCTACATCTTGCAACACTCCGGATCCTTGCTATTTTGTTATTAATCTACGAAAACAAAATCTTCATCATCATCATCTGATTTTACTGTGCTGTCTTTCTTATCACTCTCTGTCTGAATGTCTTTTTCATTCTCCATCAGAATACTATTTTCATTTTCTTCGATTTCATTTGTTTCTTCTAAGATATTGATTCCATTATCAGCATCATTATCTTCATTCTGTTCATCTGTATAGTCAAATATACCTGTTTCCATTGCCACAGCTAATTTTAAATCCTCATTTACTTCTGAAATAGCTTCTTCTATTTCATCTTCTTCTGTCTTTTCATGAGTTTCTTCTGTAGTATCATCACTATCTGTAGTCTCAGGATTTTCTTCGTTTTCAGAATCATCTGCTTTAACATCATCATTCTGACCTTCTACATTGACTCCAAAATTATTAATTTCTTCGTCTTTTAATTTTTTTACTTTTTTTGTCTTATTTGACAATATAAGATTTAAAACTGCAAATATAAGAATAACGATTAAAATAATTAATCCTGCAATTGCTTTCACTAAGATATTATATCTGTCAACAATGCTATTATACTTATCCTGTAATTTTCCGTATGCAGTATTTGCTGCCTCAAGCTGTGTGTTAACATCACTTGTAGCTATGTATCTCTGGAATACCTTTTCCTGATCATCATAACAATAAAGATTTATATCTCCATCCCAGTTCATTGCATATACAAGATACAGTTTTTCTTCTGAATCAAGTTCCCATGCACTGACTTCCTGGTCATAAATTGTTATTCTTTTTTTTGTATAATTTTTAAGACATGAATCTCTTTTTTCCGGTCTTACTACAGTGTACATTCTACTTTTGATAAGAATGTTTCTCATCGGATAAAAAGTATCCTTCTTTTCATTATAAATATAAAATCCTGCTATGCCTTCTTCCTCATTTGTCATATAGACTGCTGTGAGTTGTTTAACTTTACCTACAATGCAAGGCACTTCTTTTTTATTATATGTAAATGTGCTTTCTTCAAATCCTTCAGGAATATCACTTTTTTTAATTTTTGAAGATATAGTCAATTCTGTTTTGTTAACAGTAACCTTAATTCCACTATCTTTTTTAGTTTCTGTATCTTCTTTATAAGTTTCTTCCTCATCTGTTGTAAGTCTTTTTGTTTTAATTGTGTATGTAGTTTTCTGACCATTTGAATCTGTCACTTCAACATATGTCTTATTGTCGCCTTCATCTAATGTGTCCCATGAGACTTTTACATTTGCTGAACTTTCATTTGCAACGGCTTTAACGTCTAATTTTTTCACGCTGTTTTTTACTGTGGCTTCATAATCAGTTACATCTTCTGAAAATGAAGGGCTTAAATTTACTACCGTACTGTCACCTGAATCTGTTTTCCCATTAACTGTCAATTCTTTTAAAGAAGAATCTGCAAAAACATTTGCTCCCATTAATGTTGTCAATCCTGCAGCCACAATTAAACTTAATAATAATGATTTACTTTTTCTCATTATTTGTACCCATTCCTTTAATCACAAACATCTTGTGTTTAAAAGGTGCAAATCAAAGGCTTATATGATTTGCAATTTTCCTTTCTCACATATTTTTTTCATCTCTTTCCCTTACTTTTAAGCTTCGTCGATAGCCTTTCCAATATCATGTCTCATATACTTATTATCGAAATCTATCCACTCTGTTGCCTTATATGCATTTGCTCTGGCTTCTTTTAAATCTTTTCCCTTTGCAGTTACGCCTAATACACGTCCTCCGTTTGTTACAATCTTTCCATTGTCATCAAACTTTGTTCCTGCATGGAATACATAATATCCATCTTTATCCTTAAATGTATCTAATCCTTTTATTTCAAATCCCTTTTCATAACTTACAGGGTATCCGTCACTTGCAAGAACTACACATACAGCTGCATTATCTTCAAACTGTAAATCAATCTTATCAAGTGTTCCGTCGATGCATGCTTCAAATACATCAATTATGTCATTTTTCATTCTTGGAAGAACTACCTGTGCTTCCGGGTCACCAAATCTTGCATTATACTCTAATACCTTTGGTCCGTCTTCTGTAATCATTAATCCAAAGAAGATAATTCCCTTAAATGTTCTTCCTTCAGCTTTCATAGCGTCAACAGTAGCCTGATAAATGTATTTCTTACAGAATTCATCAACTTCTTTTGTATAGAAAGGACTTGGTGAAAATGTTCCCATTCCTCCTGTGTTAAGACCTGTGTCACCATCTCCTGCACGCTTATGGTCCTGAGCACTTGTCATTATCTTTATTGTATTCCCATCAACAAAAGATAAAACAGAAACTTCTCTTCCTGTCATAAATTCCTCTACAACCATTGTATTTCCGGCTGAGCCAAATTTCTTATCAAGCATTATGCTCTTTACGCCTTCAATTGCTTCTTCTTTTGTATTGCAAATTAATACACCTTTTCCTAAAGCAAGTCCATCTGCCTTTAATACAATTGGATATTTTGAAGTTTCCAAATATTCTAATGCTTTTTCAGGAGAATCAAAATTTTCATATCCTGCTGTTGGAATATTGTATTTCTTCATTAAGTCTTTAGAAAACGCTTTTGATCCCTCTAAAATAGCTGCTGCCTTATTTGGTCCAAATACTCTTAAACCTTCTGCTTCAAAAGCATCTACGACACCGCCTACTAACGGATCATCCATACCAATTACAGTTAGGTCAATTTCTTTTTCTTTTGCAAATGAAACTAACTTATCAAATTCCATTGCACCAATATTTACGCATTCTGCATATTCTGCAATTCCTGCGTTGCCGGGTGCACAATAAATCTTATCAACTTTTGAACTCTTTGCTACTGCATTTGCAATGGCATGTTCTCTTCCACCGCTTCCAACAATTAATACTTTCATTGTATTCTCCTTATATTGTCTACTGATATATTACTTTATTGTCTACAACTTTGATTTTGCCATTAGCAATATCATTAATTGCCTGTGGCATAATCTTCCATTCAGCCTGTTCCATAACTCTTTTCTGAAGTACTTCAGGTGTATCTCCAGGTAAAATGTCTACCGCCTTCTGATAAATTATAGGACCTGTATCTGTTCCTTCATCTACAAAATGAACTGTAGCTCCTGTTACCTTAACACCTCTTTCTAATGCTTTTTCATGAACCTTTAATCCATAAAAACCATTTCCACAGAATGATGGAATAAGAGATGGATGTATGTTTATAATTTTATTTCTGTATTTTGAAATCATTTCAGGAGGTAATACAACCAAAAATCCGGCGAGAACGATTAAATCTAATTTATACTTATCTAAAGTATCAATTAACGCCTGATTAAAATCTTTTCTTTCAGCAAAATCCTTAGGTGAAATACATTCTGCATTAATTCCATTTTCCTTTGCTCTTACAAGCGCATATGCATCTTTCTTATTGCTTATTACTACTTCGATTTCTGTATTTGTAATTACTTTATTCTTAATTCCATCAATGATTGCCTGAAGGTTTGTTCCTCCACCTGAAACTAAAACCCCAACTCTTAGCATAATTCTGCTCCTTTTTCTCCTGCCTCAATCTTTCCGATTTCATAGCATGTTTCTCCGGCAGCTTCTAATGCTTTCATTGTCTTTTCTACATCTGCAGGGTCAACTGCTAATACCATACCGATACCCATGTTGTATGTGTTGTACATCATTTCTTCTGCAATATCTCCTGTCTTAGCAAGGAGTTTAAAAATTGCAGGTACTTCATAGCTGTCTTTCTTTACAACTGCCTTTACTCCATCAGGAAGCATTCTTGGAATATTTTCATAGAATCCACCACCTGTAATATGGCTGCATCCCTTAATTGTTACTCCTGCATCTTTAACATTCTTTAATGCTTTAACATAAATTCTTGTCGGAGCAAGTAAAGCTTCTCCTAATGTCTTTCCTAATTCATCATAATATGTATTAAGTGATTCTTCTGACATTTCAAACACTTTTCTTACTAAAGAAAATCCATTACTATGTACACCTGATGACGCAATACCAATTAATGCATCTCCCGGCTTAATATTTTCTCCTGTAATTAAATCTTTTTTATCTACTACACCTACTGCAAATCCTGCTAAATCATATTCATTTTCAGGCATAAGTCCCGGATGTTCTGCTGTTTCACCACCAACTAATGCTGCTCCTGACTGTTTACATCCTTCTGCAACACCACTTACGATTGTAGCAATCTTTTCAGGATAGTTCTTTCCACATGCAATATAATCAAGGAAGAAAAGTGGTTCTCCACCTGAACATGCAATATCATTTACACACATTGCAACACAGTCAATACCGATTGTATCATGTTTGTCCATAATATAAGCTAACTGTACTTTTGTTCCACATCCATCAGTTCCTGATAATAAAACAGGGTCTTCCATTTTCTTAATAGAATCTAAACTGAAAGCTCCGGCAAATCCTCCAAGACCTCCTAAAACTTCAGGTCTCATAGTTCCTTTTACATGCTCTTTCATAAGTTCAACTGACTTGTAACCTGCTTCGATATCAACGCCTGCCTTCTTGTAATCCATAATTCTTTTCTCCTCTTACTTTCAAATGGTTTCTTAAATCATTTTTAATCATATAATGTAAAAACAAATTATAATAAATATGTTTTTTATTTTTCTTTTATAAATATAGTATCGGTTATATTAAAACATAATACCGTTACGCCTTTAATATAATTTTAGTAGTTTTTATATCCTACTTTTTTCAACTTTGTATCTTTTGCTACAACGTCTTTTTTCATTTTTTCTGTATATGCTTTTAACTTTTCAAGCAACTGTGCATCAGATGTTGCAAGAATCTTTGCTGCAAGAATACCTGCATTCTGTCCACCATTAATAGCAACTGTTGCAACCGGGATACCTGATGGCATCTGAACGATTGAGTATAATGAATCTACTCCGCCTAAATCTGATGTTTTCATTGGTATACCTATTACTGGCATAGGGAATAAAGCTGCGCACATGCCCGGAAGATGAGCTGCCTTACCAGCTCCTGCAATAATAACTTTTACTCCTCTTTCTTCTGCACCCTTAGCCCATTCAAAAAAGATGTCCGGCTCTCTGTGTGCTGAGATGATTGTCATTTCATAATCAATTCCCATCTCTTCAAGAAAATCTGCTGCTTTGCTCATTACCGGCAGATCTGAATCGCTGCCCATTACAATTGCTACTTTTGCCATTGCTCTTCTCCTTCATAATTTCTTATAGTATTGTATTAAATCATAATGCCTACGGATTGTTCCGTGCTATGCACTCCCACAATCCTAGCTTCTTAAATCATAAAAACACTTACATTGTAACTGTTAAGACTTATCACGTCAATAAATGGGGTACTAAATTAACAATTTTATTACATTTATTCCCATTTTTATGCTTATTTTATTTATCAAAAGCTTCATTTAAAAGTTCTGTTCCCGGAAGAACAAATCTTCCATCCTTTATAATGACAATTTCTTCACCATTTTTAGTTACGGCTGTAATTTCTCCAAGTTCGTCATAAGGTATCGTTATATCTGTATGACAACTGAAATATGCTTTTGACAAATCTTCATTTCTTAAAGCTGAGATTTCATTTTCCTTTGCCACAATTTCTTTTCCGTCAGGATTAAATGTCTTAACATCTTCTTCCCAACTGTAGCATGTATCTCCAACTGCAAAATGAGGTCCCATTTTTTCCACTATTAAAATTGGAAGTTTATATACTATATCATATTTATTTGCCATAACATAAGCTGTTGTATTTGTTCCTATGGCAAATTCCCCAATAGGTAAAGTGTCATGATTAAACATAACATTTTCTTTTATATACTTTTTATTTTCTTCTTCAGTATCGAAATTCTTACATGTATAGTCTTTTATGCATCCATTTTCAAATGTAATTTCCAAATGATTATATTTTAATTCATTTAAATATACCTGACTCACATGTAACACTCCGTTAGTTCCTGTAAGTTTTGGCGAAGTAAACACTTCTCCTAATGGAATGTTTACATCTGCCAGACAGTTTTCAAAATTAGTTTCTTTTTCAGGATTTTTCAATTCATGCATATTAACCGTAATGTATGTCTTATTGTTTCCTTTTCCTTCGACCCTTACAAAATCTGCCTTATCAAGGGCATCTATTATACTCTGCTGTACCTTGCGATATTTATCCTGATCTAAACAGTTAATTTTAACTGTCTCTTCGAATAATTCTTCATAATCCATTCCAATTTCAGGAAGTGGAAACGCAATAATCGTAAAGCTTCTCTCATCGCCCTTAATATATTTTTGAACTATCTGAGTATATTCTCTTGCATATTCAACTTTTAATTTCTGTTGCTCCTTGCTTAACTGTAAAGCTTCTTTTTTATTTTCCGGCTCAAATGGATTTTCTCCAAATACTTCTATAACCGCCGGTCCTGCCATAAGTGCTGCTATTTTCTTTCTATTTTCAAATGCTGTAGTTGCAACCTCTAACTTTCTTTGTACATAACCTTTGTCAAAGAATAATGCATCATCAAACTTATGGTCAAACCAATACTGCTTATTTATCTTAGTTGATTCATATCCTCCTTTATAAATGACCGGTTTTAATCCCATATTTTCAAACTGCTTTATGGCTGCACGGATTATTCTTTCAAATCCAATATAATATCTTATATCTACTGCACTTTTAATAGATAAATCTTTTCCTGTATTTATAAATCCAAGTCTGTATCCTTCTGTATAAACACTTGCGATTTTATCTATTTTTTCCTGTGAAAGTGTATTTAAGAACTTCGCTGTTTCTATTTCGTTTTCACTAATACTTTCACCATATTTGTATAAATATCTTAAATCTTCTAAATCACTTTCCATTACAATCTTAACTGCAAAATCATTTTCAGAATTTATTATTTCATCTATTCTGTTGGTCATAAAAATTTCTGAATTATCTTTTTCAAAAGAATAAATCATATCGTGAATTGATTTCTTTGTAAGATTTTCTCTATCTTCAAATTGATTATAGATTTCTATAAGCAATTCCATTCTCAATGTTATTTCTTCTAATTTGCCCTGAAATGCATTAGAAATCATATTTCTATTTGCTGTAAATACATAACATAATAACTGTCCGTATTCTTCTCCTAATCTTTCTACTGCGAATTTAGGATTTGCAAAACATTTTTCATATACAATTTCTGTTTCATCTTCATATAAATCTTTATTAAGAGCTGTCAACTGCTCTAAAGTCAACTCTTCAATCTTTTTGCTTTCTATTAGCCTAAGTAAATTATCTATTTTAAGTATAAACTGTGCTGCTGCAACAAAATAAGGTAGAAATTTTTCTTCTACTGTATCTTCAGTAATTATTTCTTTTATTCTTTCTATAGCAATATCATATCTTTCTTTAATCATAGACTTACTCCTAAAGGCTATTCTTTAATTCTGCCTTTTTCTACATTTTTATTAATTATATTTTCAAAATAATCCCATATTTTGACGGAACCATCCGGTGTCTTTTTGTTTCTCGCCATAATCTGTTCTTTTTTTACACCATGCTCCATCCATGCTCTACCGTCAGTAGCATCATTTAACATTATTGGCTGAGTTTTGTCTAATGTTATTGCAAATTTTGCTTCTTTTGTTTCTCCGGCTTCAAATTCATCCCAGAGTCCTCTAATCATTTTTGCCTGGTCATTTGGAAGTATATTAAAAATTCTGTCTGCGGCAGCTAACTCCCTTTCTCTCTTTGTTTCATTTCCCTTATTATCATATGCATATGTATCACCTGCATCTATTTCAACAAGGTCATGTACAAGTACCATCTCTATAACTCTAAGCAAATCTACTTTTTCATTTGCATACTCATTCATTATCATTGCCATCATAGCCAGATGCCATGCATGCTCAGCATCATTTTCATGTCTACTGCCACTTGTCACATATGATTGTCTAAAAATTTCTTTTGATTTATCTACTTCTCTGATAAATTCCATCTGCTTTTCAAATCTTTCTTTATCCGACATTGTCTTACCATTACTGCTGTGCAAAGCATCCTTTCTTATATTTTTTTAGTAAAATACTAAATCATTTTTATTGTTTCGTGCTACGCACTCCCACAATTTCACCATGACATCATACATATATTAAAAATACGCACAAAATTCCAATCCATATTACTGCATTAGAAATTGTTCCTATATATGTGTATTTTAAAAACTTTGTTTCTTCCTGATAACTTTTTAAACCTATTACAAATCCGGCAAGCGCAAGTCCAAATATAGCCCATGCCAAAATTCCTACATATATACCTGCGTTTCCATTCTGCACTATGCATAACGCAACTGTTAAAACAAATAATATAAAAGCTTCAAGTGCTATAAGCGAAGATATTCTTCCGCCCTTTGTATAACTGCTTAATGCTATTCTTTGTTTTTTGTCTTTTTTATTTCTTTTCGCCATTGTTTCTCCTACATAACATGTTTGTGAAGTTTTGTTAATCTGAATATTATATATCCTAAACATCCGCCTAATGTATTAAGGAAAATGTCATCAACATCAAAAGCACCTACTTTTGTCAGCAACTGTGCTGTCTCTATTCCAAAACTAAGCAGCATTGCCCAAATTGTAACTGTTATTATATTTTTAAATATTGATTTTCTTGATATGGTTGGCAACAAAAATCCAAACGGCAGAAAACATACTACATTTCCTACCAGATTTATAAGTGTAACATTCCAGCCATATGTGTAGCGCATATTCCAAAAGCGCTTAATTTCTTTAAATAACGTTAAATTATATCTGTATGTATCACTAACCAGCTCTCTATCTAAACTTTCAGAGAAAAACATTACATACAAAGCACATAATAAATACAATATAAACAGGATACGACCCCAAAGCCGTATCCTTTTTTGAGTCTTTGTCACTACTTTAAAATCTCCCGACTATTTTACTCCATATTTGTCATAGTATTCGTCAATCGCTGCCTTAATCTCATCTGTAATTACTACTTTTCCATTGCATTCTTTATTATACAAATGTTCAACAACTTCTTCCATTGTTACTATTGCATTTGCATCAAATCCGTATAATTCTTTAATTTCATCAAGGGCACATTTTTCGCCACCCTTTCCAACTTCCATTCTATTTAATGAAACCATTAATCCTACGATTTCAACATTAGCAGCATTTCTTACCTTTGGTACTGTTTCTTCCATTGATTTTCCTGATGTTGTTACGTCTTCAATCATGACAACTCTATCACCATCTTTTAACTTACTTCCAAGAAAACTTCCCTTGTCAGCACCATGGTCTTTTTCTTCCTTACGGTCTGAACAGTAACGTACATCTTTTCCATATAATTCGCTATATGCAATAGCTGTTACAACACTGATAGGAATTCCCTTATATGCCGGTCCGAATAATACGTCAAAATCATCTCCATATGTATCATGGATTGCCTTTGCATAATATTCTCCTAACTTTTTAAGCTGTGAACCTGTTACATATCCACCTGCATTCATAAAAAATGGTGATTTTCTTCCACTTTTTAATGTGAATTCTCCAAATTTTAAAACATCACTTTCTACCATAAAATCAATAAATTCCTGCTTGTACGCTTCCATTTTGTTTCTCCTTTACCAATCTGTGTTGCCCCCTCCCTTCGGTCAGCGGCTATTCGTCGGAAACATTTATAGAAAATGAACTTTGTTCATTTTGTTTCCTCCTATTAAAACCATCA
>OLSN01001585.1_pt1 | contig 18888 bp, 17 predicted proteins | sample 1672411 | NCBI WGS metagenome assembly OLSN01 (sample SAMEA3136683, study PRJEB25190) | human gut metagenome | biome: human gut; feature: human-associated habitat; material: faeces | place: Austria | collected 2013 | reverse complement strand
AGAACCACCCCCTGCGCCGCGTAGACAATTTCATCTACTACGGTAGCATGGCGGACAAATACATCGTCCTGCTGCAAATTCTCGACACCGTCAAGGAGCAGGACATGGACGTGGCCAAGCGTGTATCCGTCCAGCTTCAGCTGACCGACCCGGACCTCAAGTCCCGGGACCGCGTGGTCAAGAAATCCGAGAAGGACAGCCTCTATGCCGCCATGGATGTGGGCTGCATCTGGCTGGAGCGCGCCCTCGCCGGCAAGCTGTAAGCCATGAAGCGTATTTTTTCCGCACTGGCAGTGGCTCTGGCCACGCTGTTGGTCATCGGCGGTGACGCGGTGGTCAACTTCGGCGGTGCCGCCGCCAGCATGACCGACGCCGCCCCCGCCGTGCCCCTGACCATTGCCTCCGTCTCCGCCCTGCCCACCGGCACCACTGAGCCCTCTCCCGAGACAGCACTGTTCTCCGGCCTGCTGGGCGCAGCGGCGCTGACGGCCCATCCCGGCGGCGAGACCGCCGAGGATGCCCTGCTCAACAACGAGGACGCCGCCAAGGCTGCTGCCGCACAGGCTGCCGAGGAAGAACCGCCCCAAGAGACGCCCGAGGCCGACGAGGCGCCCGTCTCCACCGCCGTTCAGGCACTGGGCGTGATCTCCGGCACCGGCGTCCGTATGCGCAGCGGCGCAGGCACCGGCTATGACATCCTCAAGACCCTGGACAAGGGCGCCGTTATCGAGCTCACCGCCCAGGAGGGTGACTGGTACCGTATCTCCTTCGACGGCAAGCGCGGCTATGTGGCTGCCCAGTATGTCACCCGCTACGACACCGCCTCCGGCCTTAACGGCGCCGGACGTGTCACCGCGGACGTGCTGAACATCCGTACCGCCGCCAAAAGCGGCAGCACCTCTCTGGGCACCGTATCTCAGGGCACGGTCATTGCCGTCACCGGCATTGAGTCCGGCGGCTGGTTCGCCGTTACCTACAACGGCATCAGCGGCTATGTGGCCTCGCAGTACGTGCTGATCTGCCCCACCTCCGCCCTGACCGGCACGGCGGACAAGCCCGCCGAGAATACAACGACCGAAGGGTCTCCCGCCGAAGCACCTGTCGAGACCCCCGCGGCGCCGGCCGCCTCCGCCTCCGGCAGCAGCATCGTCTCCATCGCCCAGCAGTATCTGGGCGTGCCCTACGTCTACGGCGGTTCCTCTGCCAGCGGCTTCGACTGCTCCGGCTTCACCATGTATGTCTTTGCCCAGGTGGGCATCAAGCTGCCCCACGGCGCCACCAGCCAGCTCAGCTACGGCACCGAGGTCTCCCGCAGCGATCTGCAGCCCGGCGATCTGGTATTCTTCCAGGACTACGGCTATACCGCCTCCCATGTGGGCATCTATATCGGCGGCGACCAGTTCATCCACGCCTCGTCCTCCTACTACAACGGGCACTGCGTGGTGATCACCTCCCTGTCCGAGACGTACTACAACAACCACTACCTCACCGCGCGGCGGCACTGATGCAGACAAAACACCCACGGCTTCAGCCGTGGGTGTTCTTTTTTACAGCGCCGCCCGTTCCGAAAGCGGGCTGCATATGGTGTTCTGCAATGGACCTGTACACCGCGCCGAAGCCGCATCGCGTCACTCCGCGCTGCCGTCCGCGCTTTCGCCCTCTGCCGCCTTCTGCGCCGCGGCGATATTCACATACAGCTCCTCCGGCTTGTGGGGGTGCAGCTTGATGTTGTACAGCAGCATAAACGCCGACACCAGCACCATCACCAGGCTCAGCGCCTGGCTGACGCGGATGGGCTCGCCGCCGATGGTCCAGTTGAACAGGTACAGGCTGTCGGTCCGCAGCCCCTCGACCCAGAACCGTCCGATACCGTACCACAGGAAGTAGAACCATGTGTTCTCGCCGTCGAAGCGGCGTCCCTTCGCCACGATAAAGACGATCAGCAGCAGCCCCACTACGTTCCACAGACTCTCGTACAGGAACGTAGGATGCACCTCCACCAGCGTCCCCGCGGTGGTGGTCAGCTGCATCCGCCACGGCAGCGTCGTCTCCGCGCCGAAGGCCTCCCGGTTCATGAAGTTGCCCCAGCGCCCGATGGCCTGCCCGATCAGGAAACCCATCACGATCAGGTCGGTCAGCGCCCCCAGCTTGAAGCCCCGCTTTTTGCTGAGCACGAAGCACACCAGCACCGCCGCGATCACGCCGCCGTAGATAGCCAGCCCGCCGTCCCATATAGCCACGGACTCCGCCCAGTCAAAGGAACCATCCGCTTTTTTGAACCGGTCCAGATAAAACAGCACATAGTACAGCCGCGCCCCCACGATAGCCAGGGGAATGCCCCACAGCACGCCGTCCATCAAGTTATCCTCGGTGATTCCGTACTTCTCCTTCTGCTTCATGCAGAACCACAGCGCCAGCAGCACGCCCAGCGCGATGATGATTCCGTACCAATAAATGGCCTTTCCTCCGATATGGAAGGCTACGGACGAGCCGGTAAAGGCCCAGTCCCCGAAAAGCCCCGGAAACCGGATGGGGCTGTCCGCCATGATCCTCACGTTCATGTTATCCCTCCTTGGGTGCGATCACCGACAGCGCCATGTGCGCCCGCGTGAAGTTCTCCCGCAGGAACGCGCGCACATCCTCCGCGGTGATGTCATCGTATATCTCCGGGAAGCGGTACGGGTCATACCCCTGGAACCGCCCCTCCGCCATGGACACGGCGATGGACTCAAAGGCGTTCAGCTCCCGCAGCGCCGCGCCGAAGTTGGCGTTGACGATCCGCTTGTAATAGTCGCCGTCCACACCCTCCGCCGCCAGCCGCTGCGCCTCGTCCAGAATGGCCTCCGCCACGGCCTTCGGGTCCTTGCTGTCGCCGCCGGCATAGGCATAGGCCGCGCCGGGCAGCAGGTCGAACGCCGCGCCGAAGGAGCCGTTGATCAGCCCCTGGCTGTACAGCCGCGCATACAGCGGGCTGGACTCGCCCATGAGCACATCACAAGCCAGCTCGCCGATGGCGGCGAACCGGTGCTGCGCCTCCCCTCCATGCTGGGGCGGGCACTTGAAGCCTACCAGGAACGTGGGCATGGCCACCTCCATCTGTGCCTCGGCATAGCCGCAGGCAGCGTCGGTACTCTCCTCCGCGCCATAGTCGCGCCGGATGATCGCCCCACTCTCCGCCGGCAGCACCCGCTTTGCCGTGGCCAGCACCGTCTCGGGGTCCACATCGCCCACCACCACCAGGCACATATTTGCCGGGGTGTAGAACGCCTTGTGGCAGTCATACAGCGTCTGCGCCGTGATATGGCTGATGCTCTCCACGCTGCCGGCCACCGGCGTCCGCGCGGGACTGCTGCGGTACAGCGCCTGCATCATCTGCTTGTACACCTGCCACTCGGGGTTGTCCTCGATCATGCCGATCTCCTGGCCGATGATGCCCTGTTCCTTCTCCACGCTCTCATCGGTGAAATAGGGCACAGACACGAAGGACAGCAGTATCTCCAGATTTTCGTAAAACTTCTCCGTAGAGTCAAAATAGTAGCACGTAATGGCGTTGGAGGTGAAGGCGTTGGGCTCCGCGCCGTTTTTCGCCAGCTCCTGCAGGGCGTTGCCGTCCTTCGTGTCGAACATCTTGTGCTCCAGATAGTGGGCGATGCCCGCCGGAGTGTCCAGCCACTGTCCCTTCAGCTCAAAGCGCATATCCATGCCGCCGTAACGGGTGGCAAACAGCGCGTACTTTCGGGAAAAGCCCTGCTTCGGCACGATGCACACCGGCAGTCCGTTGTCCAGCGTCTCCCATATCACTTCCTCGCCGATGCGGGGATACAGCTTCTTGTCCATGTTACGCCTCCTCCTTTCCCCGCAGGAAGTACACCGTATCCGGCTTCACCGTCTGTGCCGCCGCCACGATGCGCTCCTTTGTCACCTGCTCCAGCGCCGCGGCCAGCTCCTCCGGTGTCTCCTCGACCCCAGCCGCGATCTGGCCCAGATAGAAATTCTCCAGCGCACCCTGAGAGTCCGACAGTGACAGCAGCGACGCGCGGATGGCCTGCAGAGCACCCTCCTGCTCCCAGTCCTCCCAATCGCCCTGCTGCACCGCCTGCAGCTGGCGGCCGATCTCCGCCTCCGCCCGTTCAAAGTCCGCGGTCTCCACGCCGCTGGACACGGTCAGAATGTTCTTGCTGCGGGCATAGCTGCTGGAGGCGTAGTAGCACAGGCTCAGCCTCTCCCGCACGTTCAAAAACAGCTTGGAGTTGCTGGTGCCGCCGAAAATCAGATTTGCCAGCACCATGGCCGGATAGTCGTCGCTGCTGCAGCGGTAGCCCATGGCCAGCTTGCCCTGGGTCACGTCCATCGTCTCCACGATCCGCCGGGGCGTATCCGGTGCCTGTATGCGCTGCACCTCCGGCAGCGCCGTCTGGGCGCCGCGGGGCAGCGCCGCCAGCGCCGTGAGCACTGCGTCCTCCACACGCTGCGCCTCCGCGCTGCCGCAGTAGATGACCTCCACCCGGCTGGACGCCATCAGCGCCTGCCCATGGACATACAGTGACTGGTTGGTGATACGCCCGGCCGTCTCCTCGTCTCCCAGGCGCAGCACGCTGTACGGCTCGCCGGCGCACATCTCCTGCATGAGCCGGATATCCGCCCAGTCACGCTTGTCGTTCTTCAGGCCCCGAATGGCGTCGATCAGGTTGGCCTTTTCGCTCTCCACATAGCTGCTCAGAAAACGTCCCCCGTGGGTCACAGGGTCCAGCAGCAGCTCCCCAAGCATCGCCGACACAGGCTCCAGCAGCTTCTCGCCGTGGGGCGTGAAGGCGTCGTCGATAAAGCCGGCAGCAAAACCCACGCACTGGCGCTCGCCCTTTTTGCGGACGGTATAGTCGACATTGGCGCCGTACAGCGTATCCAGCGCGGCGGACAGGCTCTCCATATCCGGGCAGCGGACGGTGCCCCGCCGCAGCACGGCGGGCAGCAGCGCGTTGGCCGCCGCTGTCTCTCTCTGCAAAGGTGCGATCAGCTGCACGGTCATGCGGCTGGTTTTGAAGCGTTGTGCGGGCAGATACGTCAGAAACACGTCCTGCATGATCTCCCGTCGATTATCAAACATAGTCACTACCTCCGGTACAAATACGCACTCATCGTATAGTATACACCAAACTTTTCCAAAAGAAAAGAGGGCGTTTTTCAAAAGACGCAAAAGACGCAAGTATCCCCCGGCAAAGTGTGCCGGGGGATACTCACATATTCTTCCTGATGCTGCTCAGTGCTGTCTTTTCCAGTCGTGACACCTGCGCCTGTGAGATGCCGATCTCGCTGCTGACCTCCATCTGCGTCTTCCCCTGGCAGAACCGCAGCGCCAGTATGCTCCGCTGCCGCGGGTCCAACCGGGCTATGGCGTCCTTCAGCGCGATGCGGTCCAGCCAGCTCTCGTCGGTGTTCTTCTCGTCCCGCACCTGGTCCATGACGCACACCGTGTCCCCGCTGTCGGCATACAGCGGCTCGTACAAACTCACCGGATCGCTGAACGCGTCCATGGCAAACACCACGTCCTCCCGCGGGATGTCCAGATACCGCGCCAGCTGCTCCACCGTGGGCTCCCGCTGCGTCTCCACCAGCAGCGCCTCACGGGCCCGCAGGATCTTGTAGGCCGTGTCCCGCATACTGCGGCTGATCCGCAGGGCGCTGTTGTCCCGCAGATAGCGGCGTATCTCCCCCACGATCATGGGCACGCCGTAAGTCGAGAACCGCACCGGCTGCTCCACATCAAAGTTGTCGATGGCCTTCATCAAACCGATGCACCCCACCTGGAACAGGTCGTCGGCGCTCTCGCCCCGCCCCGCGAACCGCTGCAGCACCGACAGCACCAGCCGCAGATTGCCGCAGATCAGCTGCTCCCGCGCCGCTGTATCACCTGCGTGGGCGCGGCGCAGCAGCGCCGTCATCTCATCGTTTTTCAGCACAGGCAGCTTCGCTGTGTTGATGCCGCTGATCTCCACTCTGCCCCGCATGACGCCACCTGCCTCTTTCGTGATAGTGGCAGTATTTCCCGCCGGTGCGGCGGTTATTCTCCCCGGCGAAAAGCCCTAAGATCCGACGGTATGGGACAGCCTCCGCCGCGCATATCCTGACGGCAGGAGGTGACGCCGATGCTGTGCAAATTTTCGCTGCTGCGGCGCAAAGAGGTCATTAACCTGTGCGACGGCTGCCGCCTTGGCTGTGTGGGCGACGTGGAGGTCACGGTGCCGGAGGGCTCCGTCAAGGCGCTGATCGTCTTCGGTCCCTGCCGGTTCTTCGGGCTGTTCGGCCGGGGCGAGGATTACTACATCCCCTGGGAGTGCGTCCAGAAGTTCGGCGATGACATCATTCTGGTAGATAAACCCTTCCGCCGGGACCCGCCGCCACCGCCCCGCCGTAAAAAGGGTTGGCTTTTCTGAACCATGCTTGTTAACAGCTTCTTATCACACGATCGGATTTGTTGCAGGTTCTTCTGAAATTTGTCATATGAGCGCATGATTTTCACGCATCAACCCTCCATTTTTGCCGATTTAATGTCGAAAAAGGAATTGACTTTACGGCGAAAATGCGGTATAGTAATTTTCACTACATACAGTAGGGTATTGTAGGGGTTGAAAACACTACCGCGAGGCGCAGACTGCGTCCCGCGTTTCTGCCCCTACTTAATTTTTTTGCTTTTTACCGTTTGGAGGTGTATTCCGTGGCATATATGCGACTGGGCGATCTTTTGGTCTCCTCCGGTATCATCACCGGCGAGCAGCTGGAGCAGGCCCTGGCCCTGCCCCGCGAGGACGGCCAGCGTCTGGGCGATGTTCTCATCCGGCAGGGGGTTATCTCCGAAGCGCAGCTCATTGACGCGCTGCGTGTGCAGCTGGGCGTGGACTTCGTGGACCTGACCGCCGTGTCCATTCCCGTGGAGCTGGCCAAATACGTCCCCCGGAACCTGGCCAAAAAGTTTCTCGTGGTCCCGGTAAAGCTGGTGCAGGACCGCCTGTACCTGGCCATGCACGACCCCCTGGACTTTGTGGCCCAGGACGAGGTCAAGACCGCCTCCCGCAAACGCATCATCCCCATGATCGCCACCCGCAAGGCGGTGGAGCAGGCCATCGAGCGCCTGTATGGCAGCGAGGGCACCGCCCGCGTCATCGAGGAGATGAAGCGCGAGGCCGGTGCCGGCGAGGACATCATCCCCGCCCAGATGGCCCGGGACACCGCCGACCCGGAGGCCTCCGCCCCCACCATCCGCTTTGTCAACTCCCTGATCGAGCGCGCCTTCACTGAGCGCGCCAGCGACATCCATCTGGAGCCCCAGGAGGGTGAAATGCTGGTGCGTATGCGTATTGACGGCCTGCTGCAGCGTGTGCTCACTGTGCCCGCCGATCTGCAGAACACCGTCATCTCCCGCCTGAAGATCATGGGCGGCATGAATATTGCCGAGCACAAGGTGCCCCAGGACGGCCACGCCATGTTCTCCGTCCGGGGCCACAGCCTTGACCTGCGTATCGCCTCCATGCCCACCGTTTACGGTGAGAAGATCGTCCTTCGCCTGCTGGACAAGTCCGCCCAGGTGCTGGACAAGTCCGTCCTCGGGCTGGAGGGCCGCGACCTGGACAACTACAACGCCCTGCTGAAAAACACCAGCGGCGTGGTGCTGCTGGTGGGCCCCACCGGCTCCGGCAAGTCCACCACCATGTCCAATATGCTCCGCGACCTGTCCAGCGACGCGCTGAACATCGTCACGCTGGAGGATCCGGTGGAGTACCACCTTCCCGGCGTGAACCAGTGTCAGATCAACGAAAAGACCGGCATGACCTTTGCCAGCGGCCTGCGCGCGATCCTGCGTCAGGACCCGGACATCATCGCCGTGGGCGAGATACGCGACGGTGAGACGGCCTCCATCGCCATGCGGGCAGCCATCACCGGCCACCTGGTCTTCTCTACCCTGCACACCAACGACGCCGTCTCCGCCGTCCACCGTCTGGAGGACATCGGCGTGGAGCCCTGGTTGGTGTCCAGCGCCCTGCGGGGCGTGGTCAGCCAGCGTCTGGTCCGCAAGCTCTGTCCCCACTGCAAAACGGCTTACCGTCCCTCTGCCGAGGAGCTGCTTCTTCTCGGCCTGCCCGAGGACAGCGACGTCACCTTCTACAAGGGCGCCGGCTGCCCCGAGTGCCGCCATTCCGGCTACATCGGCCGCCGCGCCGTGTTCGAGATACTGCTGCTCAACAGCCGCCTCCGCCGGCGCATCAGCCACGGCGCCGACGGCGACGAGCTGCTGGCCGCCGCCCGGCAGGACGGCTTCACCACCCTGCGGGAAAGCTGCCGCGAGCTGGTGCTTGCCGGCGTCACCTCCGCGGCGGAGGCCGCCCGCGTCATCAACACCGCCGCCGAGACCTGATTTCACAGAAAGGAGCGCCCCGCGCCCATGACCACATTCCGCTATAAAGGCCAGACCGCCGGCGGCGCGAAAGTCTCCGGTGTGCTCCGCGCCTACGATGAATTTGAGGCGGCGGACAAGCTCCGCGAGAGCGTTGCCATCATCACGAAGCTGGAGGCCGTTCCCGAGAAGAAGGAGAGCGTGCTCTCCCGCCCCGTGGCCTTCCGGGTCAAGGAGAAAGAGCTGGCGCTCCTGTGCTCCCAATTCGCCATCATTCTGGCCTCCGGGCTGTCGGTGGAGCGCTGCGTGTCCATGGTAGCCGCCCAGACGAAGAACAAATACCTCCGCCGAATGCTGGATAAGGTCTCCGAGGAGGTGGGCGCCGGCTATTCTCTGGCCCAGAGCTTCGAGAACAACGCCCCCTACCTGCCCAAGACCTTTACCGAAACGCTGCGCGCCGGCGAGCAGTCCGGCACGCTGGAGAGCTGTTTCCAGCGTCTGCATGCCTACTACGACCGTTCCGCCAAGACCAGGGCCAAGATCGTCAGCACCCTGACGTACCCCGTGATGGTCATCATCGTGGCCATCGTCGTCTTTGTCATCATCATCGCCGTGGCGGTCCCCGCGTTCACGGACGCCTTCACGGACCTGGGCTCCGGCAGCCTTCCCGGCGTCACCAGAGCCCTGATGGCCGTCAGCGCCTTCTTCACCAAGTGGTGGTGGCTGGTGCTGGGCGTTCTGGCCCTGCTGGTCATCGCCTACCTGACCTTCCGCCGCACGGAGCGCGGCCGCGCCGCGCTGGCCGCCTGGAGCCTGACGCGCGCCCCGCTGCGCCGCATACACTCCATGAACGCCGCCGCCCAGTTCGCCCACAGCATGGCCACCCTGCTGGCGGCAGGTCTGCCGCTGCCCCGGGCGCTGGAGGTCACCGCCAACGTTGTGAGCAACTACACCTTCTCCCTGGCGGTCCGTCAGGTCCGGCAGGACGTGGAGCGCGGCCGTCCCATGGCTGAGAGCATGGCCGGCATCGAATGCTTCCCCGCCATGCTCACCGAGATGGTAGGCGTAGGCGAGCGCTCCGGCGCGCTGGAGGAGACGCTGGACGTGATCGGCGGCTACTACGACAACGAGGTGTCCGTCACCACCGCCCGGCTGCTGGCCGTGCTGGAGCCGGCCATCACCATTGCCCTGGCCGTGCTGGTGGTCATACTGCTGCTGGCGGTCTACCTGCCCATGTTCACCCTGTACGGCGGCATATAACCAAGGTATCATTTCCGCGCGCAACGCCGCGGGACGATATAGAACTACAAACAGAAAAGGAGAAACTACCCATGCTGAAAAAACTCAACAACAAAAAGGGCTTCACCCTGGTTGAGCTGATTGTTGTTCTGGTCATTCTGGCTATCCTGGCAGCTCTGCTGGTCCCCGCCCTGACCGGTTACATTGATAAGGCTAAGGAAAAATCTATCGAGGCCAAGACGCGTAATATTGTTATGGCTACTCAGACACTGATTGATGAACAATACGGTAAAGTGGCTCTTAGCACTCCGCTGAAAGCTGATGTCAACATTGGAGACGCAACTTCGATTGGAACTGATGGTACGGTTACGGTTTCCGCATCTGAAATTTCGAATCTTGCAGAAGTCACTGTGAAAACTGGTGGTGACGCTAATGTGACTGGCGTAACCATCAATGTTAGCTCTACTACGGGAGCAATGGCAAGAATTACGAAGTTGATTTATGAGGAAAATGGTAAGAGCTGCACATATAGTGTCGATTCGACAACTGGAAACGCAACCTTTGCAACTACTTAACGCCTTAATGCTTAGAGCAGATAAAAACATTGCTTGAAAAATCCCACCGCCACCCGGCGGTGGGATTTTTTATCCCTTTTTCCGCCCGGCAAAAACCCGCAAAAAAATCCCTTTGCCCCTATTGACAGCCCCTTGCTTTTGTGGTAAACTATTGGCTGTAAAAAAAGCAGCAACCGGCAGTAGGCCGTCGGCTCACCTTGCGGGCTTGGGATAAGCTCCGGGTCATACCATGGATACGCACATAAGGTGCGCAACTTCGTATGTTCGGCGGCTGCTTTCAATGGCAGCCGCTTTTGTCTTTATCATACACTTGTGGGAGGTGTGTTACAATCGCCAGCAACAGCAAATCCAACGAACTGGAAATCAATGAGCAGATCCGTGACAAGGAAATCCGCCTGATTGGGGCGGACGGCGCACAGATGGGCATTATGAGCCCGCGCGACGCTTTGAAGATGGCTATCGATAAGGACCTTGACCTGGTCAAGGTTGCGCCGCAGGCAAAGCCGCCGGTGTGCAAGATTCTGGATTACGGCAAATACCGGTTCGAGATGCAGAAAAAGGAAAAGGAAGCCAAGAAAAACCAGAAAGTGGTTGAGCTGAAGGAAATCCGCCTTTCTTTGAACATCGACACCAATGACTTCAACACCAAAGTGAACCAGGCTGCCAAGTTCCTGCAGCAGGGCCACAAGCTCAAGGTAAGCATCCGGTTCCGCGGCCGCGAGATGGCGCATACCAGCTTAGGTCTGGATGTCCACAAGCGTTTTGCCGAGGCGTTGGCGGGCAAGGCCGTCATCGACAAGCAGCCCAAGCTTGAGGGCCGCAGCATGATGATGTTCATGTCCCCCGCACCCAACAAGTAAGAAGTAACTCTTTAGGAGGAAACAACAATGGCTAAAATGAAGCTCAAGACCCTTTCCGGCGCAAAGAAGCGCTTCAAGATGACTGCTTCCGGTAAGATCAAGCGCAATGCGACCAAGCGCCGTCACATCCTGACCAAGAAGACCACCAAGCTCACCCGCGGCCTGCGTATGCCCAAGTACGTTGACAAGACCAACGAGGCTGCTGTCAAGAAAATGATGCCCTACGGCGGCTAATCGCCCCGCGGCAAGGTCAGTTAACTTAAGAGTGTATAAAGGAGATATAAACCATGGCTCGTATTAAAGGCGCTACCATGACGCACAAGCGTCGTGCTAAGACTCTCAAACTCGCAAAGGGCTACTACGGTGCTAAGTCCAAGCACTTCCGCATGGCCAAGCAGGCCGTCATGAAGTCCGGCAACTACGCTTTCGTTGGCCGTAAGCAGAAGAAGCGTCAGTTCCGCAACCTGTGGATCACCCGCATCAACAACGCTGTTCGCGCTCAGGGCATGAACTACTCCAGCTTCATGAACGGCCTGAAGAAGGCTGGCGTCGAGCTGAACCGCAAGATGCTGTCTGAAATGGCTATCCACGATCCCGCCAGCTTCAACGCTCTGGTCGAGACCGCCAAGAAGGCTCTGTAATAATTCTTGCAAAAAGACTCACGCGCACGCGTGAGTCCTTTTGTGTTTAAAGGGGAAAGCTATAGCACAGCCGTTTTACGGCTTACTGTGGGTGGCTTTCCTGCATAGGGAATCCCTATCGTTCATAAAACAACATTGATTTTACGGGAGAGGGGCGCTACAATGGATATAATCACCAGCCGTGACAACGCAGGCGTAAAGTATGCCTGCACACTGCGCGATAGTGAGAAGCAGCGCGCGGCAGAGGGGCTGTTTTTTGCCGAGGGGCCGAAGCTTTGCCTGGAACTGGCCAAAAGCTGCACCCCGCGCACGGCTTATGCCACCGAGGCGGCTATGGAAAAGACGCCTGCGTTGGAAAGCTTGCGCCCCACGCTGATCGCGCCTCACGTGGCCGAAAAGCTGGCGGGCACCAAGACGAGCCAGGGCGTGTTTGTGCTGTTTGAACAGCCCGCGCCCCCGGTAGAGCGGCTGGACACCGCCACCCACATCCTGGCGCTGGAAGGAGTGCAGGACCCCGGCAATGTGGGCACCCTGCTGCGCAGCGCCGCGGCCTTTGGGTACGATCTAGTCCTGTTGGGACCGGGGTGCGCCGCACCGTTTTCGCCCAAAACACTGCGCTCCTCGATGGGCGCGGCCGGGCGGCTGCCGGTACTGCATGTGGACGACCTGCCCGCCACCCTGCAAGGCCTGCGCGCCCGGGGTGTGGCCTGCCTGGCCACCGCTCTGTACAACTCCCGCCCGCTGGGTGAAGCCGGGCAGGAGTTCCCACAGGGACTCTGCGTAGTCATTGGCAGCGAGGGCCAGGGCCTGACGGATGCCACCGTGGCCGCCTGTGACCTGGCCGTGCGTATCCCGATGACCGACCAGGTGGAAAGCCTGAACGCCGGTGTGGCCGGTAGCGTGCTGCTGTGGCAGTTCCGCAATGTGTAAAAACATAGTATAATAAGGGAAGGGGAGACGCGCGTGGATAAGACACTGGCCTGGCTTTGGCTGGCGGATGCCGTTGGTTCTGCCTGCCAGAACGCCCGCGATCTGCTGGCGCTCTACCCCGACCCAGAAGCTTTATACGAAGCCCTGCGCGCCGGGCGGGAAGCACCGCCCTACTTTTTGAGCGACCACGCCGCCGCCCAGCTGTGCGACACCACCCCCTTTGATTATGAGGAGCGGCTGGACCACTGTCTGCTGACCGGTGTGGAGATCATCACTCCCGATGATGCCGCCTACCCGGATCGCTTGCGGGACCTGCCGGATATGCCGCTGGTGCTGTACGTCACCGGCGAGCCCGCCTGCCTGAACGGCCACCGCTATGTGGGCATGGTGGGCACCCGCCGCCCCAGCGCTTACGGGCGGCAGGCGGCGTTTGACCTTTCGCTGGAGATGGCCAAACAGGGAGCCGTCATTGTCAGCGGTCTGGCGGACGGTCTCGACAGTGAGGGCCACCGCGCGGCGGTGGAAGCTGGCACACCCACCGTGGCGTTCCTCGGAACGGCCATCGATACGACCTACCCCGCCGCCAATGTCAAGTTGCGCCAGCGCATCGAGAAAGGCGGCGGCGCCGTCTGCAGCGAGTACCCGCCCGGCTACCAGGGCAAGCAAAAGGGCACCTTTCTGGCCCGCAACCGGCTGATCGCCGGCCTGTCGGAGGTGCTTTGTGTGGCCGAGGCTCGCATCCGCAGCGGCACGCTGAACACCGTGTCCCACGCCGAAAGCCTGGGCCGCCCGGTGTTGGCTGTGCCGGGCAGTATTTACAGCGCCCAAAGCCAGGGCACCAACGAGCTGCTGCGCTCCGGCCGGGCCGGGGTGCTGTGCCAGGCAGCGGACGTGCTGGCCTGTATGGGCGTGGAAAGTGAAAGCGCCGCGCCGGAGCAATCGGCCTTTGCGGTGGAACAAACCAGCCCCGACGCCCAGGCCGTCTATGCGGCACTGGGCCCCACGCCCAAAGGCGTGGACGAGTTGGCCGCTGCCACCGGCCTGTCCGCCAGCCGGGTGCTGGCCGCCTGTACCGAATTGGAGTTGTACGGCGGTGCACAAAGTCAGCCGGGACGGCGCTATGTCGCCCTGTAAAATATAGAGTTAAGTTGAGGTAACCTATGCCGAAATTAGTCATAGTGGAGTCCCCCGCCAAAGCAAAGACCATCAGCAAATACCTGGGCCGGGGCTATAAAGTTACGGCCAGCATGGGCCACGTGCGTGACCTGCCCGCCAGCCAGCTGGGCATTGATGTGGACAATGGCTTTGCGCCGAAGTATATCACCATCAAGGGCAAGCAGAAACTGGTCAAAGAGCTGAAAGCCGAGGCTAAAAAGTGCGACGGCGTCCTGCTTGCAACCGACCCGGACCGCGAAGGCGAAGCCATCAGTTGGCATCTGGCCAACATTTTGGGACTGGACCCCGCCGCCCCCAACCGCGTGACCTTTGACGAGATCACCAAAAAGGGCGTCAAGGAGGGTATGGCCCATCCCCGTGCCATCAACATTGATCTGTTCAACGCCCAGCAGGCCCGGCGCGAACTGGACCGCCTGGTGGGCTACAAGCTCAGCCCGTTCCTGTGGCGCAAGGTCCGCCGCGGCCTCTCCGCCGGCCGTGTGCAGAGCGTGGCGGTGCGCCTGATCCGCGACCGCGAGCTGGAAATTGAAAACTTCAAGCCCGACGAATATTGGAACATCGACGCCGCGCTGTACCCCCAGAGCAACAGCAAAAACGGCTTTACGGCCCGCCTGGCCGCTACCGCTGACGGCAAAAAGCTGACCGTCACCAACAAAGAGCAGGCCGATACCATCGTGGCCGCGCTGGATGGTAAAAGCTACACCATCTCCAAACTGGAAAAAGGCAAGCGCCGCCGCCAGCCTGCGCCGCCCTTCATCACCTCCACCCTGCAGCAGGACGCCAGCCGTGCCTTTGGCTTCTCGGCCACCCGCACGATGCGCGCTGCCCAGACATTGTACGAAGGCATGGACATTGCAGGCCACGGCACCGTGGGTCTGATCACCTACATGCGTACCGACTCGCTGCGCATTGCCGCCGAGGCCAGCGCCGCCGCCAAACAGTTCATCGCGGGCCGCTGGGGCGACAACTACGTCTGCAACACCCAGCGCAAGTGGAAGTCCCGCTCGGCCACGGCCGCCCAGGACGCCCACGAAGCGATCCGCCCGTCTATGCCGGAACTGACCCCCGATGAAGTGGAGCAGAGCATCAGCGGCGACACCGCCAAACTGTACCGCCTGATCTGGAGCCGCTTTATGGCCAGCCAGATGGCCGACTGCATCCAGGATACCGTCTCGGTGTCCATCACGGCAGGGGATTACCTCTTCCGTGCATCTGGCTTCCGCGTGTCTTTTGACGGCTTCACCGCCCTGTACGAGGAATCCACCGACGACAAGCAGAAAAAGGAGACCGCCCTGCCCCCGCTGGAGGAGGGCCAGACCCTCAAACTGCGCAGCCTGACGGCAGACCAGAAGTTCACCCAGCCGCCGCCGCTCTACACCGAAGCCACGCTGATCCACGCACTGGAAGAAAACGGCATCGGCCGCCCTTCCACCTACGCGCCCATCATCACCACCATCGTCGACCGCGGCTATGTGGAAAAAGACCAGAAAAAGCTGAAAACCACCCCGCTGGGTCAGGCCGTCAACACTGTGATGATGGAGCAGTTCCCCAACATTGTAGATGTGAAATTCAGCGCAGATATGGAGAAAAAGCTGGATATTATCGAGGCTGGCAAGGCTGACTGGGTCCAGACCATCGACGATTTCTACAAAGGCTTTGCCAAGAGCCTGGAGGACGCCGAGAAGAACATGGAGGGCAAGCGCGTCAAGGTCGAGGACATCCCCACCGACGAGATCTGCGAAAAGTGCGGCCGCCCCATGGTCATCAAATCCGGCCGGTACGGCAAGTTCGTGGCTTGCTCCGGCTTCCCGGAGTGCCGCAACGCCCACCCGCTGGTCAAAGATACCGGCGGCATCTGCCCGGAGTGCGGCGGCCACATGTTGGTGCGCAAAAGCGCGAAGGGGCGCATTTATTACGGCTGCAGCAACTACCCCAAGTGCAACTTTATGACCTGGGACGAGCCTGTGCCTGAAAAATGCCCCCAGTGCGGCCAGACCCTGTTTAAGAAAAAAGGCCAGCTCTACTGCGCCAAAGAGGGCTGCGGCTTTACGAAGCCTATCGAAAAGAAGTGAAAAATGGCGGAATAACGCCGAAACCATAACGGAGTGACTATGCAAGTAAACGTGATCGGTGCCGGTCTGGCGGGGTGCGAAGCCACGCTGTGGCTGGCGGACGCCGGTGTGCAGGTAGACCTGTACGAACAAAAACCGGGCAAGTTTTCGCCCGCCCATAAAAGTGCCGGCTTTGCCGAGCTGATCTGCTCCAATTCGCTGAAAGCCGAGCGCCCGGACTCTGCCTCCGGCCTGCTCAAGCTGGAAATGAAGATGATGGGCAGCCACCTGCTGAAGGCGGCCGAGACCGCCCGCGTGGCGGCCGGCGGTGCGCTGGCAGTGGACCGGGATGTCTTCTCCGCCGCCGTTACTGAGATGGTGGAAAAGCACCCGAATATCACAGTGCATCATGAGGAAGTGACCGCTCTCGACGAAAGCGCCCCCGTGCTGGTAGCCTCCGGCCCGCTGACCGAGGGAGCCTTGGCGGACGCCGTGGCCGGCCTGACCGGTGACCACCGCCTGAGCTTTTTTGACGCGGTAGCGCCCATCGTTACCGCCGAAAGCCTGGACTACGAGAAGGTTTTCGCCGCTTCCCGCTATGGCCGCGGTGAGGCCGATTACCTTAACTGCCCCTTTAACAAGGAAGAGTACGAGGCTTTCCACGCCGAGCTGATCGCCGCCGAGCGCGCGCCGCTCCACGATTTTGACGGCGATCTCACCGTCTACGAGGGCTGCATGCCCATCGAGGTCATGGCTGCCCGCGGGGCCGATACGATCCGCTTTGGCCCGCTGCGCCCGGTGGGCCTGCGGGACCCCCGCACCGGGCACCGCCCCTGGGCGGCTGTGCAGCTGCGCGCCGAGAACACCGCTCGCACGCTGTACAACCTCGTCGGCTTCCAGACGAACCTCAAATGGGGTGAGCAGAAGCGGGTGTTCAGTATGATTCCGGGTCTGGAGCACGCGGAGTTTGTGCGCTACGGCGTCATGCACCGCAACACCTTTTTGGAAAGCCCCAAGGTGCTGACCAAGCAGCAATTTTTGAAGGAGCACCCCAACGTGTTTTTTGCCGGGCAGATCACCGGCTTTGAGGGCTATATGGAGAGTGCGGCCAGCGGCCTGCTGGCGGCGCACCAGATTCTGGCGCGGCTGCAGGGCCGCGAACTGCCGCCGCCCCCGGCGGCCACGATGTGCGGCTCTCTGCTGGACTATATCACAACGCCGAACAAGGATTTCCAGCCGATGGGCGCGAATATGGGCATCCTGCCCCGCACCGAGGAAATCAACACCATCCGTGACAAGCGCGAGCGCTATATGGCGCTTTCGCAGGCTGCCCAGGACGCGATGTGCGCATGGGTGAAGGAGTTTGAAGCATGAAAATTTTAGTTGATGCAATGGGCGGCGACAACGCCCCGCTGTGCGTGCTGCAGGGTGCGGCTCAGGCTGCCGCTGAGTTCGGCGACGGCATGGAGCTGGTGCTGCTGGGCGAGGAGAAGGCCATCCGCGACTGCGCGGCCGAGAATAAAATCGACCTTGCGCCGTTCACGGTTCTGAACTGCACCGAGACGATTGATATGCACGATGACCCGGTCAAGGCGGTGCGCCACAAGACCGATTCCAGCATGGTCAAGGGCCTTACGATGCTGAAAAACGGCGAGGGCGATGCCTTCGTCAGTGCCGGCTCCACCGGTGCGCTGCACGTGGGCACCAGCCTGATCGTGCGCACGGTCAAGGGCGTCAAGCGCCCGGCGCTGGCCACCCCGATGCCCGGTGCCAAGCAGAACTTCCTGCTGCTGGACTGCGGCGCCAACGTCGAGTGCCGCCCCGAGATGCTGAACGCCTTCGGCACGATGGGCAGCGTCTACGCCGAGAAGGTCATGGGCCGCACCGCGCCGAAGGTGGCGCTGGTCAACAACGGTGCTGAGGAGACGAAGGGCACGCCCACCTACCGCGAGGCACACAAGCTGCTGAAGGCCAACCCCTGCATCCAGTTTGCGGGCAATATTGAGCCGCGCTACATCATGGATGGCGAGGTCGATGTCGTGGTCTGCGACGGCTTTGTCGGCAATGTGGTGCTCAAGCTGACCGAGGGCGTTGCCAAAACGCTGCTGGGTATGCTGAAGAAAATCTTCCTCAAGAACCTGCTGACCAAGCTCAGCTATCTGGGCATCAAGGGCGGTCTGGGTGAGCTGAAGCGGATGATGGACTCCGAGGAGGTCGGCGGTGCGCCGCTGCTGGGCGCTGCCAAGCCGGTCATCAAGGCGCACGGCTCCAGCCACGCCAAGGGCATCAAGAATGCCATCCGTCAGGCAAAGCTCTGTGTTGCCAACGATTTGTGCGGGACGATGGAGAATGCCTTGGCCGCAGTTGCGAAGCAGAAAGAAGAAGCAGAAGCTTAAAAGTAAAGCCGCCCTGTAGGGGCCGGACATGTCCGGCCCGCGGCATAAAAAATACCGCCCGTAAAAGGGCAATCGAGATAAGGTTGAGGGCCGGGCATGCCCGGCCCCTACGGACCAGCCGGAAAGGTGAAAGAATATGGCTCACAAACCGGAAGAATTGCAGGAGGTCCTGCACTATACATTTAAAAATCCCGCGCTGCTGCGCATTGCGCTGACCCATACCAGCTTTGCGAATGAGAGCAAGGTGGCCACCACCCACAACGAGCGCCTGGAATTTCTGGGCGACAGCGTGCTGAGCGTTGTGGTGGCGGATTACCTGTTCCACCAGTCCGGCCGGCCCGAGGGTGAGCTGACCCGTATGCGCGCCAGCCTTGTCAGCGAGGACGCGCTGTTCCAGTTTGCGCAGGAAATCCATCTGGGTGAGTATCTGCGTCTGGGCCACGGCGAGGACCTGGGCGGCGGCCGCAACCGTCCCAGCGTTGTGTCGGACGCCTTTGAGGCCGTCATTGCCGCGCTGTATCTGGACGGCGGCATGGAGGTCGCCCGCAATTTCATCCTGCCCTTCATCACCGAGGGCAAGACCGCCGAGGAAGACTACAAGACCCGTCTGCAGGAGGTCGTCCAGCAGGACCCG
>OLSN01001584.1_pt1 | contig 18892 bp, 27 predicted proteins | sample 1672411 | NCBI WGS metagenome assembly OLSN01 (sample SAMEA3136683, study PRJEB25190) | human gut metagenome | biome: human gut; feature: human-associated habitat; material: faeces | place: Austria | collected 2013 | reverse complement strand
TTTTATATTTCATTGTCCTATATGAGGGTAGCATACCAAAGTCTACTTAAGGGGGACTTTTGATACAAAAGTATACAAAAGAGAGCATTATTTGTTTTCGAAATTACATTCCGGCAAACCGGTAATACTGGTTAGCAGTGATAATATTCCGGCCAGCATGGATGTGGAAATTACTAATTTCGTGTCTATCTGCCCAAGTACAGTTACGGTTCCAATTGTTGCTATGGCGGTCTGCGCGACAGTCTTTATTGCCCTGATACCGGCACATTTAGCCCATTTTTTCCAATCTTTTGCTTTCATGTTACCATCCTTTCTTTTCAGGGGTGATTAAGCCGTTTATCATTAGAGCGATTCGATTATTATCCATACAGTTCAGCAATTCGTGATACGCCTACATAAATTTCGGAAATTTTATACCATGTAGTATAATCGACTGTTCCGGTCTGTGGCAGCCCGAATACTTTCTGGAATGTACGGACTGATTCTGCAGTTGCAGGTCCGTAAATCCCGTCAGCAGTAATTTTCGGAATAGCAGGATAAGCACCTGCTATGACATTTAATTGTTCCTGCATCTGCAAAACTTTATTGCCGGAAGAACCAATTTCCAGAGTATAGCCAGGCCAGGAGGATGGGATGCCGGAGATGGCTTCGGCGGTGTTAATGTACATGTCGTCACCGTAGTAGTAACGGAGAATTTCGATAGGGGAATAGCCCTGGTCGCCTAAGGATTTGGATCCCCATTGGGTCAACCAAATTGTCACAACCTATAAAGCACCCGCAAACTCTTGATTTTACTGGGCTTGCGGGCATTTTACCTGTATAGGAAAAAGTAGATTTTAAGAGAATCGTTCTTGCGATCGTAGATAATCTTGTCGATGATCTGCTTCAGGGCTTCGTTTTTTTGAATGTATGTATAATTGTTGGAGATGAGAATATCATACACACTCCGGACCTTCTGCAGCATGGCATCCGCTGGATCCTGATCAGATTTACGTGCTGCCTTTTTCAATTCCTGTAATTGTTGTTCTAAGGATTCACGTTCTTTCTGAATGATAGCTTTATTCGCTTTATATTCTTCCAGTGTATCAATTCCTTCCCGGTAGGAGGCTTTTATTCGTTCCTCTTTGCCGGTTAAACTTTCCAATTGTTCTGTTATAGCCTTGCGCTCATCAAACTGCTCTGTGGGTTGATATTCACGCAATTCATAGACAATATCTTTGGTATCCAATATTTCTTTTATGCCGGCCAGAACTTCCTTTTCAAGAACCAGTGAGCTGATGCCGTTCGGTTTTTTGCATTTTCCTTTGCTATATCCGTAGCAGGAGAAGTAAGAATATTTTTCCCCATTGACTCGTTTCATAGTGGTTGAGGTTAAGGTGCGTCCGCAATCCGGGCATTTCAGCAGTCCAGAGAGCCAGTGCTTATAAGTGGAAGAGGGACGCTTGCCAACCGGCTTGTAGGTGGCTTTAAATCGTTTCTGCGCTGATTCAAAGAGTTCTTTTGATATGATAGCTGGCTGTTGCCCTTCTGTAACAATCCATTCGTCCTTATCTTTGATACGATTGGTGCTGTTCTCTGTCCGGTTCCACCGGATCATGCCACAATAGGAAGGATTCTGGATGATGTATTCGACAGATCTTCGCTCAAATGGCTTTCCGTGCGAAGTCTTGAGTCCTAAAGAATTTAGGTATCTGGCGATATCAAAGAAGCTCATGCCTTCATTTGTGTATTTTTCGAATATAGTCCGAACAATCTTTGCTTCTTCCGGAACAATCACCGGCGGCTTGCCATGCTCCACAACCTTGTAGCCAAGCGGCGGACGTGCCTGGTATGCTCCGCGGAGTGCATTTTCTTTCATACCTCGATACACTTCGCCAGATAACCGGATAGAGTAGTATTCGTCCATCCATTCGATAATACGCTCGATCAGTGAACCAAAAGGATTATCGGAGAGTGGTTCGGATACACTCACGACATCTACATTGTGCTGCTTTTTTAATAGAGATTTATAAACGATAGATTCTTCCTGATTCCTGGCGAACCTGGAAAACTTCCATACCAGGATCAGATCGATTGGATGGTCATCACCTTTGGCCAGTCCGATCATCTCCTGGAAGCCGGGACGCTTATTGGCTTTCCTTCCGGAGATACCTAGGTCCGTGAAGATCTTCAGGATTACAATATTGTTCTTGGCTGCATAGTCCCGGAGGAGATGCTCCTGGGAGTCCGGAGAGATCTCTTCCTGATCATGAGTGGATACCCGGATGTAGCCGTATGCATATTTTACGCTCATTGTATCACCTTCCTGTAATTATATGTGCGATGTCGCACAAAAATGGGTACAAAAATAACACCTATACGGTGCCGGATTTTTGTGATACAATATTCTTGTTGAGGGAGTACTGTATCGAGCGAATCCTTCGCCGTATATATTACTCGGGATTTCCCCGGTGTTTGATAGGCACCGGGGAATTTTTATTCGTTATTTTTCTTGATTGTCTTTTCGCTTTTTGACAAGTGCTACTATTGCTAAAATTACGCAAATCAAACACCAACCAGCCCATACGTTTAAATCTGCATAGCTTCCGGCAAGGGCAAATCCAAGTAAAGCACCTATTCCGTATAATACAATAATAGCGATGTTTCCACCTTTACCTCCATTGCGTGTTGCAATAGAAACGATTCCTCCGGCAAGGAGTAGGATTGCTACGACAATTCCAGCGGATCCACCAGCTTCTCCATTTGCTTCAAGTGTGTTACTGATTCCAGCAGCACATGACTGGAAACTGACAAAAACAAATAAAATAATTGACAGTATTCCTGATACGAGTTTCCATGTTTTCATAAGTTTTCCTTCTTTCTTATATGATTTTTTCAGAATGTATTTATTCAATCAGATATCTCCGCCATATAAATACTTTCGTATCAAGAGGGCAGTGTATTTATGGTTAGAGATACTGGATGAATTACATATATCTCTTTACAACTTCTATTAAACGGTTTTTGTATTTGTACAAATCGTTTAAAGAGTCGATATAAATACGCTCGAATTTTTTATTAGCATCCGGGATGAGAAGCTGTTTATTTCTTGCATCAAGATTGAGGCGACAAATCGGTTTTCTATTATTGTCTTTATACAGAATTCCAAAATAACTTTCGGTATCACGGTGAACTATATCTTCAACGGGTACGATACCAGCAAGAAGTCCGCGAATAATGTAGAAACTTTCAATTTCATCTTCCGTTGTAACAATTTTGGATGCAGGTTCTTTGATCGCGGGTTCTGATTCTTCATCTTTATCATAATCGTCAGCTAATGCAGAAGAAATTTTACTATTTACTATTTCATTTACAAAAGAAGAGAAAGCTCGTTTTACCACAGGCGTAAATTTTTCAATTATTCTCTGAGTCTTTTGACCATCGTATATATCCGCTAAAATAAATCGAACAAAGTCTTCTGTCGGAGATTCAAACTGTTTTGTTAAGATGTTTTTTATTTGACTGCTATATTTAAGCTCTTCGGCAGTACTAAATATTTTGTCCTTATCAAAATTATCTTTACAAAATTTTTTTAATTCATTGATGGAAGAATCTTTTAAATTTGCCATGTCTATTTCTAGAAATGGCACAAGATCCATTTTGTTTGATTCTTCTAAATCTGTATAAAAACGATATATTATGCCATTTGTAAGAATGCCAAATTTAGCAGGAGATGTCCCGAAATATCTAAAAAGTTGAGACGAATGTTTGTCGAGTTGCTCTGAGCAACTTTTGCATTCGACTAAAATATTCGGCTGTCCATTTTCAAGGATTGCATAATCAACCTTTTCGCCTTTTTTAATTCCTACATCAGCAATATACTCTGGGCAAAATTCATTTGGATTGAAAACATCATACCCAAGAAGTTGAAATAAAGGCACTACAAGAGACATTTTTGTGGATTCTTCTGTAGTGATGGTGTCTTTTAAAGACAGTATCCTTTCTGAAAATTGTTTAATTACATCATTGAACTCCATACATTTTCCTCTCTTTCATATTTTATAAATCATCACCATATAGATAGTGGTGTTCAGCTCGGTGGAACATATCACAATGTTCCTGAATAAATTCAACACGTTTCTGATCACGAGCAATCCGCTTCTTTAATCGTCTTCGTTCCACTTGCAGTTGTTTGATGCGATCAAGATAGATTTGAGCCGGTTCTGGATCTTTGTGTGGATGATGAGCATAGTATTCAATTTCTTGTACATTACCTTTTAAAAAGTCATCTTTTGTTATATGACTCATGGCATGCTCATATGCCTTAAGCTGAGATTCATAATTCAATCCGGCATTGATCAGTATTGTGTAGCTTCCGTCTTCGTTCGGAACAACCATTTCATTTCCTTTTTTACTAGGAAAGTCCATAAGAACGACATTAACATCCGGTGTCGTCAATATCACCACGTTCCTTTCGTTTAAGCGCGAGAGCCATGCTATGCAGAGCTTTTAAGTCGTCCGGATCCATATCTTTCTGGACATCGAACAGCGCTTTCAGTTCTTTGTTTTCAAATATCTCTTGTGCTACCTGCGCAGTTTCATCATTTAAATAATACTTTTCTGTATCTGATTCATTTCCTGTCATTAAATAGTCGACAGATACATTGAAGTAATCAGCAATTTTCTTTATTTTCGTAGCATTAGGTGTACTGTTTCCTAATTTACTGATATACCCCTTTCCGAATCCAAGAGTTTCTTCGAGCTTGTTCATTGATATTCCATAGTCTTTGCACAAGCTTTTAATACGTTCTTTCATATTTTTGGGCCCTTTCTGAAAAAATCGCAAAAACTTCTTGACATTCTGAATATATCGCGTATAATAAAATTACAAGTTCTGAAAAAATCGCAAAAATAATCAGAATGGCAAATATGCTATTTATTTGTTTGTGGTAATTCAAATTATAGGATATTTTCAGAAGTTAGTCAATAATATTTAGTGATTTTTTCAGAACTTATATTGAAAAAGGAGGTGTAAATTTGATTTACGAAAATATTTGTAAACTTGCAAAAGAACGTGGGATTTCGATTAACAAGTTAGAGGAAAAAGCAAATGTATCGACGGGCAGTATTTGCAAATGGGGAAATAGTGTGAGTCCAACAGTTAAAAACATTAAGAAAGTAGCCGATATTCTGAAATGTACTGTGGATGAATTAATTTCAGCAACAGATGAAACAGGTTCAGAAGAAGGGAGGAAATAAATTGGAAATCGCGGTTGGCCTGTATATTGTTGGAATTACTTTAATAATGGGATATCTGATAAACAAATATCCCAGAGAAACGATAGCTATTATATTCCTTTACATAATGGTGCTATTACAAGTTGTCCAAAAATATTTTCAACAGAAATAGTAAGAACAACATATACGCAACAATCAAAAGACGTGTGGACAAGAAACCTAGGAGGTTGGAACTGCTACCATTGACACGAGTACTATCTGTTCTTTCCAGGAATATCACAGCGTAACTGGTCTGATGATTGGTTGGAAGAGCAGAACCGAAAAGAAAATGAACCAAGAGAGTTCCTAGGTAAAGAATATACTTTATATGAAGCCAAGCAGAGACAGCGTCAGATGGAGACAGCCATGAGGGCACAGCGTGAAAAAGTCAAATTATTGCAGGCTGGTGGTGCTGATCAGGACGAAGTCATTCTGCACAAAGCGAAATATCAAGGGCAGCTTAACGAGTATTCCCGGTTTTGCCGGAAAATGAGGCTTACGGAAGAACGTGAGCGTATTTACCTGGATATGAAAGGTCGGGTGGCAACAAATAGCAAACGACAGAATGCATTGTTCCCGCGGGAAATGATTGAGAATGCATCCAAGGATGTGGCTCAGTATAAGCGGTATAAAGAAGTTCTGGGAGATTATATTGGTTCGCTTGTTAATTTCGGCCAGATGAAATATAATGATAGTGAGAAATGGAAAATTATCAGTGAAGCATATACAGATGTAAAATGGCAGAGTCAAGCACTGAAGAAGAAACAAATAGGAGAAATACATTCTATCCCGTATAAAGGTACTCCGAATAGTGTGTTTGATAATTTCAAAGATGGTGCCTTGCAGAGACGTAGATATTACGGAAATGATGGAAGGCCAAGATTAGACATAGATATGACGGATCACGGAAATTCAAAAGAACATCCGATTGTACCACATTATCATAACTGGTATCTTGATGAAAAAGGTAACTTGAAACGTGAAGCAAAGCGCGATAATCCACTTAAATTAGGGCATGAAATTGCCAATAAAGATATTCTCGAGAAGAGGTGATTGAAGAGGTAGAAAGATATGCCAAATGTAATTGCATTAAGAAAAACATATTCCACACTTCTGGATGAGGCATACAAGTTAGCATCATTAACAGCAGTGCTGGATGGACCGAATGATTTAGCTCAGGAGGGCGCAAATGCGAATGAAATCTTAATCCCGAAGATGTCTATGAGCGGATTAGCAGATTATGATAAGCAGACAGGCTATGCCTTAGGAGATGTAACGCTTGATTACGAAACAAAGAAGTGTGATTATGATCGAGGTCGTATGTTCACTGTAGATGCAATGGATAATATTGAATCTGCAGGTATCGCGTTTGGACGTCTGTCCGGCGAGTTCTTACGTACACAGGTAGTGCCGGAATTGGATACATGGAGACTTGCGAAGTATGCTGGATATGCATCAGGAAACAATGTTGTTACAGGAGCGATTGCTGATGGAAAAGCAGGTATTGCGGCAATTCGTGCGGGCAAGACTGCAATTAAGAATGCGGAGGCTAAAACAGAGACTTGCTACCTGTTTATTTCGACAACGCTGAAAGGAATGATTGATGACCTTGACACAACGGCATCAAAGAAGGCGATGGAAGATTGGGCAGGAGTAATTGAAGTACCGGCAAGCAGATTCTTTGACAAAATCACACTGACGAAAACTGGTGCAGGTGGATTTGCAACCACGGGAGGAAAAGCAATTGATTTCTTGATTGTGGACAAAAACGCAGCAATTCAGTATCAGAAACATACAGTTTCGAAGATTATCACTCCGGAGCAGAACCAGACAGCTGATGCATGGAAGTTCGGTTACAGAACAGTTGGTATTGCAGAAGCGAAGGACAATAAGAAAGTAGCAATCTATGTTCACAAAGCTGGAGAGTAAGGAGTGATGTCATGAATGTGACATACGAGTATTACAAGGATTCTTTTGGTGGTTCTCTGATTCCGGAGAACCGCTGGATTTCCTTGGAATTAAAAATGAGTGCAAGACTTAACCAGTATACATTTGATCGAATGAAAGAAGACAACTGGCCGGAACAAGCCAAAACAGCACTTTGTGAAATGTGCGATTGTGCATATAAGTATGAGCGGCGTGACGGAAAGACTTCGGAGAATAATGATGGCTATTCCGTGTCATATGATACGAGTAAGCCATTGAATGTGATGTTATATGAAATCGCAGAAGTGTATTTGATCAATACAGGATTAATGAGTTTGGCGGTGGATGATGATGTTAACGAATGCAACGATAACTGTTTATAACCGCGGGTACGATCCACTCACCCGTTTCGATACCTGGCATAGAACCGTTATTGAGAATGTGCACGTATATGTTAATCACAAGGCATCTGTTGGCGATTCCGGACTAAACAGTGCAGAAGTATATAAGATCCGTATTCCTGCCGATGTGGAGAATGCAGATCAGTATCTTCCACCGGAAGAATATGCAAAACTGAAAGATCCGGAAGAACATTGGACTATCCAGACAGATGATCAGATTGTACTCGGCGAGTATGCTCAAGAGATTGAAAGACTAGCTGATCTGAAAGACGTACGATTGAGACACTGTAAAGTGTTGTTCTGGTCAGACAATCGCTTCGGAGGGCTCCCGCATTGGAGAATTGAAGGTGAGTAAATGGCACAGAAAAAGGAATTTCGAATTACAACCCCTCGTGGAAGTGTGTTTACTTCAGCTGATGCGAATGGAAGCGTGACGGCAAAAATAGAGTGGGCACCAGGATTTGCGCAGCGAAAGGCTGAGAGCTTTTCAAAAGCGCAACAGTTTGTTGATTCAGAATGCCTGAGGTATATGAATCCACTTACACCAAGACGAACAGGATTTCTGATTAAATCAGGAACACTTGGAACTGTAATCGGATCGGGGAGTATCGAATATTTAGCGCCTTATGCCCGCCGGCAATATTATGAAAATAAAAGTAAGCCAAGATGGTTTGAAACTATGAAAGCAAGCCATAAAGAACCAATCCTGAAAGGAGCAGAGAGGATTGCAAGAGAGTAAAAAACCGATTATTCAGAGTATCCGTGATTATGTTATGCTGAATCCGGATATTGATGATCGGAAGATAAATATTGATTATTTGGGTAATGGAATGGAGTATTCCATTGATCCGATCGGAGCGGATCCTGTCTACAAGAGATACACAGATGGGACCTGTTTGAAACAGTTTCAATTCGCATTCACGAGCAAGGAAGCGTATGACGGTGATGCTAGAACCGGTATTGCCAACAGTGGCTTTTATCAGGCTTTTGAAGAGTGCTACAACAACGGACAGCTGGCAGACATGTACATTTACAGCAGAGTAAAGATAGGAGAGTGAGCCGATGAGCCTTTTTAAATTTGGAGATTTTGAAGCGGAAGTGGATTTTACAGATGCTGATTTTTTGACGGACTTGGAATATGCACAAGAGAAGCTGTCGGAAGATGCAGCTAAAGTTCCAAAGACAGGGAAAACAGCAGAATTGTTTAGAGCTCAGTGTCAGTGCTATTTTAACTTTTTCGATTATCTTTTCGGGGAAGGAACGCATGAAGCTATGTTCCAAGGGAGAACAAGTTATAAATTATGTATAGAAGCAGGAGAGAAACTTTCAGAGTGTGAAAATACTCAGACGGAAGAGTTCTTCGAAAAATATGATCGATATAACGTGCAGGAACATGGAAACAGACAGCAGAGACGTTATTACAACAAACAGCAGGGAAAGAAAAAGAAGCAGCATTACAAAGGGTAAAATGTTATGAATATTTTATTCGAAGAATTTCCGAAAACAGTCAGAGTAAATGGAGAAAGATTCTTAGTTGAAACCGATTTTAGAGAATGGATCCGTTTTATACAATTGATTGATGATGCCAAAGTCCCTTGGCAAATTAAGTGCCGACTGTTGTTGCAGTGGTACATAGATGGGATTCCGGATGATCTGGAAACAGCAGTTTATGCATTGGGTGATTTTCTGGCAATGAAAACAGAAAACGCAGAAGAGGATGAGAGTATTACCGGATCTGCACCGAAGCAATTGTATTCTTTTGAACAAGATGCAGAGTGTATTTACAGTGCATTCCGAGAGGTGTATGGAATTAATCTGCAGACGATTCCGTATATGCACTGGTGGGAGTTCCAGACATTGTTTGCCGGCCTTCCGGAAAAGACAGAGATCAAACAGAGAATTATGTACCGGAGCATAGATCTCCGGACAATTAAAGATAAGGACGAGCGTAAGAGAATTAAAAAGATACAGGAGATAGTTGCGCTGAAAAAGAAGAATCGGAGAAAAATGACAGATTATGAGATTGGAGAAATGTTTGCGTGATGGAGCATATGATTAAGATCCCGACAGAAAGAAAGTGGTTCCGGTGTCCTTATTGCGGTAAGAAGTTATTAATATACGATAATACCGCCAAATGTGAAGGGGTATATATTAACTGTCGGGAGTGTAAAAGAGAAGTAAAAATAAAGATATAAAGCACATGTGAGCCGTTGAGCCGTGCTATCAGAAAGGATGATAGTATGGCAGACGGCTATTTAAATTTTGATACCAAGATAAATGAAAAAGGCTTCAATGATGGCATAAATAAATTATGTGGATTAGCTGGTAAAGGAGTTGGATCTATTGCTGGCATAGCCAGCAAAGCTAACGGGATTTTTACAGCATTATCAAGTTCCGTAGCGGGTGTGATTATTAAACAGTCACTCGGCGTAGTTGCCAACATGGAGCAACAGGTAGGTGGTGTAGAGACTCTATTCAAGGACAGTGCGAATACAGTCATAGAAAACGCAAATAAGGCATACAAGACTGCGGGAATGTCCGCAAACAATTACATGGAAACAGTGACAAGTTTTTCAGCATCATTGTTGCAGAGCCTAGGAGGAGATACTGCGAAAGCGGCATCTTACGCAGATCGGGCTATTGTGGATATGTCTGATAACGCAAATAAGATGGGCACGAATATGCGTGACATCCAGAACGCTTATCAGGGTTTTGCGAAACAGAATTACACCATGCTAGATAACTTAAAGCTTGGGTATGGCGGTACTCAGGAAGAGATGAAACGTCTCATTTCTGATGCGTCAAAGATGACTGATGTCCAGAAAGAACTTGGTGTTACAGTCGATGCAAGCAGCTTATCCTTCGGAAATATTGTAAATGCTATTAGTGTTGTCCAAAAGCAGATGGGAATCACTGGGACTACTTCGAAAGAAGCAGCGACTACAATTGAAGGTTCTGTGAATTCCGCCAAAGCAGCTTGGGAAAACTTTGAAGTTGGAGTTATAAGTGCAAATGACCTTGTAGAGACATTCTGGACTGCAGCGCAGAATATCTTTAAAAATTTAGGACAGATCATCCCAAGATTAGGAAAAACGGGGATGGATGTTGTTAGCGCACTTGCCGGGAAAATCGGCGGCGCTGTTCCACAAGTAAAAGGTTTTACTGATAGTATTTCCAAATTAGCAAATGAGCTGAAGGGAATGAACAGTGATCAACTGTTGAATCTTGGAAAAATGGCAGTGGTAATTGCCGGATCAGCTCCGGCGTTGTCCATATTTGGAAAAGGAATTGAAAATGTAAAAACGGCTACGGAAGGATTTAACGGAATTGCAGATGGAATAATTTCATCCATTAGCAAAATTCCAAAGAGCGCAGAGAATGCGGGAGCAATGCTTAAAAGTATAGGTAGTACGTTTAAAAATTTGGGGGATTCATTACTTCTTCCTTTTCGGGATTTAGGAAATAAAATAGCTCCTTATCTTAAAGATTTTGGAAGCGCTATGGCAGAAATGTGGGCGAATGGTCCAGGAGGAAAGATTACCGCTGTTATTGCTAACACTATTAAAAAAATAGGGATTCTTTTTGGGCGGATAGGTCCTGCATTGTCAAAAATATTTCCTCATATAGCAGGAATAATTAGTAAAATTGGAACTGCAATATCAACAATCATTCCACAAATAGCAGGCATATTAGGAAAAATCGGGACAACTATATCCGGCTATGTTGGAAAAATATGGAATGCGTTTACTCCAATTTTGACAAAAATGGCGACATTCGCACCAACATTCTTTAAACTGATCAACATCGGCGCAGGAGCAGCAATCATCGTTGCCGGTATGGGATTGATCTACAGTCAGTTCGGTACACAGATTGATCAGCTGTTATTGCTTGTGCAGACAAAAGGACCGGAAGTAATCACGAACTTTGCTAATGGCATTACTGTAGCATTACCAGGATTGGTTGCTCAGGGCGCAACGCTGATCATGGGAATCCTAAATGCAATTACGGTGAATCTGCCGGCATTGATTACTGCCGGAGTAAGCATTATATCCACATTGGCGAGCAGTCTGGCAGCACAATTACCTCAATTGATACCATGTGCAGTACAGATGATACTGACATTGGTCACATCATTGATAAGCAATCTTCCACAATTAATTACTTCAGGACTTAACTTAATGAAAGGCCTCGCAAGTGGAATTGCAAATTCAATCCCATTGGTGGCAGCGAAGGCACCAGTGATTATTGGAAAGCTTGCATCGACTATCATAACGAATCTTCCAAAGATTCTGACCGCAGGAGTGCAGATCATAAGTAAACTCGCTGTTGGACTAGTGCAGGGAATACCAGCATTGATCGGAAAGATTCCAAGCATGGTAAGCCAGATTAAGAATGCATTTACCAGTGTGAACTGGGGTAGTGTTGGAATGAATATTATAAAGGGCATTGCCAGCGGGTTAACCGGTGCAGCCGGTGCAATCGTGGAAGCAGCGAAGAGTGCGGCGAACAAGGCATTAGATGCAGCAAAGAGTGCTCTTGGGATCCATTCGCCATCCAGGGTATTCCGTGATCAGGTAGGTAAAATGATGGCACTTGGTATGGGAATTGGATTTGAGAAGAACATTCCGATCAAGTCTATGAACGTGGGTGTGCAGAAAGCGGTATCCGGATTGCAGAAGTCCGTAGATCTTGCATTATCAGCGAGAACTGCGGACAAGACAATTGGAAGAGTAAAGAATTATCCGGGATTCGATGGAGGAAAAGATATCGATTATGACCGGTTAGAAAAAATCCAGATGCGAGCTGCAGAAAAAATGGCGAAGCGTCCAATCTATCTGGGAACAAAGAGAATTGATGAGCCATTACCGAAAGGAGCGGTGCCGGCGTTATGATAAAGGCATATTATAAGAACAGTAAGGGAGAGGTGCTCTGGTTGACCAGGGCACCTTTTCGTACAATAGATGCGGACTGGTTTGACAGTACATGGGAAGAGACAGAGGATGGTTATGAAAAGGTAATTACCTTGGACGTATTTGGAAAGAGAGAAGAGTTCACGAAGAACATGGAAACGCTGTATAGAATCATCTCTGTGGATGCTGAAACAGGGAATTACGGGCGTTTATATGTGAATGATACGTTCTTGCCGTGTCAGATTTATAAGACCAAGAAAACGGGATGGAAAGGATATGTGTATACGGAGGTAGAGCTTACATTCCTTGCTCCGGAATTGTCTTGGATCACAGTCTTGGAAAAAAGATTTTTCCCGCAAAAAGAAATAGCTGCAGATAGCGGATTGGATTTTTCTTGTGATTTCCCATTTGATTTTATGAATGAGAAAAGAGGGACCGCAGAATTTGAAGTTGATCATATTATTCCGTCTGATTTTGAAATGGTCATATATGGACCATGCGTAAATCCTAAGGTATTAATGAATGGTTATCCATATGAAGTCCTTACTACGTTAGAGAAGAATGAATATTTGATTATAAACAGCTCGGAGCAGACGATCATGAAATATCTTTCCAATGGAACAATAGCGAATCTGTTTGACGTCCGTGGATATGATTATTCCGTATTTGAGAAAATCCCATCCGGATTGATATCGGTAAATTGGAGTGGAGACTTCGGAATAGATTTATATGTGTTTCTGAAGCGGAAGGAGGCAGCATGGTAATTCTGGCGACAAGGAGCAGAGAAATAGGAACGAATCCATTATTGGATGCAAATTGCACTTTTGATGCCAATAAAGATCGGGAATTTTCTATTAAGATTGCCCGGTGTAACTGGACGGGAGATATGACATTTGGAAATCTTGTGTACGTGCCAGATACAGAATTTGGCGGAATTATCGAAGATGTGTTGACCGATACAACTCTGGATTATGTAGAGCTGAAAGGCTATACATGGCGTGGACGCATGGCAATGAAAGTAATAGAGCCGCCGGCCGGAAGTGATTACAGGGTGGTGTCCGGGGAGTTAAATGCAATTCTTAAGAAGTTGATTGAACCGGAATTTGGCGGATTGTATGTTGTGTCTGGTGCAGACACTGGCATTACAGTAAATAATTATCAGTTCGATCGTTATTGTACATTACTGGAAGGAATTACAAAGATGCTGAAATCTGTTGGATATAGATTGAGTATTCGGCATAAGCGTGAACAAGGAATTCCGGGATATATTTTGATCGAAGCAGTATCGATCGCAGATTATTCTGATGAGATTGAGCTGTCTAAGGATTGTGGACTTAATTACACGATGGAAGATAAAAGAAATGGAGTAAATCACCTGATCGTGACTGGGAAAGGTGAACTGCAGGACCGAAATGTATTTCACCTCTACGTCTGGCCGGATGGCTCTTTTAAGAAAACACAGTATTATACAGGCTTAGATGAAATTGCACAAGTGTATGAAAATACATCGACAGAAACAGATGAACTGGAAAGTCAGAGTGCAAAGAAATTACAGGATTTGTGCAGTAAAAAAATGTTTGGCATGGATATAGCAAAACTTGGAATCGATGTAGATATAGGTGATGTTGTAGGAGGGCGGGATTATCTTACTGGGATGTATTCGAGCAAACCAATAGAAAATATCATCTACAGTGTTACTAATAGGATTGAATCCAAAGAATACGAATTGGAAGGAGAGAATGATAATGGAGATAGTTAGTGGAAGAGTCGGGAGACCCCATGTTACAAGCCAACAGTTTCGGCAGATCATTGAAGGAATCGTTGGTGATGGGAGTTGTATATTGCCATCTGGAGAAAACTTGGAGCCAGAGTTGGTGTCCAACAATTCGTTAAAAATCCGAAGCGGAATGATGTGCCATCATGGAAATGTGTCTTCTGTAAAAATCGGGACTTATGATGAAGTGGAACTTACAAATGGTTCACAGGGGATGAAGAGGATAGATCTGGTTGTTAACCGGTACACAAGAAATGAAGAGGATAATACAGAAAAGAATGAATGGATCGTGATTATGGGCACGCCGGCAGAATCTAATCCGACAGTTCCGGAATATACAAAAGGAAATTTACAGGAAGGTGATCTTGTGGACGATTGTCCGGCATTTGAAGTTCATTTTGACGGAATTAATATTACGGAAGTAACGAAGATGCTGGAGATTGCTCAGACAAATAAGGATTTGTCCAACAAGCTTACTAAATTAAATGACAAAATAAATAATCGCAAAAATAATGTATTGATCGGTAAGTGGGGAAGCTCATGGAACTTATCCACAACACCAAAAAATATCGGCTCTAGCAAACCAATTGTTAATGATGATTATTACAAAACCACAACTGGTGCAAATGCGACCGTAACGATAAAACAATCAGGTTTATATAGTGTGACTATGTATGCACAAGGTAGCGCAAACCAAGGTGCATCAGCGTGTATTCAAGCACAAGTCATTGCAAATAGAACGATTGTTGATGATAACTATGTGCTTTTCGGCTCTCAATATTCGTATAATGGATTTCCTACTAATTTGAATATGAGTCGAATTATCTACCTTGAAAATGGTACTGTTCTTTCGCCGCAAATAAGAAAATCCGATGCGTCAGGTGCGGCGGCAACTACTGGAAGCTCGTACATGGAAGTGGTGAAACTTGCTTAATTTGCTTTAGCAACTTATCGACATGACACCTTTTCGGGTGTCCTTTTTTGAAAGGAGTGATATCCATGAAAATTACATTCAATGATGCCACAGAACTGGTGATCCAGTCTGCGGACATCCAATCAGATGGAGGACTTCTGATCAAGACTATCTCGGCGTCAGAGGAAGACTTGAAAACCATGTTCCAGGATCAGACAAAAACCAAGAAGCTGGTTGTGAAAGAGCGTGAGTCCACACTGGGAGAGTATGAGAATTACACCAACATGGATGCCATTGTGAAGTACACAGCTGGCATTACTGGCGTGATTCTTTATAAGGTTGGTGAGACACCAACAGAAAAAATGGAAGCTCTAGCAGTAGAGAATGCTGAGCTGAAAAAGACTGTTGACATGCTTCAGGGATGCGTTTTGGAAATGTCAGAGTTGGTATATCAGTAATGGTAACTTTATTAACAAATTTATTCATATTATTACAAAATTCAGGAGGTAAAGAAATGATGGCAATGTTATGGGCACAGCAGATTATGTTAGGAAAGAAGACTTATGATCAGGTACCAAGATTATTGAAAGATAAGGTAAAAGAGATCCTGGAAGATTCCGGAATGGGAGAACTGGTGAAAATGGCAGAGCACCACGGATAACAACGTCTTGGAGCCGGGTGTGTATGGATGGGAAGAGGTGCACACAAACTAATCATTGGCAGATTTCTCCTTCTGCTGTATAATGACAGTGGAAGGAGAGTGTAGTAATAATGAATAAAATGTTACAGTTCTTTAGCGAAAATAAAGATGCTATAACTGGAATTGGAATAATACTTACTTTTTTAATCAGTAGTATTTCACTTTATTATTCTATCAGAAATAATAAGGCTGTACATTATGTTAATTCTATTACTAAGAGTAGAATAGATTGGATACAGAAAGTTAGAGATACTGTTTCAGATTTTATCTCAAAGACAAACGTATACAACAATGCCTATTACAAAGGTGATTACGATAAATCGGGGGAGCATTTGTCAGAATGTCAAGAGTTATGCACAGAAATAAAACTTTTGCTTAATTGTTGCGATGAAAGAGACAAAGAAATTTGCAAACTGGTAGATGAGATTTTAGGAAATCACCGAAAATATTATGATATGGTTCATAATATGCGGATAGATGCAAGGGGGTATTTTATTGAGAACGATGAGGCTGAAAAAATAAAGGAATCAATTGAAAATGAAATTGTCGATCTTGTAAAGAAACTCCACATCTATCTGAAAGCGGAGTGGAGTCGAGTTAAATATGAATCACAAGGGAAGATATACGAAAAAGAAACGCAAGAGTTTGATATATGCGAACTTGAACAAAAATATGATGATTCGTCCTATAAAAGTAATATTTGGGAACGTTTTTGGATAAATATAAAAGCGAAAAGTAAGAGAATATGTAGCTCGCCTAAATTTATAATATTATGTTTCGGAGTAATATTAGTTGGAATTGTAGCATAATTTGAAAATGTGTTGATTATTGAAAAGAAAGGCTGGGAAAGAGAACTGGATTTTGCTATAAAACATAAAAATTCAAAGTACGAAGAATATTGCAAACTTATGATTAAAATAGCAGAGAATACTTTGAGAGATCTTAAGAGTTTCAAAGCAATATAGCTGAAGCGGTGAAAAGCTGGTTATCGATTGGATAGCCGGCTTTTTTTGAGGGAGGAATATATGGAAATCAGAGCGAGACCGTAAGGTCTTATTTTTATACAAAAAAATTAAGAAAGAGTGAGGTATATGAAAATGGAACAGGCAAATTATATCAAAGCAATTTTCACGGCGGTATTCGCCTTTATATCGGCTCTCCTGGGTGTTCTGGCGGTGCCGGTAATATTATTGGTCACATGTAACCTGATAGACTACGCTACGGGTTTGATGGCGAGCAAATACAGGTCGCAGGATATTAATTCCTATAAGAGCATAAGAGGTATTTTTAAAAAAGTTTCTATGTGGCTTTTAGTGGTAGTAGGTGCAATAATTGACGAACTGTTGCTATATGCAGCCACAACGATCGGAAAGCCGGTGCCGGTTACATTCCTGATCGCATGCGTGGTGGCGATGTGGCTAATCTGTAATGAAATTATTTCAATTTTGGAAAATATACAGGACATGGGAGTAAATATTCCGGCTTTCCTGCAACCACTGGTTAAACATATTAGATCGCAGGTGGAAGAACAGATTAATATAGATAAGAAGGAAGATAAGAATTCGGAGGACGAGTGATCGTCCTCTTTTTAAAAGGAGGAAAAAAGCCTATGTATTTTAGCGAAGCCTTTAAATTAATGGAAAGTGGATTGAAAGTAAAACTGCCAAGCTGGGGCGGATATTGGTATTGGTCCAAAGAAAAGAAAACAATTATCATGCATACAAAAGATGGTATAGAAATGGATATCCGAGAGACACAGGTACCGGAGTATACGTTTAAGAATATTGCGAGTGACGATTGGATTGTTGCCGACGAAAAGAATTGTCCAGAACTCGGAGGCGAGAATACATTCTCGTTCGGAGAGGCAATCAAATATCTGAAGAGAGGTTTCAAGGTTGCTCGTAAAGGTTGGAATGGTAAAGGAATCTATCTGGAAATGTATTCGCCAGAAGTCAATCTTGAAACTATTGCAGAAGCAGTGCATAACGCATGGTGGGAAGAAAAGAAAAAACAGGGAGTTACAGATCACCCGGATATGATTCCGTATTCTGAACTAAGTGAAGAAGTGAAAGAATACGACAGAGTTACAGCAAGAACAACTATTGAAGCATTCAATTATATGACGCATTCGTTCATATATATCAACACTACTGGATTACAGACAGAAAATCCTTATGCGCCTAAAAATAAAGTGCCGTGGACACCGTCTCAGACAGATATGCTTGCGGAAGATTGGGTATTTGCAAATTAGAGATTTGTGCGACGTCGCACAGAAAGGAGTAATTATGGCACATTTATTTATTATAGCCGGACACGGAGCTGGAGACAGCGGAGCAGTAGGATATATCGGCAAAAAGATGTATACGGAGGCAGAGAGAGTCCGGGCGTTAGCTAAGAGACTTTCTGCACTTGGTGGTAGCAATGTAACAGTAGGAGACACAAGTCGAAATTGGTATGCTGACAAAGGGATTAGCACCTTGTCAATCCCGAAAAGCTGGCAGATTATTGAACTTCATATGGATGGAGCCAGTGCTTCGGCGAGAGGCGGTCATGTAATTATCAAATCCGGTTACAAACCAGATTCATACGATACAGCTCTTGCACATTTTATTGCCGGATTCACGCCCGGCAGAGCAAATACGATTGTTGGAAGAAGCAATCTTGCTAATGTAAACAGAGCGGCAGTTAAGGGGTATAGTTATAGATTGCTTGAATGTGGATTTATTACGAACCAGGCAGATCTTAATAAATTTAATAACAACCTGGATACACTTGCAAGAGGAATTCTTGGTGCATTCGGAATCGGAACAACAGCACAAGCCGGCTGGGTAGCCGATAAAATTGGATGGTGGTATCGCCATGCAGACGGAAGTTATACGAAAAATGGATGGGAACAGATCGGTGGAGACTGGTATTGGTTTGACAATGGAGGTTATGCCGTTCATGATACCTGGAAAGAAATCAAAGGACATTGGTATTACTTCAAATCTGACTGCCGTATGGTAAAAGGAT